>Ga0209254_10004313_pt1 | contig 13040 bp, 10 predicted proteins | sample FrelakmetDIP11DI_FD_187148 | JGI IMG/M metagenome (GOLD analysis project Ga0209254, IMG submission 187148) | Freshwater lake sediment microbial communities from the University of Notre Dame, USA, for methane emissions studies - DIP11 DI (SPAdes)... | ecosystem: Environmental > Aquatic >...
GTCATTTTTCCAATTTTATTGTACTTATGGCTTTTTCCCTTTCATTATAAAATCTGCATTTATTATCTTTCATGTCGCAATCTACCATCATGTGAACATATATACTCGATTGTAAGTCTTAAAAGCAAATAAACTGCTTCGGGCTTTATTATTTTATAAAAGGAGAAGAATTGACAAGCTCACGTAGTTCGTCAGATGAGCATACTCAAGCGGATCTGAAAAAATCCGGAGAAATTCCATCTCACATTGCAATAATTATGGATGGGAACGGAAGATGGGCAAAAAAAAGAGGGCTACCGCGTGCTGCCGGCCATACACGTGGTGTTGAGTCAGTTAGAGATATCGTAAAGGCATGCTCTCAATTAGGCGTTCAATATCTCACGTTGTATACTTTTTCAACTGAAAATTGGAGGAGACCCAGAGATGAGGTTTCCATGCTGATGCGACTGCTGCTTAAAAGTTTAAGAGATGAAACAGATGAGCTTAACCAAAATGATATCAGAATTACCATGATTGGCGATATTGAATCATTACCTAAAGAAGTTCAAAAAGAACTTAACGATGCACGTGACAAAACAAAAGACAACCAGAAAATGGTTCTAAACTTAGCTTTAAGCTACAGTGGCAGAGTCGAAATATTAATGGCGATAAAAAGCCTTATTAATTCTGCGGCTCAAAATAAAATAAATCCTGAAGATATAGATGAATCATTCATTTCAAACCACCTTATGACTAAAAATATGCCTGATCCTGATTTAGTTATAAGAACCAGTGGTGAATTCCGAGTAAGCAACTTTCTCCTTTGGCAGATTGCTTATTCGGAGTTTTACATCTCGAATGTTCTTTGGCCGGACTTTAGAAGAAATGATCTTTATGAAGCGATCAGAAGTTTTCAAAAAAGGGAAAGAAGATTTGGAAAAGTAAGTGAACAAATTAAGGAAAAGGTTTAGCTTGATGCATACGCCCTTTCCATTAAGAAAAATAAGAATTTATTTAATTTCTCTACTTTTAATATTTTCATCTATTTTGCTTCCGCAAACAGCTACAAAGAGCTATAAAGTACTAGGGATATCGGTGGTTGGAAATAATTCTGCTGATGCATCAATTATTATAGCAAATAGCGGTTTAAAAATTGGAGATGAGATTCAAATTCCTGGTGACAAAACGCTAAATGCAATCAAGCAGCTTTGGTCTTTGAATATTTTCTCGGACATTCAGATTATTAATGATAAACAGATTGCTGATGGTGTGTTTTTAATAATCAAGGTTGAAGAGTACCCACGGCTTGAAAAAATTGTTATTGAAGGTAACGATCAAATTGATTCCGATGACATCGAAGCAAAGATAAATTTTATTCGTGGTCAAATATTAAAACCTCAAGAAATTAATAAACTGCAGCAAAGAATTATTCAATTGTATGAAGAAGAAGGTTATCTGAATGCTACTATAAATTCAAAATACTTCGAATACTATACTGCAGATACTTTAGAAGATGAAATAATTGTTACATGGCGAAATAGTAAGGATTTGGCTGAAGAATATAATGTTGAATATTCAAAATCCGATCTGAGTTATTCTAATCTAATCGAAAAAATTAAAGCCAGAGTTTTAGTTAAATTTATTATTGAGGAAAATGACCAAGTTGTTGTAAGAGAAATTAAATTTTTTGGAAATGAAGCCTTTGAAGAGAGTGATCTGCAAGGCGAATTAGATGAAACCGAAGAAGCGAAATGGTGGAAGTTTTGGAGTTCAGCTAAGTTCGACAAAAAAAAATACGATGAGGACAAAGCGCTGCTTTTAAAATTTTATAAGCGCAATGGTTATCGTGATGCCGAAATAATCTCCGATTCGTTAATTTACTTCAATGATAAAAAGGATTTGAAAATACAAATTTATGTTGATGAGGGTCCCCAATATAAAATTCGGAACATTCAATGGGTGGGGAATACGATTTATCCGGATAGAATGCTATTGGAACGCCTTGAGTTTAATAAGGGTGATGTATTCGATTACGAAAAGTTCGAGCAGAATCTCAGAGGTAATGAAAAGCAATCTGATGTTTATGCACTTTATCTTGACAATGGTTATCTTACGTTTAACCTAAAAGCGACTGAAACTAAAGTTGCAGAGGATTCAATTGACATATTAATTCGAGTAGAAGAAAGAAATCAATTTAAAGTTGGTAAAGTTGATATTTCAGGAAATGATAAAACCAAGGATAAAGTAATCCGAAGAGAACTTTATACTGTTCCGGGAGATTATTTTAATAGAGGGTTTTTATTTAGAAGCATTCAACAGCTTGCAAACCTTCAATACTTTAATGCTGAAAAATTATATGGACCTCAGGGAATTGACTACACGCTTCCTACAGACAGCACAGTTGATGTTACATTTAGAGTTGAAGAAAAATCAAGTGATTATCTTAATGCATCAATTGGTTACAGCGGTGCTTATGGTTTCAGCGGTGCCATTGGTGTTACACTTACTAATTTCTCAATAGCGGAACCATTTTCTTTAGGTGCTGGGCAGGTATTAAGTTTCAATTGGCAGTTTGGTGTGGGCAGCTTATATCGTACTTTTACATTAGGTTTTACAGAACCTTGGATGTTTGATACTCCTACTTCGGTTGGATTCGAAGTTTTTGACACTCGTCAAGCTTATGTATATGATCTGCGTCAATCTGGTGGAACATTAAGAGTAGGTAGAAGGTTAAAATGGCCGGATGATTTCTTTTATATTCAAAGTTTATTTAGATATCAATATAATAATGTTCTCGAAGGACAAAATTATTACGTAGAAGGTGTAACCCATCAATTTACTTTGGGTGCAACAATAAGCAGAAAAAATATTGATAACCCTATTTTTCCATCGACAGGGTCATCCTTTACTTTAGGAGGCGAAATATCTGGTGGTCCGTTTTTACCTGGTGATGTAAACTATTACAAATTAAATTTTAGAGCAGAATGGTATCGAAGGTTATTTAATTCAAATAGATTAGCGCTTTACACGATTGCCGATATAGGCTATTTAGACGAATTAAAATTTACCGCACAAATACAACCATTTGAATTTTTCTACATGGGTGGAAATGGTTTGATAATAGCCACAACTCCGTTAAGAGGGTATGAAGACCGGACTGTTGGACCGAGAAATGCGGCGGGAATAATAGTAGGCGGACGAGTGATGACCAGGTATTCGGCAGAATTAAGAGTAGCTGTTACACTTGATCCAATTCCGTTTTACCTGATTGCATTTGCTGAAGCAGGAAATGTTTATGAAAATTTAAAGAAGGCCGATCCTTTTGATCTGAAAAGATCAGTTGGATTTGGCGCAAGACTTTTAATAAATCCTATTGGTTTAATTGGATTTGATCTTGGATATGGGTTCGATAGAAAATTAACGGATGGACGTGAACCAGAGTGGTTATTCCATTTTCAATTTGGAAGAGGTTTTTAATTTAATAACAATCATAAAAAAAGGTAGACAAAGTGAATAAATACATCTTTTCTCTCGCGGTTATTTTATTTAGCTGCACTTTAACTTTTGCACAGACAACACAAAAGTTGGGCTATGTTGATTCGCAGACTATTCTTACTCAGCTTCCTGAATCAATTAAAGCTCAAGGTGATCTAGATGCACTCACAAATAAGTGGACTGCGCAATTAGACAGCATGACTCAAGCTTATCAAGCAAATTTGGCAAATTACCAGAAGCAAGCCAACACAATGCCCGATGATAAGAAATTAACAGCTCAGCAAAATCTTATTGCTCAAGAACAATCTCTAATTGATTTTAGAAGACAAAAATTTGCGCAAGGAACCGGTGAAATTTATAAAAAGCAGGAGGAACTTTTTAATCCTGTTAAAGAAAAAATCTACAAAGCAATTGAAGATGTAGCTAAGCGGGAAGGAATGCAGTTTGTGTTCGATAAAAGCGGTGACATCATTCTTCTTTATGCAGATGCTTCATTCGATATCACTTATCAAGTTCTTGATAAGCTTAAAAGAGGAAACTAATTCTTAATTTTCTTTTTAGTATAGAATTGTATAGTTTTTTATTTTTTGATTAGGTATTTAAATGAAAAAATTATCTCTATTGTTATTTCTCTTTGTCATTCCGTTTAACGGTTTGATCAAAGGACAATTGAAAATCGGCTACGTTGATTCGGATTCAATAATGGATAAATTTGCTGATGCGCAGGATGCAAGGCAAAAGCTAGATGCAATTATCCAGGAATGGCAAACCGAACTGACCAAGCTTGAAAATAATTGGAAATCAAAATATGATGATTATGAAAAGCGTAAGCTTATCATGTCTGACCAAACAAGAGCAGAAACGGAATCTGAATTAATTAAGCTTGAGCAGCAAATTGGCGATTATCGTGAGAAGAAATTTGGTACAAACGGTGAACTGTTTCAAAAACAAGATGAAATAATGAAGCCGGTTCAGAATAAAGTTTTTACAGCGATTAAAGATGTTGCTAAGGCTGAAGATCTTGATTTTATATTTGACAGAAGCGGCGATGTTATGCTGCTTTTTGCTAAAGATGAGTATGATGTTACTGCTTTAGTATTGGATAAATTAAAACTGAAATAACAAAGGCTAATTTATCTTATGGAAATTACATTAAGGGAAATTGCAGACCTTGTCGGAGGCAAATTATTTGGCGATGAAAAAATTGTAATCAAAAATCTAGCAAAGATTGAAGAAGCCGTTCCCGGTGATCTAACCTTTCTTTATCTTCCTGTGTATGAAAAATTTTTTCCCTCGACACATGCATCTGCAATCTTAGTCAAACTCGATTATAAGAAAGTTCGGGAAGATATTGCCTATATTGAAGTAAAAGATCCGAACAAAGCATTTTTTAAAATAGTCAATCAATTCTTTTCTCCCGATTTCAAGCTTGAAGGTATTGATTCAACTGCATACATTCATCCGAGTGCAAAGATTGGTAATAATGTTTCACTCGGGAAAAATGTTGTCATATCATCGGGATGTTTAATTGGTAATAATGTAAAAATATTCCACAATACAGTTTTGCATGATGATGTTAAAATTGGAAATGATGTTTTAATATTTTCTAACGTCAGCATTCGTGAAAAATGTATTGTGGGTGAGAGAGTAATAATTCATCCAGGGACTGTTATCGGTTCAGATGGTTTTGGTTACGATCTTGATGAAAAAGCCGTGTTCCATAAAATTCATCAAATAGGAATTGTTAAGATTGAGGATGATGTTGAACTAGGTGCGAATGTATGCATAGATAGAGCTTCAACGGGTGCAACTGTAATAAAAAAGGGTGTTAAGATTGATAATCTTGTTCATGTAGCTCATAATGTAATAATCGATGAGAATACAGCTGTTGCTGCTCAGGCTGGAATCTCAGGCAGCACAAAGATTGGTAAAAATTGTTTAATCGCTGGTCAGGTTGGCATTGTTGGGCATATAGAAATTGCTGACAAAGTAACCTTAATCGCTCAATCAGGAGTCTCAAAAGGTATTCCCAAATCCGGAACTTATTTTGGTTCACCAGCAAAAGAAATGGGTACAGCTTTAAGATTAGAGGGACACATTAGATCACTTCCTCAATATGCAGCGAAAATTCAACAACTTGAAAATCAAGTAAAGGAACTTCTTGATAAAATTTCTAAGTTGGAAAAAAGTTAAATCAGAGCCATTCATTTCGTTTCGTATTTTTGTAATTATAAGCCCATCTTACTATTTTGAAAATATATTTTATTAATTCTCATAATTCATCTCGAACAAAAAAGGAAAGTTCATGTTAGAACAACAGAGAACAATTGCAAAATCAGTTTCTATGTCCGGAATAGGGCTTCATACAGGTACATCATGCACAATGACTTTCAAACCTTCACATGAAAACACAGGAATTAAATTTGTTCGAACAGATTTAGGCGGATCACCTGAAATTCCTGCAACCTCGGATAATGTGGTTGATATTTCGAGAGGAACTACTTTAGGTATTGGTGATGTAAAAGTTCATACAGTTGAGCATGTACTTGCCGCGATAGTTGGTTTACAGATTGATAATATTATTATTGAACTTGATGGAATAGAACCTCCAGTGATAGATGGAAGTTCCAAACCTTATGTTGATATTTTACAGGAAGCAGGTTTTGTTCAGCAGGAAGCTCCAAAAGATTACCTAATCATAGATGAAACTGTGATGTATCATGATGAAAAAAATCAAATTGATATTGTTGCTTTGCCATTGGACAGTTATAGAGTTACAGTGATGGTGGATTATCAGAACCCTGCTTTAGGAAGCCAGCATACTGGTTTATTCGATCTTGAAAAAGAATTTGTGAATGAGTTTTCATCAGCCCGAACTTTTTGTTTCCTTAGTGAAGTAGAATCATTAGCTGATAGAGGTTTGATAAAAGGCGGTGATATTGATAATGCTATTGTTATTATAGATCACAAAGTAAGTGATGAGGAGTTAGAAAAACTGAGGAAAAAAATTGGTCTCAAGCATAAAATATCAATTGGTGAAAACAACATACTTAATAATAAAGAGCTTCGTTATAGGAATGAGCCTGTAAGGCATAAACTTTTGGATCTTCTTGGTGATTTAGCATTGATCGGAGCTCCGTTAAAAGCCCAAATTCTGGCAGCCAGACCTGGACATCGCGCTAATGTTGAGTTTGCAAAACAAGTACGCAAGCTTTATCAGCAGAAAAAAATAGTAAAGAAGTACCAACTAGTCAAAAAAGAAGGTGTCGTTTTTGATGTCAATGCTATTCAAAAGATATTGCCGCATAGATACCCCTTTTTATTGGTAGATAAAATCACTCATCTTGAGCTTGATAAAAAAGTTATAGGAGTAAAATCCGTGACTGTTAATGAACCATTCTTCCCGGGTCATTTTCCGGGTCAACCGATTATGCCTGGTGTACTTATCATTGAAGCGATGGCTCAAACTGGCGGAATAATGTTATTGAATTCCTTCGGCGATTTTCAAGATAAACTCGTTTATTTTATGCAGATAAATAATGCTAAGTTTAGAAAGCCTGTCGTTCCCGGTGATACTCTTTACATGGAAGTTGAGCTGACAAGCAGAAAGAGTAAAATTTTTAATATGAAAGGAAGAGCTTTTGTGAATGAAAATTTAGTGGCAGAAGCTGATTTTATGGCTGGTATCGTTGATAAAGATCAAAAATCAAATGGGGTATAATTGATATGCAAAATATTCATCCGACCGCAATCATAAGCCCAAAAGCAAAGTTAGGCGATAATATTACAGTTCATGCCTATGCTATAATTCATGATGATGTTGAGATTGGAAATGATTGTTTAATTGGACCGCATGCTGTGCTTTATAACGGTGCGCGTATAGGTAATCGAGTTAAGATTCATCAAGCCGCTTCTATTGCTCATGTACCGCAAGATCTAGGCTTTAAAAACGAGCATTCCTTGTTTATTATTGATGATGATACAACAATTCATGAGTTTGTTACATGTCATCGAGGGACAAAATCCACAGGATTTTCAAAGATTGGTAAAAATTGTTTATTAATGGCTTACGCTCATGTTGCTCATGATACAACTGTTGGAAACAACTGTATTCTTGCAAATGCAGTTCAACTTGCAGGACATGTTGTAATTGAGGATTATGTAATCATAGGCGGATTGAGTGGAGTTCATCAATTTTGCAAGGTTGGACAGCATTCGATGACGGGCGGAACTTTTAAAATCACTCAAGATTTGCCGCCTTTTATTCTTGCAGCTCATCACCCGTTAAAGTTTAGCGGATTAAATGTTATTGGATTACGTCGCCGTGGATTTACTCCTAACGACATTACGGCTCTTAAAAAATTTTACAATATCATATATGATAATTCTCTTAATCTTTCTCAAGCTGTGCTAAAAGCTGAAGCTGAATTAGATGATAATAAATTTGTTAAGCAAGCTTTGGAGTTTATCAAAAGCAGCAAAAGAGGATTGGTTGGCAAATGAAATGGCGTGTACTCGATACTGGATTTAATAACGGCAAAACGAATATGGATGTTGATGTACATTTGGCCGAATCATGCAGTCCCTACGAGGGTGTGTTAAGATTTTATAGATGGAATCCATATTGCATTTCTCTTGGTGCTAATCAGAAAATTGAGGAAATAGATCTTGAAAAGGCAAAGAAGGATAATATTGATGTTGTCTATCGCCCAACTGGCGGGCGTGCAATTCTTCATGCTGAAGAACTGACTTACTCAGTAATCTATCCGATTGCTGAAAACATATCTTCCCGAAACATTTATCACGAAATTAATCTTGCATTAATTAAAGGATTAAAAAATTATAATTCCGTTCTAGCCTGCTTAGAGATGGAGAATATACAACCAAACTTTGCTAACGTTTACAAAGAACAATTAGCAGCTTTGTGTTTTGCTGTTCCAGCAAAAAGTGAAATAAAGTATGCAGGCCAAAAACTTGTCGGAAGTGCACAAAAGAAAATGAAACATGCATTGCTTCAGCATGGATCAATTCTTTGCGGAGATTTTCATTTAAGAATTATTGATTACCTTAATTTAGCACAAGAAAAAATGACTTTGATGAAGGTAGAATTGTCTGGTAAAACCACTGACCTTTTCTCAATTCTTAATATCAAAATAGATTATTCAAAACTAATAGTTTCATTGATTAAAGGATTTCAAGATCATTTTAGAATTGAAAGTGAATTTATTGTTCACGAAGAAATTTTTTCTTAATCGTTAAAGAATTTGCTTATGAAGTTATGGGAACAGAAAAACAATTTAAAAGAATAACTACCAAAGCATTAAATCTCCTAAAGCAGAAAGGTAATAAGATTACGGCTTTGACGGCTTACGATTTTATCACTGCTAAAATTTTTGATGAGGCTGGGATTGATTTAATATTAGTTGGCGATTCACTTGGAAATGTATTTCAAGGTAATGATACTACTCTTCCGGTGACTATGGATGAAATGATTTATCATACAAAAGCTGTTACAAAAGGTGTTAACCGATCAATGGTTGTGGTGGATATGCCATTCATGTCTTATCAGCTTAGTGTTGATGAAGGATTTAGAAATGCAGGAAGGATTATGAAAGAAACATCAGCTAGCGCAGTAAAATTGGAAGGCGGGGAAAGGGTTGCGGAAACAATTAGGAAAATTACTGAGGCTGGAATTCCTGCAATGGGCCATATTGGTCTTACACCACAAAGTATTCATGTTTTTGGGAGCTATCGCGAAAGAGGAAGTAATGAAGATGAAGCCAAGGAAATTTTGAAAGATGCAAAAATTCTTGAAGCAGCCGGTGCATTTGCTCTAGTTCTTGAAAAAATTCCATCATCTTTAGCAAAGCAGGTTACTAAATTAGTTAAAATTCCAACCATTGGAATTGGTGCCGGGCTGTATTGTGATGGGCAAATTCTCGTTTCACCTGATATGCTTGGGTTGAACGTTGATTTTCATCCTCGATTTGTTCGTTACTATGCTCAGCTTGCTGAAGTAATTTCAAATGCCGTTCAAAAATATATTGATGATGTTAGACACTCTAAATTTCCCTCAGAAGAAGAAAGCTATTAATTACTTTTGCTCGAAATATATTCTTATAAATTTTATTCGACTGCGTAAATTCTACCATCAATTTGTTTTCATGAAAAATTTACCATTCAAATTATTCTTTGTATTTGCTTTTCTCATAATACTTTTTTTACCAAATAAAAGGTCTTTTTCCCAGAAATCACATGAACTGATGCTTGAAAAAGCTTCTATAACTGCTATAAGAGATGAATTAGGTTATTTATGGATAGCGACATACGGCCAAGGTATTTACAAATATTCAAAGAAGGATTATAAATGGACAAACTTCTCTACCAGCAATAACGCTCTGGATAATGACCTTTTCTCTTGTTTAGCAGTAGGTGATGATTACGTTTGGGCTGGATCAATTGAGGGATTGTTTACTTATGATAAAAAAAGAAATTCGTGGAGAAAAAGGAAATTTGCAGTCGGCGGTGAAATGGGTAATTGGATACGCTCTCTTTATTATGATAAAAAAGAAAACACTCTCTGGATTGGAAGATTTAAAAATCTAACTAAGCTTGATGTCAAGAGACAAAAGTTTACCGAGTATGATCTGACAAAAAATAATGATCCCAAAACAAATACAATCAAATCAATAAAATCAGATGGTGACAGTTTAATTTGGTTTGGTTCTGAATCCGGGGTTCATGTCTATAACAGGCAGGCAAAAGATTCAGCGTCGGCATGGCGGTTCATAAATAATAAAAGGGGATTCAATGCAGAAGGTGATGCGGTATCTATTTCGGATTTTCTTTTTGAAGGAGATAATGTTTGGTTTGCTACTGATGAATTTGTAACACCGCAGCAGCCGAATTTTAATATGGGGGGAATTTATAAATATAATCGAAAGCTGAAATGGGATAGAATTTCAAAGCAAGATGGATTACCCGGCAATGGAATTTATTGTTTAGAGAAAACGGGAAATAAAATTTGGGTTGCTGTATATGCTTTCGATAAGAAAAATAAAAAGGAATATGGAAAAGGATTTGTGATAATTGATAGACTGTCCAGCAAAATTGCTAACATTGACTTGAATCAAACAAAGATAAGTTCATCTTTAGTACAAACTTTTTATTTTGATGGAAGTGACATGTGGGTTGGAACTGACAAAGGGTTATACAAATTTGCAGTTTATAATCCTTTAGCAAAATGGAGCGGTAAAAAAGAAACTTCTAAGACAAACAAAAAGAAATAAAATTTTTATAAAGAGATTACATCGTGATAAAAAACAGTGCTTGTATTACTTTAAAACCTTTTCGTAGCATAACTTCTTAAATTGCATTTCAGAACCTCAATAGTTAATTTTAACCTTGTTTAATCCGTCTTTAACGCATAATTTTAATTTAGAGACTCATCTGACACATGGATTGAACGCATAGCGACTTTTGGACTAAAGTCAATATCATTTCGGGTATTTTTCTAACCCCAGCTTTAAAGCTGGGGTTACTAAATCACCAACGACTTTATGGCTTTAGCCACATTTGCATAAGGTGAGTTAGTAAACGAACATTTTATTCAGCACATTTTTCTATTGGAGAATTTTTTAGATGTTAAATATTTTAAAGAAGATTTTTGGTGATAAGCACACTAAAGAAACTAAACTACTTTGGCCGATTGTTGAGGAAATAAACGTTGAATACGAAAAAATAAAAAATCTTAGCGATGATGAATTACGTGCAAAAACTGCTGAGTTCAAGGAAAAAATCCAAAATCATACTAATGAAACCCGCGGGAAAATTGAAGAACTTAGATCAAAACTACAATCGGATGAAGAGTTTGATAGGAACGCGGCTTACGATGATCTTGATAATTTAGATGAACAACTGAATGAGGATTATGAAGAAATATTGAATGAGCTTCTTCCTGAAGCATTTGCTGTTGTAAAGGCAACTTGTGAACGACTCGTTGGAAAATCCTGGACTGTAGCGGGCAATAAAATTAACTGGGAAATGGTTCCCTATGATGTACAGCTCATGGGCGGTATTGTTTTACATCAGGGCAAAATTGCAGAAATGACCACTGGTGAGGGAAAAACATTAGTCGCAACGCTTCCAATTTATTTAAATGCTTTAACTGGAAGAGGAGTTCATCTTGTTACAGTTAATGATTATCTCGCACTTCGTGACAGCGAATGGATGGGTGAAATCTATAAGTTCCATGGTTTAACAGTTGGTGTTATTCTGAACACAATGACTCCCGATCAGCGGAAAGTTTACTACAATTGTGATATTACTTATGGAACAAATAATGAATTCGGTTTCGATTATCTGCGTGACAATATGGCGATCGATAAGGAATTCCAGGTTCAGCGTAAACATAATTATGCTATTGTGGATGAAGTTGACTCTGTATTAATTGATGAAGCGCGAACTCCACTAATTATTTCTGGTCCGGTTGGCGTTGACGATCAGAAATTCAACGAAATGAAACCGAAAATAGAAAGGCTTTACCGAATTCAATCTAATCTAGTTTCGAAATTTGTTTCGGATGCCGAAGCGATTCTGAATGACGAAAACAACAAGAACGAAACTGAAGCAGGAAAATTATTATTGCGAGCACAACGGGGACTTCCAAAGCATAGCAAACTTGCTAAAGTTCTAAGTGAGCCTACCTATAAAAAATTAGTTCAAGTAACTGAACTTGAATTCTTGCGTGAAAAAGCTAAAAACATGCATGTTATTGACGACGAACTTTATTTTGTCATCGATGAAAAAAACAACACTCTGGATTTAACAGAAAAGGGAAGAGAAGAACTCGCTAGAGGTACAGGAATGGAGAAAGAATATTTTGTTCTTCCTGATCTCGGTACTGAGATTAGCAAATTTGAGAATGAGCCAAATTTAAGTCCTGAAGAAAAAATCAAAAAGAAAGATGTGCTTTACCAAAGATATTCCGAAAGCAGTGACAGAATTCATACCTTAAATCAGCTGTTAAAAGCATATACTTTATTTGAAAAAGATGTTGAGTATGTAATTACCGAAGAAGGAAAAATTGCGATTGTTGATGAGTTTACAGGTCGTGTTCTGCCAGGAAGAAGATATTCTGATGGACTGCATCAGGCAATAGAAGCAAAAGAAAATGTTAAGGTTGAAAGGGATACGCAAACTCTGGCTACTATTACTCTTCAAAATTATTTTAGAATGTATAACAAGCTTGCCGGAATGACAGGTACTGCTGAAACGGAAGAGTCGGAATTTTTCCAAATCTATAAATTAGCTGTAGTTGTTGTTCCAACTAATAAACCAATGGTTCGCGATGATCAGGATGATGCAGTATATCGCACGAAGAGAGAAAAATATAATGCGGTAATTGAGCAGCTTGAAGCTTTGAGAGAGGAAAGAAGACCTGTGCTTGTAGGAACTACTTCGGTTGAAGTTTCGGAAACGATAAGCAGAATGTTGAAAAGAAAAAATATTCCTCATAACGTACTTAATGCAAAACAGCATCAAAAAGAAGCTGAGGTTATTGCACA
>Ga0209254_10004314_pt1 | contig 13036 bp, 9 predicted proteins | sample FrelakmetDIP11DI_FD_187148 | JGI IMG/M metagenome (GOLD analysis project Ga0209254, IMG submission 187148) | Freshwater lake sediment microbial communities from the University of Notre Dame, USA, for methane emissions studies - DIP11 DI (SPAdes)... | ecosystem: Environmental > Aquatic >...
CCGACCGCGGGGCCGTCCTGGTGCAGGCCGACGATGGTGTGACGCTCTCGGCCGGGATGGGCGGCGGCGTGACGGAGATGACGCTCGGCACGCCTGCGGGCGTCTACGGGCCGCTGAGGCTGGGACTCCGAGGCCGGCACCAGGTGCGCAACGCGCTCGTGGCCGTGCGCCTCATCGAGGCGCTGTCGGAGGCCGGGATCGCCGTGCCCGCGTTGGCGACGGAGCGGGGCCTGCGCGAAGCGACTTGGCCCGGCCGGCTCGACTGGCGACGTCTCGCCGACGGGCGGCGCGTGCTCCTCGACGCGGCGCACAACGAGGCGGGCGCCGAGGCGCTAGCCGCCTACCTGCGCGAGGCCGTTCCGGGCGGCCGCCAGCCGCTCGTCTTCGGCGCCGTCCGGGACAAGGATCACGCCGGCATGCTCCGCCACCTGCTGCCATCGGCGGCCCCGCTCATCCTGACGGCGCCGCCGACGCCGCGCGCGGCCGATCCGGCCGCGCTGCTGGCGGAGGTCCGCGCCATCGATCCCGGCGCCGACGTTCTGGTCGAGCGCGACCCCGCGGCCGCGATGGACGCGGCGTGGCTCGCCGCCCCCGACATCACCGTGGCGGGCTCGATCTTCCTCCTGGGCGCCGTCGTGCCCGTCCTCGAGGCGCGGGGCGCCAGCCCGGAGCGCGTCGGAGCGTAGGAACCGGCCGCCGCGGCGGCCATGCGGCGGTTGGACACCCCTGCGCGGCATGGTAATCTTCGAATCGCATGAGACTTCGCGCCCCACTCGCGCTCTGGCTGGCGCTGGCGGTCCTGCCAGGGGCTTCCGGGGCCTTCGCCCAGCAGGCCGGGGGCCAGGCCATTCCGGGCGTGGAGGCGGCGCAGCAGGACTTCATCCGGCGCGACGGCGAGTACATCTGGAGACTCACCGGAAACGTGGAAATCGATATCGAGAAGGACACGCGGCTGTTCGCCGACGAGGTGGAGATATTCACCGACCGCGACCTGCTGCTCGCCCGTGGCAACGTCACCCTCACCACCCCGACGCAACGCATCTCGGCCGACTCGCTCGAGTTCAACACGAAGACGAAGCTCGGCACCTTCACGCATGCCTCCGGCAGCGCTCTGCTGCAGCAGGAGCAGGAGCGGCCGGCCGAGAAAAGCGCCTTCGGCACGCAGGAGCCGGAGGTCCTGTTCTACGGCAAGACGATCGAGAAGATCGGCGAGAAGAAGTACCGGATCACCGATGGCGGCTTCACGACGTGCGTGCAGCCGAAGCCGCGATGGGAAATCACGTCGGGCACGGCGGTGCTCGATGTCGGGCACTACGCGATGCTCCAGAACTCGCTGATGCGGGTGAAAGGGGTGCCGATCCTCTACCTGCCGGTCATCTACTACCCCATCAACAAGGAAGACCGGGCCAGCGGGTTCCTGCTGCCCATGTACGGCACCTCGACGCTGAAGGGGCACACGATCAGCAACGCGTTCTTCTGGGCGATGAGCCGCAGCCAGGACGCCACGTTCAATTACGACTGGTTCTCGAAGACGGGCCACGGCTTCGGCAGCGAGTACCGTTACGTGCGCTCCCGGTCCTCGTCGGGGGACGCGCGCGTCTACATGCTGAACGAGCGGGCGACGAGCGTCGATAACGGCAGCGGCCAGGTGGTCGATGTGCCGGGCCGCCGCAGTTTCGACGCGCGGGCGAATTTGAACCAGGACCTGCCGTTCCGGCTCAGGGGCCGGCTTCGCCTCGACTACTTCTCGGACATCACCGTCCAGCGGACCTACAACACGAACATCTACGATGCGTCGAGGCGCCAGCGGAGCTTCTCGGGCAGCGTGAGCGGCAATTGGGGCCCGTACGGCGTGAGCGCCTGGCTCGATCGGAGCCAGTTCTTCTTCAACGCGGACGATTCGACGGTCACCGGGGCGCTGCCGAGAATCACCGTCAGCCGGGGCGAACAGCCGCTGGGAAAGTGGCCGGTCTACTTCGGCGTGGCGGGCGAGTACTCCTCGATGGTGCGGCAGACGATCACCGCGGATTCCACACAGGACTCGGGTCTGCAGCGCTTCGACGCCACGCCGACCGTGCGCTTCCCGTTCCGGAAGTTCCCGTTCTTCACGGTGAACTCCTCGCTCGGCTGGCGGTACACCTGGTGGAGCGAGAGCGCCGACGCGCTCACGGGCCAGCAGGTCCCCCAGGGCGTCAGCCGCCAGTACTTCGATCTCCAGACCCGCATCGTCGGGCCGGTCTTCAACCGGATCTTCAACACGCCGGACAGCGGGTACGCCGAGAAGATCAAGCACACCGTCGAGCCGTGGGTGAACCTGCAGCGGGTGACGTCGATCGACCTCGACAACCGGATCGTGCGCCTCGACTCGACCGACTTCATCGTCGGCGGCACGACGCGGATCACGTACGGGCTGAACAACCGCGTGTTCGCGAAGCGGGCAGGCGGCGTCGACGGCGGCCGGTCGCGCGAGATCCTCAACGTCGGCGTGCGCCAGACCTACTACACGAATTCCCTGGCGTCGGTGGTGGACCCCAACTATGCGACCAGTTTCGGCACGGTCGCGCCGCAGAGCCTGTCGCCGGTCTCGCTGGCGGCGCGTTTCTCGCCGGCCGACTCCCTGAACGCGACGTTCCGCACGGAGTTCAACACCTACGTGAACGCGTTCATGACCCTGGGCGCGGCGGGCACGTACTCGATGGGCGAGTACGCCATGGTCTCGGCGGGCTGGAGCCAGCGGCGGTTCATCAAGGACCTCGCCGGCTACGACGACCCGGTCCGGACCAACCACTTTCTGAACGCCGACGCCAGTCTCCGCTTCAGCCAGAACCGGTACGGCGGCGGCGTGTCGTTCAACTACGACCTCAAGAACGCCTACTTCCTCCAGCGCCGGTTCCTGGGCTACTACAACGCCCAGTGCTGCGGCGTGACGGCCGAGTTCCAGACGTTCAACTTCGGCGGCTTCAACTACGGCGGCGTGTTACGGCCGACGGTCCAGCAGGACCGCCGTTTCAGCATTTCCATCTCGCTGGCGGGCATCGGGTCCTTCTCGCCGCCCTTCGGCGGCATGAGCACGACCGGCGTCTACCGGTAGACAGGCGGGGCGGGAGCAGAGGTCGCGATGGTCAAGGTCCTGGTCACGGGCGGCGCCGGGTTCATCGGCAGCAATTTCGTGCGGTACGCCCTGCGCACGCATCCCGACTGGCACGTCACCACGCTCGACAAGCTGACCTACTGCGGCCGGCTCGAGAACCTCCACGACGTGATCGACAACCCGCGGCACACGTTCGTGCTCGGGGACATCGCTGACAGCGCCGTGAGCGCGCCGCTGGTCCGGGGCGCGCACATCGTGGTGCACTTCGCGGCCGAGACCCACGTCGATCGGTCGCTCCAGAGCGCGGGCGCGTTCATCCACACCGACGTGTTCGGCACCTTCGCCCTGCTCGAGGCCGCGCGGCAGGCGACCGGGCTCCGGCGGTTCGTCCAGATCTCGACCGACGAGGTCTACGGGTCGGTCCCCGCCGGCGCCTCGAAAGAGACCGACGAACTCCGGCCGCGCAACCCGTACTCGGCGAGCAAGGCCGGCGCGGACCGCCTCGCGTACAGCTACTGGGCGACCTACCAGGTGCCCGTCGTGGTGACGCGCGCGTCGAACAATTACGGCCCTTACCAGTTTCCCGAGAAAGTCATTCCGCTCTTCATCACCAACGCCCTGGAGGACGGCGACCTGCCGCTTTACGGCGACGGGATGAACGTCCGCGACTGGCTCCATGTCGACGACCACTGTTCCGCCGTCGATCTGGTCATCGAGAAGGGCGTCGACGGCGACGTGTACAACATCGGCGGCGGGAACGAGGTGCCGAACATCGAGCTGACCAGGCGGATCCTCCAGCTGACCGGCAAGCCGGATTCGCTCATCCAGCTGGTGGCCGACCGTCTCGGCCACGACCGCCGCTACGCGCTCGACACCTCGAAACTGCGGGCGCTCGGCTGGGCACCGCGGCGCGGGTTCGCGGACGGGCTCGCGGCCACGGTCGAGTGGTACAAGGCCAGCCCCTGGTGGTGGCAGCCGATCAAGCACCAGGATCCGGCCTACCAGGCCTACTACAAAGCCCAGTATTCCGCGCGCCCGGGAGCCTAGGGCGCCCGGCGAGACCGACCGCACCGCATATGACTGATCGGACCACCGTGCTTGTCACCGGCGCCGCGGGGTTCGCAGGATCCCATCTGCTGGATCAGCTCGGCGAGGAGGCCGTGCGCGTGCTGGCCCTCCGCAAGCCTGGCGTCGGGGCGGACGTCCAGGCCGCGTACCCGGCGGTCGCGTGGAGGGAAATCGATCTGCTCGACCGCGATGCCATGCGGAGCACGATCGGCGAGTTCGCGCCGGCCGTCGTCTACCACCTCGCTGGCGCGCCTCACGTCGGGCAGTCCTGGGCGGCGGCCACCGAGACGCTCGCGGTCAACGTCCTGGGCACGCACGTGCTGCTCGACGCGTTGCGCCTCGAAGGCCTGCGGGCGAGGGTCGTGGTGCCGAGCTCCTCCTACGTCTACCGCCCGGCGGACCGGGCGCTGACCGAGGCGGACCCGATCGAGGCGACCAATCCGTACGCGACGAGCAAAGTGGCGACGGAGCTGGCCGTGGCGCGCGCCGCGCGATTCGACGGCGTCGAGGCCGTCGTGGCGCGGTCCTTCAACCACATCGGCCCGCGGCAGGACCCGTCGTTCTTCGCTTCCGGCGTCGCGCGGCAGGTGGCGCTCATCGAGGCGGGCCGGCTGGAGCCGGTCATCCGCGTGGGGAACCTCGAGAGCCGGCGCGATTTCACCGACGTGCGCGACACGGTGCGGGCGTACCGGGAGCTGGCCGCGCACGGCACACCCGGCTGCGCGTACAACGTGTGCTCGGGCCGGGCCCTTCGCATGCGCGACCTGCTCGACGCCATCGTCGGCCGCGCGCGCGTCAACGTGAGGATCGAGCCCGATCCCGCCCGCTTCCGCCCGAACGACACCCCTCTCATCCTCGGCGATCCGTCGCTCATCAGGAGCACGACGGGCTGGGAGCCGCGCATCCCAATCGAACGGACGCTGCAGGATCTTCTCGACTACTGGCGGCGCGCCGCGTGACCCCGCCATGAAGGTCCTCGTCACCGGCGGCACCGGCTACCTCGGGAGGACGGTGGTCGGCGCGCTTGCCGCCTCGGGGCACGACGTGGTGCTCTACGGGCGGTCGGCCAGCGCCTCGGGGCTCTCCGCCATCGCGATCGACGGCGATGTCCGCGACGCCGCGCGGCTTGCGGACGCGGCGACCGGCTGCCACGCGATACTCCATAGCGCGGCTCTGGTGGCGACGTGGACGCCGCGCAGCCGTGATTTCGACGAGATCAACGTGAGCGGCCTGCTGGCGGTCCTCGAGGCCGCGCGCCGCCACGGCATCGGGCGCGTGGTATACACGTCGTCGTTTCTCGCGCTCCCGCCAGCCGGACTGGAGGCCGCACCCGAGTGGAACGACTACCAGCGCACGAAGGCGGCCGCCGACAGGGTGGCGGAGGATGCCGTGCGGCAGGGGGCGCCGCTTCTCCGGCTTTATCCCGGCGTCATTTACGGCCCTGGCGCGGCGACCGCTGGAAACCTGGTCGGCCGCATGGTGGCTGACCATCTGGCCGGCAGGCTCCCCGGTGTGATTGGCGGCGATCGCGTCTGGTCGTTCTCGTTTGTCGAAGACGTCGCGGCCGCGCACGTGGCGGCGCTTCGGGCCGGCTCGCCGGGCGCCCGCTACCTGCTCGGCGGTGAAGACGCGCCGCAGATGCGCGTGTTCGACATCGTCCGGCGCCTGACCGGGCACCCCCAGCCGCGGCGCATCCCCGGCTGGGTGGCCTCGCCGGCGGCGCTTGCAGACGAGCTCATGGCGGCGTGGTTCAGGCGAACGCCGCTGCTCACAACCGGTACACTGGAAATCCTGTTGAGAGATTGGCCTCTGGGGCACGCGCGCGCCGCCGAGGATCTGGGGTACCGCGTCACCCCGCTCGAGGATGGCGTGACGCGCCTGGTAAACGGCATCCTCGCCGCCCCTGCGGCAGCCTGACGATGTTTTCCGAGACCGCGCGCCAGATCGTGCACATGTCGATGGGCGTCTTCGCGCTGCTGCTGCGCGCGCTGACGTGGTGGCAGGCGGCGCTCTGCGCCATTGCGGCGCTGCTGTTCAACGCGGCGGTCCTGCCGCGGGCGGGAGGCCGCACGATCATCCGGCCCGCGGACGCGTCGCGGGGGTACCCGCTCGGGATCCTCCTCTATCCCTTCAGTGTGCTGCTGCTGATTCTCGCGTTCCCGGCCCGGCTGGACATCGCGGCCGCCGCATGGGGCATCCTGGCGTTCGGCGACGGCGCCGCGACGCTGGCGGGACGCCGATGGGGACGCCACCGCCTGCCGTGGAACCCGGACAAGAGCCTCGAAGGCCTGCTGGCGTTCATCGCCGCCGGCGGATCCGCGGCGGTGTTCCTCGCCTGGTGGACGGCGCCGGCCGTCGCGCCGCCGCCCGCGTTCGCGTTCATCATCGTCGCTCCACTCCTCGCCGCACTCGCTGCGGGGCTGGTGGAGACGGTGCCCATCGCCCTCGACGACAATATCTCCGTGCCCGCCTCGGCGGCGGCCGTGCTCTGGCTGGGCAGCCTTGTGACCGCCGCCGCGTGGATGTCGAACCGGGACACGGTCGCCGCCAACCTGCTGCCGGCCCTCATGGTGAACACGGCGGCGGCCACCGGCGGATGGCTGCTCCGGACCGTGCGCGTGTCGGGGATGATCGCCGGGTGGGCCATCGGCGTGGCGGTGTTCGCCTGCCTCGGCCTCCAGGGCTGGACGCTCCTGTTCCTGACGTTTCTCGTCGCGGCGATCACCTCGCGCATGGGGCTCACGAAGAAGGCGCTGCTCGGGATTGCCGAGGAGCGCGGAGGCCGGCGCGGCGCGGGCAACGCGTTCGCGAACACGGGCCTGGCGGGGGTCGCGGCCGTGGCCGCGGTGGCCACGCCGTTCCCCGATGCCGCCCTGGTGGCGTTTGTCGCGGTCCTGGCGACTGGCGGGGGCGACACCGTCGCCAGCGAAATCGGCAAGGCGTGGGGCGGCAAGACGTACCTGCCGACGACGCTCGCCGCGGTGCGGCCGGGCACGCCGGGCGCCGTGTCGTTCGAGGGATCGGCCGCCGGCATACTCGGCGCGCTGGCGCTTGCCGCCTGCGGCGCGCTGCTGGGCCTTGTCCCGGCCTGGACGGTGTGGGCCGTCGTGGCCGGCGCCATCGCGGGGTCCATCATCGAGAGCGCGCTGGCCGCGACGCTCGAGGCCGCGCGCATCGTCAACAATGACGTGCTGAACTTCGCCAACACCGCGACAGGCGCGATTGTCGCCATCGCGATCGTGAGGATGTCGTGAGCGACTCGTCGCGCCTCCGGGCCCTTGTCGACTTCGCCCGGCCGTTCACCCTGATTGCTCCCGCGCTCGGATTCGCCTCCGCGGCGGCCACCGCCATCGGCGCCCATCCGCGCGAGCCGTGGAGCTGGGCGCTGGTGGTCCCGCCCGTTCTCGGCGCCGTGATGGCGGCTGTCCTGAACGTCGCCTCGAACGGGCTGAACCAGATCTACGACTTCGAGATCGACCGCATCAATAAGCCGAAGCGGCCGCTCCCGAGCGGGCGCCTGTCGATGCGCGAGGCGTGGGTCATCACCGTGGTCGGCTTCGCCGTGGCCCTCGTCCTCGCGTGGTTCGTCGCGCCTGGCGGGCGGCACGAGTGCTTCTGGATGGTGGTCGCGGCCGCGGTGATCACCACGCTCTATTCGGTGCCGCCGTTCCGCACCAAGCGCCTGGGGATCTGGGCCAACGTCACGATTGCCATTCCGCGCGGCGTGCTGCTGAAGGTGGCCGGCTGGTCGTCGGTGAAGAGCGCGGCCGGGCTCGAGCCGTGGTTCCTCGGCGCCATCTTCGGGCTGTTCCTGCTTGGCGCCACCACGACGAAAGACTTCGCCGACATGGAAGGCGACCGGCGGGGCGGCTGCAGGACGCTGCCGATTCAGTTCGGCGTCACCAGGGCGGCGTGGATGATCTCGCCGTCCTTCGTGCTGCCCTTCCTGATGATCCCCGTCGGGGCGTGGACCGGGATCCTGACGGGCAACTTCTGGCTGCTGCAGGCCCTGGGCGCGTTCATGACGGCCTACGGCCTCTATGTGTGCTACCTGATGCTGCGCCGGCCCGACGACCTCGCGGTCGAGGAAAACCACGTGTCGTGGGCGCACATGTACCGCATGATGTTCGTGGCGCAGGTCGGCTTCGCCCTCGCCTACCTGCTCTGAAGACGGGGCTCGGGACTCGGGATTCGGGAGCACGAAGCCTCGCGCACGTCGACTCAAGTCCGCTCCTGCGCAGGGTGTGCAATCCCGCGTCTCGGGTGGTCTTGCCGCACTGTCCAGCCAGGAGTTCCTCGACAAGGCATCAGGCGCCGGTTGCCCGCCGCCGTCCGTTTCGAGTTGACCCATACCCTGTCGACGCCCAGGGACTCTCCGACCACGGTTCACTGGTACGCGAGCTCGACGTGCAGATGGGCGACGCGTGACAGAGCGAGGTCTCATGCAACCCGACCACCATGTGGATGGCGCTCAACTACCGTCTCGAAAACCGGATGTTTCTCAGTACACCCGTCCCCTCGCGGACACAGGCGGAATTGTTCCGTTTTCCTGAGCTCCAGCAGCCAAGTTCCAGATAGGTTTATGAGACAGCGGGACAAGCGCGTCGTCATCCGCTCGACGCCCGCGAACACGCGCCGTTCGCTCAAGGACGGCTACTCCGACCGCGGGCAGAACTGCGTGGACCACATCGCCCTAACGTTCAGCGCGGGCACTCGGCGCAAGGCCGCGCCGAACAAGGAGCCGCGGATCACTTCCCCGCCTGATCCGCCCGGTTGGATGGCCGTGTGATGCGTTCGTGACGTGCCGGAACCGGGATGCCAGGACAGGACACACCGCACACGGGGCTACGTCAGTATCGACAGGCCTCCGATCAGAATCTTGTCCGTGTTCCGGGCGATCACGATCTTCAATTCCAGCGTCACGCTTCCGGCGACCGCGAAACCGGCCACCTTGCTGGTGTAGCAGACCGGCGTGGTAGAGGCGAGGTTCGTCGGGTCGTCGTGCACGACCAGGGCCACGTTCGGCATCGTCATCTGGGTCAGGCGGACCTGGGAGATGTAGGTGCCGTCGCCACCGATCACCTGATAGCAGACGACGACGCCCTTCACCTTCAGTGGAGACGGGACGGTGAGTCCGACCTGAATCCATTGAAAATCGGATTCCTTGACGGCTCCTCTGGCCTCGATCACCACGGCGGTGCTGGGTGAGGAGTGCGGACCCACAGTCAGTTTCGACGGTGGGCCGGCAGGGCCGACGGCAACGGCGGTCAGTGGACTGCAGTGTATCGCGGGCATGGTTCTTCTCCTTCTCTTGGATTGTTGGGCCGTGGGACACCAGCGTACATTCGGGGGCTACACAGTCTCCAACCTCGACGCGCCGTTCTCGCCCTCGCGCTCCGCAGGTCAACTGAAGGCGTAACTCGACGGCGCGATCTTGATAGGCGACGGCTCAACCGGACACTGATCGGTTCCGGAGAGGAAGCACGCGTCATGGTCGCGTCCCGGATGGATCTGCTCATCGCTCGGTTCCGGAACTCTGCGTGGCCGCTCCGGGGCGGCCGCGCGAACAGAGTACACAGCGCATCAGAGATCAGAGCCGATCAGCGATCAGAGAAGAATGGGGACACCACCACCCGAAACCCCAGGTCCGCGGCCGGGCCGTCCGGCCCGGCCGCGTTGCGGGCCGCCGCGCGCACGCCCCGGTCGGGGCTGTAGAACGCGCCGCCCCGCACCACCCGGAGGAAGGCGGCTCCGGCCGCCAAGTCCTCTCGTCCGTCGTCCGATCGATAGGGGTACTTGAACGTCGGCTGCTCTGGGTTGCTCCCCCACAGGCTCCGTGTCCATTCCCACACGTTGCCGCTCATGTCCTCCACCCCATACGGGCTCGCGCCACCAGGGAAGCACCCCACCGCGCTGGTACCACCAATCGCCGTGTCGCTGTAGTTCGCCTTGTCCGGGTCCGCCGGGCCCTCCCACGGATAGAGGCGACGGTCAGCGCCTCGCGCCGCCTTCTCCCACTCTGCCTCGCTGGCCAGCGTCACCCGCCACGGCTTGCGGCCCTTCTGCGCTAGCGCTAGGACTCGCGCCAGCGTGTCCGGCGCGCCAGACCATCCAGCCAACCTGCGCGTTAGCCACTCGCAGTACGCCAGGGCTTCGTGCCAGGAGACGTTCGCGACGGGGTGGTTCGCTGGCCCACGCAGGCAATCCGGGTCGCCAGGTGTGACTCCTGCGTCCTCCACATACGCCCGAAACTGCGCCACCGTCGATGGGAATCGGGCCATGTACAACGCGGGCAATGTCACCTGATGGGCTGGTATTTCATCGTCAAACGCCCACCTGTCCAACTTTCTGTCGCTTCCCATCATGAAAGGCCCGGCCGGAATCTCGATGAACCCCAGCATCGGGTCGTCAGGGAGGAACCACGCGTCCGGCCGGAACCGGCGGTCACCTTCCTTCGCCACGAACGGCTCGACCGCCGCCGCTCGCGCCGCCGGATCCCTCTCGTGTTGTCGAAGAAGCGCTTCGAAGCCGTCTCTCGCCCCCGGCTCCCTCGCTGACCCTGACGCAGTAGCTCGCCTCCGTGTCCGGGGGGACTGCGATTGGACCGGCGTCGCGGTTTCGACGCTGAGCGGGAGCACGACGGATGTCGATGGAGCCGTCGTCGACGCCGACTCGGCCTGTCGCTGCGCCTCGGCCTCTGCCAGCCGCGGTTGCTCGGCCTGCTCAGCCTGTCGTCGGGCCTCAACCTCTGCCAGCCGGCGCTGGTCCGCTTCCTCGGCCTGCCGTCGGGCCTCGGCCTCTGCCAGCCGACGTTGCGCGGCCTGCTCAGCCTGTCGCTGAGCCTCGGCCTCTGCCAGTCGAAGTTGCGCGGCCTGCTCAGCCTGTCGCTGAGCCTCGGCTTCCGCTCTTCCGCGCTCCGCTCCTTCGACCCTGCGCGGGGACACGACGGCTGTCGAACCAGCCGTCGTGGTCGGCGCCGACACGGCTTGGACGCTGGCCTTCTGTTCGGGGCCTCGGGGCGGCGGGTGGGTTTCGGGCGGTGGCCGACGAGGCGGAGCGGCTTGTGGAGCCGACTTTGGAACTCGATCCGAAGGCGGCGCCTCTGATGTCCCGGCAGCGGGCGGCTCCGCACCTGAGAGGCCCGGCACTTTCTTCAGGTGTGCGATGAGGTCCCCAACGTCATTGGACCAGTGACGGCTCGTCAGTGGGAACGCCTGCCGTCGCGTCAGGGGCCGCAAGGGCTCGGGCAACTCCTCCCCGCTCGGCATGTCCGCGTCCACCAGCAAGGGGAACACGCGCACTTCGGGCCGTTTCAGGCTCTCGGCGATTTCGTGCGTCACCCAATCGTCAGGTAGGTCGAGCCGCCGCCGTCCCCGGTGGTCCGCTATCGTGAGCCACCGCGGACCGATGATCACCAGGACGGCGGCGCAGGCATCGAGACCGTGCTGGACCGCAACGGTGAAGTCTGTTCCAGGCTCGATGCTCGCGAAGTCCTGGAACACTTGGTCACTCGCAAAGTGCCTACGCAGGTCGTCGGCGAGCCGGCCTGCAACCCACGCGGTGTCTTCGCGCCGGTAGTTGATGAAGATGCGCGACCGGATCGGCGTCGCAGTCGCCATGGTCGTTCACCCCGTCCTGCGTTCCGAGCCCCAGTCGTCGCCCGGGTCGCCGCCGCGTTCTGGTTCAGCGCGACGATGATCGCAGAGGGCGCAGGGACGCGACGACCTGAAGTCGTGGTCAGACGATAGACGGCAGTTGCGGTCTGCCCTGCCGGGCAGCATCCCGGCGGTGCCCGTGAACGGCTTGATCGGGCCCTGATCCCCGTCTCGCGGCGGCCGGGCCAGGAACGCTGACCCAGAACGGACGGCTCACGGGGACTATGATACGCCGTTGGACGGCGCTGGCAAGGCCGAATGCGCCGCTGGGAGGGACGCCGGATGATCAGCCACGGCGCAGGAGTCTCACCGTCCGCGTGGCCGTCGGGAGCGGCTGATGGACACCGCTCGCACAGAAGGCGCTCGACGAGACACTGACAGCTCCCCCATCAGGGATCGGCGGGCGTCTCGGAAAACCCTCCCGCAGGCGGCCGCACTTTCGCCCGATTTCCCGCAGAGAAGCGGGATGTCGGAGAAGCCGCCGCCTGTCTAAGGAATCGTGTGTTTCTCAGAACGCGAGCCGGTCAGACTGGCTCGCTGCCGTCTTCAATGTGCTGTCCGAACTTCTGGCCGTCCGGGAGGGGCGAGCCTGCAGAGCATTGCCCGTCATGAGCACCCGCCTGCGATCGAGGAACCTGGCCGGTTCGGAACTGTTGGCCTAGATGCACTGGCCGCCGACCGCTGTCGGGGCTGAAACCAAGGAGAGGAGCTTCCGCCGGGAAACGGGGCGAAAACGGAACCCCGAATCCCGGATCCCGAATCCCGGTCTTTACGCCTGCCCGAGCAGAGCGCGGACCCTGGACTCGGTGGGCGGATGGGTGCTGAACAGCGACATCATGCCGCGGACGGTGAACGGCTTGATGATCATCATGTGGGCCGTTGCGGGGTTCGCGTCCATGGGAATGCGCTTGGAAGAGGACTCCAGCTTCTTGAGCGCGTCGACCAGGCCGTAAGGCGCGCCGGCGATCTCCGCGCCGCCCTTGTCGGCGCCGAACTCGCGCGAGCGCGAGATGGCCGACTGGATCAGCACGGCCGCAAGCGGCGCCAGGATGACGGTGGCGAGCAGCGCAATCGGGTTCGATCCGCCCTCGCGATCGTTGCCGCGCCCGCCGCCGCCGAACAACGCCGCGAACTGCGCCATACGCGCCACCATCATGATCGCGGCCGCCATGGTCGCCGCCACCGAGCTGATGAGGATGTCGCGGTTCTTCACGTGCGCCAG
>Ga0209254_10004315_pt1 | contig 13036 bp, 12 predicted proteins | sample FrelakmetDIP11DI_FD_187148 | JGI IMG/M metagenome (GOLD analysis project Ga0209254, IMG submission 187148) | Freshwater lake sediment microbial communities from the University of Notre Dame, USA, for methane emissions studies - DIP11 DI (SPAdes)... | ecosystem: Environmental > Aquatic >...
TGGTTCTTGACGGACAGGGGTTTGGACCTGTCTGTCTTACTGCAACCTGCGTGCCAAGAGCTGAAATGGAATCGAATTTCAAGCCAAATAGGCTCTATCCCAGCGTTGAATGGCCATTTCTTGCTATCACTACAGGACTTTTCCGTCGAGCGCAATCGGGGGTGCCAGCGTCGGATCCGAATGAGTTGCCAATGTGTCGACAAAGTGTCAGCACATTGGGCGGCGCTGGGGTCAGCGCAGCCCGGCCTTGCGCAGCCGGTAGGAAAACTGCCGCAGCGTCAGCCCCAGGCTCTGCGCCGCGCGCGACTGGTTGCCCTGGGCCTGCGCCAGCGCAGCCTGCAACGCGTCCACGGTATGGGAATGGGCGGGAGCGTAGTCGCGCACCAGCGGGGCGGCGGGCGCCGGCGGTGCATCCTGCGGTTCTGGACGAACGGATTGGGCGGCGACCCCCTGCTGCCGCGTGCCGGTTGCGGGCGCCGCTGCAGCCGCATCGGGCATGAACCGCTCCAGATCATCGGCCGTCAGCAGCGGGTGGTCGGCCAGCAGCACCAGGCGCTCGATCAGGTTGCCGAGTTCACGGATGTTGCCCGGCCATGCGTGATGTTCGAGCCGGGCCAGCGCGTCGGCGCTCAGGTTGACGTTGCGCTGGTGCGCCTGGTTGGCACGGCTCACGAAATGCAGCGCGAGCGCGCGGATGTCCTCGCGCCGCTCGCGCAGGGACGGCAGCTGGATCGGGATCACGTTCAGGCGGTAGTACAGGTCCTGGCGGAAGCCCCCGGCATCCACCTCGCGCGCCAGGTCGCGGTTGGTGGCGGCGACCACGCGCACGTTCACGCGCACTTCCTGCTTGCCACCCAGGCGCACCAGCGTGCCTTCCTGCAGGGTGCGCAGCAGTTTGGACTGCATGGCCAGTGGCAGCTCGCCGATCTCGTCCAGGAAAATCGTGCCGCCGTGCGCCTGCTCGAACCAGCCGGCGCGCGCCGCGTTGGCGCCGGTGAAGGCGCCGCGCTCGTACCCGAACAGCTCGGACTCGAACAGCGCGTCCGGAATCGCCGAGCAGTTGACCTTGATGAAGGGCTGGTCGCGCCGCGGGCTGGCCAGGTGTACGGCCCGCGCAAACAGCTCCTTGCCGGTGCCCGATTCGCCCAGCAGCAGCACCGTGGCGGTGGTCTGCGACACGCGCTCCAGCTCGCCGAGGGCTTGCAACAGCGGCGGGGAGTTGCCGATCAAGCCGTAGCGCGCGCTCTTGGTGTTCAGCGCCTGCGCCAGCACGGCATTGCGGGCTTCAAGCTGGCGCGTCTGCTCGGCGACCAGTTCTTCCAGCTGCAGCAACTGTCCGGCCAGCGTGGCCAGCACGCGCAGCACGGCCAGGTCGTCGTTGAGGTGGCGCTGGCGGCTGCGCAGGCGGTGGCAGGCCAGCACGCCGATGGGCACGTTCCTGACTTCGATGGGCAGCGCGATGAAGGCCACGGTTTCGGGCGGCAGCTGCGCGCGCGCCACCGCGCGGAACAGGAACAGCGGCTCGGCATCGATGTCCTGCACGATGGCTGGCTGGCCCGTGACCAGCACGCGCCCGGTCACACCTTCGCCCCAGGCGTAGCGCCCGCGCGCCACTTCCGCCTGCGTCAGGCCGTAGGCATGCTGGATGGAAGCGGTGCGGGCCTGTTGCGGGTCGGTCGACTCCAGATCGGCCAGCACGATGCGCCCGCGGTTCAGGCCTAGCAGCTCGCTCATCAGGTGCAGCATCTCGCGCAACACCAGCGCGGGCGCCAGGCTGCGGCCGATGCCGCGCATCACCTCGCGCATGAGCAGCAGTTCCTGGGCGTGCCATTCGCTCGGATTCAGGCTGAAACCGGGGTTGGGGCGGTGGGGCGGCGTTGGCTGCATGGCCGGGGATACAGCAAGTTCCGGGCCGCAAACAGGGTCAGATCGCGCAGCGGCACCCCTGGCAACGATGACCGTTCAGGCGTAGCTCACCCAGTCCTTGTAGTCGGCGTGGTCCAGGTGCGGCAGCGCGTTGTAGGTCAGCAGCATGTGGCGCTTCGGCGTGAACGCGAACTCGGTCAGGGCGCTGTTGCGGATGCGCATGTTCAGCTCGATGGTGGTCTCCGCCGGCGTGCCCAGGATGTGGCCCACCGCCGTGGCGATCGGGCCGCCGCTGGAGACCAGCAGCACGTTGCCCGTGTAGTGCTGGCGCACATGGTCCAGCGCGCTGGTGATGCCGCGCACGAAATCCACGTAGTCGGGCATGCCCCTGGGGCTGACCACGCCGGCCATCCACTGCGCCAGGCCGTCGCGCAGCAGGCGGAAGTGGTGGCGGTAGAGCTCGGGCGTGTCGGGTTTTTCCAGCGGCAGGGGATGCACGGCCTCGATGACCGCGTGGCTGTCGTATTCGTTCAGGCCCGGAAAAAGCAGAGGTTGCAGATCCAGCGCTGCGCCCTCGGCGATGCCGTCCCAGGTCTGCGCGTGGCGGCGCAGGGTGCCGGTCAGCACGGCGTCGAATTTCAGCTCTTTTCCCGCGAGGTATTGGCCGAGCCGTACGCTCTGGCGCCGGCCAAGTTCGCTGAGCTGGTCGTAGTCGTCTGCGCCAAACGAGGCCTGGCCGTGGCGCACGAGATAGAGGGTTCCCATGGCGTTGATGGTGAACGAATCGGCGGCGTGGCTTTGTCCCCGGTGCGACGAAGGTGCAGGGCAGGGTGGTTTTTGCACGCCAGTGGATGCGCCGGCTGGGGCCAGGCGCGGGTGTGCGCTGGCGTCACCCGGTTGCGGGTCAGTCGCCGTCCAGCACCTGCGCGAACACCCGCGCGTCCACGTTGCCGCCGCACAGCGTGGTGCCGACCACCTGACCTTTCAAGGACTCGCGCTGCTGCATCGCCGCGGCGAAGCTGGCCGCGCCCGCGCCTTCGGCCACGTTGTGGGTGTCGGTGAACAGGTCGCGCATGGCCTGGGCGACCTCGGCGTCGCTGACCTGCACGATGTGGTCCAGGTGCCGGGTCAATATGTCCAGCGCATCGGCATCGGCCACGCGCACCGCCATGCCGTCAGCCAGCCGCGTGCTGACCGGGGCTTCGACAACGCACCCGGCTGCCAGCGAATCGGCATAGGTAGTTGCGAGATTGCTCACCACACCGACGATGCGCGCCGGGTGGCCCAGCGCCAGCTTGGCCGCAATCGCCGAGCACACGCCCGAACCCAGGCCGATCGGCACATAGACCACGTCGAGCTGCGGCACGGCCTGGAAGAATTCCCACCAGTAGGTGCTGACGCCGCTGATCAGGGCGGGGTGAAAGCTCGGCACCATGTGTGCGCCGTGCGAATCGGCCAGGCGCTGGGCATGCTCGCGGCTGGCCTGGAAGTCGTCGCCGTGCTCGACCAACGTGACGCCGAGGGCGCGCATGGCCGCGTTCTTTTCCACCGAGTTGCCGTGCGGCACGACGATGGTGCAGGCCACGCCGTGGGCACGCGCCGCCCAGCCGATGCTCTGGCCGTGGTTGCCGCGTGTGGCGCTGATGACTTCGCGCGGCAGCGCGCCGGCTTGCGCCAACTGCTCGAAATAGGTCAACCCGCCACGGATCTTGAAGGCGCCCACCGGCGTGTGGTTCTCGTGCTTGACCCAGCAGTCGGCGCCCAGGCGCTGGCTCAGCAGCGCCCAGCGGTACTGTGGCGTGGCCTGGAAATGGCGGTAGACCACCCGGGCGGCGGCCTTGATCTCAGAAAGGTCGGGCAGGTGCATCATGAAAGCGGATTCCCGGAGTGAAGCTCGATCAGGCCCTTCGGCGTTTTCAGGCGGGCGCTCAGGCGCGCCGGGCCTGTTGTGACCCGGCATGGCGTCAGCCCAAGGCCGTCGCAGGCTGTTTGCAGGGCGGTCGCGTCGGGGTGCTGCAAGGACAGCGACAACAGCGTCACGCCGCTCTCGGGCATGGATGCGGCCGGGTGCGTTTCGCTCCACTGGATCAGCGTCGGCAGACAGCCGCCAAACAGCCGCTGGCCATCGGGGCGCACGGTGATCTGCCACTGCAGCAGGCCGTTGGGCGTGGCGCGGCTGGCCTCAATGACGTCGCCGCGGTGAATGCCCAACGCGGCCAGCCGGGCCACCGCGGCGCGCACATCGGGCACGCGGGCGACCCAGTGGATGAGTTGCGGGCCGTGGCGGGCCACTTGGTCGGCCAACACCGGGTTTTCCATGTCAAACCAGCACGATCCCAGCGTCCTATGGTCATTGTTTGCTACTGGGTTGATAGCGATGATCTCCAGGTAGGCGAGCGGAAAATCAGCCGTAGCGATGCGCAGCAGGCGGTTGTGCGTGCCCATCAGCGGGTGCTCACCGCCGGGGCCCGGGGTCACGCCCAGCGTGGCCTCGCACCAGGCCACGCCCTCGGCGAGGCTGGCGGCCATGATGACCAGATGGTCCAGCGCGCCGGCTGGCGCGGCGCCGGATGCGTTGTGCGTCGTCACAGCGTCACCGTGCCGCTGATGCAGGTGACCGATTCCCCACCGACCCAGACCTGACCTGAAGCGTCGCGCTGAATGTGCACCCGCCCGTCACGCCCGAGGCAGGCGCCCTGGCCGGCGAGGTAGCGCTCCGGCAGGTGGCCGTCGGCGATCAGCCACTGCGCCAGGCTGGCGTTCAGGCTGCCGGTGACCGGGTCTTCGTTCACGCCGACTGGCGCGGCAAAGGCGCGCACTTCCAGGTCGGGTTCGGCCAGGGTCGGCGCGTCATGCCCGTCGAAGGCCTTGGCTTCGCGGCTCGAGCGCGATATCAATTGAATAGCATCCAGTGACCGTCTGACGCTGGCAATGCCCACTTTTTGCCCCAGATCCTTGAGCCGGGCGTGGTCCGGGTCCAGCGCCAGCACGGTCTCAGGGTTCTCCAGCAGCAGGCCGAGCCAGACCGGCCCGTTGTCGAGCAATTGCGCGGCCAGCACCTGCTTTGGCTGAAGGCCCAGCGCGGCGATCACGGCGGCCAGCAGCGCGGCGTCCGGTGCTGAGCGCGTGAGCGCCGGCGCGGCAAAGGCGCGCAGCTGCCCGCGTTGTCGGATGCGCACCAGGCCGACGCCGCATTCCTGCACGATGAATTCATCCGATGGCGCGATGCCGCCCGCAGCACCTGACGCTCGCGGGGTGCCCCCCGCTTCCAGCCAGGCGTGGCAGGTGCCCAGCGTCGGGTGGCCGGCAAAGGGCAACTCGGCCCCGGGCGTGAAGATGCGCGCCCGGTAGTCGGCGCCGGCCGCGCGGCCGGCCTCGGTGGGGGGCAGGATGAAGCTGGTCTCGCTCAGGTTGGTCCAGTTCGCGAAACGCTGCAGGGCTTCGTCGCTCAGGCCCGTGCCGTCCAGCACCACGGCCAGCGGGTTGCCGAAACACGGGGTGGCGGTGAAGACGTCGATCTGCTTGAAGGGGCGTGATTTCATGAGGAAGCTCCGGGTCAGGCCAGGGGTTGATCGAGCACGCCGCGGCTGGCGGGGTGGGCACGTAGCGTGTCCCACCAGCGCTCCAGATGCGGCAGCACCGGCCGGGGCTGCGGCAGGCCCCACCAGCGGTGGATCTCGCAGGCGATCGGGATGTCGGCCATCGTCAGCGCATCGCCGGCCATGAAGCGGCGCTGCGCCAGATGCGTGTCGAGCAGGCGCAGCAGCGGCTCGGTCGCCGCCACGGACTGCGCAATCACCTCGGGTTTGCGCTCATGGGCTGGCGTACGGATCCACTGAATGAAGGCCGGCCCGCCCGCGCGGTTGAGCGTGGTCTGCTGCCAGTCCATCCAGCGCTCGGCGTCGAAGCGATGCTGCAGGTCGGCAGGGTACAGCGGTGCGTGGCCCGCCGCAGCGCCGGGCCGTCCCAAGCAAGGCGTGGCCCCCTCGGGGCTGAGTGCCGCGGCTCCCGATGTGCCTGCGCACATCGGGACGGCACGAAGAGCCTTCGCCTCTGGCGAAGGCACGTCCAGCGAAGCACTTGCATCATCGGCCGGAGCCGATGCTGCGGCAGTGGCGAGCGTGGGGGCCCCATACTTCATGCACAGGTAGCGCACGATGACGTTGGACTCCCAGAGCACGAAGTCGCCGTCCTGCAGCAGCGGCACCAGCGCATTCGGGTTGTGCGCCCGGTACGCGGGGGTCGTGACGACGCCGAAGCTCAGGCCCGCGTCGATGCGCTCGAAGGGAACGCCGACGGCCTGCAGCGTCCACAGCACCTTGCGCACATTGATCGAACTGGTGCGGCCCCACAGCCGGAGCGTTCCCGCCGGCGCGGGCTCATCGGGTGACGGCATGACGCCGGGCATGGCCTAGCCCTGGTACTCGCGGATCGCCTGCGCCAGCGCGGCCACACCGGTGTTGATCTGGTCCACGCTGGCCGTGACGAAGGACAGCCGCAGGGTGCGCGGATCGGCGTGGTCGGCGTAGAAAGCCGCGCCGGGCACGAAGGCCACGTTCTTGTCCACGGCCTTGGGCAGCAGGCCCACGGCGTCCACGCCCTCGGGCAGGCGCGCCCACAGGAACATGCCGCCGGCCGGCCGGTTGAAGCTGAAGTCCAGCCCGGCCATCTCATGATCAAGCGCGGCCAGCATGGCCTCGCACTGCTGCTTGTACAGCGCGCGGATGGTGGGCACATGACGGTCGATGAAGCCGTTCTTGAGCACCTCGGACACGATGCGCTGGTTGAAGCTGGGCGTGTGCAGGTCGGCCGCCTGCTTGGCCTGCAGCAGCTTGGGATAGAGCGCCCTGGGCGCCACCAGGTAGCCCAGGCGCAGGCCGGGCGCAAGGATCTTGGAGAACGAGCCCAGGTACACCGTGCCGTCGGGGTGGCGCGAGGCCAGCGAGGGCGGCGGCGCGGTGTCGAACCACAGGTCGCCGTAGGGGTTGTCTTCGATGATGGGCAGGCCGGCCTCGGCCGCCACGGCGGCCACGGCGGCGCGGCGCGCCTCGGTCATGGTGCGGCCGGTGGGGTTCTGGAAATTCGGCAGCAGGTAGACGAAACGGGCACGCTCGGCGCCCTGGCCGGCCTTGGCGTGCAGGTCTTCGGCGAGCACGCCGCTGTCGTCGCTGTCCACGCTCACCACCTGCGGCTCCAATGGCGTGAAAGCCTGCAGCGCGCCGAGGTAGGTCGGCGTCTCGACCAGGATGCGGCTGTCGGCGTCGATCAGGATCTTGGCCACCAGGTCCAGCCCCTGCTGGCTGCCGGTGGTGATCAGCACCTGGTCCGGGCTGACCTGCATGCCCTGCTTGAGCAGGTCGTGCGCGACCCAGTCGCGCAGCGGTCCGTAGCCTTCGCTGGCGGCGTACTGCAGCGATGCGCGCCCGTCATGCGTGAGTACCTGCTGTGTGGCTTCGAGCATGGCCTCGACCGGGAAGGTCTTGGGCGAGGGCAAGCCGCCGGCAAAGCTGATGATGCCGGGCTTCTCGGTGACCTTGAGGATCTCCCGGATCACCGAGGGGTTCATTTTTTCGGCGCGTCGGGCCATTGTCCAGTTCGTCATGGGGTTCCTTGCTTGAATCTCGTGATTGTCTTCGTTGCCTGCACCGGCATCTTCTTGCCCAGAAACACCGTGGCGATCACAGCCAGGCCGAAACCCAGCGTCACGGCGTCCAGGCTCTCGCCCAGCAGCGGCACGGCCAGCAGCATGGAGAAGAACGGCTGCACCAGTTGCACTTGGCTGACCCGCACCGTGCCGCCCAGCGCCAGCCCGCGGTACCAGGCAAAAAAGCCGATCCACATGGAAAACACGGCCACGTAGCCGAACGCCCACCAGGCGCCGGGCGCGATGGCGTTTGCCGGCCAGGTGAACAGCGTGGCCGGCACGGTGACCGGCAGCGAGATGACCAGCGCCCAGCAGATCACGTGGTCGGCGCGCAGCCGCCCCGAAAGTTTGCCGCCGGCCACGTAGGCCAGCGCACCCCAGGCCATGGCCGCGAGCAGCAGGCCGTCGGCCCAGTGGATCGCCAGGCTGCCGGCGGCCGCGCCTGACCGCAGCACCGCAAATGCCATCACCAGGGCGCTGCCCAGCGCGGCGCAGGCCCAGAAGCCCCAGGACGGGCGCTGCCGGTGCGCCCACGCGCCGACCAGCGCCGTGGCCAGCGGCAGCACGCCCAGGATCACGCTGGCGTGCACGGCTTCGACGTGTCGCATCGCAATCGAGGTGCACAGCGGGAAACCGAACACGGCGCCAGCCGCGATGGCGAAGATCAGCGGCCAGTCGCCCGGGGCGGGTTTCGGCGCGCGGGTGAAAGCGAGGAAAAAAAGGCTCAGGATGCCTGCGACGGCCGCGCGGCCAAAGGCAATGAACAGGCCCGACAGTTGCGGCGCCTCGGGCGAGCCCACGGCCAGCCGTGTCATAGGCAAGGTCAGCGAAAAGATCAGCACGCCGAGCAGGCCGAGCCACAGGCCGCGGACCTCGTCGGGGGTGAGGGGGTGGGCGGCGCCCGCGTTGTCCGTCTTCATGGCGCGCTCCAGATCATCCAGGCGGCGGTGAGGACCAGTGCCGCAGCCATGCAGCGGTTGAACACCAGCAGGCGCCGCCCGTGGGCCAGCCAGCCGCGCAGCAGCGAGCCGACGCTCGCGTAGGCCAGGTTGCTGAAGAAGCCAAAGGCCAGCATCAGCGGCAGCACCTGCAGCGTGCGTTCCGTGGCGTCGGGCCGCCCGGCAATCCAGCCGGCGACGACCGACAGCGCCAGCATCCAGGCCTTGATGTTGAGGAACTGCAGCATCACGCCCTGGAAGAACGTGACATTCAGGCGCGAGGCGTCGACCTGCGCCAGCGAGCGGCTGCCGCTGAGTTTCCACGCCAGCCACAGCAGGTAAGTGACGCCGCCGCCCAGGATGCCCCAGCGCAGCGCGGGCTGGGCGACCACCAGCGCACCGAGGCCGACCGCGCACAGCGTGAACAGCAGGCCCCAGCCCACCGGCACCGCGCAGACAAAACGCATCGCGCGCCACAGGCCGAAATTGGCGGCCAGCGCGGTGGACAGCGTGGTGTTGGGCCCCGGCGTGAAGCTGGTGGCCGCGGACAAAACCAGCAAGGCGCTGAATTCGGCGGCGGTCATGGGAATGTGGTTGGGGGTGGGGCTTGCCAGTTCATGGGCCTTACTTTATCCTTTGCAGACAATACACGATCAATACAGTTCAGCGTCTCAGATGTGAAACTGTATGGTTGAATTTGTCCACACAGCGGAAAAACTTGCGCGCCAGCCCAGGAGGGACGCGAAGTGAACCTTGCGCCGTCCCCGACTCTTCAGGAATCCCCGTGCTGATGCGAACCGCCTCCCAGTCATTGACGGAGCAGCTTGCCGAACGTTTTGCCACGCGCATCCGCGACCGCCTGCTGGCGCCCGGCGCCCGCCTGCCCAGTGTGCGCCAGTGCGCCGGCCAGCATGAGGTCAGCCCGTCGACCGTGGTTGCCGCCTACGACCAGTTGCTGGCGCAGGGCCTCATCGAGGCGCGGCCGCACCGGGGCTTCTTTGTCCGGGATTGGGTGCCAAAAGCGGCGCTTCCCAGCGTCGATGGGTCACAAGGTGCTCTGAAAACAGGATCGTCTGGCGCCCCGGGCGCACCGGATCGCATCGTCTCGCCGGTCAACGCCACCGCGCTGATCCGCGGCATGTTCCACCCGACCGGGCCGAAACCCCAGCCAGGCATGGGCATCTTCCCACCGGACTGGCTGGCGACGAACTTCATGACAGCGGCCGTGCGCAAGGTCACCAGCACTGCGGCACTGCAGGAAAGCTCGCTCAGATACGGTGAACCCCTGGGCGACAGCCATCTGCGCCGGGTGCTGTCGGCGCGCCTGCTGGCGCTGGGCGTGCCGGCCGCCCCCGGCCAGATCATCACCACCGTGGGCGCCACCCACGCGCTGGACATCGTGAGCCGCACCCTGCTGAAAGCCGGCGACTGCGTGATGGTGGAGGAGCCCGGCTGGGCGGTGGAGTTTGCCCGGCTCGATGCCCTGGGCATGCGCATCCTGCCGGTGCCGCGCGGGTCGGCCGGGCCTGACGTGGAGGTGATGGCGCGCTACTGTGAAATGCACGCACCCAAGCTGTTCGTCAGCGTCAGCGTGCTGCACAACCCGACCGGCTACAGCCTCACGCCGGGCCATGCCCACCGCGTGCTGCAGCTGGCGCAGGCCAACAACTTCCATGTGGTGGAGGACGACACCTACTGCCACATCGCGCCTGAACATGCCACCCGCATGAGCGTGCTCGACAGCCTTCAGCGCACCATCTACGTCAGTGGTTTCGCCAAAATCCTGGCACCCAACTGGCGCATCGGCTTCATGGCTGCGCCGCCCGACCTGGTGGAGCGCCTGCTCGACACCAAGTTGCTGGCCACGCTGACCACGCCCAGCCTGCTGGAAAAGGCGCTGGCGCACTGCATCGAGCAGGGCCAGCTGCGCCGCCATGCCGAGCGCATCCGCACGAGGCTGGACGCAGCCCGTGGCCGCAGCGTCAAGCTGGCCTTGCAGGCCGGCTGCACCTTTGCCGCCGAGCCGGCCGGCCTGTTCGGCTGGGTGGACACAGGTGTGGACACCGACCAGCTGGCGCAGCGCATGCTGGACGAGGGCTATCTGATCGCGCCGGGGGCGCTGTTTCATGCCACCCGCGCACCCAGCACGCTGATGCGCATCAACTTCGCAACCACGCAAGAGGCAGACTTCTGGAGCGTACTGACACGTCAGATCAAGGCGATGGCGCGCTGAGTCAGCGCGTCGAGAGGGCTTCCCATCGCTCCATTGCGGCCATCAATTCGTCATCGATGGCGGTGTCCCGGGCATGCAGTGCGGTCGCGCGTTCGGGGTCGCGGCTGTAGAGGCTGCCATCGGCCAGTTCGGCGCGCAGGGCCTGCTGTTCCTTCTCCAGCACATCAATGCGTCCGGGCAGGGCGTCGAGCTCGCGCTGGTCCTTGTAGCTGAGTTTGGCAGGTGCTGGCGTCGGGCTTGTGCTGTTTTTCAAGGCTTTCCCGGCATTTCCCAGCGCTGGAAGGCTTTTGTTTGCTACTTTTTTTGCGGCATCCTGAAGGGCTTGCGTGCGCGCCGACTGCACCAGCCAGTCTTGCACGCCCCCTTCGTACTCGCGCCATTGACCGTCGCCCTCGAAGGCGATGGTGCTGGTCACCACGTTGTCGAGGAAGGTGCGGTCGTGGCTGACCAGAAACACGGTGCCGTCGTAGTTCTGCAGCAGGTCTTCGAGCAGCTCCAGCGTGTCGATGTCGAGGTCATTGGTGGGTTCGTCCAGCACCAGCACGTTGGCCGGTCGGGCAAACAGGCGTGCCAGCAGCAGGCGGTTGCGCTCGCCACCCGACAGGGAGCGTACCGGCGAGTTGGCTCGGGCCGGCGAGAACAGGAAGTCGCCGAGGTAACTCTTGACGTGCTGGCGCTTGCCGCCGATCTCGATCCACTCGCTGCCGGGGCTGATGAAGTCTTCGAGGGTGGCGTCGAGGTCCAGCGCATTGCGCATCTGGTCGAAATAGGCCACGGAGATGTTGGCACCCTGGCGCACGGTGCCCCAGGGGCTGTGTCCCGGCTCCGGCTTGGGGGAGTTGGCCGGTGCCGGGTCCGGCTTGAGTTCACCCAGGATTAGCTTGAGAAGGGTCGTCTTGCCCGCGCCGTTGGGCCCGAGCAGACCGATCTTGTCGCCGCGCAGGATCGTGGCGGAAAAGTCGCGCACGATGCAGCGTTCGCCAAACGTTTTGGAGACATGGGTGAGTTCGGCCACCAGCTTGCCGCTGGCCGCGCCGCTGTTCACGTCCATCGTCACGCTGCCCACGACCTCGCGCCGCGCCTGGTGCTTGGCGCGCAATTCACCGAGCCGCACGATGCGCGCCTGGGCGCGGGTGCGGCGGGCTTCCACACCCTTGCGGATCCAGATTTCCTCCTGCGCCAGCAGCTTGTCGGCCTTGGCCTGAATCACCGCCTCTTGCGCCAGCTGCTCGTCTTTCTGGATCAGGTAGGCGCCGAAATTGCCCGGGTAGGAGCGCAGCTGGCCTCGGTCGAGTTCGACGATTCGGGTGGCGACGCGGTCCAGGAAGGACCGGTCGTGGGTGATGGCGACCACACTGCCCTTGAAGTCGATCAGCAATTGTTCCAGCCACTGGATGGAGTCGAGGTCCAGGTGGTTGGTGGGCTCATCGAGCAGCAATACGTCAGGCTGGGTCACCAGCGCCTGGGCCAAGGCGACACGCTTGCGCGTGCCGCCGGACAGTGCGCTGATCTGCGCCTGGGGATCGAGATGGAGCCGGTGCAGGGTCTCGTCCACGCGCTGCTCCCAGTTCCAGCCGTCCTGGGCTTCAATCGCGCTCTGCAAGGTATCGAGATCGCCCTGGCTTTGCGTGTACTGGTCGATCAGCTGGATCAATCCCTTGAGGCCTGCACTCACCGAAGTGAACACGGTGTCTTCCGGGTTCAGCTGCGGTTCCTGGGCAACGAAGGCCAGGCGCACGCCCTGCTGGAACTGCACCATGCCGTCGTCGGGCTTCTCCATACCCCCCAGTATCTTGAGCAGCGAGGACTTGCCAGCGCCGTTGCGTCCGATGAGTCCGACGCGCTCGCCGCTCTCAAGGGAGAAGCCAGTCTTGTCGAGGAGTGCCACGTGGCCAAAGGCCAGGTGGGCGTCTATGAGGGTGATCAGTGCCATGTGGCAGGGATTATCCGGGTGCAGCGCCTTGGCGCGTGTGTGAAGGTCGAAATGCGGCGCTGCCATGGCCCGTTTGAGGCGCGGCTGTGCTAAAATTCGTCCCCCGCAACAGTGCGCCCGCCGGTGATGGCATCGAAGCTCAACAAAAGTTTCGCATCTGCCGGAAAAGGGGCAAAAAAGCGTGCTATAGTGGAGGGCTTCGCCGAAGAAAACTTTTTCCTAGGCGGCTGCGAAAGCAGCAAGTAGTTGGGGTCGAAGACGTGGTAGCGACACCGGGTCATCGGGAAAACCCTAAAGTTTGACAAGACTTAAAAAAACATGTCATAATAGAAGGCTCAGCTGATCACAGCGGGGTTTGCGGGATCTGGATGAAGAGTCTGGGTTTTGCGAGGGGTTCGTTAAAAATTTACAGCCGATAAGTG
>Ga0209254_10004316_pt1 | contig 13035 bp, 15 predicted proteins | sample FrelakmetDIP11DI_FD_187148 | JGI IMG/M metagenome (GOLD analysis project Ga0209254, IMG submission 187148) | Freshwater lake sediment microbial communities from the University of Notre Dame, USA, for methane emissions studies - DIP11 DI (SPAdes)... | ecosystem: Environmental > Aquatic >...
CATGGCAGATTACCTTTGGTATCTCGGTAACCTTTAACTTGAGGCAACGATTCCTTCAGACGACTACGTTCGGTAACTTTTATCTTGAGGCAATTCGTGGCGCACCCCACACATCATTGATTAATAGCATTTACGCTATAATCCATCCATGAACTGGACTGTCACTTTCTACGGTGATCGTGTGGAAGCAGAAATCCTGGCGCTACCCGCAGGGTTTCTTGCCCGCTTTATCCGGTATGCCGAAAAGATGGAACACTACGGGCCCGATCTCGGCATGCCTCACACACGGGCCATGGGTGACGGTCTGTTCGAACTGAGGCTCAAGGCAGCGGAAGGTATTGCACGCGTTTTCTACTGCACGCTGGTAGCCCAGCGGATAGTGGTGGTGCACCACTTCATCAAGAAAACCGACAAGACCCCTGCCAGGGAACTGAACATCGCACGAACACGCAAAAAGGAGATTGAAGATGCCTGACACGCTCAAACAATTTAAAAGCCGGGCGCTCGTCAGGCCTGAAGTCAAGAAAGCCTACGAGCAGCTCGACGAGGAATTTGCCTTTCTGGAAGAAATCCTGAAGGCCCGCGCCGCCGCCGGCCTTACCCAGGCCGAGGTGGCTGAGCGCATCGGCACTACCCAATCGGCGATTGCCCGGCTCGAATCCCCGTCAAGCCGGCACTCTCCATCGGTGGAAACCCTGCAAAAATACGCGCGAGCGCTTGGCTGCCGCGTCGAAATAAAATTTGTACCGGATGCGCAGGCTGTACGACGCACACGCGACCGGACGAAAACCGCCGCACATCGCACAGGCTGAATACGAGGTCGCTGTCCGATCTGCATTTAGTGCGAGACCCGCTCCATCACGACAACGAACCACATCATTCGTCCCGAGCGCGGGACTCCTTCAACAGCCACTGTGCTCAACGATGCATGGATGCCTTGGCCGTCGCGCATTACCGGCAATTGATGAGGAAAGCCAAATGAGCAAACAGAAATTTTCCAGCGTATGGGATTCCATCGAAGACACCCCACAGCAGGCTGCCAGCATGAAAGCCCGCTCAGCACTCATGATCGAACTGCAGGAATACATCAAAGCCAGCGGCATGACGCAAAAACAGTCAGCCGACCAGTTTGGCGTCACCCAGCCCCGCATATCCGATCTGGTCCGCGGCAAGATTGAATTGTTCTCGCCCGAATCGTTGGTAGATATGGCCACCGGAGCCGGAATGAAAGTGGAAGTGCGACTTAAGAAAGCTGCCTGAGCAAGACAATCTGCCAAGGGCGGCTCTCCCCTGGTGGGCGGGATGTGCCATGCGCACCGTTTCTTGGATAAATGGTGCGCATGGCGCACCCTATAAACGCATCCCTTTCACCGAGCCCCCATAACCTGCCCTACACACAGCCGTCATATAATTTTCACCTCGCCACCCCGCCCCGCTCCATGCAGCGCCTCACCCGAAAACTCCACCATTTCCTGGCCCTCTCAACAGCAGACCGCCGCATTTTCCTGTCCGCGATGGCGATGCTGCCGCTGATCTGGATCGGCCTGCGCGTCATCGGCCTGCAGCGCCTGCAAGCCTGGCTGCAACGCAAACCCGTTCGCGTCGCGAACACACTTCCCGCCGACGAATTGCAGCGGCTCGGCCAACTGGTCAACAGCGCGACCCATCACACCCTCGGTCCCGCCAACTGCCTGACCCGCTCGCTCTACCTGTGGTGGCTGCTGCGCCGGCGCGGCATCGACAGCCAGCTACGCATCGGCGTGCGCTTGACGGAGGGCGTGCTCGATGGCCATGCCTGGGTCGAATACGCCGGCGTGCCCGTCAACGACCGCGTCGATGTGAGTGCTGACTTCGCCCCCTTCGACAAGCCGGTATCGCCCAGCCTCTTCTCCTCGCCATGAGCGGCATCGCCGGCATCCTCCATCTTGACGGCGCGCCGGTCGAGCCTGCGCGGATCCAGCGGATGACCGATGCCCTGGCGGGACGAGGGCCGGACGCGCAAGGCCAGTGGACCGGAAAAAATATCGGACTGGGCCATCGTGCCTTTTGGACAACGCCGGAAGCCACCAGTGAAAGTCAGCCGCATCAGGATGCGGCGGCTTCGCTCGCGATCACGTTCGACGGCCGCATCGACAATCGCGAAGTACTGGTCCGATTGCTGCATGCGTCCGGGTGTCCGCCCCGGGAGGATACCGATGTCGAGATCACTCTTCGTGCTTATCAGTGCTGGGGGGAGTCCTGCGCAGCCCGGATCCTGGGAGACTTTGCGTTCGCGGTATGTGACGGCGCACGCGGCACGCTCTTTTGCGCACGCGACATTTTCGGCACGCGTCCGCTCTATTACCACCATCGTCTCGGTACTGCTTTCAGCTTTGCCTCCACGCCCGATGCCTTGTTCGCCGGCGCTGTCGTCAATCGGCAATTGAACGAAGCTAGGATTGCCGACTACCTGGTATCCGAGCTGGAGGGTATCGACAAGACCAGCACCTTTTATCAGGATGTTTTTCGACTGCCGCCTGCCCACACATTGACCGTCAGTCCCCGCGGGATATCGATCAAGCGCTACTGGAAACCCGAGCCCGGACCGGAACTACATCTCGCTTCCGACCGGGAATACGAAGAGGCGTTTCTCGAAACTTTCCGGGACGCCGTGCGCTGCCGGCTGCGGGGTGGCGACGCTGTCGGCTCGATGCTCAGCGGCGGCCTGGACTCATCATCCATCGTCGGCGTGGCGCGGGCGCAGCGCATGGAGGCGGGTGACCCGCCCTTCCGCACCTATTCCGTCCTGTCGCGCGAACCCGCCACCTGCTTCGAGACGCGCGCCATGCAGGTGATGTTGAAGCTTGACGGCCTGAACCCGGTCACCCTCAGCGCCGACCAGCTGTCAGACGTGTTACCGGAGCTGACCGAGCAGACCTGGCATCTCGAGGAGCCTTTCGACTATCACATGATCGTCCCGCGCAGCCTGGCCATCCTGGCCAGACGGCAGGGAGTGCGGGTCATGCTGGACGGCATCGACGGCGATTCCGTTCTCTCGGAAGGCAGGTTCCTGGCCCGGCTGGTGCGGCGTGGAAAACTCGCCACGGCCTGGCGCGAGGCAGCGCGGCTCAATCAGGTCTATCCAAACGATTCACCCGCGGCGGTTGAACTGATGAACGCCATCCGGGCAGCATTTGTTCCCGAATGTATCCGCTTGGGCCTGCGCCCATTGCGCAGGCGCCAACAGTTGAAAAGCGCACTTGCCGACTCGCTCATCCATCCGGAGTTTGCAGCCCGAATCCACCTCCCGGAGCGGCTGGAAACCCTGAACGAGACATTTCGCTCACGCCGGCTCGACCGGGATTCGGATGTTGCCGGAACGATCGACCACACGTTCATCGTGTGCGGCGTCGAGCGCTACGAAAGAGTCGCCGCCGCAAGCTCGGTTGAGTCCCGACACCCATTCCTCGACCGCCGGGTGGTTGAACTCTGCATACGCCTGCCGGATTCCCAGAAAATCAGCAACGGCTGGCCGAAAAGCATTCTGCGGCGTGCCATGGCGGGCTACCTGCCACAGGAGATTTGCTGGCGTCGCGGGAAGGGGCACCTGAGCAGCTACCTCACTGCCGCTTACGTGAAGTTGATCAACTCGGAAATCAGACAAGTCATTCAGGAATCCCGTGACGAGCTGGCACAATATGTGCGGGTTGATGCGTTATGGGATAGCGTGAACAATTTTCAGGCGCAAGGCGATACAAATGCGTTGTGGCAGTTGTATGATTTGGCGCACTTGGCCAACTGGTTGAGTCAGCAAAAGCATAAGAATTGAAGCAAGCTCGCGAACATTGTGCATGCGGAGAAAAATGGACGACAAGAATTCTGGTGGCACGCCATTGCCAGAGAACGCCAGGAGAAGCTATCAGCCCCCCCGGCTGATAGCGTTTGGCAAAATACACGCGTTGGTGGCGGCTGGATCAGGGCCTCAGGTTGAGTTCTTTCGTCCGCCGTGGGCAACCGACATGACGAAACAACCCAGAGCGTAGATTTTTGGTGGATTTCGGCTGCCTTATCAGCGAGTTCAACTGGCCAATCGCCGGGCCCCGCCCCAAAAACAATTGCGATCATGTCGCAAGTTTTGGCCATCGTCGGGATCATTGAGCCCTACTGATCCGGCGCAAATTGGAGTGTCATCAACAAATGGACTTGAGCAAAGACAAAAAATCCGCCTTACAGCCAATGCAAAGCCAACCCAGGCTGGCCTATCGTTCTCCCCGACTGACGGCATACGGCAAATTGCACAGCCTGGTGGGAGCCGGTTCTAGGGGCAGGTCTGAAAGGGGCGGGACGAATACCAATAGAAGGGCCTGATACAGCAAGGTCCTTGCCGGGCAATTAGATTTACAGGCAACAACGCTTGCCGCGCTAGCAAGCAAGCAAGCAGTCCAGCTTACAGCGGCTGTCCTCTCGTTGGTCCCCGTCATCATGAGTCCCTTGCCATTGGCGGGTAAAATGCATGCATTCTTTTTCAGAACATTCCACCATGTTGCCCCAACGTGTAGTGCTCTCCCCCGAAGCCCTGTTCCAGGAGATCGCCGGGGAAGGGGTCATACTCGACCTTGCCAGTTCCAGTTACTTCGGCCTCGATGAAGTGGGCGTTCGCCTCTGGCAATTGCTCCTGGCAGACCCCAGCCTGCAGGCGGCGTGCACGGTTCTGCTCACGGAATATGAGGTCGAACCCGCTCAACTGGAACAGGATCTGTCCACACTCGTTGGCCAGCTTGTCGAAGCCGGCCTTGCCACCGTTCAATAGCCCGGCGACATACTCGCCCCGCTCAGCCAGCCAACTCCAGGCGCATGTCCTATTCCCAGGTAGCTTCGCACCGTTCCATGGTGTTCGATGAATTTCGCAACGAGCTCTACGCCCATGCGATCCGCAAGCTCGTCACGCCCGATTCGGTGGTGCTCGACCTGGGCGCCGGGCTGGGCATCCACGGGCTGATTGCCGCAGCCGCAGGTGCCAGACGCGTCTATCTCGTCGAGCCCGAACCCGTCGTCCAGATTGCCAAAGAAATCGCTTGGGCGAATGGCCTGGCAGACCGGATCGTGGTGCTGGAGAGCACCATCGAGGAAGTGGAGTTGCCGGAACAGGTCGACCTTATTATTTCCGTGTTTACCGGCAACCTGCTCTACAGCGAAGACCTGCTGCCATCGCTGTTCCACGCCCGCGACCGCTACCTGAAACCCGGCGGGCACCTGGTTCCCGATTTTGCCGAACTTCTGCTGGCGCCGGTATCGGCACCTGAGCTTCACGCCAAGCATGTCGGCCGCTGGTACGAGTCAAACCTGGGGCTGGATTTTTCATCTGCCCGGCGTTTTGCCGCCAACGAGATCCTCTGGTTGAACCGGGAGGAATGCAAGGCCGAGCGGCTTGCACAGGGTGCCGTGCTGAGCAGCGTCAACCTGACGACCGCAACGCAGGCAGACTGCAAAGGCGAAGTGCGGTGCCGTATCGAGAAAACAGGCCCATGCCATGGCCTGCTAGGCTGGACGAGGATCAGGCTGGGGGATCAGTGGCTGAGCACCGACCCGGACAGCCCTGACGTGCACTGGTCGCCAGTGATGCTGCCGCTCGATCCGCCCCTGGCACTTGAAGCAGGCGAGGAAATCGAAATCAGCCTGCAGCGCCCCGCCCGGGGTGACTGGACTTGGACGGCCAGAGCGGCTTCCGGCGCCCGCCGGCATTCCAGTTTTCTCGGTCGTGTTGATGGTTTGCGGACTTTGCGCAAAATTGCGCCGGCTAGTCGTCCAGGGCTTGGGTCAAAAGGCGAGCGCGTTCTGCATGTGCTGGAATGGATGGAACAAGGTTTTAGCGTTCAAGAAATTGCACAACGTCTTATGGAATCTGAGGGCAATCAGGTCCTGGATATTGATTCCGCATTGCGCCAAGTACAAAGACTGGCACTGCTTTATTCAGAAAATCCATGAGCGCCATTGCGGGCATTGTCTATTTTGGCGGTGCGCCGGTCGAGCCTGGCTTGATCGAGAAACTGACCGGGGCGATGAAAGCTCGCGGACCCGATGAGCAAACCCATTGGATGCAAGGCTCGGTTGCGCTGGGACATTGCATGCTACGTACCACGCCAGAGTCGCTGGAAGAGCATCAGCCATTGACGAGCAAGGACAAAAAACTGGTGCTGGTTTGGGATGGGCGACTGGATAACCGCGAAGAACTTCAACGTGATCTGAAAGCTGCGGGCATCATTCCGCGCGACGCATCGGATGCGGAACTTGCTTTGCAAAGCTATGAGGCATGGGAAGAGGAATGCCCGAAACATCTATTGGGGGATTTTGCTTTCGCGCTATGGGACGCACGAAATGAGAGCTTGTTTTGCGCACGTGATCATATTGGCGCAAGGCCATTTTATTACATACACAACTATCGGTATTTTGCTTTTGCCTCAGAAGATGAGGCCTTGCTTAATATGCCGGGAGTATCGCACCAGTCAAACGAAGAGCTGATCGCTTACTTTCTGCAACAGAATTTCGTTGATTTTGATCATGCACGTTCGTGGTTGGCGGATGTCATGCCCTTGCCATCCGCCCATACCCTGACGATTGCGCAGGGTCGAATTGCCCGCAAGAATCGCTATTGGCGACTGGTAGTCTGCGAGGAGGCCAAATACACGTCAGATGAGGACTGCCAGGAGGCGTTTCTGAATGTGTTTGGCGAAGCAGTTCGATGCCGAATGCGTAGCATAGGCCATGTCTCAGCCATGGTGAGCGGTGGGCTTGACTCCGCAAGTATTGCGGCAATGGTCAGGCGACTATTGCCGGAAATGGCAGGCAAAGAATTTCACACCTATTCGGCTATCTCAGATCATCCGGAAACATGTGTGGAGAGCCAGTGCATCCAGAGTCTGACCACGGGCCTGGGCGACAATGCGCACCTTGTTTCAGTGCCGTCCTTCACCGGTATGCTAAGTTTGCAAGATCTGATCGATACCGCTTGGTCCAAAGCCCATCCTGTAGACAATTCCATCTTGCTTCCTGCAATGATGTGTCTTGCTGCCAGTCGTGATGGCCATCGGGTAATGTTGCATGGTATGGGTGGAGATCTCACGATGCATGTGCCTAATTGGTACATAGCTTATTGGTTGAAGGCAGGGCAATGGCTCCATGCCTGGAGCGAGTGTGAAGCAGCAAGCCGCAACAATAATTATCTGATTGGCGTGTCCCCTTTCAAGCTCATGTTGCGGAACATCTACTTCGCTTTCGTTCCGCAGACAATAAGCAGGCTGGTACGCAGGTTGCGAGAAACCGCTGCTCAGCCACCATTGGCCAACAGCATGATCAACCCGGATTTTGCCAAAAGGTTGAATCTGTTGGAGAGAATGAGAAAAAGAAGTCAAAAGACAGGATGGTTATTGCCAGGATATCAGCAGGAGTTGGTCCGGATTTTATTACCGCCGCATGGAATTGGTTCAGGCCTGACAGGATATGATCGAGTTGCTGGCCGCTATGGCGTGGAATTTCGTGATCCATGGAGCGACAAGCGGGTGGTAGAGTTTTGGCTACGCTTGCCGCTGAAATACAAAGTACGAAATGGGTGGACAAAATATCTTGTGCGAACTTCATTCGCAGATGAGTTGACTCTCAACGTCAGATGGCGTTTAGGAAAAGAACATCTCGGCTGGAATTTTGCTTCTCGCTTAATGAAGGAAACACATGCCATGGCTTCTCGCACTATTGAGCAAGAGATTGAAGGGATAGATAAATATGTGGATGCAAGAGTTGTGCGGGAAAAGTACGGTAAATGCTGCGAACTCAAAGGTGACGCTGAATGGGAAGGTGTTTATGATATAAGCACACTTGTACTTTGGTTGAAGCGCATTATGGGCTAGCACATGCCATTGTTAAGCGTTCAACATGTTTAATTTATTGCGGGGTTTGAGATGTCTGATGATCGCTCAAGAACTGAAGGCGCGCCATGGAAGCGGGAATACCGGGTGCCCAAGCTGGTTTGTTATGGCTTGATAAAGGAGTTGACGCAATCCGGCAGTGGCCCGAGCGAGAATGCCGGAATGTCGGTGTGTGATTCCGCCCACAAACCAAATAGCAATAGTGGTTGCCCGTAAATTAAACGCAACATACGGCATTCAATTTTCTGAGGACAAAGGGGCCGGTATGACCGGCCCCTTTGTTTTTAATCTGCTTGGTTCGTTGTTGGATACTGCATGTGTGGCCTGATCTGAAGCTGTTAAACCCTATTGCTTTTCAAGTCCACGCCGACATGACGCAGGTGCCTTTGGATTTGATTCCGTTCCATAGATGGGCTTTTCCAGATGGGACTTTGTGGACGAGCTTCTATCGTGTCGAAAATGGCTATCTGCTGCGTTTCCCCGATTTGGCTGACTTTACGGTTTCAAATAGTGGTCTGGAAGTCGTGTCTTATGCAGTTGCGGGTGTTTCCAGGCAGACTGTCGAACATCTCTACCTGAACCAGGTCCTGCCCCTGGCGCTCAGCCGGCAGTTCAAACTCATCCTGCACGCCAGCGCGGTCGAAATCGAAAACTTCGCTGTGGCATTCCTGGGCATGTCGGGACGCGGCAAATCAACCCTTGCTACCAGCTTCGCCACCAGCGGACATCGCTTCCTCACCGACGATGGCCTGCAACTGGAAAAAGCTGATCACGGCTACATCATCCAGCCGAGCCATCCTTCCATCCGACTTTGGGACGACTCGCGCCTGGCATTGATGCCGGAAACTGCCCAGGCTGCGCCGCCCGTCGACTTCACGCCCAAGTCGCGTTTTCTGGCGGACAACGAAGTGGCGTATTGCGACGCGGCGCGTCCCCTGCGCTGCCTGTATTTTCTTGGCGAAGGCGATACCAACACGATTTCGATCGAGCCGGTCAGCGGCCGCGATGCCATGATCGAACTGATCAAGCATTCCTTCCTGCTCGACATCGAGGAGCGGGAAATGCTGATGCATCACTTCGGCCAGTTGACTGATCTGGCGAGAATCCCGATGTTCTTTCGCCTGGATTATCCCCGCGAGTACGAGATGTTGCCGCAGGTGCGGGATGTCGTGATTAGGCACTCGGCACTGCTGAAGTAGGCGAGGTACTGTGGGAGGGGCGCCTCGCCCCGAATACGCACTGTGACAAATCGTCGGCCATCGCGTCAGCCAGCGCTGCATTCGCCCCGAGGGCGGGGGAGCGAGGTTGTTGCCGCTTAAGCGGCTTACAACCACGGCCTACCCCTTTGCGGGTGCTCCCACAACAGCACAACACAGCTATCCTCTCTCGTCGCCCCCTGAAGGAAACACCCTGCGCAACGCCCGAAGCCGCTGCCACACCAGCGCCTTGGGCAAGTCGATCGCCATAGCCTGCATGCAGCGCTCCAGCCAACCATGACGGTTCTTCAGCCGATCGAGCGCCCTGTCCATATCCCGTAGGATGGCTTCGCCATAGGCGCCTTCGGCCTTTTTCACCGCTTGTCGCAGCAAGGCCAGCGATGGCTCCATCATGGCCAGGTCGATCAGGTCTAGATTGAACACGCCATCGTCTGCCCAGCCATCCGAATTGGCGAGCAGCTTGCTCGTCGCCATATCCAGCGGTGTCAGCGTCGCGATGCCGCAGACCTCATCGCTTGATGCCGCAGCGGCCAGTTCGATGCGGCCTTCAAGGATGATTTCAAACTTGATCGGCTGATCTTCCGCCCGCAACATCGTACGGATGCCATACTGATCGGCCCGCACCTCGCGGGTTTGCGTCAACGGCCCGGCTTCGTCGCGCACGATTGCCGCAATGCCATTCGGGCCGGTCAACAACTGGCGCAGGGCGCGATAGCTATCAACATCCGATACCAGAAAATCGATGTCGACCGACTCGCGATATTCACCATACCGCAGCGCGATCGCCGTGCCCCCGCCAAACAAGCAGTTGTTTTGGCGCAGCAGAGGCCCGTCAAGTACGCGCAACACCTGAGCAATCCGCTGATGGTGCGGCCGTTCAAACATCGCCATCCTGATCCCCGAGCGCGACGTGCAGCGCATCGACAAGATCCCGCTCCCGGGGCTCCAGAGCCTGCACGTCCACATGGCGCCAGTTGCGCTGGTAAATGCTGAGCGACTCGGCCAGCGTCAATTCATCGGTTCCGTGCACTTGCCAGGCGAGCTGCTTGAGTTGCGGATAATCGGCAAGTCGAATGCGCGCAGGAATCCAGCCTTTGCGGTCGTCATCTGCCGTCCCGGCAGCCTTTTCAGGGGGAGATGCGATGCCGAAGTCCAGGCCCAGGGCGGTCATTGCGTTGAGATAGGCCCCCATGGTGACCGACGGCTCGCCGTTCTCGATTCTGTGCCAAGTCACCCGCGACATACCCGCCGCTTCCGCGGCCGCCGTGGCGCTGATGCGCAGCGCCTTGCGATGCGCACGAATCTGCCGCCCCAGTGCGTCGAGCATTTCGGCGGCAGTGCTTGCGACAAGGGGAGGTTTGGCTGGCATAGTGTTTCCCATTCTGGGCATTTCACTCCTTATGTCAATAATGAGAAACACATCGCACATACGATGCCTCCCACAAAACCACCACCAACTCCTCCTATGCAAGCGGTCCATTGTGAGAGGGACGCCCTCGCCCCTCATACATACCCCGTCAATCACGCACCGCATTCGGCCCGAGTGCCCATGGGGCATAAAAAAACACCCAGGACCCCGTCTGACGTCACCTTCTTGACAGTTCCCGACCTCGCCACCACAATCTGACCAGACTATCTGACCAGATAAGGTGAGCCCCATGACCACAAACCAATGGCGCCTGCAGGATGCCAAGACGCAATTCAGCCAGGTCGTGGATGCGGCCCTGCAGGGCAACCCCCAGCACATCACCCGGCGCGGCAAGCGGGCGGTGGTTGTGCTGTCCGAAGAAGCATTCGACGCCTTCAAGCGCAACGCCCAAGCGGCTGCGCCCGGTTTTGTCACCCACCTGCTGGCCATCCCCAGGGCGGAGGAAGACATCGAACGCCTGCCCGCAACGCTGCGCGAAGTCGAGTTCTGATGATTCTGCTGGACACGGTCGTCCTCTCCGAACTACGCAAGCCCCAGCCCGCGGCTGCGGTGATTCAGTGGCTGGCCGACCAGCGCGACAGCGATCTTTTCCTCAGCGTGGTCAGCCTCGGTGAAATCGAGCGCGGCATCGAAAAAAAGCGGGAATCCGACCCTGTCTTTGCCGGCATGCTCGGCCGCTGGCTGGACGACCTGCTGAACCTGTACGGCGATCGCGTCCTGCCTATCACACCCGCAATCGCCCGACGCTGGGGCATCCTGTCCGCCAGGGTCGGCAACGACAGCGCCGACCTTCTGATTGCAGCCACAGCGCTCACCCACGGCCTCCGTGTGGCAACCCGAAACGTACGCCACTTCGCGCCGACGCGAGTCAAAATCGTCAATCCATTTGACGGCAGCTGATATTTAGCAACCCCTGTGGGAGCTCTGCCTCGGGGCGAATACGCACCTCGCAACCACCACCCCTTCGCCCCGAGCACCCTCCGGGCATAAAGGCGTGCCTCCCACAACCTCACCAATATCACCCCCTGTGGGAGCACCCACACAACAACACCACACCGGTCCTTGTGGGAGCACCCGCAAGGGGTAGGCCGTGGTTGTAAGCCGCTAAAGCGGCAACAACCTCGCTCGGGTGCCTCCGCCCCGAATTTCGGTCCCTCGTCCCTCGCAACCACCAAAACCTTCGCCCCGAGGCGGGCCTCCCACAACCCCGCCAACATCACCATCCCCTGTGGGAGCACCCGCAAGCACCCGAAGGGTATAAAGGGTTGGCCGAGTCTGTAAGCCGCTAAAGCGGCAACAGCCACGCTCGGGCGCCCCCGCCCCGAATTTCGGTCCCTCGTCCCTCGTCCCTCGCAACCACCACCCCTTCGGCCCGGGGGCGGGCCTCCCACATCCCCACATCCCCACATCCCCACATCCCCACATCCCCCGCCAACATCACCAACCCCCGTGGGAGCCCCGCCCTCGGGGCGAATACGCACCCCAGCAACCACCACTGCATTCGGGCCGAGCACCCTCCGGGCATAAAGGCGGCCCTCCCACATCCCCACAAAACTACCCATCTCCTCAACATTTCGCATTGCCCGCCGTTAACATCAACCGTACAATCCGCCCCACAAAAATGAACACCCACCCCCGCACTCCGCCCGAAGCTTGGCGACTGCAAGTCCTCAAGCTGCTGCAGGCCAACCCCAGCCTCAGCCAGCGCCAGCTCGCCGCGGAAATGGGCGTCAGCCTGGGCAAGGCCAACTACTGCTTGCGCGCCCTGGTCGAGAAGGGGCTGGTCAAACTCGGCAACTTCAGCAAGAACCCCAACAAGCGCCAATACGCATATGTCCTAACCCCGGCGGGGCTGGAAGAAAAAACCCGCGTCACCCTCGCCTTCCTCAAGCGCAAGGAAGCAGAATTCCAAGCCATCCAGCACGAGATCGAAGCTTTGAAAGGCGACCTCGAGGATGAAGTGAGCAGTGAACCGTGAACCGAGTACCTGCCCACCATTCACCGTTTACCGCCCACAGTTCACAGTTCACCGATTACGGATCACATATAAATGAGAATCTACGACAGCAGAAAACGCATCATGGTCACCGGCGGCGCCGGCTTTCTCGGCTCGCACCTGTGCGACAAACTGCTGGAAAACGGCCACGAAGTGCTGTGCGTGGACAACCTGTTCACCGGCACCAAGCGCAACATCGACCACCTGCACAACCATCCGCGCTTCGAATTCATGCGCCACGACGTCACCTTCCCGCTGTATGTGGAAGTCGACGAAATCTACAACCTGGCCTGCCCGGCCTCGCCGATCCATTACCAGCACGACCCGGTGCAGACCACCAAGACCTCGGTGCACGGCGCCATCAACATGCTGGGCCTGGCCAAGCGTCTGAAGGCTCGCATCCTGCAGGCTTCCACCAGCGAGGTCTACGGCGACCCGCAGGTGCACCCGCAGACCGAAGACTACTGGGGCCACGTCAACCCGGTCGGCATCCGC
>Ga0209254_10004317_pt1 | contig 13033 bp, 10 predicted proteins | sample FrelakmetDIP11DI_FD_187148 | JGI IMG/M metagenome (GOLD analysis project Ga0209254, IMG submission 187148) | Freshwater lake sediment microbial communities from the University of Notre Dame, USA, for methane emissions studies - DIP11 DI (SPAdes)... | ecosystem: Environmental > Aquatic >...
TTTCTCAAGAATGCCATAGATCTGTTAAAGTACAACTTGGAATCTAGCTCATGATTTGTTCAAAGTCCAAACAATTTGAGCGAATATGACATTGTCAAACTACCCAGCAGGCCGACATACCTGCAAGTGTCACTCAACCCTTCCTGTTGTGTGATTTCTGATGCACAATAGCCTTTTCCCCCGACGAATCCCCTACCTGGGGGATGACAACTCACCCATCTGATGGCTATACTGGGCGCAGAGTCAGAGGCTGCAGATCGGGCTTGGAGCACGACCGGTCAGCCACAACCTAGACGAAGAGGTGACGTGAGAGGTAGACTAGCCCTTATCGCCATGGTTTTCGTGATGTCCCTGGCAAGCTGTGCACGCTCTCCCGAATCTTCCATTGAGGGGAGAATCGGACGTGTGGAGCGTGGTCTGCTCAGCGCACTAGGTGATCCACCTTGGAAGAGGATGAATCTGGCCGAGCGCATGGCGTACCACAACGTCCCCGGTGTCAGCATTGCCGTCATCAACGACTTGAGAGTTGAATGGGCAAGAGGGTATGGGCTGTCGGAGGCAGACGAGAGAGAGCCGGTAACACCAGAAACACTCTTTCAGGCCGCTTCCGTCGCCAAGGCCGTTGTGGCCGTGGCCGCCCTGCACTATGTTGAGAGTGGAGCTCTGGATCTTGATAGTGACGTCAACCAGAGCTTGGTCTCCTGGCAGGTCCCTGAGAACGAGTTCACGGCGGAAGAAAAGGTCACATTGCGTCGTCTGTTGAGCCACAGCGCAGGGGTGACGGTTGGAGGATTTCGGGGCTACGCTCTAGGTGAGCAGGTGCCCAATCTTCAGCAGATATTGAATGGGCAATGGCCGGCCAACTCACCTCCTATCCGTGTGGACACTGTTCCCGGAACAGAATATCGCTACTCAGGCGGCGGCTACATGATCGTGCAGCAGCTTCTCGAGGACGTGGTCGGCAAGCCTTTTTCGGAGATCATGCACAAATCTGTGCTTGAGCCATGGGGGATGGCTGCCAGCACCTTCGAATCGCCGCTTCCGGAGCAACTCCGATCCATCGCCGCCTCCGGTCACCGCGCGGATGGCGCGGTCATTCCGGGAGGGTGGCGTACCTACCCCGAGATGGGAGCAGGTGCGAGCATGTGGGCGACCCCATCTGATCTAGCCCAGTTTGCGATAAGAGTGATGCAGGCCTATGCCGGACAGACCGACGAGGTTTTGTCACATGCTATGGCAATCGAGATGCTGACGCCTCAGATTGACAGTCACGGGCTTGGCCCCGGACTGCAGGACGATGGGGGTGATCTGTTCTACTTTATGCATTGGGGCGGAAACGATGGTTACAAGTCGGTCCTGGTGGCCTATCCCCAAAGAGGGCAAGGAGTCGTCATCATGACCAATGGCGACAATGGCGAGGCCCTGATGCGTGAGATTCTGAACAGCGTCTCTATCGAGTACGGTTGGGTCAGGGACTATACCTACCTGTACGCAGGCGTCACTGCTGCGATCGTGCTCGCACTGCTGGGGATCCTGCTGCTACGCAAGGTAAGACGAAGGTCCATGTAACGATAAGGATTCATGCGGCGTCCTGCCGCCGCATAATCCGGTGTTGAACTAAGCCGCCTGGACGATTGCACTCCCCTTTGGAGATTAAGGCAAAGGGATGGGCGAGGGCGTGTGGTAGATAGTGTTGGAGAGGGCACTCGGGGGATGTATGAGCATACATTGGTGGATTGAGCGCGGCGCTTGTCGGGCTGGGAGGGGGATTTGGGGGAGAATGAGATGGGCGCAACGGTGCAGACGAGGGCATTTTGCGCTCACCAGGCGCGTGAGAATACGGGAGCAGAAAAGCAGGATCTGCACCCGGCAGAGTGGGGGCATCGAAAGAAGGGCCACAACCCTCATCATCACGGCGGGCGTGCCTCCTGGACGGGTTCGAGAGACGCGCCTGGGACGTCCCCGGCCATGTCCACAGGGGGAGTACCGGAGCAGCGCAGCATCGGGCGGCCACAGCTAGGGCAAAGGGGGGCCGTCTGTGGCGGGGCAGGGACAGGGACGCAGGCAGGCGAGCCCTCCAATTGCTGGCGAACGGCGGCAAGGCGTGGACGCAGGGCGGGGGCAAAGAAACCGTAGTAGCGCACCTTGACAAAGCCCTTGGGCAGGACGTGTTGCAGGAAACGGTGGATGAACTCCTCGGCCGGGAGGGTGCAGAAGGTCGTGCGTTGGGTGTCGGAGGAGCGATATCGGAACGTGACCCGGCCATTTTCGAGCTTGAGGATGCGGGCGTTGGAGATGGCGACCCGAAAGATGTAAGGGGCGAGATACTTGAGCGCGTGCCAGCCATCGCCGACGGGCTGGCAGTGCACGACCCACGGCTGTTGCCACACCGCAGCGGGAATCTGGGCGAAGCAATCACTCGCCCGCAGGGCATCGCGGAACTTGGCGCGGAAGATGCGCGACAGCGCCTTGACGGGGAGCAAGAAGTTGGCGTGCTGCACAGGCAGCCAGGTGTGACCGTCCGCGGCGACGGCGCCAGCGGGGACGAGATAATGGACGTGTGGATGGAAGGCGAGGTTGCGTCCCCACGTATGCAGCACGCCGACCAAGCCCAACTGGCCACCGCAGAAGCGCGGGTCGCGGGCCAGAGCTTGGGCCGCCTGGGCCGAGGCGCGGAAGAGCAGGTCGTAGAAGAGGCGTTGGTTGCTGCGCGCCAGGTCGCGCAGTGCCGCGGGCAGGGTGAAGGTGAGCATGAAGTAAGCGGTCGGCAGGAGCAGGTCGTGTTGCGCGACGAGCCATTCCTGGGCGTTCGCGTTCTGGCACTTGGGGCAGTGGCGGTCACGACACGAATGGTAGACGTAGCGCGACTCGCCGCACTGCGGGCAGGTGTAGACCTGACCGCCGAGCGCGGCCGTGCGGCACTGCTCGATGGCGCGCATCGCATTGAGGTGGCCGGGCAGCATCCGCTCGCCAAAGCGGGCGCGATAGGCCGGACCGTGCCGACGGAAGATGTCGGCGAGTTCTACCATGCCAGGCAGCCCATCACCCGGTTGATGGCTTGGGCGGCCAGATCATTGGCCTCGCGGGTCAGATGGGTATAGATGGCCGTGGTTGAGGGCGAACTGTGGCCGAGGTAGGCTTGAATGACACGCAGGTTGACCCCAGCCTCCAGGAGGTGCGTGGCGTACGAATGGCGCAAGGTGTGGATCGTGGCAGCTTTTTGCACACCACTCTCGCCCAGCGCGATCCGAAAAGCGCGCTGCGTACTGCTGACGTCCATCGGCTGGCTGACCGCAGCGGGAGAGGCATCGGCCGGAGGTCGCGCCGGGAAGAGCCATACGGGATGGCGATGGGTGACCCAGTACTGGCGCAATGCCAACAGTGCACACTGGGGCAGCGGCACGTAGCGCTCCTTGTTACCTTTGGCGTGACGCACGTGAATGACCATGCGATCGCTGTCAATGTCGGGGACTTGCAGGTGCACGCCTTCTCGCAGGCGCAATCCGCAGGCGTAGATGACGCCCAGGCAGACGCGATAGCGCGGCAGGCGCAGGCAGCCGAGGATGCGTTGCACTTCTTCCACGCTGAGCACAACCGGCAACTTGTGTTCCTGTACAGGGCGTGCCAGGTCTAAGATGACCCACTCGCGCCGGAGAGTATGCTCGTAGAAGAACTTGATTCCACACAGCGCGATCTTGAACGCACTGGCGGACGCCTGCTTTTCGTTCTTGAGGTAGAGCAAGTATTGGCGCAGTTCTTCTTCGTTTATGCAGTCGGGGGACTTGTGGTAGTGTTCCGCCAACCGGCGCACGGCACGCACGTACGACTCTTGAGTCTGCGTGGACAGACCGCGCAGTTGCATGTCCTCGATCATCCGTTGTCGTAAGGGTGTGGTCATGACTATACCTCCTGTAAAAGTGATACAGGTAGTATAGCCCTGATGGGAGAGAATGGAGAAATGTCAGAAGAGTTTGCCGCGAGAGCGATCCCTGCGCGAAGCGCTTAGTTCAACAGGGCGAAATGCTGTTGGCCGAGGAAGGGGTGATCAACTTGGTCCAGCAGGACGAGCAGGCAGCCTACCGGCCAAGCAAGGCGGCGAAAAAGCGCAGCAGCGAGAAGGGCTGCCCGGAGAGCAGGTACTGGGCGCGAAAGAGCGCCGCGACGGCACGGACGATCAGCCAGGCGGTGGCCGCCATCAGTCCTACCGACAACAGCAGTTGCCATAGCGGCACGTTGCCCTCCGCCAGGCGCATGATCATCACCACCGGAGCGGTCAGCGGGAATAGGCTCAACACTACCGGCAGCGCCTCGCGAGGAGCCTCGGCCATAGACGCGACAAGGCCGACCAGATACCCGGCCATGAGCGGCATCAGCACCACAAAGCTGGCCTGGCCGGCCTCCTTCAGCCTGGACGTCAGAGCCCCTACGCCCGCCATCAGGCTGGCATAGATGGCAAACCCAAGCAGAAAAAAGACCAGCCCCCATGCCAGGAGGGAAATGGGGAAGGTGAAACCCGCCGGCAGATTGAGTACCCGGCCGCCGGCGGTCAAAGCGATGTACACCGCGCCCAGCCAGGCGGTGGTCTGGAGGAGAGCGGCTATCCCCAGGCCGGCGATCTTGCCGGCCAACATCTGCCTGGGAGTGACCGACAGCATCAAGACCTCGATCGTCCGGTTCGCCTTCTCACCGCTGACGCTCTCGGCCAGCAGGTTGGAGCTTATCATCAAAGTGGCAAACAGAAGGCCCACCATGACCGCCGGAAACAGGCCCACTAGCTTGGCCGACCGGTTTGCGCTGTATTCCGGCGCCGGAGCCAGGTCGAACACCTCCAGCTCGATCGGATCCCAGACCGATTGGGCAAGCTCGTCGTCACCGTCCAGCAAGTTGGTCAGCAGCGCCCGGAGCATCAGCCACTCTTGCCCGTCGGCGGTCAGAGGCTTGGAATCTGGATAGACGTAAAACAGCTCTCCGGTCTCGATGTAATCCGCAGGAATGACATAATAGGCTGCGATCTGTCCGGCGGCCAGCGCCTGCCTGGCCTGTTCCTCGCCGGCGTAGGCCAGCAGGCGGCCGCGAGGAACGCTGGCAGGAATCGCATCGATCAGGTTGGCGTGATCGACATACCCCTCGACCTCGGGCGCGTAGCCCGGCCCGCCTGGCCCGGCATAGCCCGCGCCATGCGAGCCCTTGTTGGCGAGGCCCAGCAGGGCAACGACAAGCAGCACAAGCACAGGGATGCCCAGAGCGACCAGCAGGAAAGATGGGCGCCTCAGGGTCGTGATCAGCTCGTGGCGGGCGATGCGCACCGTCTTGCTCATGGCGGCCCCTCTCGCAGCAGCTCGCGCAGCCTCAGCCGCCGGCCGTAGCGCAGCATCCCCAGGCGAAAGGCGCGCCCGGCCAGCCAGATCGCGCCCACGGCACAGGCCGCCTGGACGGCGATGGCGGCTGCGACTTGCCAGGCGGGCACCGCGGTAAAGATGTTGCGCAGGGTGACGGTGAGGAGGGTGGTGAAGGGCAGAAAGCTCAAGATGGTCGGCAGAAGGGCGTTCGGCGTCATGACGATCGCCCAGGCAAGGTAGAGTGGGGCCAGGTGGAGGACCGCAAACGGCATCCCCGCCGCCTGGCTTTCGTGGGCAGAGACGATCATCGCGCCGGCGGCGGCCATCAAGGCGCAGGCCATGACGTAGGCAGGGATGGCCAGGCCGGCCGCAGCCAGGACTGTCCCCCAATCGAGGCTGAGGTCCTGCAACCAGTCGATGCCCAGGTGGTGGGCGACGGCAACGGCCAGAATAGAGGTGATGGTCCAGACGGCGAGCTGGGTAAAGCTGATGGCGACGACGCCCAAAACCTTGCCGCCGATGAGCTGCGTGGGCGAGGCAGAGGTTACCAATACCTCTATCGTGCGGTTCTCCTTCTCGTCAACCACCGCCTGCATCAGATACCCCGAGTTCATCAGCAGGAGGAATACAAAGGTAAAGCCGATCAGGAGCGGCATGATGATGCCAAAGGTCGGCCCGCCGCTGGGGACATGGCGGCTGCCGTCCAGGGACCGCACGGTGACCTTGTCGCCGAGCAGCGCCGCCTGGCGGGCGACATCGGCTCCGAGCGAAGAGCGGCCGGCCAACAGGTTGATCTGCATGAAATCGTAGAACTGGCGGGTGGCGTTATTGCCGGGCGCCTTGAGATAGTACAGGTCCACACGCCTGGTGGAGAAATAGTGGGCAGCCACGACATAGTAGGCCTGGATGTCGCCCGCCTCCAGCGCAGTGCGGGCGGCGGCTTCGCCGTCAAAGGGGATCAGGTCGACCCGGTTGGCCGACCCGGCCAGCGGAGCCGGGATCGGGTTGGCCAGCAGGCCGGCGTGATCGACATAGCCGAGCGGTGTGTTGTTGACCTCGCGCGAAGCCATGAAAAAACCGACGCCGACGATGACGGCGATCATCAGCGGGACGCTCAGCAGGGCAAGGACAAAGCTGCGCTTGAAGACGTTCCGCTCGTATTCGTGCCGGGCGATCCGCCATAGCTTGGAGATCATGCAATCACTACCTGGATAAAGATCTCGTCCAGCGTGGGGACGGCGATCTGGAACTCCTCCACGGCCGCGCCCTGCGACAGCAAGGACCACAACACAGCTTGAGGGGTGATGCCGTCGGACAGGGCCAGCTTGACGGTGCCGTTACCCGCCCTGGCCGGTGGCTCGGCGCCCGGCAACAGCCGCACCGCCCCGGGCACGTCTGGGAGGTCGCCGGCGGCGCGCGCCAGGATGGCGCGGCCCGAGTAGCGGCGGCGGATCTCGTCCAGGCTGCCATAGAGCACGTCCCTGCCGTCGTTGATGAGCAGGATGCGGTCGCACAGCTCCTCGACCTGGTGCATTTGGTGGGTGGACATGAGGATGGTGACCCCCTGGTCGCGCAGCTCGCGTATCAGGTCTTTGACCAATTGGGTGTTGACCGGGTCGAGGGCGGCGAACGGCTCGTCGATGATGATCAACTCGGGGCGGTGCAGGATGGTGTTGATGATCTGGGCCTTTTGCTGCATGCCTTTGCTCAGCTCTTTGACCTTTTTGCGCCGGTGTGCGGCCAGGTCAAAGCGCTCCAGGTACCCTTCCAGGCGGCGGCGGGCCTCGGCATCGGGCACGCCCTTCAGGGAAGCCAGGTAGAGAAGGCAGCGATCGAGGGGGATGTCCTGGTAAAGGCCGCGCTCCTCGGGCATGTAACCGATCCGATCTTTCTTCTGCTCGGTCATGGGCCCGCCCATGACCGACACCTGACCGCGGTCGGGCTTGAAGATATCCAGGATGGTGCGGATGGTGGTGGTCTTGCCGGCGCCGTTGGGTCCGAGCAGTCCAAAGATCTCGCCACGCCCGACGTCAAAGGACACGTCCAGGATGGCGTGGGTGGCACCGAACGACTTGGCAATGTGCGAAACCGATACGGCGTGCATGGCCCGGCCTCTCCCTGCTAATACCCAGATCGGAAAACGCGCACACACCTGCCTCCGTTCAGGAAGGCAGCTCATCAAACTGGGTCCAGTATAACATCGAACCGGCTGATTGTCATCCCCCAGATTGGGTATTTGTTGGGGGATTTCGAGGGGGGAGACGGCGGGTGTTTCGCCTCTGCCATGGCCTCCCCCGGCGGGGACCGGATGCTGCTGTTTGGCGGGTGGGATGGCGACTATGACGGTGAGACCCGGCTGGCGACCGGGTTCTAGAGCAAGATCTGGTACCGGGTGCACCTGCCAGTGGTGGCCAAGTGAGAGACGGCCTTCCCGGAGGCGGCGGGCTTCCGGGAAGGCTGCACGAACGAGATCCAGGTACCTCTGATATTGACGATAGCGGGCAATTCGTCTGCAGCGGCCCTGCAGTCTCCGGCAATCCCCCGCAGAGTACTGCTTGTTCACCGCTCTGAACACTCGGCAGCCATGGTGGGTTACTTGGATCAAGAGCGAAGAGAGTGGTCGGGCTGCTCGAACCGTGGAACGTGCAAGGGTCAAAGCCCGGCAGAAGAAACATGGGGGAAGCATGTCAACGTACCATCGCCTGTCAATTGCTGCAGTTGTTGTTTTGCTCCTAGTCGCTGGCTGTGGAAAGGTCGAGCCCACGGTCGCGCCTGTGCCGGCCACCGCTACCCGGATCGCACAGGGAGCAACCAATACCCCGCTACCGCCTACCGCTACCCCCGCGCCGCCGACGCCCACGGGCACACCAGTACCGCCCACTGAAACCGCCACACTGGTCCCGGCACCCGCCGATGGCCAGGCCATCAACGCCGCGACAGCGGCCGGACTGGAGCAGGTGGCCGTTCTTGATCTGCCCGATTCGTTCGTCAACGCCATCGCCTTTTCGCCGGACGGCCAGACCATGTTTACGGGCGACCGGAACGGGGAGGTGCTGGTTTGGGATCGTGATACGTGGGAGAAAACCACCTATCTGCCGGCCCAAAGCACTACCGCCGCCGACGACGAAGCCGGGGTCTATTTCGGCGGCGCCCTGGCGCTCTCACCCGACGGCGACGTCGTCGTCACCGGCTATGGGGAGGAGGGCACGATCGCCGGGCGCGATCGCGAGGGGCAGGTGCTGTTTACTTTTGAGTACGGCGCGCCCGTGTACGGCATAGCCATCTCCCCGGACGGCAAGCTCCTGGCCGTTGGCGGCCGGGAGGGGAACGCCATCGTTTTTGATCTCGAAACCCGGCAACCGGCGGCTGACCTGGCCGGCGACTATGAGTACATATCCAACCTGGTTTTCTCTCGCGATAGCAGGACGCTGCTGGTCTGCTATGAACGGCCGAGCAATGTGATGAAAACCTGGGACACGACCACCTGGCAGGAAACGGCCACATTCACCCACGTCACGGAACGGGTTGACTACCACGACGTGTTGTTCTCGCCGGACGATCGGCAATTGGTGGTTGCCACCACCGAGAATGTCGAGATCAAGTTCCTGGATTTGGCGACCAAGCAGGTCGTCAGGGAAATCTCCGAGCACACCCGGGCGCCTTATCAGCTGGCCTTCTCGCCGGACGGCTCGCTGCTGGCCTCGGCCAGCGACGATGGCACGCTACGGCTGTGGAATGTGGAAACGGGTGACCGCGTCAAGATGATCCAGACCAACCGGGAAGCCGGGGCGGTGGCTTTCTCACCAGATGGGACCCTGATCGCCGTCTCGGTTTGGGGAGAAGGGGTGCAGGTATGGGGCCCTGCCTCGCAGCCTTCTGGCATGCCAAGCAGCCGCACAAACACATGGATTAGAACGTTCGAGGGCTCCAACTATGGCGCGTTTTTCGATGCCGTCCTCACCGAGGATGGGAATATCCTCGCCGTCGGTGCAACCAACCACCTGCACGTCCCGCCATACTCGGGAGACGCCCTCCTCATGAAACTGACCCTCGAAGGCGATCTATTGTGGGAGCGGACCTGGGGTGGCGATCGATACGAGCAAGCCTGGTCGATCGCGCCGGCCGAGGATGGCGGCTACTACGTCTTTGGCGAAACGGATTCCTACGGCGCCGGAGATCGCGACTTTTTCCTGCTCAAGACCACTCAAGATGGCAGCGAGGAGTGGTTCAAGACATACGGCCGGTCGCGCCGGGAGTGGCCGTACGGGATGCTCCGGCTGTCGAGCGGGAACCTGCTGATCCACGGGTTCAGCGAAGCGAAAGTCGGCGGCGTCCGCAATCAATATGCCCTGTGCGTGGGACCGGACGGCGAGGTCATCTGGGAATACACCGCCACAAGTCCGGTCGAGGAGTTTGTGATTGATGCTCTCGAGACTGCGGCAGGCGATCTCGTCCTCGCTGTAGGGGTCGAGGAAGACGGCAAACTGGTGAAGCTTGACGCCGACGGAAACGTCCTTTGGACAAAGCGCTACGAGCTTGCCGGGTGGCAGTACGCCTCCCGGATTGCCGAGACCGCCGACGGTGGAATCCTCCTGGTCGGTTTCTCGATGAGCACCGGCTCGCGCCGGCAAGCGGACACGTGGATTGCTCGTTGCACGCCGGCCGGTGACCTGGAGTGGCAGACATCCTTCGGAGACCCGGCCTTTGACGACTACGGCACATCGCTGATTCGACTCAAGGATGGAACCTACTTGGTTGGCGGCATCGGGAACGGGATGCTGCTCAGCCGTGTTGACCAGGACGGGAATCTCCTGTGGAGGCGATCCCTGGTTGGGCAGACGGTTTACGGCTCTCAAGGACTGATAGAGCTGGAGGACGGAGGATTCCTCGTCGCGGGCTTTATCCAGCTTGTCAACGGCCGCTCCTACGACGCCATCCTCCTGCGGACCGACGCCGAAGGGCAGATTGAGTAAATATGAACCTATTTGCCGGTGAGCTTCTGTGAGGTCAGCATGGAGGAGGTGCGCACGTGATGCAGTCAGCAGCATATCTGGCAACGTTGTTGGAAATCCTGGCCTGTCCCATCGCCCCGGCAAGCCCTCTCTCCCCCATCCGCGGCTCGGACGGTCAGGTAGTCGCCTTGCGCTCGCAGAACGGGGAATACCCGGTCGTGGACAATGTGCCCTGTATGATCCCGACCCTGCTGGCGCGTCCAGATCGAAACCTGGCCCTGTGGCAGGAGCACCAGCAACACAGGTGGCAGGACTATCAGGGGGGGAAGCGGAGTTTCTTCTCGGAAAGCGACGAGAAGGCACAGTATGTCGGAGAGATTATCGCCCAGACCGGAGGGGGACTTTTCCTCGACGTCGGCTGCGGGGTTCTACCATCCCCTGGCTATATGGCTGCCTCGGGCAGCGGCGTCAACTGGATCGGCATTGATCCCTTGCTAGGCGACGTCGTCCGGCGTTTTCCTTTTGTGCAGGCCGTGGGCGAATATCTCCCCTTTCGGGACCACACCTTCGATGCTGTGCTGTACGGGTCGACCATCTACCATCAGATGGACCCGCGGCGGTCTTTGGAACGCGCCCGCCGGGTCATCAGGCCGGATGGGAAGCTCTATATCTGGTACGAGTCAGACCGGCTCGACAGGAGATACATCATCTGGAAAATCAGGCAGATGCTTGGTCGGCCCTGTCACTACTCCGAGTTGGCTCGGTGGGCCTTTACCAGGAGTTCGCTGCTCTCCCTGCTGAAACAAGCCGGGTTCGCGGTGGAAGAGGAAGTGTTACTGTGTGTCAAGTGCCCTGACTATGCCACCTGCCGTAAGCCCACACACTTCCTGGTCATTGCCCGGTGAAAGGGATTCCGGCCGGGAATCTGCCGACAAGAATACTTCCAGACGCGGCTCGGGTGGCCAGGCGCTCTCAATGGTGGCTTTCAGACGTTGACCCTTATGCTTGACAGGTAAGGGTTTCGAGTGCATAATATCGTCATCATCAGACCTGTAGGCGACCAGAGCGCCTGTAAGGCTTTGGATATGACAGCCGAAAGTCGGCATAGATCAATTCTCGAATGGCGTATCACCGTCACCGCAACGCGAGCGCCTCAGCTTTCTGGCGTGTTTCCACGGACTAGGCGCGCGATTGCGTGATGATGAGTCATTTCGCCAGCAGATGATTGCTTTCCTGAAGAACCTGGGTTGGAAAGACGCCGAGATTCAAGAACTCTTTCGCAGCCTGGAACGGCATCTCGAATCACCAGAAACAGTGGAAGAAGAAATCGTCCATGATGCCAATAAGGTCGAGATTCTGGGTGCTTTTGGCGTGGCGAAGGCGTCCACGATGGGTGCGCTACTTGGGCAGTCTTACGAGGAGACGGTGGACTGCTTCGAGCACAAGGCTCTCGGCAGAGTGGTATTTCGGACACCGGTCGGCAAGCAACTTGCCGAAGAAGGGCGAGCCTATGCTCTGGAGTTCTTGAAGCGTCTTCGGTGCGAGTTGTGAATTCCAGCCGCGCCAAACACCGGGTTGAAGCCGACACGCTTCGCTACGCTCCGCGTGCGGCTCAACCCGACCGTTGGGCGCCTACTGACTGCATCCAAGGATTGAGGGTCATGGACGATACTCCACAAACCTGGCATTACGGCCTCATGGCTCGATGGTGGGCCGAGTTCAACACGGACGGCCCCGAGATTGACTACTTCAAGGGCCTGATCATGCGCTTTGGCGAACCTGCACTTGACGTTGGCTGTGGCACGGGCCGGCTCCTGATCCCTTTTCTGCGCGCCGGCTTGGATGTCGACGGTTGTGACATCTCGCCCGACATGCTTGCTCTCTGTGCCCAGAGGGCCGAGGCGGAAGGCTTTCGCCCGCAGCTATTCGCACAGGCGATGCACCAGCTATCCCTGCCTCGCCGCTACAGATCCATCGTTGTCTGTGGTGCTTTCGGCATAGGGGGTTCTCTAGCCCAAGACCAGGAAGCGCTCCATCGACTGTTCCGTCATCTGGCCCCCGGGGGAGCCGTGTTCATAGACTACTATGTCCCCTACAAGTATGCCGATGAATGGCACTACTGGGTGAAGGAGGAAGGGGAGAAGCTCCCAGAGCCGTGGCCATCCAGTGGGCAGCGCAAGATCACTTGGAGCGGAGAAGAGATCGAGCTACGCATCAGGCTGGTGGCTCTCGATCCGCTGGAGCAAGTAGCAACCCGTCAGATGCAGGCGATCCTGTGGCGAGGCGGCCAGGCCGTTCAACAAGAAGAGCAGACACTTCTTGAGCGCCTCTACTTCAGGAACGAGCTCCTGGCCATGCTGGCCGCAGCAGGCTTTCGGGACGTCGAAGTGCGCGATGGTTACACCGACAACCGTGCCTCTCCTCACAGCGGGATTCTTGTCTACATTGCCCGGAAGGAATAGAGTCAGCGAAGTGATTTCACATCTCGGAGGGCGCCCAACCTGCGGCTGCACGTGGCACGGCTATCGTGAGCGGTTGCGGAGTCGGCTGGGCCTGCCATCGAGGTCTCGCCCGGAGGCTCGTCGCCCCAGCCGTTAGAACGGTGAGAGAATCTGTATGTCGTATCCCGAGTTGGTCGAACGCATGGATTGCCTGGAGATTCGGTCCCGGATGCGCGTCGGGATGCGTATCCTTCTCGCCGCACTCGGCCTCTTTCCGCTACTCGCTCCCTACGAGCTGCTA
>Ga0209254_10004318_pt1 | contig 13030 bp, 6 predicted proteins | sample FrelakmetDIP11DI_FD_187148 | JGI IMG/M metagenome (GOLD analysis project Ga0209254, IMG submission 187148) | Freshwater lake sediment microbial communities from the University of Notre Dame, USA, for methane emissions studies - DIP11 DI (SPAdes)... | ecosystem: Environmental > Aquatic >...
GGTCGGGCCGGTAGTGCGGCGACGCGCCGCCTCCGGATCGAGGGCCCGCCGCCGCAACTTCGCCTTGACTCGGCGGAATAATCCTGTAAATTGTGCGGAACGCGCCGCATGAACACCCCACTGGGACTGCTCGCCGTGGCATGGTTGGTGGCACTGCCGCCGGGTACCGGTGCGCCTCTGGCCGCCGCGCCCGCGCCGGGCGACTCGTCGTCGCGCGACACGCCGGCGGCGCTGCTGAGCCTGAGCGACGAGGAACTGGCCCGCCGGGTAGAACTCGACCCGGCCACGCTGGGGTCGCTGTCCATCGGATCGCCCGGCAGCGCGCTGCTCATCAACCCGGTCACGCTCCCCACCAGCCCCTACTGGGAGATCGCGGAGCGCGCCGAGATATTCGGCACCGCCGAGACCATCGAGGCCGTCGAGACCGTGCTCGCCAAGGTGCACGAGCTCTTCCCCGGCGCCCATCCTATTCTTGTCGGCGACATCAGCGACGAGGACGGCGGCCGCCTGAAGCGCCACCAGTCCCACCAGGGCGGCCGGGACGTGGACCTCGGCTTCTACTTCAAGAGCGGGGCGGCGTCCCAGTTCGTGGCCGGCACGGCCGCGAACCTCGATCTCGAAAAGAACTGGGCCCTGGTGCGGGCGCTGGTGACCTGCAGCGACGTCGAGACCGTACTGCTCGATACGCGAATCCAGCGGCTGCTCTACAAGTATGCCAGCGGCATCGGCGAGGATCAGGACTGGCTCGACCGCGTCTTCCACTTCGCCAAGGGCTCGAAGTCGGCCATCCTGAAGCACGTGGCCGGTCATCGGAACCACTTCCACGTCCGCTTCTACAACCCGGTGGCGCAGGAGCTCGGTCGGCGCGTCCACCCGGTGCTCGTCGAGCTGAAGATCGTCGACCCTCCCGTCTACACGCTCAGCCACGTCGTGCGGCCCGGCCAGACGATGGGACAGCTGGCGGCGCGGTATGGGACCTCGGTGCGCGCGATCAAGTCGGCCAACGGCCTCTCGACGACGCGACTCCGGGCCGGGCGCGCGTACCGCATCCCGGTGAAGACGCCCGCGCCGCCGAGCGCGCCGATCATCGTGCCGTTCCGCCTGCTTCCGCCCGCGACGCCGGCCGCGATGGCGTCGGCCGCCTGGCCGACCGAGGAGTCGCTCTACGGCGACAGTCTCAGCCTGCGCTACGAGAACCCGGCCCTGCTGGCTCGCGCGGCTCACATCTTCTGAAACGAGCCGGGAGAAGCAAGTAGCCAGAAGCAAGAATGGGTAGGGCTGGCAGCCCAGCGGGTCCAACCGGTTGTTCTACGTTGCTCGAGTCCCGAATCCCGAGTCCCGAATCCCGAGTGGGTGGCGCCAGCCTCTCTACTGGCTACTACAGGCCCTCGCGGATAGAATCCTCGTGCCCGGATCCGGCCTGCGCTGCAACGGAGGGACGCAATGAGCGCGATCGACATCGTCGTCTTCGTGACGTTCATGGCCACGGTCATCGGCGTGGGCCTGTACAAGAGCCGGGGCGAGGCCACGCACGGCGAGAGCGGCGCGAGCGACTATTTTCTGGCGGGGCGCGGGCTGTCGTGGTGGCTCATCGGCTTCTCGCTCATCGCCGCGAACATCTCCACCGAACAGTTCGTCGGCATGAGCGGCCAGGCGGCCAACTGGCTCGGCGTCGCCATCGCGAGCTACGAGTGGATGGCGGCCATCACGCTCGTGGTCGTGGCGTTCGTGTTCCTGCCCACGTTCCTGCGCAGCGGCATCTACACGATGCCCGAGTTCCTCGAGTACCGGTTCAACCCGTTCGCGCGGACGATCATGGCGGTGAGCACGATGATCATCCTCGTGGGCGTGCCCACGGCGTCGGTCATCTACTCGGGCGCGAAGGTGATCAGCGTGTACTTCGCGGGGATGACGCTGGTCGGCCTCGACCTCGGGAACATCGCCGTCGGCTGCTGGATCATCGGCATCGTCTCGGCGGTGTACGTCTTCGCGGGCGGCCTGAAGGCCTGCGCATGGGCCGACCTGCTGCAGGGCACGGCGCTCATTGCCGGCGGCGCGGTCGTGATGGTGGTGGCGCTCAGGGCCCTGGGCGCGGCCGACCCCGCGGCGCTCGTCTCCACGGCCGTCGTGCCCGGCCTCGACCCTGCCCAACTGGCCGATGCCGGAGCGTGGGAGCGGATCCGGCTGCTGAACGGAGGGGCGCTGCCGGAAGGCAAGCTGCACATGGTGCGGCCCGCGAGCGATCCGTCCATCCCGTGGACGGCACTGGTGGTCGGGCTCTGGATCCCGAACTTCTTCTACTGGGGACTCAACCAGTACATCACGCAGCGCACGCTGGGCGCGCGGACGCTCAACGAGGGCCAGCGCGGCATCGTGTTCGCCGCTTTTCTCAAGCTGATCATCCCGTTCATCGTGGTGTTCCCGGGCATCATGGCGTTCAACCTGTTCAACGCGGACATGCGCCAGCTGGGCGCCGACAGGAACCGGCCGGCGCTCGAGGCCTTCGCGAGGGGCGAGGCGCTGGTCTACGCCTTCGACACCCAGTTCGCGGCCATCGAACCCGAGACGTCCCGGGCGATGCTCGCGGCCAATGCGGCGGCGCTCGGCACGACGGCGGAGGCGGCGGCCGGGCCGGCGGCGGTGGCGGCGGCCAACGACCGGCTCGTGGCGTCGGCGCAGGCCGACGGGCGCCCGGTGTCGTCCCGGCTGGTCGGATACGACCACGACGCGGCGTTCCCCCTGCTGCTGAAACTGCTGCCGAAGAACGGCCTGCTCGGCTTCGTGCTCGTGGCGCTGTTCGGCGCGGTGATCAGTTCCCTGGCCGCCATGCTGAACGCGGCGTCGACGATTGCGTCGATGGACATCTACCGGAAGCTCCGGAAAGACGCGTCGCAGTATGAGCTGGTGACGGCGGGCCGCGTCTTCATCGTCATCTTCGTGCTCATCGCCATCCTGATCGCCCCGCAGCTCGGCCGGCCGGAGTTCGGCGGGATCTTCACGTTCATCCAGGAGTTCCAGGGGTTCATCTCGCCAGGCATCCTGGCGATTTTCGTCTTCGGGCTCCTGGTGCACCGCGCGCCTCGCGTGTGCGGCACGGTCGGCCTGCTGCTGAATCCCGTGCTCTACGGGGCGCTGAAGGTGGCGGCGCCGCAGGTGGCCTTCCTCGACCGCATGGCGATCTGCTTCGCGATCGTGCTCGCCGTCCTCGGCGTCATCACGCTGCTGAAGCCCATGGCCAGGCCCGTCGAACTCCCGGTGAACGCCTCGATGGACATGCGGGTGGACCGGAGCACGAAGCTCTTCGGCGGCGTCGTGGTGGTCCTGACGCTGCTGCTGTACGTGGCCTTCTGGTAGGGACGGCTTCCGTCCCCGCCGGCGCGCGTACCTGGAGGACGAACACATGTTCCGACGATCAACGCGCCTCGCGCGGGCGTGCGTGCTGACGGCCGTCGCCGCCGGGGGCTGCGGCGGCGCGACGCCCGCGTCCGGTTCGGGGGGCTACGGGGAGCTGGTCGCGCTGTTCGCGGACTGGCGCGCGTTCCAGCGGCCGGTCCTCGTCGACGGCGTCCCCGACTACACGGAAGGGGCGATGTCCGCGCAGTATCGGGGCCTTGCTCGGCTTCGGCGCCGCCTCGAGGCCCTCGAGACGCGCGGGTGGCCCGTCGGCCAGCAGGTGGACTGGCACCTCGTGCGGGCGGAGATGAACGGCCTCGACTTCGACCACCGGGTGCTGAGGCCATGGGCCAGCAACCCGGCGTTCTATGTCACCTTCTTCCCCTCGCAGAGCGATCAGCCCGCGCGCGAAGGCCCGCTCGCGTTCGGCGCCGTGGAACTCTGGAGCCATCAGTTCCCGCTCTCGGCCGACAGCGCGGCCGCGATCGACCACGGCGTGCGGGCCATCCCCGCGCTGCTCAGGCAGGCGAAGGGCAACCTGGCCGGCAACGGCCGCGACCTGTGGGCATTCGGCATCGGCAGCATCCGGGAACAGGCCGCCGACCTCGAGCAGTTCGCGGCGCGGCTCGGCGGCGAGCACGCGGGCCTGAAGGCGCGCGTGCTGGAGGCGAAACGCGCCACAGACGAGTTCGCCGCCTGGCTGGAATCCGAGGCGCCGCGCAAGACGGGGCCGTCGGGCATCGGCATCCAGCACTATGACTGGTACCTGCGGAACGTGCACCTCGTGCCCTACACCTGGCGGGAGCAGCTGGCGCTGGTCGAACGGGAACTCGGCCGCGCGCACGCCTTTCTCGCGTACGAGGAGCAGCGCAACAGGGAGCTGCCGCCGCAGGAGCCCGTCGCGAGCGCCGGGGAGCACGCCGCGCGGTTCCCGGCCGCCGTCTCGGAGTACATGGCCTTCCTGCACGACCGCGACCTGCTGACCGTGCGCGCGTTCATGGCGCCGGCGCTCCTCGCGCGCATCGGGACGTTCCGTCCCGGCCCGCGTGAGTTCTTCACGGAGGTCGACTACCGCGACCCGGTGATCATGCGCACGCACGGGTATCACTGGTTCGACCTCGCGCGCATGAAGGCCGAACCCCACGCCAGCCCCATTCGGCGCGTGCCGCTGCTCTACAACCTCTTCGACAGCCGTACAGAGGGCCTCGCAACCGGGTGGGAAGAGATGATGCTGCAGGCCGGGATGCTCGACCAACGCCCGCGCTCGCGCGAGCTCATCTACATCCTCGTGGCCCAGCGGGCGGCGCGCGCCATCGGCGACCTGAGGATGCACGCCAACCAGTTCACCCTTGAACAGGCGGCCGCGTTCGCCTCGGCCAACACGCCACGCGGCTGGCTGCGTCTCGACGGCAGCCTCGTGCGCGGCGAGCAGCACCTGTACCTGCAGCAGCCGTCCTACGGCACGAGCTACCTCGTGGGCAAGATGCAGATCGAGCAATTGATGGGCGTCCGTCGGCGCCAGCTGGGCGACGCATTCACGGTCCGGCGGTTCATGGACGAACTGGATGCCTGCGGGCTGATCCCAATGTCGCTCATCTCGTGGGAACTGACCGGCGAGCGGCCGGCGCTCCTTGGGCGCGAAGGTGCTGGCGCCCGCTGAGGCCCGGGCGAGGGAGGCCGTCTCCGCGGTGAGGGAGAAGGGTTGCGTATGCCGATTCGACACGCGTTGCTGATTGGCGCGCTCGCCGCGGGGCTGTGCGCCGCCATCGTCCGCGGGCAGGAGCAGACCGCGCGCATCGACCCGTCGCTCTACCAGAGCCTGCGGTACCGCGTGATCGGGCCGCACAGGGCCAGTCGGACTGTCGGCGCCGTCGGCGTCCCGACCCAGCCGTCGGTCTTCTTCATGGGCGTCAACAACGGCGGCGTGTGGAAGACCGACGACTACGGCCGCACCTGGACGCCCATCTTCGACCAGGCGCCGACCGGTTCGGTCGGTGACATCGCCGTTTCGCCCTCCCATGCGAACGTGCTCTACGTGGGCAGCGGTGAGGGCCTGCATCGGCCGGACCTCGGCGTCGGCGACGGCATCTTCAAGTCGACCGACGGCGGAAAGACCTGGCTGCACGTCGGACTCCCCGACGTCCAGCAGGTCGGCCGCCTCGTCGTCCACCCGGCCGACCCCGACATCGTGTTCGTCGCGGGGATGGGGCACCCCTACGGGCCGAACGAGGAGCGCGGCGTGTTCCGCACGACCGACGGCGGGCGGTCCTGGGAGAAGGTCCTCTACGTCAATCACAACACCGGCGCATCTCAGGTCGAACTCGACCCGGTGGACCCACGCACGGTGTACGCGGCGCTCTGGGAGCACCGGGAGGGACCGTGGGAGAATGGGAGCTTCCCAGGGCCGAACACCGGGTTGTTCAAGTCCGACGACGGAGGGTCCACCTGGCGGCGCCTGACTGAAGGCCTGCCAAAGGCCGGCAACGGCAGTCAGTACATCTTCGCCGTCGCGCCGAGCAACCCGAAGCGCCTCTACGCGCTGGTCGGCGGCCGCTCGACCGCGGGCGTGTTCCGTTCGGAGGACGGCGGCGAAACCTGGGCTCGGGTAAGCGACGACCGCCGCCTCGGTGTCGATATCAAGGTGCATCCCAGGAACCCCGACATCGTGTTCGCGGCTGGGACGTGCGAGTATCGCTCCGACGACGGCGGCCGCACGTGGACGGCCATCAAGGGTGCGCCCGGCGGCGACGATCCGCAGCGCCTCTGGATCAACCCGCTGCAGCCGGACATCATGCTGCTCACCGCCGACCAGGGCGCCACGATCACCGTCAACGGCGGCCGCACGTGGAGCTCCTGGTACAACCAGCCGACAGCCCAGCTCTATCACGTGACCACCGACAACCAGTTCCCCTACTGGGTTTACGGGGGGCAGCAGGAGAGCGGCGCCATCGGCATCGCGAGCCGGGGCAACGGCGGTCAGATCTCGTTCCGCGACTGGATGGGCGTCGGCGCCGACGAGTACGCCTACGTCGCCCCTGACCCGCTCGACCCCGATATCGTCTACGGCGGGCGCGTGCAGCGGTTCAACAAGAGGACGGGCCAGTCGCAGAACGTCGCGCCGGAAGCCCTGCGTTCGGGCAAGTACCGGGTGCTCCGCACCATGCCGCTGCTCTTCCACCCGGCCGAGCCGCGGATGCTGCTGTTCGCGACGAACGTCCTGTGGAAGACGACGACTGGCGGCCAGCAGTGGGAGATCATCAGCCCCGACCTGTCGCGGGAACGCGCGGCGGTGCCCGAGAGCGTCGGCGACTTCAGGACGGCCGACCTCGACACGATGCCGCGGCGCGGCGTGATCTACGCCGTCGGGCCTTCGCCCAGGGACGTCAACCTGATCTGGGCGGGCACCGACGACGGGCTGATTCACGTGACGCGCGACGGCGGGAAGACCTGGGCCGATGTGACACCGCCCGGGCTGCGCCCGTGGGACAAGGTGTCTCAGCTCGTGGCCGGCCACTTCGACACGAGAACGGCGTACGCCGCCGTCAACGCCATCCGCCGCGACGACATGCGGCCCCATGTCTATCGCACCCATGACGGCGGCGTCTCGTGGTCGCGCGTGGTCGACGGCCTGCCGGAGATGGGCCCGGTCAACGTCGTCCGGGAGGACCCGAAGCAGCCCGGCCTGCTGTTCGCGGGCACCGAGCGGGCGGTCCACGTGTCGGCCGACGACGGCGCGAACTGGCTGCCCCTGCGACAGAACATGCCGGCGACTTCGGTCCGGGACCTCGTGATTCACGAGGACGACCTCGTGGTCGGCACGCACGGGCGGTCGATCTGGATCCTCGACAACATCGCGCCGTTGCGCGAACTCGCCCAGGCCGCTCGATCGGAGCGTGCGCACCTGTATGGGCCGCCTCGGGCAACGCGCGTGCGATGGAACATGTTCTCGGATACGCCGTTTCCACCCGAGGAGCCTGCCGGCGCGAACCCGCCCGACGGCGCAACGATCGACTACTACCTGCCGCGGGCGGCCGCCGCGGTCGCGGTCGAGGTCCTCGATAGCGGCGGCGGCCTCGTACGCCGCTTCTCGAACGGCGAGCCCGAGGACGTGATCGACCCGGGCACGCTTCCCTATCCCACCTACTGGTTCCGGCCGCCGCAGCGCATCGCCACCGGGGCCGGCCACCATCGCATCGTGTGGGACCTGCGCTATCCGCCGCCCCGCGGCGCAGCGCGATCGTTTTCAATCGCGGCGGTTGTCCGCAACACGCCCGTCGGACCCGCTGGCCCGTACGTGCATCCGGGCCGCTATCGGGTCCGGCTCACGGTGGACGGCGCGATGTCGGAGCGGGTACTCGATGTGCGCATGGACCCGCGGGTGTCGATCGCGGCGGAAGACCTGCAGGCGCAGACGGACCTGTCGCTGGCCTGCTATCGCGGGTATGCCCGGCTGCAGGAGGTGCGCGACGGGATTGACGTCGTCCTGAAGAGCGGCGCCGCCGATGCGAGCCGCAGGTCGGTCCTCCAGGCGCTCCGGGGAGAGGGCGCGCCAGGCGACCCCGACATCATGTACGGCAGCATCTACGCGGCCCCGGACTCGACGGACACTGTCGTCGGCCTCCAGGAGAAGCTTCTGCACATGCTCAATCTGCTGCAGGCCGCCGACGCGAGGCCGACGACGCAGGCGCGCGAGGCGGTCGCGGCGCTCGAGCAGTCGCTCGCCGCCCTGGAGGCGCGCCGGGCCGCGCTTCGCTAGCGCGGCCAGCCGGACTGCGGCAGGCCGGGCGTCACGCGCAGCGCGTTCTGGTAGTACAGCTTCTTGAGGACCGCGTCCGGCAGGTCCATGCCGTAGAGCTTCCAGAAGGCGTGGTAGTCGCGATAGTAGTCGAAGTACTCGTCGGCGGTCTCGAAGACGCGCCAGTAGTACGGGAACTCGCTCGCCTGGTATGCGTCCTTCCCGAACAGGATGCGGTCCTGGTACTTGATGAAGAACTCGCGCGCGGCCCTCGGCTGCCGGCCGAAGTCGTAGAGCACCGCCCCCACCTCGAGCACCAGGTTCGGCAGGCGGTCCAGCTGTTCCGCGGCGCGCTTGAGGTCGTTCCCGTACCAGTCGAAGTGCGCGCCGATGAAGCGCGTCTTCGGGTTCGCCGCGTACATCCGGTCCCGCTCGCCCACCAGTTCCCTGAACGTCGGCTCACCCGGGGCGAAGTGCCGGCGGTCCCGGAACAGCGCCAGCTCCAACCAGCGCTCGTTCTCGTAGTCGAGCGGCGAGAAGAACTCCTGGGGCTCGGCGGTATGGATGATCACGGGGACGTTCAACCGGGCGCAGAGGTCCCAGATCGGCCCGAGCGCCGGATCGTCCACGTGCAGCCTGGAGCCGTCGGCCTTCTTCGCGAACATGCCGAGGTCCTTGGCGATCTTGAGGCCGATGGCCCCGCTCCGAATCGACAGTTCGAGATCCGCGACCGCCTTCTCCGCCCAGCCTGGGCCGCCGGCGCCGTTCCACGCGACGTTCGCGAACACCCTGAAGCGGTCCGGGTGGCGGCTCGCGCGGATGAACTCGACTTTCTGCTTCACCGAATCGGGGTTGCTCCCGCCGCTGAGGTTGACCAGCACGCGCAGGTTCAGCTCGTCCATCTCCCTGATCAACTGGTCGATGTTCGCGGCGCTCACCGTCGTATGGTTGTGGCTGTCGATGACGGGAAACTTCGCGCTGGGCACGCGATGCTCCGCGACGACCAGCGTCGTCCGCGGGCGGTAGTCGACGATGCTCGGCGGCGGGAACTCGGGCGCCGAGCACCGCCCCGGACGGACCATCGTGGTGCCCGGCGGGCACGGCTCTCCCGGCTTGACCTGCACACCGCCTCTCCCGCCCTGAGCCGCCAGCCATGCTCCGGTGCCCAGGAGACCCACGACGACGAGCCCCGATGCCTTCACACGACGTGTCACGTTGCCCTCCATGAGCAGGCAGCCGCAGCCGGCTCCGGAGCGGGACCGCGGCGGCGTTCGGTTCGGACGCATTGCGAGTCTCTCCAGCCTACCACGCCCGAAAGACCAGGCTGGGGTAACATCCCCGCCAGTCCATCCGCCCAGGAGGTCCCATGACGCCGTCTCTCGTCTCCGCACCGTGCACGCGCCGTTCGTTCGGTGCGATGCTGCTCGTCTTCGTCGTCGCGTCCGCGGGCATGACCGCGCCGGCCTTCCCGCAGGCGCCAGCCAGGCCCGCGAAGCCCGTGACGGCGGCCCGCGCGCCGGTGTATTTCCCGGACCGCTTCGACTGGCAGAAACGCAGCCCGTCGGACGCCGGCATGGACGCCGGCAAGATCGAGGAGGCCGTGCAGTTCGCGATCGCGAACGAGAACCCCGCCACCAGGGACCTGGCGGTCGATCTCGCCACGACGTTCGGCGCCCGCGAGCCCTTCGACACGCCGATTGGGCCCGTCCGGTCGCGCGGCGCCGCGAGCGGCCTCATCATCCGCCAGGGGTACGTGGTAGCCGAATGGGGCGACACCGCGCGCGTGGACATGACGTTCAGCGTGACGAAGACGTTTCTCTCGACGGTGGTCGGCCTGGCCTGGCAGAAGGGCCTCATCCGCGACGTCACCGACCTCGCGCGCGACTACATGCCCGAGCCCGGCTATTTCGAGGGTCACAACTCGACCATCACCTGGGAACATCTGCTGCGGCAGACGAGCGACTGGCAAGGCACGCTCTGGGGCAAGCCCGACTGGGCCGACCGCCCCGAAGGCGCGACGCCGGCCGACTGGCCGAACCGGAAGCTCTCCGCGCCGGGCACGCGCTACAAGTACAACGACACGCGCGTGAACCTGCTCGCGCTGCTCACGCTGCACGTCCTGCGCCGGCCGCTGCCGGTCGTGCTGCGCGAGGAGGTGATGGAGCCGATTGGCGCCTCGTCGACGTGGCGCTGGCACGGCTACGACAACGCATGGATCGAGCTCGACGGCCAGCGCATGCAGTCGGTGCCGGGCGGCGGCCACTTCGGCGGCGGCATGTTCATCAGCGCGCGCGACATGGCGCGTTTCGGCTACCTGTTTCTCCGGAACGGCCGGTGGAAGGACCGGCAGATCGTGTCGCAGGAGTGGATCGCCATGGCGCGGACCGGAGGCCCGGCCAACGCCGAGTACGGGTTCATGAACTGGTTCCTGAACCCCGGGCGGAAATCGCTTCCCGCGGCGCCGGAGTCGAGCGTCACCTTCAGGGGCAACGGCCAGAACATCATCTACATCGACTGGGACAACGACCTGGTGGTCGTCACGCGCTGGATTCGCGGCGGCCCGGCCCTCGGCGAGTTCGTCGCGAAGGTGCTCGGCGCCATCAAGGCACGGTGACCGCGTCCGGTCCCTCGGGCACCGTCCGGGAACCGGAACCTGTCACCGCCTGGATCACCCTGGCCACGACGATGGTCACGTCGTCGTGCGGCGGCGCGCCGCCGCAGAACGCCTCGAGTTCGGCGCTCACGAGACGCTGCAGGTCGCGCGCGCCAAGGTGCCGGTTGCCGACGAGCAGCCCGGCCGCCCTGGCGTCGCCGAACTCCTCTCCCGATTCGTTGAGCGCCTCGGTCAGCCCGTCGGTGAAGGCCAGCAGCAGGTCGCCGGGGGCCAGCACCTCTCTACCCGCCCCGTACTCGGCACCCGGATCGAAGCCCAGGGCCATGCCGGTGGGCCGCAGGCGAGACACCACCGTCGTTCCGGCACGCAGGAGGAACGGCGGGTTGTGCCCGGCGTTGACATAGCTGAGGGTCTTCGCCGCCGGGTCGTAGACGGCGTAGAAGAACGTCGCGAACTTGCTCGGGTCGGTCGACTCGACGAGCGCCTGGTTGACCTGGGTCACCAGCGCGGCGGGTTCCTCTGCGAGCTGCCTGGCCCGGCTCCGAAGGAACGCCTGCACACTGGCCATCAGGAGGGCTGCCGAAACGCCTTTGCCTGAAATGTCGCCGAGCGCCAGGCCGAGGCGGCCGAATCCGAGGTCGAGAAAGTCGAAGTAGTCGCCGCCGACCTCGCGGGCCATCCGGCACGTGCCGTCGTAGTCGAGGCCTTCGATGGGCGGCCGCCGCTGCGGCAGCAGCCCGGCCTGCACGTCGCGCGCGATGTCGAGCTCGCGCCTGAGCGCCTCCTGCTCGGCGACCCGCCCGATGAGCCTCGTGTAATCCAGGGCCACCGCAGCCTGCTGGGCGGCCGCCCGGACCAGTTCGCGGTCCTCGATGGAGTACGCCTCCTCCGAGAGCCGGTCGCCCAGCACCAGCCACCCGAGCCTGACGCCCCGCGTGGTGAGGGCCGCCGCCACGCTCGCGCGTTCGAGCCCGGCTCGAGCCAGTTCCTCGCGACGCCGGGCCGGGCGCTGGCCGCTCGTCAGGTGGTGGGCGATTCGCCGGAGGTCGATGGCCGACTCGAGTTCGGCCACCACGGCCGCGCCGGCGGCGTCGAACCACCGCTCCAGCAACGCGGCGGGATCGGCGTTCCGCGCGTCGGGAGCGGCGCCGGCGGCGCTTGCGGCGCCCGTCTCGGAATCCAGCCCCACGCGGGCGGCGCGGGCCATGCCGAACGGCGGTCTGCCGGCTCCAACCGTCGCGGCGGACGCGCTCCGCGAGGCGACACGTTCGGCGAGGTACACCTCCGCGTACTCCGCGTGCAGTGCCTCCGCGATCGCTTTCGCCAGCGCCGTCGCGATCCGTCCCGGGTCGGCCGCCGCCTCGTCGAGCGCCTCACCGAGGTCCGCGAGCACCTGCTGGGCGTTGTACGGCTCCCTGAAGAAACGCCGGTCGAGCGCCGTCTTGAGACGCCGGTTCACCTGGCCGAGTCCCAGCACCACACCGGCGGCGGCGACGGCATTCGTTGTCGCAACGCCTCCGGCGCCGGCCTCCGGAAACGCCCGGACGATGAGCGGGCCGATGCCGAGATACAGCGCGAGGAAGACCGCCAGCCCCTCGGCCAGCAGGAAGCCGCGCGACACGAGGGCGTACTGCAGCCCGCGCCGGACGGCCACCGACACGCCGAGGACCCGATGGCGGACGACGACGTAGATGAACGACAGCGGGAAGATCGGAAGCATGACGACCACGATGGGCGTGATCCAGACGGCCAGTGTCGTCGCGCGTGTGATGGAGACGTACACGACGATCACGATCATCGGCAGCAGGCCCGCCGTGGCCCCGGCGAGGATGATGCCCATCCGCCGCCGATCATCCGGGGTGGGCGCGGCGAACGTCCGCCACACGCCCGTCGCGAGCCCGGCCAGCAGCATCCCGAAGAACAGGACGGCGTAAGCAATAAATACAGCCTTGACGCGAAAGACGGACGCCAGCCCGGCGGCGGCCTCCACAGAGACCCCGGCGACGAGTTCAGTCGCGATCGCAAGGAGGGCGAAGCCTGCAACGGGGACGAGCAGGAGATGCTTCAGCCAGGGCCATCGGCGGTCAATCGGGCTTGGCGACGGAAACACCAGGAAGAACCGCATGAAGGCATAAGCGAAGAGGCTCGACAGGCCCGAGTGCACGACGATCGCCAGTTCCCGTACCCCCGGCGGGAGGGTCCAGGCGTACAACCCGAACAGGGCCGAGAAGCAGAGGAACAGCAGGCCCGCCAGGAAGGCATGCCCGTCGTCCGGCCGCAGGAACCCG
>Ga0209254_10004319_pt1 | contig 13029 bp, 6 predicted proteins | sample FrelakmetDIP11DI_FD_187148 | JGI IMG/M metagenome (GOLD analysis project Ga0209254, IMG submission 187148) | Freshwater lake sediment microbial communities from the University of Notre Dame, USA, for methane emissions studies - DIP11 DI (SPAdes)... | ecosystem: Environmental > Aquatic >...
CTTGGCGAGCACCGGTCCCCAGAGGCCCCACGGCCGCACCTGCCGGTAGAAGCGGACGAGGACGTCGTCGGGCTCCGGGTCGCTCAGCAGGCTGCCGAGGACGCTCGCCGCGAGAGAGATCAGGAAGATGGGGATGAAGCCCCAGAGCGGGTGGAGGCCCGGGAAGAAGGTGGGCAGAGCGAGAGCGGCCGCCATCCCGGACAGCATGCCCCAGAAGTAGCCGTAGCCGTTGAACCGATGCCAGTGCCACTTGAGGATGTTGGGCGCGGTGTAGCCGCCCCACAGGCCGTTCACGATCCACTGCGTGACCTGGTTGATCGACGCCGCCTGGTAGCCGAAGAAGATCCCGACGACCAGGATGAGGATCTGCGCGGCCCAGCTCACCGCCACGTAGTGTCTCGGCGTCCCGTCCTTCTTCAGGTAGCGCTTGTAGAGGTCGTTCACCAGGTAGGCGCCGCCCGCGTTGAGGGTGGCGCTGAAGGTGGACATGAAGGCGGCGAGGAGGCCCGCGAGGAGGAGGCCCAGGAGGCCCACCGGGATCTGGTCCCGGATGACCCAGGGCAGGATCATCTCGAAGTCGGGCTTGAATCCGGGCTGGCCGAGGCCGGGGAAGACCTTGTCGCGGTAGTGGAGGGCGAGCACGGTGATCCCGCCGATCATCCACCAGCGGGGGAGGAGCGCCGCCGAGACGACCGCGCTCATCAGCGCCGACTCGCGCGGGGTCTTCGCGGCCAGGATGCGCTGCATGTCGTAGTTCGGGGCGGGGCCGGCGATCGAGACCAGGATGCCCTTGAAGAGCATGGCGATGAAGAAGAGGCCGAAGATGGAGTAGCCGTCCGCGGCCATGTTGTCCTTGAGCACGTCGAGCGGAGGCTGCCAGGCGAGGTCGAGGCGCCAGCCGAAGAAGGGGTTGCTCCAGCCCGCGGGGACGATCGCCGCGAGCTGCTCGGGCGCCACCTTCGCCATGGCGATGGCGGCGATGATGAGCGAGCAGACGGCCATGATCACGAACTGGGCCACGTCGGTGAGCACGACGCTGAGCATCCCGCCGGTGAGCACGTAGACGGCGGTGATGGCCATGATGATGACGCCGTAGGTGTTGGCGGAGAGGTCCCAGGGCAGGAAGGAGGCGGTGAACTTGCCCATGCCCTGGAAGTCGTACGCGATGAAGCCGACCACGCTGACGAGGGCGAAGATGACGACGATGATGCGGCTGAGCTCGGCGCCCCGGCCCTCCCCGAAGCGGCTGGTGATCCACTCGCCGCCGGTGAGGACGTTCGAGCGGCGGATCCAGACCGACAGGTAGACCATCAGGAAGACCTGGTTGAAGGTGGGCCACAGCCAGGGCAGCCAGATGCCCTTCATCCCGTAGACGAAGAGGTTGTAGACGAGCCACATCGTCCCCGTGATGTCGAACATCGCGGAGGCGTTCGAGACGCCGAGAACGTACCAGGGAAGCGTGTTCCCGGCCAGGAAGTACGAGTCGAGGCCCTTCGAGGCCTTCTTCATGACGGCGACGCCGATGCCGATCATCGCCACGAAGTAGAGGACGAGGATGGCGATGTCGATCGGGTGCCAGATGCTGGCGATGCCCTGGTTCATGGGTCCTCCGGGGACGGTCGGGTCGGTCGGCCGGCGCCGGGTCGGCGCGGCCCGGGCCAGCTTAGCGGCCTGCCCGGCGAAGTCAATGGTGCGGATGGCTTTTTCCGGGCTTGACGGCCGCGACGGGGCGCGGGTAGTGTCCCGCGAGTCGTCCACGGAGGAGCCGCATGACCTGGAACCAGAACTACGATCCGCTCGGGTGGTGGCCGCTGTCGACCCTCGTGTCGGCGCTGCCGGTCCTCACCCTGTTCTTCGTGCTGCTCGTGCTCCGCAAGAGGGTCTGGGTCTCGGCCCTGTGCGGGATGGTGGCGGCGATCGCCATCGCCGCGGGCGTCTTCCTCATGCCGGCGCCCCTCATCGCGGCCGCCGCGGCGAACGGCGTCGTCTTCGGCTTCTTCCGGATCGCCTGGATCATCATCGCGTCGATCTACCTCTACAACGTGGCGGTCGAGACCGGGCAGTTCCAGGTGATGAAGGAGTCGATCGCGGGCGTCTCCTCGGACCGGCGCCTGCAGGTCATCCTGATCGCGTTCTGCTTCGGCGCCTTCCTGGAGGGCACCGGCGGCGGCGGAGCCCCGGTGGCGATCGCGGGCTCCTTCCTGATCGGCCTCGGCTTCCCGCACTTCCAGGCGGCGACCCTGTGCCTCCTCGCCAACACCGCGCCCGTCGCCTGGGGCGGAGTCGGCAACCCGATCCGGGTGCTCAACGGCGTGACCGGCCTGCCCATCGACGAGCTCAACGCGATGGTGGGGCGGATCCTGCCGCCCTTCTCCCTCATCCTGCCCGCCTGGCTCGTCGTCACCATGGTCGGGTGGCGGCGGGCGCTCGAGGTGCTGCCCGCGCTCGTGGTGAGCGGCGCGTCGTTCGCGGCCATGCAGTTCTACTGGTCCAACTTCCAGGAGACGGGCCTCGTGGACATCGTGTCCGCCATCTTCTCGCTGCTGGTGATGGTGGTCTTCCTGCGCTTCTGGAAACCGCGGCGGCTGATGGAGGAAGGGGAGGGGGAGGTGACCGTGAAGCTGCGGGCGCACGGCCTGTGGACGGTGCTCAAGGGCTGGTCGCCCTTCGCCCTGGCCTCCGTGCTCATCTTCCTGTGGGCCCTGCCCGGCTTCAGCCAGTACCTGAAGATCCCGGCCCTGACCTTCCCGACCCCCTGGCTGCACGACGCGGTCATCCGGACGGCGCCGGTCGTCCCGGTCCCGACCCCCGAGACCACGTCGGTCGACCTCAACTTCTTCGCCCTGCCGGGCACGGCCGTCTTCCTCGGCGCCTTCCTGGCGGCGCTGCTGCTGGGGATGGGCGCGGGGCGCGCTCTGCGGATGCTGGGCCAGACGTTCCGGCAGCTGGTGCCGTCGATGCTGGCCATCAGCTTCATGGTCGGCCTCGCCTACGTCACGAAGTACGCGGGGATGGACACCGTCATGGGCCTGTCGCTCACCCGCACCGGCTGGATCTACCCGTTCTTCGGGACGCTCCTCGGCTGGCTCGGCGTGGCCCTCACCGGCACCGACGCCGGCTCCAATGCGCTGTTCGGCAACCTGCAGAAGGTCACCGCCGAGCAGATCGGCATCTCGCCCGTTCTCATGACCTCCGCCAACTCCGCCGGCGGCGTGATGGGGAAGATGATCGACGCCCAGAGCATCGTGGTGGCCTCGACCGCCTGCCGGCTCGAGGGCCGGGAGGCCGACGTCTTCAAGGCCGTCTTCTGGCACAGCATCGTGCTCGCGTCGATGGTCGGCCTCCTCGTCCTCTTCTACGCCTACGTGACCCCCTGGGTCATCCCGGGCTGGGGGAGGTGAGCCCGTGCGGACCTCCGGCAGCTTCCTGGCCGCGCTCGGGCTCGCGGTGAGCGCCTCGGCCGCCGAGCCCGGGGTGCGCCTCGTCACCCTCGACCCCGGCCACTTCCACGCCGCCCTCATCCAGAAGGAGATGTACCCCGGGGTCGACCCGACCGTGCACGTCTACGCGCCGCTCGGCCCGGACCTCCTCGCCCACCTGGGCCGGGTCAGCGCGTTCAACCGGCGGGCGGAGAATCCCACGAGCTGGCGGCTGGAGGTCCACACCGGAGAGGACTTCCTCGAGCGGATGCTCCGCGAGAAGCCGGGGAACGTCGTCGTCCTCTCCGGCCGCAACCGGGGCAAGATGGACCGCATCCTCGCCTCCGTCGAGGGCGGCCTGAACGTCCTCGCCGACAAGCCGTGGCTCATCTCTGCCGCCGACTTCCCGAAGCTCGAGAAGGCGCTCGACGTGGCCGAGCGGAAGGGGCTCGTCGCCTACGACGTCATGACCGAACGCTCCGAGGTCACCACGATCCTGCAGGGGGAGCTCGCCCGCGACCCGCAGGTGGCGGGAACCGTCGGCCCCGGCACCGAGACAGAGCCCGCGGTCGACATGGAGAGCGTCCACCACCTGATGAAGGTGGTCTCCGGCTCCGTGAACCTGCGACCGGCCTGGTTCTTCGACACGGAGGAGCAGGGCGAGGCCCTCGGCGACGTGGCCAGCCACCTCGTGGACCTCGTGCCGTTCCTCCTCTACCCCAACCAGGCGATCGACTACCGGTCGGAGATCCGCCTTCTCGGTGCGAAGAAGTGGCCCACCGTGCTCGATCGCGCGCAGCTGCTGCGGCTCACCGGCGAGAAACAGCTCGACCCCGTCCTCGCCTCGCGCCTCAAGGGAGACACGCTCGACTACTTCGCAAACGGCGAGGTCTCGTACACGCTGCGCGGAACCCACGTCCGCCTCAGGGCGCTGTGGAACTACGAGGCCCCCGAGGGCGGGGGCGACACGCACGTCGCGATCCTCCGGGGGAGTCGCGCCCGGGTCGAGATCCGGCAAGGCGTGGAGCAGAAGTGGCGGCCGGAGCTCTACGTCGTCCCCAACCGGCCCGCCGACGCGGCGGCGGTCAAGGCCGCGCTCGAGAGGCGGATCGCGGAACTGGCGAAGGCTCGGCCCGGCCTCACGGTCGAGAACGAGGGGGAGCGGCTGCGGGTCAGCATCCCCGACCGCTACCGCGTTGGCCACGAGCCCCACTTCGCCGAGGTGACCGTGCGGTTCCTCGGCTACGTGAAGGCCCCGGCCTCCCTCCCGAAGTGGGAGAAGGCCAACATGCTGGCGAAGTACTGGGTGACGACGCAGGCCGTCGAGATGAGCCGGTAGCCGTCATCCCGAGGGACTCCGATTGGACGGGTCCCGAGGGATCCGCCGGGGTTGCGGGTGACGGATGAGTCGTCATTTGGCAGCACAAATGACGGAATGGCCACTCCTCATCCGTACGGGGAGTTCCTGGACGCCCTCTGGGGAGGAGAGTTCGACGCCTGATCAGCCGACGCGGACGCGCGCGTTGCGGAACATGCGCATCCAGGGGCCGTCCTCGCCCCAGCCGTCGGGGTGCCAGGACATCTGGACGCTGCGGAAGACCCGCTCGGGGTGGGGCATGACGATCGTGAAGCGGCCGTCGGCGGTGGTGACGCCGGTGATCCCCAGCGGAGAGCCGTTGACGTTGTACGGGTAGCTCTCGGTCACGGCGCCGCGGTTGTCCACGAAGCGCATCGCCACGATCGCCTCGGCCGGGGACGCGCCGCGCGTGAAGAGCGCCCGGCCCTCGCCGTGGGCGGTGGCCACCGGGATGCGGCTGCCGGCCATGCCCGAGAAGAAGAGAGACGGGCTCTCGGGGATCTCGACCAGCGCGAGGCGCGCCTCGAACTGCTCCGAGCGGTTCTTGACGAACCGTGGCCAAGCCTCGGTTCCGGGGATGAGCTCGTGGAGCGCGCTCATCATCTGGCAGCCGTTGCAGACGCCGAGGGCGAAGCTGTCCTCGCGGCCGAAGAAGGCCGCAAACTCGTCGCGCGCGCGCGGGTTGAAGAGGATCGACTTGGCCCAGCCCTCCCCGCCGCCCAGCACGTCGCCGTAGGAGAAGCCCCCGCAGGCGGCGAAGCCCTTGAAGTCGGAGAGCGTGACGCGGCCCGCGATCACGTCGCTCATGTGGACGTCGATCGACTCGAAGCCCGCGCGGTCGAAAGCGGCGGCCATCTCGACCTGGCCGTTGACGCCCTGCTCCCGCAGGATGGCCATGCGGGGCCGGGCGCCGCGGGCGACGAGCGGCGCGGCCACGTCCTCGGCGGGGTCGAAGGTGAGCGAGGGCGACAGGCCGGGGTCACCCGCGTCGAGGATCCGGTCGTACTCCTCGCGGGCGGACTCGGGATTGTCGCGCAGGGCCTGCATCCGGTAGGTCGTCTCGGCCCACAGCCGCTGCAGCGCCGTGCGCGGCTCTCCGAGGAGCGGGCGGACGCCGCAGGTGATTCGCACCTCGTCGGTCGCGTTCGGGGCGCCGAGGACGAGGCCCGGGACGCCGTGACGGGCGAGGATGTCCAGCACACGCGCCCGGTCGGCGGTGGCGCACTGCAGCAGGACGCCCAGCTCCTCGTTGAAGAGAGCCGCCAGGATGTGGCCGGTGTCGGCCTCGGGGCCGACGAGGGCGCCGAGGTCGACCTGGAGGCCGGTGTGCCCGGCGAACGCCATCTCGGCCAGGGTGGCGAACAGCCCGCCGTCCGATCGGTCGTGGTAGGCCAGCACGAGCCCGGCCGCGCGCAGCTCGGCGAGCGCGGCGTAGAGGGCCCGGAGCCGGCCCGGATCGTCGACGTCGGGGGCCTCGTTCCCCGTCTGGCCGAACACCTGCGCCAGGATCGAGCCGCCGAGCCGCCTTCGGCCGCCCGCGAGGTCCACGAAGACGAGGTCGGTCCCGCCGCGGTCGGTCCGCAGCTGCGGCGTCCAGGTCGCCCGCACGTCGGCGCAGGGGGCGAAGGCGGAGACGATCAGCGACAGCGGCGACACGACGGCCCTCTTCAACCCGTGCTCCTCCCAGGTCGTGCGCATCGACATCGAGTCCTTGCCGACGGGAATGCCGATGCCGAGCCTCGGGCAGAGGTCGAGGGCCACCGCCTTCACGGTGTCGAAGAGGGCGGCGTCCTCGCCGGGGGAGCCGGCGGCGGCCATCCAGTTGGCGGAGAGCTTGACGCGCGAGAGCGAGGCGACCGGCGCCGCGGCGAGGTTCGTGAGGGCCTCGCCCACCGCCATGCGCCCCGAGGCGGGGCCGTCGAGGATCGCGATCGGCGCGCGCTCGCCCACGGCGAAGGCCTCGCCGGCGTAGCCCTCGAAGGCCAGCAGCGTCGTCGCGCAGTCGGCGAGCGGCACCTGCCAGGGGCCGACCATCGGGTCGCGCGAGCACAGGCCGCCCACCGTGCGGTCGCCGATCGTGACCAGGAACGTCTTGTCGGCCACGGTGGGGTGGAGCAGGACTCGCCGGACGGCCTCGGAGACGTCGATGCCCTCGGGCGAGAACGGGCGCAGGTCCGGCCGCAGGCGTCTCACGTCCCGCGTCATGCGCGGCGGCTTGCCGAGGAGAGACGGCAGGTCCATGTCCACCGGCGTGTTGCCGAAGAGCGGGTCGGCCACCTCGAGACGCTGGTCGTCGGTGGCGACGCCGACGACCGCGAACGGGCAGCGCTCGCGCTCGCACAGCGCGCGGAAGAAGTCGAGGCTCGAAGGCGCGATCGCGAGGACGTAGCGCTCCTGCGACTCGTTGCACCAGACCTCGCGCGGGGTCATCCCCGGCTCCTCGTTCGGGGCCGCGCGCAGGTCGATGCGCGCCCCTCGCCCGGAGCCGTGGGCGAGCTCGGGAAGCGCGTTCGAGAGGCCGCCCGCCCCCACGTCGTGGATGGAGAGGATCGGGTTGTCGTTGCCCAGCGCGCAGCAGCGGTCGATCACCTCCTGTGCCCGGCGCTGGATCTCGGCGTTGCCGCGCTGGACGGAGTCGAAGTCGAGGTCGGCGGTGTTGGCGCCGGTGGACATGGACGAGGCCGACCCGCCGCCCATCCCGATGAGCATCCCGGGGCCCCCGAGCTGGACGAGGAGAGACCCCGCCGGCACGTCGCCCTTCTGCGCGTGCCGGGCGCGCACGTTGCCGACGCCGCCCGCCAGCATGATCGGCTTGTGGTAGCCGCGGACGGCGCCCGCCACTTCCTGCTCGTAGACGCGGAAGTAGCCGGCGAGGTTGGGGCGGCCGAACTCGTTGTTGAAGGAGGCGGCCCCGATCGGACCCTCGATCATGATCGCGAGCGGCGAGGCGATGCGGTCCGGGCGGGCCTCCCGGCCCTCCCACGGCCGCTCGAACCCGGGGATCCGGAGGCTCGAGACCGAGAAGCCGCACAGGCCGGCCTTCGGCTTCGAGCCGCGCCCGGTCGCGCCCTCGTCGCGGATCTCGCCCCCCGAGCCGGTGGCGGCGCCGGGGAAGGGCGAGATCGCGGTCGGGTGGTTGTGGGTCTCGACCTTCATGAGCGTGTGGGTGAGGTCGTCGCGGTAGAGGTAGCGGCCGGTGGCGGGGTCCACCATGAAGCGCCGCACGGTGCGACCCTCCATCACCGCGGCGTTGTCCGAGTAGGCGCTGACCGTGCCGGCGGGGCTCGCCTTTTCCGTCTCCCGGATCATCTGGAAAAGCGACTGCGGCATCGGCTGCCGGTCCACGACCCAGGTGGCGTTGAAGATCTTGTGGCGGCAGTGCTCCGAGTTGGCCTGCGCGAACATCGTTAGCTCGACGTCGGTCGGATTGCGCCGGTGGCCCTCGAAGTACGCGAGCAGGTAGTCGATCTCGTCGGGGGCGAGGGCGAGGCCCATTTCCCTGTTTGCCTCCTCGATGGCGGCGCGGCCGCGCGCGAGCACGTCGATTTCCAGCAGCGGCTTCGGGGCGACGTGGCGGAAGAGGCGGTCGGCCTCGTCGAGGGACGCGAGAACGGCCTCCGTCATGCGGTCGTGGAGGAGGGGCAAGGCGGCGGCGACGTCGCCGGGATCCCCGTCCAGGTGGAAGGCGACGCCGCGCTCGATGCGCCTCACCAGGCCCTCGAGCCCGCACTGACGGGCGATGTCGGTCGCCTTCGACGACCAGGGCGAGATCGTCCCGGGGCGGGGTGTGACGAGGAGCGTCCGGCCGCGGATCTGCGCGGGCGATGGGGCGGCCGGGCCGTAGTGCAGGAGCCGGTCGAGGGTGAGCCGCTCCTCCGCCGAAGGGTCTCGCTCTACCTCGACGAAGTGCCAGTGCTGGGTGGCCACGACGGCCAGGCCCGGCCCCGCCGACCGCAGGGCCCCGTTCAGCTTGTCGAGGCGAAAGCCCGGGAAGGCCGTGCCCCCGGGCAGCTTCAGGATCGGCATGATCCCGCGATTCTATCGGTCGAGCCGGTGCCGTGGTAGTTTTGGCCGGGATGAAGGTGCACCTGCAGTACGGGCGGGAGGGGCTGGACGTCCTGATCCCGGGGACGAACGTGACGGTCGTCGAGCCGCGCTTCGTCCCCGGCCTGCCCGACGAGGCGGCCGGCTTCCGCGAGGCGGTCCGCCAGCCGATCGGCGCCCGGCCCCTTCGCGAGGTCGTCAAGGCCCGCGACCGAGTGGCGGTCGTCATCCCGGACCTGACGCGCCCGCTGCCTTCCGACCGGCTGCTGCCCTGGCTCTTCGAGGAGCTGTCCCACGTCCCCGCCGAGCGGTTCACGATCGTGAACGGCACCGGCTCGCACCGGGTCAACACCCGCGAGGAGCTGGAGTCGATGGTTGGCCCCGAGGTGCTGGGCCGCTACCGGGTCGTCAACCACACGGCGCACGACCCCGCCACGGTGCTCCCGGCGGGGAAATCGCGCGACGGCGAGACCGTCTTCCTGAACCGGGAGTACGTGGAAGCCGACCGGCGGATCGTGCTGGGTTTCGTCGAGCCCCACTTCATGGCCGGCTTCTCCGGCGGGTACAAGGGGATCTTCCCGGCGGTGGCCGACATCGCGTCGATCATGCGCTACCACGACGCGCGGACGATCGGCGACCCGCGGAGCACGTGGGGCCTGCTCGAGGGCAACCCGACCCAGGCGATCGTCCGGCACAACGGGTCCCTCCTGCCCCTCGACTTCTGCGTGAACGTGACCCTCAACCGCCGGCGCGAGATCACCCGGTTCTTCTGCGGGGACCCGATCGCGGCCCACGAGGCGGCCTGCGCGTTCTCGAAGGCGACGGCCATGGTCGCGAGCGAGCGGGCCTTCCCGATCGTGGTGACGACCAACTCGGGATACCCGCTCGACCAGAACCTGTACCAGACGGTCAAGGGTATGTCGGCGGCGGCCCAGATCGTGGCGCCGGGCGGCCTCATCGTGACCGCCGCGCGGTGCAACGACGGCTTTCCCGAGCACGGCAACTTCAAGAAGCTGCTCTTCGAGCACGGCTCGCCGCGTGCGGTCCTCGACACGATCGAGGCGCCCGGCTTCTCCCTCTACGACCAGTGGGAGGCGCAGCTGCTCGCCCTCATCCGCCTCAAGGCGCGAGTGGGCCTGCTGAGCGAGCTGCCCGCGGACGAGGTCCGCCGCGCGTACCTCGAGCCGATCGCGGACGTCGGCGCCGCCGTCGCCGCCGAGCTGGCGCGGGTCGGGGAGGATGCACCGGTGGCCGTTCTGCCGGAGGGGCCGCAGACGATACCCTACGTGAGCTGAGGGGCCCCGGGCCATTGCCCGGAAGCGGCCCGGGGGAGAGGACGGCGATGACGAGCAGCAAGAAAGACGAGGCGCCGGAGGAGATCGTCGCCGCCGACCCGTCGGGCGTCCCCGCGGAGGCGGAGCTGACTCCGGAAGCCGGGGCCAACGGCGCCCCCCGCAAGGGACGCAAGGGCCCGCCGCGCGGCAAGCGGGGCCTGCGGCTGCCGCGCCGGTTCAAGAAGGCCGTTCCCGGGTCGGCCGCCGGGATCGAGCCGCACGAGCTGTCCGCCGTCCCCGGCAAGCCGATCTCGGCGCGCATCAGCTGCGTCGACTACTCCCCCGACCAGGCCCTCTTCGAGGAAGTGCAGGACCTGCCCGCGTTCATCGCCCGGCACCGCCCCGAGTGGGCGGTCGCGCGCTGGATCAACGTGGACGGCATCGAGGACCTCGGGGTCGTCCGGGCGTTCGCCGAGAAGTACCACCTCCACCCCCTGGCGATCGAGGACGTGCTGCACGTGCCGCAGCGGCCCAAGCTGCAGGCCTACGAGGACGACGGCTCCTACCAGGCCCGCCTGTTCGTGATCGTCCGCGAGCTGGAGCTGCGCGACCGCCAGCTCCACACCGAGCAGGTCAGCATCTTCGTCGGGCACAAGACGGTGCTCACCTTCCAGGAGACCCCCGGCGACGTCTGGGACCCGGTCCGGCAGCGCATCCGGACCCCGGGGTCGCAGCTGCGGCGCAACGACGCGAGCTTCCTCGCGTACTCGCTGATCGACGCGGTCGTGGACGAGGCCTTCCCGATCCTGGAGCAGTTCGGCGACCGCCTGGAGGAGCTCGAGGACCGCGTCCTCCAGCACCCGAGCCAGGAGACCATCCAGGAGATCCACCGCGTGAAGCGGGAGCTGCTGCTGGTGCGTCGGGCGCTCTGGCCGATGCGCGAGGTCCTCAGCAAGATGCAGCGCGAGCCCCACGAGTGCTTCTCCGACGTCACCCGCACCTACATCCGCGACGTCTACGACCACGCGGTGCAGGCGATCGACATCGTGGAGACCTACCGCGAGGTGGCCTCGGGACTCACCGAGACCTACATGACCGCGATGAGCAACCGCATGAACGAGATCATGAAGGTGCTCACCATCATGGGCACGATCTTCATCCCCCTGACCTTCCTCGCCGGGGTGTACGGGATGAACTTCCACCACTTCCCGGAGCTCGACTGGCCGTACGCCTACCCCGTCTTCTGGCTGATCTGCCTCACCACCGCGGGCGGGATGCTCGCCTGGTTCCGCCGCCGGGGCTGGCTCTAGGGCGCTTCGAAGAGGGTCCAGGGGGAGGCGACGAGGTCGCGCATCAGCGGCGCCGTCCAGGCGTAGTCCGGGTGCTTGGCGAGGTGCGGGGCGGCAAGGTAGGTCGTGCCGCAGGGGTGGCCCATGGCCGCCTCGAACGCCATCCTCTTCGCCAGTGTCGCGTCCGCGACCTTCGCCTGGACCGTTCCCGCCGGTCCGTAGGCCGAGAACCAGTCGCCCATCCCGCGCGGTGAGAGATCGACGTGGCCGCAGAGGCTGCGCTCGCTCGGGGCGTTCTCCTTCTTCTCGTACGAGTCGTAGTGGTCGCTCAGGTAGCGCTTCGCGAGCGCGGCGTCGACCTTGCCCTCGCTCGCGCTCAGCAGCGCCTCCGCGCGCACCCGCCGGGCGTTGGCGCTCAGGGACGGGTCGTCGAGCTTGAACTTCGTCTCCTCGGCGGCCAGCTTCGCGTTGACGGGGAAGTTCGTGCCGACGAAGTAGCCGTCCTTCGTGCGCTCGAGCGTCACCGTCTTCAGGCCCAGCTCGAGGCGGGCGATCTCGCGGCTGTTCATGTCGGCCACGAGCCAGGCGTTGGCGTAGCCGCCGTTGTTGCCCTCGCGCATGATCCGGTCGAAGTCGTCGATCGAGGCCGCGTACTGCATGGCCTTCCTCGCCCGGGCGAACTCGGGGATTCCCTTGGGGTCGAAGCCCTGGAAGCCGGTGATGGTCGTCTCCGTGATCACGAGGCCGGCGGAGTTGACCCCGAAGTCGTCGCCGCTGTGGATGAGGCCGGGCATGCCGTCCATGAGGAAGCGGTGCCCCGCCGCGGGCCGGATGTCGAAGACGACGTTCCAGCGCGAGCCCTCGAGGTAGCCCGACCAGTTGTTGTGGGCAACGACCGGCATGCCGTCGCGGGTGTAGCGGCCGGTGGCCACGAAGGCGCTGCACTTGTCGGGGGCTCCGGAACGGCCGGCCTGGTCGAGGGCGGCGGTGTAGTAGCCGAACTCGATGCTCGCGTTCAGGGCGACGACGTCCCACAGGTCCACCTTCGCGCCGGCCGCGGCCGCGCCCTCGGCGATCCCCTGCATCTCCTGGCGGTACTCGGCGTCCACCCGCGGCCAGAATACGGTCTCCGCCGCCTTGCGGAAGAAGACCCAGTCGCGCTTGCCGTCGTGGGTCAAGTTGAGCTTCGCCACGGCGACCGCGTCCGCGATCTCGGGTGCGAGAAGCGTTCCGTGCTGGTAGCCGACGTCGGCGGGCGTGCCCTGGAGCCGGACGGTGATCCAGCCGTTGCGAGCGCCCCGCGCGGAGCCCTTCAGGCGCGCGCCGTCGGCGGCGTGCGCCGGCGACGCGACCGAGGCGAGAGCGGCGGTCACCAGAAGGAATGCGCGAAGGGGAGCGATCATCGGGGCCTCCGTGGATCCCTCGGGACCCGTCCAATCGGAGTCCCTCGGGATGACAACGCATCATCTCACGATGGTGCTAGGCTGATCTCGGGAGGCTCAACATGGCGAAGGGCACGGCGTGGGAGACGATCCGGGGGCAGGGCGGCCAGCTCGTGGACGAGACGAAGCGCCTGATCCACGAGGGGAACGTCCGGCGGGTGGTCGTGCGGCAGAAGGAGCGGGTGGTGGCGGAGTTCCCGCTGA
>Ga0209254_10004321_pt1 | contig 13026 bp, 10 predicted proteins | sample FrelakmetDIP11DI_FD_187148 | JGI IMG/M metagenome (GOLD analysis project Ga0209254, IMG submission 187148) | Freshwater lake sediment microbial communities from the University of Notre Dame, USA, for methane emissions studies - DIP11 DI (SPAdes)... | ecosystem: Environmental > Aquatic >...
CCCGGACACGACCTGATTGAGCATTCCCTTCGATCCGCGTCGGCGTCCTCGTCGCGGGCGGTCGGCAAGTGCCAGCAATCCATGGAACGACTTGAAATGCCCCTCGGCGACACTGCCCACAAGGCCCGATGAAAGTAGCTCTGATCACCGGCATCACCGGCCAGGACGGTTCCTACCTGGCGGAATTCCTGCTCGCCAAGGGCTACGAGGTGCACGGCATCAAGCGCCGCGCCTCGCTGTTCAACACGCAGCGCATCGATCACATCTACGAGGACCCGCACATCGATCATCCGCGGATGATCCTGCACTACGGCGACCTCACCGACGCGTCCAACCTGACGCGCATCCTGCAGCAGATCCAGCCGGACGAGGTCTACAACCTCGGCGCGCAGAGCCACGTGGCGGTGAGCTTCGAGTCGCCCGAGTACACGGCCGAGGTCGATGCGCTGGGGGCGCTGCGGCTGCTGGAGGCGATCCGGCTGCTCGGGCTCGTGCGGAAGACCCGCTTCTACCAGGCGAGCAGCTCCGAGCTGTACGGCCTGGTGCAGGAGACGCCGCAGAAGGAGACCACGCCGTTTTACCCGCGCAGCCCCTATGCGGTGGCCAAGCTGTACGCGTACTGGATCACGGTCAACTACCGCGAGGCTTACGGGATGTACGCATGCAACGGCATCCTGTTCAACCACGAGTCGCCGCGCCGCGGCGAGACCTTCGTCACGCGCAAGGTCACCCGCGGCGTGAGCAACATCGCGCAGGGGCTGGAGTCGTGCCTGTTCATGGGCAACCTGGATGCGCTGCGCGACTGGGGCCACGCGAAGGACTACGTGCGCATGCAGTGGCTGATGCTGCAGCAGGAGGCGGCCGAGGACTTCGTCATCGCCACCGGCAGGCAGTATTCGGTGCGTCAGTTCATCCACTGGTCGGCCGCGGAACTCGGCATCGGCCTCGAGTTCCGCGGCGAGGGGCTCGACGAGCATGCGGTGGTCACCCAGGTCACCGGCGAGAAGGCGCCGGCCGTGAAGACCGGCGACGTGATCGTGCGCGTTGACCCGCGCTACTTCCGCCCTGCCGAGGTCGAAACGCTGCTCGGCGACCCATCAAAGGCCAAGGCGAAGCTGGGCTGGGAGCCGCACATCTCGGCGCAGCAGATGTGCGCCGAGATGGTGGCCGCGGACCTGACGGCCGCGCAGCGGCACGCGCTGCTGAAGCAGCACGGCTTCCACGTGCCGGTCTCGGCGGAAAAGTAGGTGGGCCAGCGCACGCGCGTCTTCGTCGCCGGCCACCGCGGCATGGTGGGCAGCGCCATCGTTCGGCGGCTGCAGGCGGCCGGCGACTGCGAAGTCGTCACCCGCGGCCGCAGCGACCTGGATCTCGCCCGGCAGGCCGATGTCGAGGCTTTCTTCGCCGCGACGCCGCTGGACCAGGTGGTGATCGCGGCGGCGAAAGTCGGCGGCATCCATGCCAACAACACCTATCCCGGGCAGTTCATCTACGAGAACCTGGTCATCGAGGCCAACCTGATCCACGCCGCGCACCGCGCCGGCGTGCAACGGCTGCTGTTCCTCGGCTCCTCGTGCATCTACCCGCGCAACGCGGCGCAGCCGATGCGCGAGGACGCGCTGCTCACGGGCACGCTCGAGCCGACCAACGAGCCGTATGCGATCGCCAAGATCGCCGGCATCAAGCTGTGCGAAAGCTACAACCGCCAGTACGGGCGCGACTACCGCAGCGTGATGCCGACCAACCTGTACGGGCCGGGCGACAACTTCCATCCGCAGGACTCGCACGTGATCCCGGCGCTGATGCGGCGGTTCCACGAGGCCCGGGCCGCGGCAGCGCCGAACGTGGTGGTGTGGGGCAGCGGCAGGCCGCAGCGCGAGTTCCTGCACGTGGACGACATGGCCGCCGCCTGCGTGCACGTGATGCGGCTACCGGCCGCGGCCTACGCGGCGCACACGCAGCCGATGCTCTCGCACATCAACGTGGGCACCGGGCAGGACTGCACGATCCGCGAACTGGCCGAGACGATCGCCGACGTCGTCGGCTATCGCGGCCGGATCGATTTCGACCCCGGCAAGCCGGACGGCGCGCCGCGCAAGCTGCTCGACGTCTCGCGGCTGGCGGCCATGGGGTGGCGGGCCTCGATCGGACTGAAGGACGGGCTGCGCGACACCTACGCGTGGTTCCTCAGCCACTCGGACGAGGTTCGACGCTGACCTGCGGCTGCCTAGCGCCTCGCGCCGCGATCCCGAGCTCGGACGATGTGCCCGAGAGACAGTCGGAGCCGAAACTCATTGCCAAACGCGGACGCCCGCATGACTGCAAGACCGGAATCGGACTGCTCGGCCACGTCGGCCGGGTAGCACAGCCACGAACTCGACGCCGTCCTGCATGCCGGGCAGACCGATCGCGTCGAACACCTGCCGGCACTGGCCCAGATTGGGCAAGATCCGCGGCTAATCCACGCCGGCGAAGTAGGTCGGGTCCCATTCGAGCCTGCCCGTCACCAGTTTCGGAACGAACTCGAGCGGGTCCGAATCGCCCCCCTGTGCCAAGTACAGGGTGAGTGACTGGCATTGCGATGCCTGCGGCTCGCCCGCCGACACCTCGCCGACGAGCGCGCCGGACAGCCAGAGTAATGCGAGCAGGGCCGCGAAGCGCGCCGGCCATCGGCAAAGCGTTCCCGTCCGCATCCGATGCGTTCGACCCGGATTCGCCGCAGCGCCCAGGCCGAGCGAGCGAGTCGACCCGAATGGAGCGATTTCGTCGCGAGCGTGTCCGGGCAGTTCCCTCATGCGCACGACTCTACCGGCCTCTCGACTGCGCTGCACGCGCTGCAGAGCAGGGGATCGTGCCGCGCTCCTCGTTCACCCCTTGCGGCGGCCACTACCGACGAGGAATGTCATCACCGCCCCCACCGCCGCGGCCCCTGCCATCAGCCAGATGCCGCGCTCCCACGCGCCGGCAAGGTCGCCCGCGGCGCGGCCCTCGTCGAGCACCCAGCCCACCAGCGGCTGCAGGATCCCGGTGCCGAGGAAGATGCCGACGTTGACCACCGAGGTGGCGATGCCGGAGTACTGCGGCGGGTTCGCTTCCTTGGCGATGGTCCACGACAGCGTGAAGCCGGGGATCAGCAGGCCCATCACGAAGAACCAGGCCAGCGTCGCCCACATCGGCCAGGCCGCGTGCAGCAGCCACGGCAGCCACGACAGCGCGTAGGCGACGACGAAGGCGCGCATCACGCCGTGCCGGCTGCCCAGCCGGTCGGAGATCACGCCGATGGCCAGCGAGCCGCACGCCACACCGAGCAGCAGCAGGCTGGTGTGCTGCGCGGCGGCGACGCGCGGCATGCCGTAGACCTGCTGCAGGTACGGCACGCCCCATAGGCCCGCGAAAGCGAGATAGCTGCCGCCGACGCCGGCATTGGCGATGAACGCCGGCCAGGTGGCGCGGTTGGCGAGCACGCGCGCCAGCGCCTGCATCCACGGCACGCGCGCGGCCGACGCCGGCACCGCGCCGGCGACCGGCGCGAAACCGAGTTCGCGCGGCGAGTCGCGCACACGCAGCCACGTGGCCAGCGCGAGCAAGGCGGAGGCCACGGCGAGGGCGACGAACACCACGCGCCAGGACGTCAGCGTCACCGCCCAGGCCAGCGGCGCGCCGGCGGCAACCGCGCCGAGGTTGCCGGCGAACATCGTCACGCCGGTCAGCGTGGCGAAACGCCCGGGCGGGAACCACACCGCCGAGACCTTGAGCACGGCGATGAACGCCACCGACACGCCGATGCCGACCAGCGTGCGGCCCACCGCGGCAATCTCCCACGCCGGGGCCAGCGCGAACAGCAGCGAACCGGCCGCGGCGATTGCTGAGCCCGCCGTCAGGATGCGGCGCGGACCGAGCGTGTCGGCCAGCACGCCGACCGGGATCTGCAGCAGCGTGTAGACGTAGAAATAGGTGGCGGCGAGCGTGCCGAGCACGGCGGCGCTGATCGAGAACGCCTGCGTCAGTTCACCGGCGATGGCGGCCGGCGCGGTGCGGTGAACGAAGGAAAGCACGAAGCTGGCCAGCGCCAGCGCGAAGATCACGCGCGCGACGCGCGCGAAGCGCCGCCCTGACTCCTGCTGGGAGGAACTCACTCAGTACGTCTCGAGGTGCAGCCGCCCTTCCTGCCGCAGGCGCCCGTGCAGGCCGTCCCAGTCGAGCCCGCGCCCGGTGGCGGCGTGGCGCAGCGCGTCGAGCACGCCGTCTTCCATGCCGCGCAGACCGCACACGTAGACGTAGGCGTTCGGGTCCTCGAGCAGCGCGCCGACCTCGGCGGCCCGCTCGCGCATCGCGTCCTGCACGTAGCGGCGCGGTTTGCCCGGCGTGCGCGAGAAGGCGAAGTTGATGTCGATGAACTCCTTCGGCAGGTTAATCAGCGGGCCGAAATACGGCAGCTCGGCCTGCGAGCGGGCGCCAAAGAAAAGCATCAGCCGGCCGCCCTCGCCCTTGCCGCGGCGACGGCGGCGCCGCTCGGTCATCGCGCGCATCGGCGCCGAGCCGGTGCCGGTGCACACCATCAGGAGGTGGCTACCGGGATGGTTGGGCATCAGGAAGGTGTTGCCGAACGGGCCGATCACCTGCACCTTGTCGCCGCGCTGAAGGTCGCACAGGTAGTTCGAGCACACGCCGCGCGCCGGACGCCCCTGGTGATCGGCGGTCACCCGCTTCACGGTCAGCGACAGGTTGTTGTAGCCGGGCCGTTCGCCGTCGCGCGGCGAGGCGATCGAGTACTGCCGCGCGTGGTGCGGCCGGCCCTGCTCGTCGGCACCCGGCGGCAGGACGCCGATCGACTGGCCTTCGAGCACCGGGAACGGCGTGGCGCCGAAGTCGAGCACGATGTGGCGGGTGTCGCTTTCGGCCGCGGCATCGGTGACGCGGTAGTTGCCCATCACGGTGGCGGTAATCGGCGCCCGATGCGTGTACAGGTTGACGTACGGGTGCGAGGCCGACCACGGCGGCACGGCCGAACCCGGCACGGCGGCGGCGGGCACCGGTGGCGCGTCCTCGACGGCGACCTCTGCCGCAGGCGCCCCGACTTCCGTCCCGAGCGACTTCTCCGCCGGCAGTTCGTCCCAGCCGAACTGCGCCTCGAGCGGATACGCCTCGGCGCGCAGCACGTTGCGCCAGTTGTCGATCGCGCCGGTCGGGCACGGCGAGATGCAGGCCAGGCAGGCCTTGCACTTGTCGGCGCGCACGACGTAGTTGCGCGAGTCGTGCGTGATCGCGCCCACCGGGCAGGTCTCTTCGCAGGTGTTGCAGCGAATGCAGATCTCCGGGTCGATCAGGTGCTGGCGCAGCAGTTCGGCAGGGGCGTTCATGTCTCGCAGGGCAATGACGGCAGGCGGCGGCTGCGCCTTCCAAGTCAATGATGGATGACTGCGGCTGCGCCGCCTATGACGAATGATGGCAGCCGCAGGATCGTTGCCGCCGCAATGTCGGGCGCGCAGCGCCCTCATCCATCACTCGTCATCCGTCATTCAGTTAAACCGCACGTACTGGAAGTCGACCGGCTGCTTGTTGATGCCGTTGACCGGCGGCGCGATCCAGTTCGCGAAGCGGCCGGGCTCGACCACGCGGCCCATCAGCGAGGCGACGAAGGCACGGTCCTCGGCACTCGGCAGCCACTCTCGGCTGCGCTGCGCCCACTCGGCCTCGCTGACGACTTCGCCCGCCGGGCTGACGCGAATGCCGGCCAGCGACCCGATGCGCCGGTTGAACGCCTTGTGCGGCGCCTGCAGGCGCATCGGCAATCCGGCCTTCTCGATCACCCGGTTCCAGCGGCCGATGCCGGCGACCGAGTCGCGGATGTAGTCGTCGCGCAGCACCTCGTTCAGCGCGTTGAGCATCGGCACCTCGCGCTCGACGAGCCTGCCGTCGGCCACGCCGAGGACGGTGTAGGTGCGGCCGTGCAGGCGGTGGTCGTCGTCGCGCTTGGTCTCCTCGAAGCGGCCCTTCAGACCCGAGTTGTAGAAGGTCGCGGCGTTGCTCGACTCGTCGGCGCCGAAGAGATCGATCGTCACGCTGAAGTGGAAGTTGAGATACCGCTGGATCGTCGGCAGGTCGACCACGCCGGCGGCGCGCAGCCGGGCCGGATCGTCGGTCTTCAGCTCGTTCATCACCTGGCAGGTGCGCTGGATCACGCGCGACACCCCGCTCTCGCCGACGAACATGTGGTGCGCTTCCTCGGTCAGCATGAAGCGCGTCGTGCGGGCCAGCGGATCGAAGCCGCTCTCGGCGAGCGCGCACAGCTGGAACTTGCCGTCGCGGTCGGTGAAGTAGGTGAACATGAAGAAGGAGAGCCAGTCCGGCGTCCTCTCGTTGAAGGCGCCGAGGATGCGCGGGTTGTCGGCGTCGCCCGAGCGGCGCTCGAGCAGCGCCTCGGCTTCCTCGCGACCGTCGCGGCCGAAGTGCTTGTGCAGCAGGTACACCATCGCCCACAGGTGGCGGCCTTCCTCGACGTTGACCTGGAACAGGTTGCGCAGGTCGTACTGGCTCGGGCAGGTGAGGCCGAGGTGGCGCTGCTGCTCGACCGAGGCCGGCTCGGTGTCGCCCTGGGTGACGATGATCCGGCGCAGATTGGCGCGGTGTTCGCCCGGCACTTCCTGCCAGGCGGGCTCGCCCTTGTGGCTGCCGAAGTTGACCTGCCGGCCCTGCTCAGGCGCGTTGAGGAAGATGCCCCAGCGGTAGTCGGGCATCTTTACGTAGTCGAAATTCGCCCAGCCGCCCGCTTCGACACTCACCGCCGTGCGCAGGTACACGTCGAAGTCCTGCGAGCCGTCGGGCCCCATCTCGCGCCACCACGACAGGTAGTTCGGCTGCCAGTGCTCGAGCGCGCGCTGCAGCGCCTTGTCCTCGGCCAGGCCGACGTTGTTGGGGATCTTCTCGCTGTAGTCGATGGTGCTCATGGTGGTCGCCACCCTTTGCCTGGCTGGTCAATGATGAATGACAGATGATGAATGATGGGCTCGGCGCAGCCGCATGGACGATGACCGATACCAGGTCGACCGTGCGCGGCCGATCATCGGCCGTCGCCGCGCGACGGCATCATGCGAGCGGAGCGAGCAGTCATTTCTCATCCCTCAGACGCGGTTCCAGTCGAAAGCCGCCTTCTCGCCCTTGCCGTAGACCTTCAGCGCGCCCTTATCGCCGACGGCGTTCGGCCGGTTGAAGATCCAGTTCTGCCAGGCGGTCAGACGGCCGAAGATGCGGGTGGCCATCGTCTCCGGGCCGTTGAAGCGCAGGTTGGCCTCCAGTCCGGTGAGCGCATCGGGCGACAGGCTCGAGCGCTCCTCGATGGCGATGCGCACTTCGTCGGCCCAGTCGATCTCGTCGGGCGCCGAGGTGACGAGGCCCAGTGCCACCGCGCCTTGCGCTTCGAGCGCGCCGCCGACGCGCTCGCGCACGGCGTCGAGCGCCGTCGCTTCGTCGTAGAAGCGCCGCGCCAGCCGCGACTGGCCGGTGGCCATCGGATAGAGCGCGAAGTTCGCCTCGCCGACGGTGATCTTCGGCGCGCGCGCGTCGTCGCCGGGCAGCGCCAGCATGTAGGCCCGGTCGCAGGCGAGCAGCAGTTCGAGCAGGCTGCCGGCGAAGCACGAGCCGGGCTCGACCAGCGCAAACAGCGTGCGCGAGGAGACGTCCAGCCGCGAGAAGGCGCGGCGCAGCCAGCCGATCGTCTCGCGGACCAGCCAGTGACTGCGGTGGGCGAGCAGCAGCGCGTCGGCGTCGAGCACCGCCAGCGCATCGCCTTCGGTCTTGAGCAGCCACAACCCGATCTCGGGCTCGTTGCCGCGCATCGACAGGATCGCGTCGTCCAGTTCGCGGGCGACGGCCAGCGGCCACCAGTCGACACCGGCGGCGACGATCTCCTCGATCGTTCGCGGCTGCGTTCCGGCGGGCGCCCTGACGGTCAAGGTCGCCGTGCGCCTGGCCCGGTCGATCTCGACGCCGACGTGCCGGTAGCGCAGCGCGTCGGTCCCGATGTCGCGCGCCAGCGGCGTCAGCGCGATGCCGGCGACGTCGGCCGGCCGGTCGCTGAGCGCGGCCAGGTCCATTGCCCGCTCTCGCACCCGTTGCCCGAAGACGGCCGGCTTGGCGATGCGATCGACGAGCCGCCATTGCACGGCTTTCTCGCCGCGCACGCCTTCGGTCGTCGTGCAGAAGACGTCGGCGAGGTCGTGCCGCACGCGGCGCTTGTCGGTCAGGCGCGTCAATCCGCCGGTGCCCGGAAGCACGCCGAGCAGCGGCACCTCGGGCAGGCTCACCGTCGAGGAACGGTCGTCGACCAGCATGATCTCGTCGCAGGCCAGCGCCAGTTCGTAGCCGCCGCCAGCGCAGGCGCCATTCACGGCGGCGAGAAACTTCAGCCCCGAGTGGCGGCTCGAGTCCTCGATGCCGTTGCGCGTCTCGTTGGTGAACTTGCAGAAATTCACCTTCCACGCGTGCGACGACAGGCCGAGCATGAAGATGTTGGCGCCGGAGCAGAAGATCCGCTCCTTCAGGCTGGTGACGACCACCGCGCGCACTTCCGGGTGCTCGAAGCGGATCCGGTTCAGCGCGTCGGCCAGTTCGATGTCGACGCCGAGGTCGTAGCTGTTCAGCTTCAGCTTGTAGCCGGGGCGTAAGCCCCCGTCCTCGGTGACGTCCATTGCCAGCGTCGCCACCGGGCCGTCGAACGCCAGCCGCCAGTGACGGTAGCGGGATGGCTCGGTCTGGTAATCGACGCGTTCGAGGCGGGCAGCATCGGGCGCGTTCATCGGGACTCCCCATCCTTCGCAAGTCCGAATATAGTACTGCAATACCGATTTAGCCCGCGCAGGCAAGACCATCGCCGCGACGGGGTTTGCGCGCCGCCCGTGGCCCGCTCGGCCGGAGCCGCAACGACGACAGAACGATTCGGAGACACGCAATGACCGACCGGTTCCGTCCCGCGGCCAAGGCTCCGCCGGAGCGCTTCAATTTCGCCCGCCATCTCTTTGCGCTGAACGCCGGGCGCGCGAACAAGGATGCCTATGTCGACGACGCCGGCCGGCTGAGCTACGGCGAACTGGAGCTTCGCGCGCGCCGCTGCGCCTCGGCGCTGCTGGCCTGCGGCCTGCGGCGCGAGGAGCGGGTGCTGCTGCTGATGCACGACAGCACCGACTGGCCGGTCGCCTTCCTCGGCGCGCTGTACGCCGGCGTGGTGCCGGTGGCCGTGAACACGCTGCTTACCGCCGGCGACTACGCCTACATGCTCGCGCACAGCCGCGCGCAGGCGGCCCTGGTCTCGGCGCCGCTGCTGCCGGTGCTGCAGGCGGCGCTGGACCCGGGTGGGCACGAGGTGCGCTCGATCGTCGTTTCGCGCGGCAAGGGTCTGCCGGCGGCAAGCCATGAGTTCGAGGCGTGGCTTGCCGCGCACGAACCGATGGCGGCGGCGGCCGACACCCGCGCCGACGAGATCGCCTTCTGGCTGTATTCGTCCGGCTCGACGGGCCGCCCCAAGGGGGCGGTGCACACGCATGCCAGTCCGTACTGGACGGCGGAGCTTTACGGCACGCCGGTGCTCGGCCTCGCCGAGAGCGACCTGTGCTTCTCGGCGGCCAAGCTCTTCTTCGCCTATGGGCTGGGCAATGCGCTCTCCTTCCCGCTTTCCGTCGGCGCCACCGTGCTGCTGATGGCCGAGCGGCCGACCCCCGATGCGGTCTTCAAGCGCTGGACCGAGCGCCGGCCGACCGTGTTCTTCGGCGCGCCGACCGGCTACGCCGGCATGCTCGCCTCGCCGAACCTGCCGGCGAAAGGCGCGGTGGCGCTGCGACTGTGTTCTTCGGCCGGCGAGGCGCTGCCGCGCGACATCGGCGAGCGCTTCACCGCGCACTACGGGGTCGAGATCGTCGACGGCATCGGCTCGACCGAAATGCTGCACATCTTCATTTCGAACCGGCCGGGCGACGTGCGCTACGGCACCTCCGGCAAGCCGGTTCCCGGCTACGGGGTCGAGATCCGCGACGAGTCGGGCCAACCGATCGAAGGCACGCACCAGATCGGCGACCTGTACATCAACGGCCCTTCGTCCGCGCTGATGTACTGGCAGGACCGCGCCAAGAGCGACGCCACCTTCCAGGGCGGCTGGACGCGCAGCGGCGACAAGTACGAGCGCGACGCGGACGGCTACTACGTCTACTCCGGCCGCATCGACGACATGCTGAAGGTCAGCGGCCAGTACGTCTCGCCGTTCGAGGTCGAGGCCACGCTGGTGCAGCATCCGGCCGTGCTCGAGGCGGCGCTGATCGGCGTGACCGACGAGAACGGCCTGACGCGGCCGAAGGCCTACGTCGTTCTGAAGGAACGCAGGCAGGCCGGCGAGGCGATGGCCGAGGAACTGAAGCAGTTCGTGAAGGCCAAGCTGGCGCCGCACAAGTACCCACGCCTGCTCGAATTCATCGACGAACTGCCGAAGACCGCGACCGGCAAGATCCAGCGTTTCCGGCTGCGCGAGAGCGAGAAGGCGCGGCGCTGAGGGCGAACCGCCCTGCCCCCGCCGCTGCCGGCCGAGACAGACGCGCCCGTGATGTCCCCCGCGCACGCCGAAGCGCCGCTGCACTTCGCCGCCCTGCGCCAGGGCGGCCGGCGGGTTCGGCTCGAGTACCGCTGGGTCGGCGCAGCCGATCCAGCGGCGCCGCTGCTGGTGTTCCTGCACGAAGGGCTCGGCTCGGCGTCGATGTGGAAGGACTTCCCGGCGCGGCTGTGCGCCTCCGGCGGCTACCGCGGGCTGGTCTACTCGCGCCCCGGCTACGGCCGTTCGACGCCGCGGCCGCACGGCGAACGCTGGACGCCGCAGTACATGCACGAGCAGGCGCGCGAGGTGCTGCCACAGTTCCTCGCCGCCGTCGGCGTCCAGGCGCAGGCCGATCCGCCCTGGCTGTTCGGCCACAGCGACGGCGCGTCGATCGCGCTGATCCACGCGGCAACCTTTCCCGCTGCCGCCGCCGGCCTCGTCGTGCTGGCGCCGCACATCTTCGTCGAGGACCGGTCGATCATCAGCATCGAGCAGGCGAAGTACGCCTACGCGAGCACCGACCTGCGCCACCGCCTGGCGCGACACCACGAGGACGTCGACTCCGCCTTCTGGGGCTGGAACGACATCTGGCTCGAACCGGCCTTTCGCCGCTGGAACATCGAAGCACTGCTGGCCGCGGTCCGGGTACCGGTGCTGGCGATCCAGGGGCACAATGACGAGTACGGAACGATGGCCCAGGTCGACGAACTTGCGGCGCAGGTGCCGCAGGCGGAGGTGCTGAAGCTCGACGACTGCGCGCACTCGCCGCACCGCGACCAGCCCGAGGCCGTGATCCGGGCAACGATCGAGTTCATCGGCCGGCATCGGGCAGGACACACAAGCAGCACGCAACCCCAAGAGGAGAGGAGACACAATGAAGCGTCGTGACACCCTGACGGCCCTGCTGGCCTCGGCCCTGCTTGCCGTCGGCGGCTTCGCCCACGCGCAGGCGAAGCTGAAGGTCGGCATCATGCTGCCGTTCACCGGCACCTTCGCCGCGCTCGGCACCGCGATCGACAATGGCTTCAGGCTGTACGTCGGGGAACAGGGGGGCAAGCTCGGCGGGCGCGAGATCGAGTACTTCGTCGTCGACGACGAATCCGACCCGGCCAAGGCCACCGACAACGTCAACAAGCTGATCAACCGCGACAAGGTCGACGTCGTCGTCGGCACGGTGCACTCGGGCGTGGCGATGGCGATGGCCAAGGCGGCGCGCGATGCCAAGGCGCTGCTGATCATTCCCAATGCCGGCGCTGACGCCATCACGGGCCCGTTCTGCGCGCCGAACGTGTTCCGCAGTTCGTTCTCGAACTGGCAGTCGGCCTACGCGATGGGCGAGGTGATGGCCAAGCGCGGCCACAAGCGCGCGGTGTCGATCACCTGGAAATACGCGGCCGGCGACGAGATGGCGGCGGCCTTCAAGGAAGGCTTCGGCAAGGGCGGCGGCCAGGTGCTCAAGGAACTGAACCTGCCGTTCCCGAACGTCGAGTTCCAGGCGCTGCTTACCGACATCGCCGCGACCAAGCCGGATTCGGTGTTCGCCTTCTTCGCCGGCGGCGGCGCGGTCAAGTTCGTCAAGGACTACGCGGCGGCGGGGCTGAACAAGACCATCCCGCTATACGGCGCCGGTTTCCTCACCGACGGCACGCTCGAGGCGCAGGGCGACGCGGCGCAGGGCATCATGACCACGCTGCACTATGCCGACAGCCTGAATACGCCGCGCGACGACGCCTTCCGCCTCGCCTATGTCAAGGCCTACAAGCTGCAGCCCGACGTCTACGCGGTGCAGGGCTACGACGCGGCGCAGATGCTCGCCATCGGCCTGAATGCGGTCAAGGGCGACCTTGCCAAGCGGGCCGAGTTCGCCGAGGCGATCGAGAAGGCCACGATCGACAGCCCGCGCGGGCCGTTCAAGGTCTCCCGGGCCCACAACCCGGTGCAGGACATCTACCTGCGCAAGGTCGAGGGCAGGCAGAACAAGGTCGCCGGCATCGCGATCAAGGCGCTGGCCGACCCGGCGCGCGGCTGCAAGATGTAGCCCCGCGGGCGGTGCCCGCGCCGTCGGCGCCGACGACAACGACGGCCCGCAGTTAGGCGTGCCGGCCGCGGCCGGCATGCCACCGTTCATGGACCTCGCTTCCTTCCTGATCCAGTGCCTGAACGCAGTCCAGTACGGGCTGCTGCTGTTTCTCGTCGCCAGCGGGCTGACGCTGATCTTCGGCATCATGGGCGTCATCAACCTCGCCCACGGCAGCTTCTACATGATCGGCGCCTACCTGGCCTATGCGCTGGCGCCCTGGGTCGAGGGCTGGCTTGGCGGCGGCTTCTTCCTCACGCTCGCGGTGGGGATCGGCCTGTCGGTGCTGCTCGGCTACCTGCTCGAGTGGCTGTTCTTCAGCTACCTGTACGAGCGCGAGCACCTGCAGCAGGTGCTGATGACCTACGGCCTGATC
>Ga0209254_10004322_pt1 | contig 13023 bp, 15 predicted proteins | sample FrelakmetDIP11DI_FD_187148 | JGI IMG/M metagenome (GOLD analysis project Ga0209254, IMG submission 187148) | Freshwater lake sediment microbial communities from the University of Notre Dame, USA, for methane emissions studies - DIP11 DI (SPAdes)... | ecosystem: Environmental > Aquatic >...
ATCGTTGTAGCCTTCATAGCCGCTGGATCCCCACCACCAGTATTCGAAAGACACGGACTAGCACCAGACACAGGAGCCAAATTCGGAGAATTCCTAGGAAAAGGAGACTTCGGAGGAGCAATCGGAGCCGTTTCTGACGAACTCATGGATGCATTCTCAGTAGTAGGAACTCCTGCAGACTTCATACCTAAAATCGAAGCTCTCGGTGAAATGGGCGTAACCCAATACGTAGCTGGTTCACCTATCGGACCTGACAAAGAAAAATCCATCAAATTGTTAGGAGAAGTTATTTCTACATTTACCAGAAAAGACCGTGGGATATTTTAAATAACTCCCTTTTTATTTTATTTTTTTATTTTTTAGTGTTATATTGAATTTAATTCTAAATTTGTAAATTATTGGTTAATTTTATTCAGAGATAATTATGAAAGTAGATAACATCCTCAATAAATACTATTCCTAATATTATACTTCTTCGAGAGTTTAACCACCTTTTTATGAAGGCTTTGCTGATATTCACCGGAAGGTGCGAAGGAATTACCAAACAAAGACCTGGTTTTTGGAATGAGCTCAGGATAATGCTTATCTAAAACTTGATAGTATCGGGTTTTACAGTCCTGCGGCCCATCCCCAAAAAGAGTTAATCCCGCAGCCATGATGAATTCAGCCCCATATTCCTTGGCAGTTCTAATCATGTGATCCAGATGCTCCTCAGAATCTGAGAGGAAAGGCAATATTGGCATAAAAATGGCACCCACCAAAAAACCCTCTTCTTTACACCTTTTCATGGTTTCCAATCTTTCATGGGGTGAGGGAGCTCCCGGTTCAAATATCTTGGTAAGTTTTTCATCCATGTTAGAGAAAGAAAAAGAAGTGATGACACCATTATCCAGTTTTGTCTCCAATTCTCTTGGTAAAACTGCCATCTCACCGATCTTCCTTAAAATATCAAGATCCCGAATAATAAGAGGAGATCTGGTCAGTATGTGTACTGGGAAATGGAATCTTAGGATGATTCTTAACATTTCCCTAGTAATTTGTAATTCCTTTTCCACAGGGAGATAAGGATCAGTGGCAGATGCCAGGGCTATGAATCCATATTCCTTTTTTCTGGCCCTGTTCTTCAGTTGCTTCACTAACACCTCAGGTCCATTGATTTTGACAGCCAGCCCATTGACCATGTGCGCCCCATACTTGCTACCCCTAGTGTAACAATAAACACAGTTAAAAGAACAGCCAGAATACGGATTTAAAGTGTATCCTGACAGGAACCAGTCGTCTGGTTTTTTCTGTTTATTAAGAACCGATTTTACTTGTATTTGCCTAACCAGTTTACTCACCTTAATGGAAACCAAAATGCTGATACAAATAATATTATAGACCCAACTATAATTTTTATTAATGCCCATTAAAGACCAACATGTTAAGCTTATGCAAGATATCAGGAGGAAAGCCCTAAAACGAATTGAAAAGAGATCACCTCAAGAGGTAACTACCAGCTGGTCGAGTGAAGACCTACTCTACTCCGGCCCAGGTAGAAGCATCTTCATGGTGCTACCCACTCCTGGATGCGCCTGGGCTCTTTCAGGCTCAGGAGGTTGTAGCATGTGCAGTTATGTGGCAGATTCTCCCCTTCAAAAAGTATCAGCAAGAGAATTAGTGGAGATTTTCCAGGATAACCTCCAAAAACAAATAGATAAAGAGGAAAGCACCATACCCACAGCTGTGAAGATCTTCGTCTCCGGCAGCTTTCTCAACCCCGAAGAAATCCCAAAGAAAGCAAGGCAGGAGATCTTCCGGATTTTGAATGAATCCACTCAAATTGAGGAAGTGGTGGTAGAATCTCGACCAGAATACATCATTGAAAATGTGCTTAAAGAAAGCTGTGAAGTAATTCCAGATAAAATATTGGAAGTAGCCGTAGGGCTGGAAACCTGTAATGAACTAATACGAGAACAGAGAATAAACAAGGGTTTCACCAATCAGAACTTTGAGAAATCCATGGAAGTCATTAATAAGTTGAAATCTGATTTTAAAGTTAAGGCTAAAGTTTACCTACTGGTTAAACCAATTTTAACTTCAGAAAGGGAGGCCATTGAAGATTCAGTGCAATCTGCTATATATGCAGCAGAAAAGGGAGTAGATCGCATTTCTTTCTGCCCGGCAACCATCCACAAAGGAACTTTGATGGAAGTATTATGGCGAAAAGGTTCGTATCAACCACCATGGATATGGAGCGTCCTGGAGATAACACGCAGAGTTCGTAAAGCATTAAATATCCCAGTTATCATGGACACTGCAGGTTTTGGAACTCGCCGGGGGCCTTATAACTGTAAAAAGTGTAATTCAAAAATTAAAGAGATGATCATCAAGTCTAATTTGCACCAAAATATTCCTGCGGAAGTTGATTGTGCATGTAAAAATAAATGGATTGCTGATGTTAAATTTTCCGATGCAACCCGATCAACCACCAATTTAACTGGAAGACGCTAAAAAATTCTCAAAGAAATGATTAAAAAGAAATTGAAAAAATTTTTTTGCATGCTAAATAAAATTTCTGAAGATTATTTGAACAAAAAATATTATGAGTTAATTAATGCCCAACATTTATGAATGAAAGTTCCACCAAATAATCAATGCTGAAAACGAAATTATTTCGGATACGAAGGTTCCTGAACATAGATAGAATATCCCATTAAGACATTAGACCAAATAATATGCACTTAAAGGATTAAGAACATAAAATATATGATTTTAGAGACCTATAAGATTTATTTATAATAAAATGCATATGAATCTGAATTTTTTATTAAAATAAGAAAATTTAAAAGAAAAAAAAGAGTTTGTTGGAATATTTAATACTTTAATCTTTACTTACAAGCATCATTATTCCCATGATTAACAGCCATAAGCCGATTAAATATCCTAATAGCCATGTATAGCTAGCTAAGGCCAATCCTATAACTAGGTATATTATACCTATGATTAGGGATATAACTCCAGTCCAGCGACTTCCTCCACTCTTTGAAATAATTCCAACTATACCAGCGATTATTAGGAATAGACCAATAATCCAGACTAGGAAACCAACTACCCAAGCGAATAGTCCGGGACTAAATATGAATCCAATACCTAAAATCAGGGCAATAATACCCAATATAAGCACGAGGAGCCCCATACCTGCACTTTCTCCCATTTCAGATATTCCGGCTAATATAAGACCAATACCCAACATTAGGACTAAAAATCCAGAAAGGACCGCAATCGGAACTAATCCTAAAGCAGGGAACGCTATTACAATTAGACCAAGAATAATCAAAATCAATGCTGTAGCCATTTTTTGCATATCTTCTACCTCCTTTTTTTATCCAACAAACCCTAATTCATAAGTTATATAAGAATCTCCTTTATATTTTAACTTTGTGGTTTTTATTTTCGTTTTTCTGAGAAGCAACGCGTGGAATGGCCAATATTCCAAGTGATAGGAAAAATAGATTAGCAACAAATAAATCACAACATCAAAACAAAATGAAAATCAAAAAAACCCCCATAATTTGTGAGATTATTAATAAAATTTAGTTAAGACAATTTGATGATAATAAAAGGAATTGCAGATAATTATATGTGCAATTAATGATAATCACTATTTTAAATAAAAAAATAAACTCGTAAAATACCTTAAATTTAAGATTATCATGATCGGAATCAGCGCTGATTTTGACCCGTTGCACATGGGCCATGTGAAACTCATCCAGAAAGCCAGGAAAGTTGCAGATAGAAAGCACCAGGAAGTTGTTATTTATCTGAACAGGGGTTACAGTGCTAACCACGCCCCATTTTTTGCCAGCTTCGAGGCCAGGAGTAAGATGGCCTTAGAAACTGGGGCTGACCGAATCATTCCTATCGAAGGCCTCCATCACAGGCTTACCATGTCTTATACCGTCCCCATACGAATTGCCATGATGATCCAGGATGGGGTGACGGACTATGTGGATGCTACAGATGCAACACCTTCCATAATAAAAAAATATGCTTCCAGTTTTGTAAAAAAAGGCATATTTAGCGGTATTCCCAGAAATCTTCCTAACAGAAACGTTATACGCTGGTTTGCAGTAAATGAATTCCTATATCAGCATTTAAAGCGTAAAATGACGTTTCATTTCGTTCCAGAATACAAATTTGGTGGTGAAAAGGTTTCAGGGAGAAAAATAAGGCAAGAAATTATAGAAACCAATCTCAAAATACCTGAAGGTGCTGCTAAGCTTCTCCCAGAATCTACAATTCAGATATTACAAGAAGAAATAAATTTAGGAAATATACCAGGCAGGAGGAAGGTCAAAATCCTCTTAAAGAAACTTAACACCTGTTCTAGGCATCATCTCTTGAACTTTGCCCACCTTAATGCAGATGCAGTAGAGAAGATAATACAAGGCAGATGGTACACAGACGAGAATCAAGTTTGGGCATCTTTTCGAAGGGCTGGTTACGGTCCAGTCCTCACCAGACTAGCTTTAAGCTCCCTGGAAGAAGGGGTAACTCGTAGAGAGGTCTATGATCTTATAAAAAGCTATGAGAAACTGGGCATAATACCCCCTGACCAAAAAGTGAATAGCATCATTGAAAGGACCTGGTACGTGGCTTCCAAGGTTTCAACTGGTTTATCAAGCCGAGAAGCGCATGAAAAGTTCCGCGAAGGTTCTAGGACTCATGATAAAGCACCTCATTCATTTTATGCCGGTCTGCACTTGAGAAATTTTGAATTATCATCGCTTAAGGAGAACATGGATGCTCATCTATACGTGGATAAGCGAGGTATGCTGGCCTTTGAAGTGCGCGCCCCAGATCGTAAAATAAAAAGTCCACTTAAACTACCAGCTAAATTAGCAACATATTTAAGGTTTTTAGTTGATTCACAGATTATTCCACTCAGAGGAGAACTAATACATGGAAAAAGAGGTTGGAGAGTTAGATTGAAAGTGGCTAATGAAATTTAGAAAAAGTATGATTAATACGTATAATTCTATTATTATTATAAGATAAAATTTCATTTATTTATTCAGTACTGGCATCATGATGTTCCACTACAGGACAATTCCAGTCTGGACAAAAAGTCATAATCAACTTACCTCTATCTGTGATGATGTGGAGTCTCCAGCAGTTGTTGCCATAGGTTTTGAACCAGCAATCGCTTACCTTACGGCCCCGAAGTTTTTCCAGTTCCTCCTGGCACTCCTTTACTTGATTTTGACTATTCATAACCATCACATATTGATATTATAAAACTATATGAATGATATGTTTCCTGTTCTACTTAATTTTTACTATAGAATACAGTCACATTCCAGAGCAAGTTATTTATCATTTAAGGGTTTTTAGATACTTATTTTATTTTTCTGAATAATTCACGGTAATCGTCGGGTTTTTTTTCCATGGAACTCACTTGATCAACCATTAACCTGAAGACGTCAAAGGTGGCCTGAGTCATTATAGGATCCTCATATTCCGATAGGAAATTTAAAACTTCCCCTACTTCCTGTGTCCTTCGTTCGCCGTGAATAATGCTGTTTTTGATGCGTGAAGTTGCAATTTCTGTGAAATTTGGACCTTCAGTCTTTGCTAGGTATTTCAAAACTAGATCATCAATATTCATCTGATAAGCAGCATAAAGGGACTCAAATAGAAGTGCAGATACTCCTTTAGTATAGGCACTTCGAAGCATCTTCACTGCAGATGCCTGGCCAATTTCTTGCCCAACAACCTCTATTTTCATCCCAAAATTATTTAGTTCAGCAAAGTCTCTTGCGTATTTGCCTGAGGCTATGATTGGAACGTTTTCCTCCCTGGTTACGCTTCCCATGATCGCTGCGTCCACTGTCTTCCCATTTGATATTTGTCGAAGTACTTCCTTAACTGTAGATGGCGAAACGTTGTTTAGATCTACGTAAAGCCCTTTAATATGTTTTCCAATGATTTTTGCCGCATTAACCGCCTGAGCAGGTACCACGGCAGCTAAAATAATATCTGAAATATCAGCCAACTTATGAAATGAGGGACAGATGTTTACATCACTAGATTGTGCCAATTCTACAGTTTTTAGGCTTCTTCCCGCGAGACAGGTGTAAACTTCTGCACCTTCTGATTTAAGACTCCTGGCCAGGGTCGACGCCACTTCTCCAAATCCAATGAAACCTATTTTCATCTTATCACCAGTTTAAACCCATATTATATCATCATAAATATTTATATAATCTCATATTTCCCCATATTCTCTATTTCGAATAATAACCACTGCATGTGAAGCCCATTTAAATTATTAATATCCATAACATGTAAAATCCTGCAATCGCAATTATCAATCCTGACGATATTCTAATCCAATCTGCGTACTTGAGTAAAGCCTGAAAATCTATCTTAGAGGATAGTAGTGCCAAGATAAATATGGTGAAGGAGAATCCTCCTGCAAATAGGATCATATTGATGGCGCTGTAAACTATATCTCCAGTGGATAAACTGTAGACTGCCACCGCAAATATATAAGGGCCGAAACATGGTGACCAAGCCATACATGTGAATAAGCCAAATAAAAAGGATCCAATTAACCCCTTTCCTGTTTTAGATGTCTTTGAAAGGCTAAAAAGCTTTTGATTAACTATGAATATTATCCCCACTGCTATTAAAATCAAAGCTGCTCCTATCCTGAAATAATAAAGATAATAGTTAATGGATGCAGTGAATACCACGGTTAATATGGTTAAAATTGCGAAAAATAGGAAAAATCCAAGACTAAATGATATTACATTACCTGTACTCCTCTTCAACAGTGAGTGGCTAACTAATAATGGTATAATCGGGAGCACACAGGGAGAAATTAAAGAAGCCATGCCTGCCAAAAACGAAAGAAAAAAACCTGGTTCCACTTTATCCACCATTAAATCTGACTTAAAAGTTGATCTGGACCCTGATAACCTTCGATTCTTCTCATCTCCTGGCCATCGGGATTTAAAACTAGTAAAGTTGGTAGGCTATACACTTTATACTGAGAACTGGAAGCTGGATTTTGATCCACGTTAATCTTGACCAGCAAATAATTTTGGACTAGTTTTTGCTGAATCTGAGGATCAGAAAAGGTGTTTTCATCTAATTCCCGGCAATATGGACACCAATCAGCATAAAAATCTACAAAAACACTTTTATTAATCTTTTTAGCATCTTGTAGAGTTGCACTCAAATCCGTATTCCACTTAAATTCGGATGAACTGCTAACATTACTAGAAGCAATAACTGATTTATCTCGTATTGTCTGGCTCATAACTGCAACAAAAACAATTAAGACCAATAAAAAAATCCCAAGAATACCGACTTTTTTCATGATTTTAATATCCTTCCAATATCTTATTAATATAATAAATACTGTTATCAGGTAATAATCTATAGCATCCAAAAACATTACTATGAAGGATATTTTTAAAGAAATAACTTTCTTCACATTCAAATTAAGTCACTTTTATTTATGATGGTTTAGCGTTGAAACTACTATAAAAGACAAAGAAACTGGAGAGTTCACAATACAAAGAGCAAAGATACCAGCCAAAACCATTGTAACCACAACAACCGCCATGGACCTTGACCAGGAGTTTGCCACCAGGAACTTCATATTCCCAGTGGACGAATCACAACACCAAACAGACCTTATTCAAAGAGAAAACTTCACTGAAACTGAAAGAATAATAAATAAAATCACTGGAAAAGTCGAGTATGATTATAAATATCAACAACTCAAAAAGGCACTAACATTATTGGAACTCTACACTGTGCTAATTCCTACGAAAATGCACTCATACGCATATTCCCCACCACCGAAGTCCGCACCAGGAGAGACAGTAAAAAATTAATCACCTTAATCAAAGAATCAGCATTATTATTCCAATACCAACGACCAAAAGGTACTCTGAATGGACAACCCGTCCTAATAGCAACTTGGCAAGATCTACAACACGCATTAGAGTATGGTGGAAAGATATTAGAAGCAACACTCACAGGGATGGACACCAGACTTATAACAGCCCTACCAATCGTCATGCAGATGGCAAAAAGTAAAGATGAAGGGGAGAGGGATATATCACCGTCAAAAAATTACAGGCCAAAAAGGGAGATTCTGAATCATACTGCCGTGATATAATAAGATTCTTCAATAACCATCACCCTTTGCCAGCTCATTCCAGACAATATACCTAACTTTCATCGCAAAAAAAACCTTTACATCCACCTGGGATTAAATTTTCCCGTATATAAAAAGGGAAATATCTATTATTGTACTGGAAAAAGCTCATTAATAAAAGAGAAACTGTCTTTATGTAAATATTGCATTGCCAGATGAAGCAGAGAGCTAAAGATCTGATATTGAAGGCAGTATATGAATATATAGCTGAAGCAGATGAAGAAAAACTCTTCTATGCCATTGAAAGTATATAAGGGAACACTGTTTTTTTGGAATCCCAAAATAATTGCTAAGAAACTAAAGTATTTTTTTTCTTGTCTGCTGCTCCTTACACAAACCCCAACCACACCCTATATATATTTTTAATGTGGTCTGGGGATGTATCTTGAAAGATTTGAAGAAAGGGATATAAGGTATTTAGATAGAACTGAACGAAGAATTGCAGCGATTACGCCACAAATGCAATGGATGCACCTAGCCCAGGCCAAACAAGAGGTATATAATGATTTAAGCGTGGTTGAATGAGGATTCCCGGCAGGTTACACTTTTTTAGCATGAATTTCGTAAATATGAGATAAAACCTGGCCATCCAGACCGACATCACATGCAGAACGAGAAAGGAGAACAGGCACATGTGTTTTCAAGTCTGAAACAAAAATAAATTAACCCAGATCAAGCGTTATAAAGCGAATTCTATCTTTATTTTTTGGTATTCCATTTTCCACCTTAATCCAATTATCCTGATACAATTCATATTCACTAAAACTACAGGGAATACCTTTAGCAGTGATTGGATCAGGGCCATCCATGAGTTGAAAATGAAGGTGAGGGGCTGTTGAGTTACCGGAATGGCCGATATTTCCAATTAAATCTCCTGATTTAATTTCATCGCCATTACTTACTTTTATGGAACCATTTTTCATATGAGCAAGAACAGTCCATATTTCATCACATTGAATAATAACATAATTGCCAGCAAGGTCCTGAATGCTCTGTTTTTGCGGATCAAAAAACCATGCATTCTTAAAAGCGACTGAAATATCGTGAAGAGGTTGTACTGGGTCGCGTTCAGGGCACCCATCAAGAGCTTCAATTACCGTACCGGAAATGGGTGCATAAATAGGTTTTCCGTAGCAGTAACAATCACTTAAATGCACTTTACCTAAAATATAATCTAAAGTGCTTTTTTTGTAGAATTTAACGGGTTTATGGGTCCAATCAACCTGTAAAAGGTCGAAAGCATAAGTTTGTGCAAGATAATCCGTGCCATGGCTTGGAACTCTAGTTCCAGGACTATTTAAAACCATCCACTCTCCTTTTAAGGGAGATTTTACAGATATGGGTACTTCTTTATTCATATTCTATAATTTAGAAATTCTATAAAAAAAATTTTCCATAATCTTAACTATTTCCCCTTGCTAATGATGCGAAAACCGCTATAAAGCAGAGTATAGTGGCTATTACAAAGATGATTTGCATACTTTTCAATAGTAGAAAGTAGATAAAAGGGTTGATCTGAACGGCTCCCAAGTAAAATGAGAATATGAATAAAACCATTCCCATACTTAGGGTTTGACCTATTAATCGCATGGTACTTACAGTAGCTGAGGCCACTCCAAAGTATTTAGGCTTTACAGAACTCATAATGGCTTTTGTGTTGGGTGAAGAAAATATACCCGATCCTATGCCCAATATAGTTAAACCCAAAATAATTTGATATATAGATGTGCTAGCATCTAAAAATATGAATGTAAACAGACTCAGGGTGATGAGTATCATGCCTAAGGAAGCCAATTTCATTGGATCGTAGCGGTCGGCAAGATGGCCGGCAGTAGGAGAGACCAGCGCCATAAACACGAAGGAGGATGACAATACAAGTCCTGTAGTACGAGGATCGAACCCTTTGATATACTGTAAATATAAGCTTAAAAGGAACACTACTGCAAAGGTGCCAGTGAAGCTGATTAAAGTCGCTAAATTGGAAAAAGCGAAGGTTCTGTTTTTAGTAAACAGTTTAATATCTAAAACAGGATGTTCTGCTCTTATTTCAGTGAATAATAAAAATCCTATTAGACCCCCAATAATCATTAGTTTTCCAAATGGATCGTTGCCTACCTGTGAGAATCCAACTAAAACTAGCAGAAGAGATATGCTATAGAATAGGGATCCTAGTAGATCAAATTTTTCACCATGACATTCCGCCCATTCTCCGCCTTTTAACTTCCAGAGAGTGATGAAAATAATTAATAGGCTCAAAGGAATCATCAAGTAAAAAATACTTCTCCATCCCAAATATTGAGTCAAAATTCCTCCTAAAACAGGACCTAAAACCAGGCCGATATATACTACTGTTATGTTTATCCCAATGGCTCTACCCGTTTCTTTGGGAGGGAACACTGCAGTGATAATGGCTAGTCCAGTAACAAATATCATAGCACTGCCAATACCCTGACAAACACGTGAAAGTATTAGGAAATATACTGAAGGTGCTATGGCAGCTCCTAACAATGAGAAAGTGAAAATGATGATGCCGTATATGAAGATCTTTTTCATACCATAGATATCTGCTATTTTTCCCATAGGAATGGAAACCATGGCAGAGCTTAGAAGATAGGCAGTAGGTATCCAACTCAAAACAATGGCATTAGCCGCAAATTCGACGGATATAGCAGGAATAGCCACATTAACACTTGAACCCATGAATGGCGTTAAAAAAGATGCTAAACTGGCCACCAATAAAGCAGATGTTTTACTAATATGGTTTCCTTCCATTTTATCTATTATTAATAAAGCATACTTCTTAAATACAAATTCATGTTGTGTTAAAATAAAAAGTTCAGAATAAAAAAAATTATGGATTTGAAATCTATTTTTTCAAACTGGCATCATGATAGGCTATATGGTTTATTAATGCAACATAATTGCTAGACCATGCGCCCATACCCTTATTTCATCCCAATCACGATAGTCATGACGTTTGGTAGGATCTAATCCTTATTTTTCCAGTTCTTTTTTAATGAATCGGTTGGTTATTTAAAAGTAGACCATGTTTGACCTTGGGGTCATATAAACTGCAAAAAAGTGAACATAACAATGTTAAAAATCTATAATATTTTCTAACAATGATTTCTACCTCTAAAATAGACATCAAATCTCCAATATCACATTTTATCTTATAAAAACTGATATTATTCCCTAAAAAAATTGTTTTTTTGAATGATTTAAAAATAATTAACCACTTATTTTATCCACTGATAAAAAACCATAGCTATCAACAAGTTCTTTAAATTCATCAGTTTCTGATACAACGTTTAATGCATCCTCTATGTCTCTGAGAATGTGCAAATCCCTAAGTTTAGATTCAACATCTGAGTAATCTTTTTTAAGAATTATATAAACAGCAATATTTTCATCTTCAAACGTACAAAGTTTCTTACCATCTTCGTCAACTGAAAATTCAATTCTAACTTCCATTTTTACCCCTCTCTAAAATAAAAATTTTATAATTTTTTTCTTTCAGGGATTCATCCATTTATATTTACATCCATTAAACTTTCATTTGAAGTAAGTTTAAATTCAATATGGTACTTTTCTTTAACTAAACTACTAGCTGCTTCCTTGCTCAAATCGTTACGGAAGGCATTTACACAAATATCTATCATGTCATCCGTGTACGCTTGAAACTTATCATTAGTTAATACTACACGTCCTACCTTCAAATCCAACAAAACCGACATTGCAAACTGGATTTCTTCTAGAGATATAAGTGAACCATCACTTAAAAGACTTAATTCACCCATTTCTGCCATTCGCTTATAACTCTCGCTTATTCCAATCAAATAATCAGTGCTAACTTTCATACACACACCATCCAAAAATTATTAATTTGTTAACTTTCCATCCCTCACTATCGCAACCCATCCCATCATTTTCCCAATATACCCATTTAAGCTCGTGGTGGGTGATGGAAACATTATTCGATTCTTTTTCTCTAGACAATAGAAATATAAATCTCTGGTTCTTACTTATGAGAAATTAGTGGTAATGAAGTCGTAAGACTCCAAACCACTTGTCAAACCGACGAAGTGCCGTGGAATGACATTGAATTTGCTTGTTGGTTAATTTATTGTCAAACAAATAATTTTGGTGCAAGTTTCCTCCATTTTCCAGGCTCTTCTTCTATATTATCCTTTTTTACCATGGAAATATCCTTTATTTCTCTTATCTTGTCATTAACGTGCTCTTTTTTTTCAGAGACAGTAGATTTAATACAACTCATCTTCTTTTCAATTATAACTTTAACTACCATCTGAAAACCTCCATATCATTTTTAATAATTGACATGAATAGAGTCGTGTTCAAACTAATTATAGTTTTCTATTTGTGTTTAAAAATTCACTTTTAGTGATATTATGAGTTTCAAAGTACAAAAATTGTGCTCAAAAAAATATCAACTTACTCTTTTTCCTGGCCCCAAATAGTAATTAAACCGCCAATAAATTAATCTTCAAAAATTTAGGTAAATTATAACACAATTACAGGTTTTTGACAATCATTTCTTCCGGGGCATAGATCTTAGATAAATAGTGACGAGTTATTCAGTGAGTAAAAACATTAAAGCAGACAGTGATAAGACACAGAAACTGATCTAGTTAACGCCAAGGGATTATTAATGTTCTACCCCTTGACCAGGTAGTGTGACCAATTATCTATTTCTACCCTCCTTGAAATCAATAAAAAACCGCCAATTTCTTAATTATCATTAATTTCACGAGGTTTTATCCATATTAAAAAACATGTTCTAG
>Ga0209254_10004323_pt1 | contig 13023 bp, 10 predicted proteins | sample FrelakmetDIP11DI_FD_187148 | JGI IMG/M metagenome (GOLD analysis project Ga0209254, IMG submission 187148) | Freshwater lake sediment microbial communities from the University of Notre Dame, USA, for methane emissions studies - DIP11 DI (SPAdes)... | ecosystem: Environmental > Aquatic >...
GAGACGAGGCCGCCGGTGAGTCCCGTCAGCGGAATGCCGCGACGTGCCCCCAGCAGGCGCGTGGCGACGTAACCGACCAGCGACAGGCTCGAGATCAGCAGCACCAGCATCCACAGCGACCGCGGGCGCAGCGCCCCCCACGGGTCCACCGGCTCCGCGGGCAGCAGCGGCAGCACGATGAAGGTCGCGATCAGCAGTCGCAGGCCGGCATACACGTCGTCGCGGTCGAGCTTGTAGACGATGCCGTGCAGCGGCTGCTTGTAGGCGAGCACGGCCGCGACCGTGACACCGAGGCCGACGGCCAGCTCCCGGTAACCGAGCGTGGTCATGGCGCCGAGCAGGCAGGCGGCGATGGCAGCGAGCTCCGTGGTCAGGCCGAGCGCGTCGGGCTGGCTGCGCGCCGAGAGGACGTAGCCCGCCAGCACCGGCGCCAGCGCCGAGACCAGCGCCGCCGCGAGTATCCAGGGCGAGTCGAGCGCGAGCGTGAGCCACCCGCCGAGCGCGCCGATCAGTGCGAACAGGATGAAGGTGCGCAGGCCGCCGATGGTCTGCTCGTCGTGCTCGCGGCGGTGACGCTCGCGCTCGATGCCGAGCAGTGCGCCGATGAGCAGCGCGGTGCCGAAGTTCCAGACGGCCTCGAAGTCTACGACGGGGGACATGGTTCGTGGACTCAGTCGGCGCGCCGTGGCCCCGCGTACAGGTCGATGACCTGCTCGAGAGCCCGCTGGCACACCCGGCAGAACGGCACCTCGTTGCGGGTGAACATCACGCAATCGAGCTGGGGTCGATAGAAGGCGCGTGCGTCGTAGTTGGCGCCCTGGAAGGCGCCGACCTCGCCGTCATGAGCCGCCGCGCGGAACAGACGCGTGGCGTCGGCCTGTTCCTCGCGGAAAAGGTCATTCATCTCCCGCTCGGGCCGCCCCTCCGCCCGGATCTGCTTGCGCCGCGCCTGGAACTCGCGCTGTCGCGCCTCGAAGGCGTCCTTGGGCCAGGGCGTGGGCACCGGCGTGGCCGGGTCCACGAGGTCGCGCCACTTGAGCGGTTCGCCCTCGATCAGCGCGGTGACGTTGGCTTCCCATGGCTCGACCACCGCGGCGGCCGACTCGTAGGCGACGGGGGAAGTGTAGTACTCGTCGGCCAGGCCAGCAAAGTGGTGACCGAACTCGTGCACGAACAGGTAGTCCGCCCACTCGCTGTCCACGGCCACCGTTGCGAACGTGCCGAAGATGCCGCCGCCGCCGTAGGTCCCGGAATTGACGAGGATGGCGACGAATTCATACGGCGCCCACGCCGCCACGTCGCGCAGCGCACGATTGTCGAAGGTCAGCACGTAGCGCTCCGAGCCGAACGCGTCGTAGGTCGCGCCGACGGGCGTGCGGCGATGGATGCCCGAGGACGGTCGTGCAATTCCCGATTCCGCCGACGGCGGGCACAGGCCCCACACGTTGAAGTCGCCGCGCCGTGCGGCGAAGGGATCGTGCCGGAACAGCGCATCGGCCATGCGGCGGGCATCGGCTGCGAACCTGGCTGTACATTCGGCGGCGGTGTAGCCGTCGCCGAGCAGCAGCAGGTCCACCTTGTCGGCAGGCTCGCCGTTTCGTTCGATCGCGATCAGCTCCTGGCGCGGCGGCGGCGCGCGCTCGACGAACGCGTCGCGGGGATCCACCGTGGTGCGCCACACGGTGACGAACGTCTGGTCGGGCTGCCGGCGCCGGACCACGACCTCGACGGGTCCGCTGGGCTCGGGAAAGCGCAGCGATTCGTGAAACGTGCGGTGCCGTTCGGCCGCCTCGGCGGTCGTGACCCACTCCCCGAAGATGGACGCGAAGCCGCGCGCGTACAGCAGTCCGCCCGAGGCGTCGCGGACCTCGAAGCGGTACACGCCCTGATTGCCGTCGTCGGCAGTCCGCGCCGGGTGTCCAGGCCACGGCAGGGGCTCGCGCACCACCCGGTCGATGGCGAGGATCTCCACGCCCCGCCCCCCGGTGTGGAAATAGTCGAGCCGCACGGTGCCGGGTGCTGCGGCGCTCGACGTTGCGCTCGCGACAGTGCCGAGCGCCACGATCGCGGCGCACAGCCAGCGGCGCAACTCAGCGTCTCCGGCTCGGCGGGGCCCGGCGTTTTGCCGCGGCCGGCGTCGCCGCCCGGCGGGCCTTGGCCGGCGCCTTGCGTGCCTTGTGCTTCGGGCTCATGCGGGCCACGGCGCGCTGCTCGCGGACCTGCAACGCGGTCTCGACCTGCCGCAACTGGGTCACGAACAATTGCGCGGCGCGCGACAGCGACTTCTTGCGCGGGTAGAAGAGCCCGTAGCTCATGTGCAGCCATGGCGCGTCGAACGGCACGAGCGCGATCTTGCCGGCCCGCAGCTCGGCCTCGATTGCCGTGAGGGGTGCGAGCCCGATGGCGTCGCCGGCCAGTACGGCCGCCTTGGCGGCGGCGAAGCTGTCGAGCATCAGGTTCGGCGAGAGGTCGCCGGTGTCGCGGTCCACCTTGGCGAGCGGCATCGACTTGGCGACGTGCACGGCGATGCGTTGCGGGATGCGCGAGGAGACCAGGGGGAACACCAGGATGGTCTCGAGCGAGAGGTCGGAGCCGGCCACGAGTGGGTGGCCCTGGCGGGCGAAGAAGAACACCCGGTGCTCGGCGATCGGCTCGATCGCAAGCCGGGTCGGATGTCGCTCGGCACTGGTCGTGTCGGCGATGGCGAACTCGAGCCGGGCCGCCAGCACGGCCCGGCACAGCTCATCGAAGTCACCGAGGACGGCATGGACGCGCAGCCTCGAGTTGGCGCTCGCCATACGGCCGAGCGCGACGCCGAGCGGCAGCTCGGCGGCGAACATGTCGATGCCGAAGGCGATCTCGGGCGCCTGCAGGCCGGCGAGTTCCTCGAGGTCGCGGGTCAGGTCGCGCGCCTGCGAGAAGATCCGGTTGGCGTGGTCGATGACCAGGCGGCCGGCTTCGCCGGGCCTGAGCGCCTTGGCGGCCCGGTCCACGAGCTTGAATCCGAGTGCCGATTCGAACGACTCGAGGCGCTTCATGAGTGCCGTCGGCGTGAGGCCGAGCGCGCTGGCCGCGCGCGCGAGGTCACGGGACGGAATGAGACCAACGAGGTCGAGCAGGCTGGGAGTCTTCATGGTTCACCGGCACGCTAGCAGATGATCGCGTCGATGGCATCCCCGGGGATTGCGGACTTGGTCCAGGCCGCACCCGAGGCACCGATGGGTCCGGCGGCATCGCAGCCGGTATGATGTCGGCATGAGCAGCAAGCTCCTTTCGCGTCGCGACCTCGAGTTCCTGCTTTACGAGTGGCTGGACGTGGAGTCGCTCGTTGCACGGCCACGGTACTCGGAACATTCCCGCGAGACATTCGACGGCGCGCTCGATACGGCCGAACGCATCGCGACGGAGTTCTTCCTGCCCCATCGCCGCAAGTCGGACGTCGAGGAGCCCGCTTTCGACGGCGAGCGGGTGCACCTGATCCCGGAGGTGCGCTCGGCGTGGTCGGCCTTCGCCGAGGCAGGCCTGCTGGCCGCCGAGCAGGACGCCGGGTTCGGCGGCATGCAGCTGCCCGCCGTCGTGGACAAGGCCTGTTTCGCGTACGTGCTCGCGGCCAACTGCGGTAGCGCGGGATATCCGCTCCTCACGATCGCCAATGCCAACCTGCTGATCGCGCACGGCTCGCCGGCCCAGGTCGAGGCCTTCGTGCGGCCGATGTTCGAGGGGCGCTATGCGGGAACGATGTGCCTGTCCGAGCCCCAGGCGGGTTCCTCGCTGGCAGACATCCGGACCCGGGCCGAGCCGGACGGCGACTCGGCCCTCGGCGCCCGCTACCGGTTGTTCGGCAACAAGATGTGGATCTCGGCCGGCGAGCACGAGATCACGGCCAACATCGTGCACCTCGTGCTCGCGAAGATCCCGGGCGGTCCGCCGGGCGTCAAGGGGATTTCGCTCTTCGCCGTGCCGCGCCGGATGATCGGCCCGGACGGCGCCGACGGCGAGCGCAACGACGTGGCGCTTGCGGGGCTCAACCACAAGATGGGCTACCGGGGCACGGTCAACACGCTGCTCAATTTCGGCGAGGGCCGGTTCCGCCCCGAGGGTCGCGCCGGCGCGGTCGGCTACCTGGTCGGCGAGCCGCACCGCGGCCTCGCCTGCATGTTCCACATGATGAACGAGGCGCGCATCGGCGTCGGCCTCGGCGCAGTGGCGCTCGGCTACGCGGGTTACCTCGAGTCGCTCGACTATGCGCGCACTCGCCCGCAGGGCCGGCCGGTGTCCTCCAGGGATCCCGCGGCGCCGCCGGTTCGGATCATCGAGCACCCGGACGTGCGTCGCATGCTGCTTGCCCAGAAGGCCTACGTGGAAGGTGGCCTCGCGCTCACCCTGTATTGCGCCCGGCTGGTCGACGAGCAGCACACGGCAGCGGAGGTGGACGCCCGCGAGGAGGCCACGCTGCTGCTCGAGATCCTGACGCCCATCGCGAAGTCCTGGCCCTCGCAGTGGTGCCTCGCGGCCAACGACCTCGCCATCCAGGTGCATGGCGGCTACGGCTACACGCGCGACTATCCCGTCGAGCAGCTCTACCGCGACAACCGCCTGAATCCGATCCACGAGGGCACCCACGGCATCCAGGCGCTCGACCTGCTCGGCCGCAAGGTGAGCATGGCGGGGGGGCGCGCCCTCGAACTGCTCGGCGGCCGGATCGCCCGCAGCATCGCACGGGCGCGCGCCACGGGCGACGCCGACCTCGCCGGCTGGGCCGCGGCACTCGAGGAGGCCGTCGCACGTACCGTGCGCACGACGCGGGCCCTCCATGCCGCGGGCGACATGGAGCGTACGCTCGCCAACGCGACCGTCTATCTCGAGGCGTTCGGGCACGTCGTGGTGGCATGGATCTGGCTCGAGCAGGCCCTTGCCACACACGGCCGGGCCGGTGATTTCCACGACGGCAAGCGCCAGGCCTGCCGCTACTTCTTCCGCTGGGAACTGCCGCGCACCGCGGCGCAGTTCGCGCTGCTCGACAGCCTCGACGACACGACGTTCGCCATGCGCGAGGCGTGGTTCTGAGTGCGGGTCGTGCCGCGATCCATCTTCATCACGGGCGCGTCCTCTGGCATCGGCGAGGCGCTGGCGGTGGAGTTCGCGCGCCGCGGCTACGCGGTCGCGGTCGCGGCGCGCCGCATCGAGCGGCTCGAGTCCCTGGCTGCGCGCCTGCCGGGGCTCGGCGCCGCGGCGGTGCTGCCGCTCGCGCTCGACGTGACCGACTTCGCCTCGATCGACGAGGCGCTCGCGCGCGCTGCGCGGGAGTTCGGCCGCCTCGACGTCGTGGTGGTGAACGCGGGCGTCGGCTACTCACTGCCCGTGGGCCGCGGCAAGTTCGAGCAGATGCGCCAGACCCTCGACACCAATCTCACCGGCGCCATCGCCACGATCGAGTTCGCGCTGCCGCGGCTGCGGGCGCAGGGCGGGGGCCAGATCGTCGCGATCACCTCCGTTGCGGGCGCGCGCGGCATGCCGTTCATGGGCGCGTACTCGGCGGCGAAGGCCGGGCTGCATCGCTACGTGCAGGCGGTCCGCGCCGAGGTGCGGCACGAGCCCATCACCGTGACCGAACTGGCGCCCGGCTACATCGACACGGACATGAACCGCGGCGCGAAGAGCCGGCCGTTCGTCATCACGCTTGAGCGCGGCGGGGCGATCATGGCGCGCATGATCGAGCGTCGCGTCGGCCATCGCTACGTACCGGTGTGGCCCTGGACGCTGGTGGCGCCGCTGCTGCGGTTCGTCCCCACGGGCCTGCTCGCACCGAAGCCCCGACGTGCCTGAGGACCCCGACTCGATGACCCAGATGCCCGCCGATACCTTGCCCGTCGCGCCCCGCAACGCCATCGACGGCGAGCGGCTTGCGGCGTGGCTGGCTGCGAACGTTGCACCGCTCGACGGACCGCTCGAGATCGCCCAGTTCAAGGGCGGCCAGTCGAATCCGACCTACCTGCTCGCGGCGGGTCGGCAGCGCTACGTGCTGCGGCGCAAGCCGCCCGGCAAGCTGCTGCCGTCTGCGCACGCGGTGGACCGCGAGTTCCGCGTCATCCGCGCGCTCGCCGGCACCGACGTGCCCGTGGCGCGGGCGCTCGCGCTGTCCGAGGACGACGCCGTGATCGGCACGGCGTTCTACGTCATGGAGTACGTCTCGGGTCGCGTGTTCTGGGACCCGCAGCTGCCGGAACTCGCGCCTGCCGCGCGCGCCTTCGTGCACGACGAGATCAATCGCGTGATCGCCGCGCTGCACTGCGTGGACTACGTCGCGGCCGGACTCGGCGACTACGGCCGCCCGGGCGAGTACATCGCCCGGCAGGTGGCGCGCTGGAGCAAGCAGTACCAGGCCTCGGAGACCGAGAAGATCGAGGCCATGGACCGCCTGATCGCGTGGCTGCCGGAGAACATCCCGGGCGGCGACGAGACGCGCATCGTGCACGGCGACTACCGCATCGACAACGTGATCTTCCACCCGACGGAGCCGCGCATCCTCGCGGTGCTCGACTGGGAACTGTCCACGCTCGGGCATCCACTCGCGGACTTCGCGTACCACTGCATGGTCTGGCGCATCCCGCCCGGCGTGTTCCGCGGCCTCGGCGGGCTCGACCTCGCCGCGCTCGGCATCCCCGCCGAGCACGACTACGTCGCCGCATACTGCCGGCGCACCGGGCGCGCGGGCATCGAGCCCCGCGACTGGGACTACTACCTGGTCTACAACATGTTCCGCATCGCCGCGATCGTGCAGGGCGTGATGGCGCGCGCACTGCAGGGCAACGCCTCGAGCGCACAGGCGCTCGAGACCGGCCGCGCGGCGCGTCCGCTCGCTGAGATGGCGTGGCGCCAGGTCGAGCGGCTCAAGCTTTCCTGAGGAGAATCCCATGGACTTCGAGTTTTCCCCCAAGGTCAAGGACCTGCAGCAGCGCGTCGGCGCCTTCCTGGACGAGCACGTCTATCGGAACGAGGCGCGCTTCCACGAGGAGATCGCGACCAACCGCCGGGCCGGCAACGCCTGGGTGCCGACCCGCATCGTCGAGGAACTCAAGCAAAAGGCGCAGGCGCAGGGACTGTGGAACCTGTGGCTGCCGGAGTCCGAGTTCGGCGCGGGCCTCACCAACCTCGAGTACGCGCCGCTCTGCGAAATCATGGGCCGCTCGCACCTCGGGCCCGAGGCCTTCAACTGCTCCGCGCCCGACACCGGCAACATGGAGGTGCTGGTGCGCTACGGCAACGAGGCGCAGAAGCGCGAGTGGCTCACGCCGCTGCTCGCAGGTGAGCTGCGCTCGGGCTTCGCCATGACCGAGCCCGCGGTCGCCTCGTCCGATGCGACCAACATCTCCGCCAGCATCGTGCGCGACGGAGATCACTTCGTGATCAACGGCCGCAAATGGTGGACCTCGGGCGCCGGCGACCCGCGCTGCCGGATCCTGATCTTCATGGGCAAGAGCGACCCGCAGAACCCGAACCGGCACCGCCAGCAGTCGATGATCCTCGTGCCGATGGACGCGCCGGGCGTGCGCGTCGTGCGCCAGGTGCCGGTGTTCGGCTACGACGATGCGCCGCACGGCCACTCGGAGGTCGATTTCGTCAACGTGCGCGTGCCGGCTTCGAACCTGCTGCTCGGCGAGGGCCGCGGCTTCGAGATCGCCCAGGGCCGGCTCGGCCCGGGACGCATCCACCACTGCATGCGCCTGATCGGCGCCGCCGAGCGTGCGCTCGAGGCGATGTGCAAGCGGGCGCTCGAGCGGGTCGCGTTCGGCCGCGCGCTCGCCGAACAGGGTGTCTGGCGCGAGCGCATCGCCGACGCGCGCATGAAGATCGACCAGGCGCGGTTCCTGGTGCTGCACGCCGCCTGGAAGATGGACGTGGCCGGCAACAAGGCGGCGCAGAAGGAAATCGCCATGATCAAGGTCGTAGCGCCCAACGTCGCCTGCGAGGTGATCGACCAGGCGATCCAGCTGTTCGGCGGTGCCGGCGTGTCCGACGATTTCGGGCTCGGCTGGCTGTACGCCAACTCGCGCACGCTACGAATTGCCGACGGACCGGACGAGGTGCACCGCAACCACATCGCCAAGCTCGAACTTGGCCGCTACCTCGCTGGCTGAGCCGCGGATGGAACTGCGCGACAAGGTCATCCTGGTGACCGGTGCGGGGCGCGGCATCGGCCGCGCGCTGTGCCGTGAGTGCGTGCGCCGCGGCGCGACCGGCATCGTTGCGGCCGACCTCGACGCCGCGATGGCACGCGCCACCGCGGAGGACTGCGGCGGATTCGCGGTGCAGTGCGACGTGGCAGACGCCGGCGCTGTCGAGGCCATGGTACGGGCCGCCGAGGCGCACTTCGGCCGCGTGGACGTGCTCGTGTCGAACGCGGGCTTTGGCACGCAGGCGCTCGACCTCGAGGACGCGCTCTCGGCTCCCGACGCCGTCTGGCAGCGCATGTGGGACGTGCACGTCATGGCCCACGCGCGCGCCTGCCGGGCCGTGCTCCCCGGCATGCTCGGTCGCGGCGCAGGGTGCCTCGTCAACGTCGCCTCCGCGGCCGGCCTGCTGAGCCAGACCGGCGACACGCCCTATAGCGCCACGAAGCACGCGGCGGTCGGACTCGCGGAGTCGCTCGCGATCACCTACGGTGACCGTGGCATCCAGGTCGCCGTGGTGTGCCCGCAATACGTGGCCACCGCGATCACGGGGCTCGACGAATCGACGCCGCCCGGGGCGCTGCCGGGCGTGCTGACGGTGGAGCAGGCCGCGTGCGCCATCGCCGACGGCATCGAGGACGGGCGGTTCCTGATCCTCACGCACCCGGAGGTGATGGGTTTCTTCCAGCGCAAGGCGACCGACTACGAGCGGTGGCTCGCGGGCATGCGCAGGTTGCGCGACGGGCTGCGGGCGGGTGGGTTCCTGAAGCTCAAGGACTGACGGCGCCGGTCGGCGCGGACCGGGACCGCCGCGCGCCTGCGCGTGGCGAACGCAGTACCGAGCGTCGCAACTGCCGGAAGGCCGCTTCGCAGGCGCCCGCGATCGCGCCCGCGTCGGCCACCGCAGGCTCGTTGGCGATGATGCCGAAATCCATGCGATCGTTGACCGACACCGTCGTCACGTTGAGTCCGGCCGGCTCGGCGAGCATGGACACCGGGTAGACGGCGGACAGCCGGGCGGCGCCGAGATGGCGGGGCCCATCGACGGCGCCGACGTTGGACACCACGAGGTTGATCACGGGCCGGGTGATGGCGCCGAGGCCCAGGGTACTCGAGGCGAACCACAGGCCGAACGCCAGCGCGGCGTAGTCGAGCGCGGCCTCGCGCGAGAAGGCGTGGAACTCGGCTTTGGCCGCGCGGGTGTTGGCGATGATGCGCCGCAGTCGGCTGGCCGCGCCGCAGCGCGGCTCGCCGAGGGGCACGAACAGCGTGGCGACCTTGCTGGTGGGCTCGCGATCGCCAGGCTCGCGCAGCGACACCGGACACATCGCCACCAGCGGCTGGCGCGGCCGCTCACCGAGCGAGACGAGGAACCGGGCGACGCCGCAGTCCACGACCGCGAGCACGACGTCGTTGAGCGTTCCCCCGGTGGCACGGGCCAGGGCGCGCATGTCTGCGAGCGGCAGGTCGAAGCATGCATAGGAGCGTCTAGCTGTCACGCGTTCGTTGAATCGCGTGTGCGGTCCCGCGAACGGACGGTTGCCTGTCGCCGGTGGCGTTTCGGTGCCGGATCGCGCCCGGGCCGACAGCGAGTTGAACAGTTCGCGCAGGCCCGAGGCCTGGGCGAGCAGGCCGCGAACGCCGCCCGCAAGCACGCCGGCGGCGTCGTCAGCGGCGTGCGTCGGCGCAGCCGCGGTTTCCGTGGCGAAGAACGGCGGGCCGAGGGGACCGGGCTCGCACCCGAAGCTGTCGAAGATCCGCTCGACCGCGTACCGGCCATCCCAGCACGCGTGGTGCGTCTTGAGGTACAGGGCCAGTTGGCCCGAGGCGAGGCCATCGATCACGTGCAGCGCGAACAACGGGTGCGAGCGGTCGAGCAGGCTCTCGTGCAGCCGGGCCACGCGGCGGCAGAGCTGGTCGAGGTCGCCGGGCGGAGGCAGCCGCTCGAGCCGAACGTGCCGGCGCACGTCGATGCGTGCCGCCGGACGCCACTTCGGCAGCCCGAACACCGGGAAGTCGGGGACGCAATCGAAGGGCGGCGACGGCCGCGCCGCACGGTACGCCCGCACGATTTGCCGCGCGAGGGCGCCGCGGGAACGGCCAGCCGGCAGGTCGAACAGCAGCAGCGCGCCCACGTTCGCCGGCGTGTCGGGCCGGTCGAGCCAAAGGAAGGCGAGATCCAGGGGCTGGATGGGCCGAGTCATGCTGAAGGCGAGTATGCGATATCCGTAACGCTTGCCGCCACGCACCCGGTGCTAGACTCGATCCGACTGCGACCAGCAGCGAATCGAGAGCACCGAACAGATGCGTCAACTGCGCGGCGAGGACGCCCGCTTCGTCTATGCCGAGACGGGCCACGCGAACTCCAACATCACGCTCGTCCACATCTACGACCCGTCGACGGCGCCCGGAGGGCGCGTGCGGTTCAAGGGGCTCCTGAAATACATCGAGAGCCGGCTGCACCTGTCGCCGATCTTCCGCCAGAAGCTGCTGCGGGTGCCCCTCGACCTCGACCATCCGTACTGGATCGAGGACGAACGCTTCGACCTCGAGTACCACGTGCGGCACATCGCACTGCCGAAGCCGGGCGACTGGCGGCAGTTCTGCATCCAGGCCTCGCGTATCCACGCACGGCCGCTCGACATGTCGCGGCCGCTGTGGGAGCTGTACCTCGTCGAGGGACTCGACACCTTTCTCAACCTCCCGGCGGACAGCTTTGCGTTGCTCACCAAGGTCCATCATGCCGCGATCGACGCACGGGGCGGTGCCGAGATCACCACGCTCCTGCACGACACGACGCCGCTGCCGCCGCACCCGGAGCCGCCGGAGCCCTGGTTCCCGGAGTCGCCGCCGGGCTCGCTGTCGCTGCTCGCCCGCGCGGCGTGGCACAACATCGTGCAACCGCTCATGGTGGCGGCGCCACTCACGCGCGCGCTGCGGCGCGTGGCGCCCGCGGTGCTCGGCTCGCTGGGCGAACTCTGGCTGCATCCCGAGCGACTGCCCATCACGCGCTTCAATGCCGAGGTATCGCCGCACCGCGTGTTCGAGACCCGCCGCTTCACGCTCGACGAGCTGCGGCGCGTTCGCTGCCTCGTGCCCGGTGCAACGGTCAACGACGTGGTCCTGGCGGTGTGCGGCGGCGCGTTGCGTCGCTACCTGCAGACCCACGACGAGCTGCCGGGGCCGAGCCTCGTGGCGAACGCACCGCTGTCGATCCGCAACGCTGACAGCAACCCGGGCCGGCAGCGCTCGGGCCTGAGTTTCCTGCGCGTGCCGCTCGGCACGGAGATCGAGGACGCCGTGGAGCGCCTGCGCTCGGTGCGCCAGCACACGTCGCACGCCGACGAGATCGAGCAGGCGGTGGGCGCCAAGGAACTGACGGACATCACCAAGCATGCCCCGGCTGCGACACTCGCCGTGACGGCGCGGCTGCTGGCCGGCTCCTCGATCGGCCTGGGGCAGCGGGCTCCATTCGCGAGCTGCACGATCACGAACGTGCCGGGGCCCGCCATCCCGCTTTACCTGAACGGCGCGCGGATGACGTATTTCTCGGCGATCATGCCGATTTCCGACGGCATGGGGCTGGTGTTCTCCGTCACGAGCTACGACGGCATGATCATCATTTCGCCCACCTCGTGCCGCGAGCAGATTCCCGACCCGGAGTTCTTCGCGCTGTGCATACGCGAATCGTTCCAGGAGTACCTCGAGCTCGCCGACCGACCGGCGACGCGCCAGCGGAAGCCGCGCGCACGCAAGGCCAGCAAGCCGGCCAAGAGCGCGAAGGCGAAGGTGAAGACGAAGGGGAAGTCGGTCACGAGACAACGCAGCGCCGCGTGAGGGTCGCCTGAGCGACTGCCGCGGAGGGCCGCGCGGCCGCCGGAAGTCAGGGCAGGGTCACGCGGCAGTCAGGCTGCCCGGGCGACGAGTCCGGCGCATTGCTCGTAGAGTGAGCCCACCCGGCCGTCGAGATGGAACGGCTGCCAGGCGCCTTCCGCTTGTGCGAGCCGGTCGGCGAGGATCCACATCACGGCCGCGTTGAACCCGAGTCCGAGGTGGCTGCCGGGCACCCAGATGTTCTCGTGCTCGCCGTCCTTGGTCTCGATGCGGGACGCGGTCGGGGGGACCACCCCGTCGGTCATCGAATAGATGCACGTCGAGGGGACGGGGGGCGGGGCCTTGAGCACCTTGGCTCGCACGTGTGCGAGGTGCGCGACCGGCCCCATCGGGTGTGCGAAATACCGGTAGATCGCCCGCACCAGCAACGGGGTCTTGAAGTCTTCGGCCGAGAACCGCATCGGGCTGCCCAGCGACACGACGGTGCGGATGCATTCGGGCGCGCTGTGCGCCGTGTAGAACCCGTACACGCCGCCGAGGCTCCAGCCGACGACGCTGACCTTGCGCCGGAGCTGATGGTGCATGTAGCGCACCTTCTGCTCGAGTGCCTGGCTGAACTTGAGCTTGAACCCGGTGTTCTGCCCGAGGCCCCAGGTCTCGACGTGGTAGCCACGGGACTGCAGGAAGAGCCGCAGGCCCACCAGCGTTGCATCGCTCGCAGTGAACCCGGGCACGAGCAGGACCGGGTGACCGTCGCCCCGCGGGGTCGCGGCGAGCAGCGGCAGCAGTGCCGGCAGGAGCGCCATCTCGATGAGAGCCCGGCCCTCGATGAGGGAGTACAGGAGCCGCGGTGGTCGCGCGGCGATGGCGCCCTTGACGTTTGACATCCTGGTTGCAGCGCTCTCGTGATCTTCGTGGCGCGGTGCCGGACCAAGCTTAGCAGCCCGGCGCCATTGCGGGGAGAGCTGCACTTGCCGCAAGCTCTCGCGCTTACGCGCAATGGAGAGGAGAGCGATGG
>Ga0209254_10004324_pt1 | contig 13022 bp, 8 predicted proteins | sample FrelakmetDIP11DI_FD_187148 | JGI IMG/M metagenome (GOLD analysis project Ga0209254, IMG submission 187148) | Freshwater lake sediment microbial communities from the University of Notre Dame, USA, for methane emissions studies - DIP11 DI (SPAdes)... | ecosystem: Environmental > Aquatic >...
CTGGAGGTATATGCCGGGCAGGTGGGGCTGGCTTTGCAAAACTCGCAGCTCTTTGAGGAAACCCAAAGACGCGCCATGCAGCAGGAAGCCTTAAACAAGATCATCGCCGAAGCAGTGCAGGCCCCCGATCTATCCTATCTGGTCGAAACAGTCATCGACCTGACCCTGGAAGCATTGGATAGCCACATGGGCGGTTTATGGCTATCCGGTTATTCTGCGCTGCGTGGGCTGCCTGCCAGCCTGGGCGCAGCAGAAGCGGAGGTCGCCCATACCCAAGGGACATCATTCCTCGATACTGTAGTCATCGAAGACTGGCAGCAGGTCGATCCAGGAAGTACTCCCTGGCGGCAATTAATGGATGACAATCAAATTCGGGCTTCTTTATCTGTACCGGTCGTGTCCGGGGGTAAGCACATCGGCGGGCTGGCCATCGCCGAATCTGTGCCACGAATTTGGCAACCGGATGAAATCACTTTGGCAGAAGCGATTGGCCAACAAGTGGGCAGTGCCGCAGAACGCCTGGGCTTGCTGAAACAGACCCAGGCGCAGGCTCGCCAGGTGCAAATGATTATAGATACTGTTCCAGAGGGTGTTTTACTGTTGGATGTAAACCACCGGCTTATCCTGGCTAATCCAGCTGCCCACAAGGCTTTGTCTGTATTGTCAAGAGATTTCGAATATGACCAACCCCTATCTCAACTGGCAGATCAACCAATCGCCAGGTTGCTCGAAGTAAGTGCAGAGCGTAGCTGGCGTGAGTTACAGGTTACGGGAGAACAAAATCAAATATTTGAATTGGCTGCCCAGCCATTGGAAATTGCCGCCGAAATTTCTGGCTGGGTATTGGTGCTGCGCGATGTAACCGAGGAGCGAGCTAACCTGACGCGCATCCAGATGCAAGAGCGCCTGGCAACTGTCGGGCAGTTGGCGGCTGGTATTGCTCACGATTTTAACAACATTATGGCAGCCATTGTGGTATATACCGATTTGATGGCCATCGATCCGGAAATAAACTCTGAAAACCACGCGCATATCGAGATCATCCAACAACAAATCCAACGCGCTACCAGTCTGATCCGGCAAATCCTGGATTTCAGCCGCCGGTCGATCATGGAACCCAGCCCAATCGATCTACTCCCCTTCATCAAAGAGCTGGATAAGCTGTTGGGTCGCATCTTGCCCGAGAACATCCTGCTCCGGCTTTCCTATTCGCCGGGCGTTTACATGATCCAGGCAGATCCAACCAGCCTGCAACAGATATTTATGAACCTGTCGCTGAATGCCCGCGATGCGCTGCCAGCCGGGGGCATTCTTCAATTCGCACTTTCACGCCTGAGTATCTCGGAAAATGAGCGCCGGCCCCTGCCCGAATTGACCCCTGGGAACTGGGTTCGGCTTTCCATCAGCGATAATGGCATCGGGATCCCGGAAAATACCCTCTCGCACATTTTTGACCCGTTCTATACCACCAAGCCGGTCGGAAAAGGCACCGGCTTGGGGCTGGCGCAGGTATACGGAATTGTCAAGCAACATGGGGGCAGCATCGACGTGCAAAGCATGCTTGGTGAGGGGACCACTTTCCGCCTCTATTTCCCCGAGCTGCCGCTGCCAGATGAACAGCCAGCGGCAGCCTCTCCTGTCTCAATCCCGCGCGGCGAAGGTGAAACCGTGCTGGTCGTTGAAGATGATTCTGCCACTCGCGAAGCGCTACAATACTTGCTTGAAAGCCAGAATTACAACGTCTATACCGCTCAGAACGGGATCGAGGCTTTGAGACTCTACGATCAAACAGGCCAACATTTCGATCTGGTAATCAGCGATATTGTTATGCCTGGTATGGGTGGACTGATGCTTTATTCTGCTTTGCGAGAGCGAGAGCCCAATATCCGGATGCTTTTTATCACCGGTCACCCCATGGAGCTTGAAAACCAGACCCTGCTCGAGGAAAGCCACTTGAATTGGCTTCAGAAGCCGTTTTCAATGCAGGAATTTATCCGCGCCATCCGTCTGGCTCTAATTAACTTCTCCTGAGCTGTCTTTCTCTCGGTTTTCTTTTCTCAATCGTCTCAAAAAAGGCGGCGTGTTTAAACCACGTTCCAGCAGGTACGTCAGATAATGCTGCATTACGTTCTCGATCTCTTGGTTGAGTTCTGGGGTCAGTCTGGCTTTTTTCGCCTGCGAGAATGTGCTGCGTTGGAAATGACGCAAATACTTGAGAGCTTGCATGGAGATTGGATGCGCCCCGCTGGCGTTTGCTCCGCACTTTGGGCATAGTACACCCCCCTCCGGCGCAGAGAAATATTGGGCTTGAGGCTGGATCTCTTCATCACAACCAAGGCAGTGGAATAGCTGTGGGCGAAACCCGACTAAATCTAACAGACGCAGCTCGTAATAACGGATAATCAGGTCTTTTTCTGACATTTGAGAGAGACGGCTCAAGGTATCCACCAGCAGCTGGTAGAGCGACCGGTTTTCCCCTTCCTCATAGGTGAATCGATCCAACAATTCCACCGCATACGAGGCGTAAGTGATCCCCTCCAGGTCATCATGCAATGGCAGATAAGCCTCAATTGTCTCAGCCTGGGTGACCAGCAAAAGCTCGCGCCCCTTTGCCAGCAACAGCTGTACGCGCGTGAAAGGCTCTAGATGCCCGGCTTTGCGTGAGCGGATTTTACGCGCCCCTTTAGCCAGAACGCGTATCTTTCCCAATTCCAGGGTATACAGCCATAACAACCGGTCAGCTTCTCCCCAATTCGTATGCCGGATTACGACAGCATCGACGCGGAAGGCCCGCTGGCGATGGTGAGTAGTCTCCGCTGAAAGCATGCGCGGATTATATCAAGAACCAGGGGCGATATATGTCATTAGTAATGAGATAATGCCGGTTGACTCGCCGGAACGCTTCTGGTAAAATCAGCCCGCTCAGAGCGTAGTACCCTTCGCTCAATGAGAATTATCCTATTTGAAAGGGCTTGACATATGAAAGTACTATTGATCAAGGACGTTTACAAACTGGGTCGTGCAGGGGATGTCAAGAGAGTTGCCGACGGGTATGGACGCAACTTCTTGCTTCCTCAAGGTCTGGCGGTATTAGCGACCCCCGGCGCGTTGGCTCGTACAGAGCACATCCGTGCCCAGGCGAACGAAAAGCGCGCCATCCTGAACAATGAATTGGGTGGAGTAGCAGAAATTTTGTCCAAACTGACTCTGACCTTCCCAGCCAAGGCCGGAGAGACGGGCAAATTATACGGCTCGATCACCCCTGTTATGATCTGTGATGCGATCAAGGCCCAGTCTGGCATCGATGTCAACCGTCGCCAGTTGGACTTTGAGCCGATCCGCACACTCGGCACACACAAGACGCGCATCCGCATGACCATCGACCTGATCCCCGAAGTCACCGTTATTGTATACCGCGAAGGTGAATCGGTCGGGTTACTGCAAGCTGATGCTGAAGCCGAAGTAGAGCCTGAATCGCTGGTAGAAATGCCACAGGCTGAAACAGAAACAGAACCAGAAACAGCACCAGAAACAGAACCAGAAACAGCACCAGAAACAGAAACTGTGTAATCGTTCGATTGAAACGGGCATGTTTGCCCTGCTGCTGTGCCGGCCTGAAATTCAAAGAGATAGTCTGGTCTCTCACCAGACCTTGTTAGGAAACTCCTTTATCTCAATGATGGTGATCAGGCCGGTGCGCTTTTTCAGATGATGAGCATCACCATCGGTCAACAGCTCCGCCAGAGGCGTGAGGCGCGTTCGCTCACCATCGGTCAGGTTGCCAGCGCCACCCGCATCCGCGCCCACTACTTAACCGCCATGGAAACGGGCGAGTTTGGATTGCTCCCTTCTCCGGTCCATGCGCGTGGTTTTCTACGCGCTTATGCAGAATTCCTGGAGATGGACGCAGAGCCGCTGCTTGCAGAGCTTGAAGGTAAAGAGACGCTTGCAACCACGCTCCAACCCTCGACGCCATCTGGACCGCCCAGCGTACCCGAGCCAACCACTCTTTCCAAACCGATAAGCGGGGATAAACCAGGCGCAACACCGGATGCAACCTCAAGCGAGGCCTCGCCAGAATCTGCCGCTGCGATCTTCAAAGAAGTTGGGAAGTTGCTCCTGCACCAGAGAGAGCTACTCGGTCTGTCCGTCGAAGACATCGAGCGCCATACCCACTTGCGCCGGCACTATCTTCAGGCGCTGGAAGCGGGTGATCTGGAAGGGCTGCCCTCCCCGGTCCAGGCCAGGGGCATGCTCAATAATTATGCTGTCTTTCTGGGTCTGGATCCCGAACCCCTGCTCTTGCGTTTTGCCGATGGGTTGCAAGCGCAGCTACAGGCCAAACGCGCGATCCGAAGCGAACACAGTTTGACCACTGCTCGGCCAGAACAACCTTCACCTGCGCCGGTACGGCGGCTATTCTCTAACGATATGTTGATCGGCGGATCTGTCGCACTGTTCTTGATCGTCTTTGTCGTCTGGGGTGCTATCCGCATCTTCACCACAGTTTCAACGAGCGCCTCGACAGCTACCGCGCCTTCGATCGCGGAAGTCTTGCTGGCAACCTCTACGCCATCAGAGACTCCCACGTCCTTGCCACCCTCAGCCACTGCCCCGCCGCCTCAGCAGTTGTTCCCGACTTTCCCAGTCGTTTCCGGCACGGTCACGGGCACAGTCCCTGGCCCCCAAGAAATTGGCGTGCAAGTTTACCTGACCATCCGGCAGCGCGCCTGGTTGCGTGTTACCGTAGATGGAAAAGTAGAGTTTGATGGCAGAGTGACGCCCGGCAGCGCCTTTCCCTTTGTCGGAGGGAATCAGGTCGAGGTATTGACAGGCAATGGGGCGGCGATCCAGGTGTTTTTCAATGGCGAAGATTATGGTGTGATGGGAAAATTTGGCGAGTTAATCGACCAGATATACACCCCGCAAGGTATCCTGGCGCCGACCGCCACGATCACCCGAACGCCGTCGCCCACCTTACCAGTAACAGTTACCCCTGCCAGGACATCCACACCAGCGCCTGAGGCTGCTACTGCACCTGCATTACCATGAGTTCGATATTTACTGGTTTTAGAAAGCCTCGATGAACCCAAAAACATTCCACTTAATTTCTTTAGGCTGCGCGAAAAACACTGTTGATTCCAGCTCGATGTCCCAACTGATGCTGAAATCCGGCTATCAATTGAGTGAGAAGCTTGAAAAAGCTGCCATTCTGATCGTAAATACCTGCGGTTTTATTGGACCAGCCAGGCAGGAGTCGATCGAGGTTTTGGGAGAGCTGGCTGCGCACAAACGCAAAGGTCAAATCCTGATCGCCGCTGGCTGCTTGACCCAACGCTACGGCGCTGAAGTAGCCCGCCAGGTACCCGGTATTGATGGGATTTTAGGCACGCGGCGCTGGATGGATATCGTCGACCTGGTTCAGCAGCTCCGCTTGGGCGCACATCCTGAGCCGCTCTACCACCTGCCGGAAACACCCACGCTGGGAAGCGACGAAAGTGGCGTGCAGTTCATTGCCCGGCAGGGTAGCACCGCCTACCTGAAGATCGCCGACGGTTGCCGGCGACCTTGCGCTTTCTGCGCCATCCCGCTGATCAAAGGTCCGCTTGCCAGCCGCCCGCCAGAGGTGATTCTCGAGGAAGCCCGATCCCTACAAGAAACGGGCTTGCGCGAGCTGGTTCTAATCGCACAGGACACGACCGATTATGGGCACGACCTGGGTATAAAAGAAGGTCTGGCACAATTGCTAGAAAAATTGGTTGTTGCAGCGCCACACATCGATTGGATCCGCATCCTGTATGCCTACCCGGGTTATGTCACCGACCGGTTGATCGATGTAATGGCTGCCCACCCGCAAATCCTACCCTATCTGGACATGCCGTTGCAACACGCTCACCCAGCCACCCTGGAACGCATGCGCCGCCCAGCCAACCTCGAATGGGTACATCGCACCCTGGATAAAATGCGCCGCGCCATGCCAGATCTGGCTTTCCGCACTACCTTTATCGTCGGTTATCCGGGTGAAACTGAGACCGAATTCCAGGCGCTGCTGGATTTCGTTGAAGAGATCCGTTTTGACCGGATCGGAACTTTCCAGTTTTCGTTTGAGACGGGTACGCCCAGCGAACCGCTCGGCGACCCCGTACCTGCCGAGGTGAAACAGGAGCGCTATGAACGCTTGATGGAGCGCCAGGCAGCCATCTCATTGCAGAAAAACCAGGCTTTTGTTGGCAGGACCCTGCCTGCGTTGATTGAAGGCCAGGGTGACGGTCTCTCCGTAGGGCGCACCTACCGCGACGCGCCAGAAATTGACGGACTGGTCATCATCGAAGGCGATCTGCCGGTGGGCGAAATCCAACCGGTAAAAATCACTGGCGCGATGACTTATGACCTGACCGGAGTGCCAGATACTGGTCAAGTAATCCAGACTGGCAATCTCATCTAATTCATTGAGGATATCTACATGCTCGACTTGAAAAATCCCGAGATCAAATTCGCTCTCCAGACTGCCCGCCGCGCTGTGCAGCTTGTGCGCCAGGTGCAGGCAGAGCTGGTGACGCCCGCCCTTACCAAAGAGGACCGCTCGCCCGTCACGGTCGCAGATTTTGCCTGCCAGGCTCTGGTCGCCCACTTATTAGCACAGTCTTTCCCTGGAGCGCTTCTGGTTGCAGAAGAAAGCTCAAGCGCTCTCCAGAAACCCGGCGCCGAAAAGAACCTGGCGCTTGTCACCAGCTTTGTCCAACGAGCCTTAGACTCTAAAGGTGCTGAACCCCCGCTTAGTTCTCAACAGGTTTGCGCCTGGATTGACCGCGGCCAGTCCAATCAAGCCGGTTGTTTTTGGGCGCTCGACCCAATTGACGGGACAAAAGGTTTCCTGCGTGGTGACCAGTATGCCATCGCGTTGGCATTGGTCCAGAATGGTGAGGTGCAGATTGGCGTCCTGGGCTGCCCAAACCTGGTTAACGCGGAAATTCCCGATCTGGCGGGTCCCGGATCGCTGGTGATTGCGGTACGCGGCCAGGGGACCTGGTGTACAGCCCTCGATTCGTCGACACCCTGGAAACAGCTGCACGTTTCGACGCGCTCGAATCCCGCTCAGGCTTGCCTGCTGCGCTCCTTTGAGTCAGGGCACACCAACGTCGACCAGATTAGTCTATTTGCTCAGGCGATGGGTATCCAGGCCAACCCGGTGTTGATGGATAGCCAGGCAAAATATGCCGTTCTGGCAGCCGGCGCAGGTGACCTTTTGCTACGCTTGCTTTCCACCACCCTGCCAGACTATAAAGAGAAAATCTGGGACCAGGCCGCCGGCTCCCTGGTATTACAAGAGGCCGGCGGGTGTCTCAGCGACCTGGATGGCAAACCGCTCGATTTTACTACCGGCAGATCGCTATTGCACAACCGCGGCCTCCTGGCCTCGAATGGCACGCTCCATGCACCTGCACTGCTAGCCCTTAAGCAAATTGGGGCATAGTCCAACCCGGTTGAATATGACACGCACCGACCGCATTGCTCTGTTACTCAGCCTCGTGGCTGTGCTGGCGGCCTACCTCGTAACCGACCGGGTGTTCGAGCGCATGGCGCATATCGAGGACGAAATGGCCTATGTTTGGCAAGCCCAGGCAATCTCCCGTGGCTATCTGACCTTACCCTCGCCGCCTCTACCGAAGAGTTTCCTGGTGCCTTTTGTAGTAGACTATAACGGGCAGCGCTTCAGCAAGTATCCGGTTGGCTGGCCGGTTGTCCTGGCATTGGGTGAGCGGCTGGGAGTGCCCTATTTAGTCAACCCGCTCCTGGCTGGTTTGGGCGTGTGGCTGACCTACCAGTTGGGCAAACGCCTGTTCGGCGGGACGGTGGCTTTGCTGGCTGCCGGGTTGACGGTTAGCTCGCCTTTCTTTCTCTTGAATTCTGGCTCGTTGTTGAACCACCCGCTTGGATTGGTGCTCACGGTCATCTTCGTCCTGGGCTGGCTGGACGCATTTAATACCCCGGGGATTTCAAAGCGTTGGTTGCCGGCCCTGGCAGCTGGCGCTTCATTGGGTTTGCTCGCCCTCACTCGCCCGCTGACTGCGGTCTGCGTTGGGCTGCCTTTCGCCATTCACGGGCTGATCCTGCTGGTCCGTGGCGATCGGACCACCCGGCGCAACCTGATGTTGTTTGGTTTTACCGCCCTGGCGATCAGTCTGCTGCTCTTTGTCTGGCAGTACGCTGTCACTGGCGACCCAACCCTCAATCCATACACGCTCTGGTGGAGTTACGACAAGATCGGCTTTGGTCCCGGGCATGGGCATTTAACCGGTGGTCATACGCTGGATCAGGCCTGGATCAACACTCGTTTCAATATTCATGTCGGCAAGCTTGATCTTTTTGGCTGGGCATCTTATTCCTGGATTTTTTTGCCATTTGGCTTGCTGGCCATCTTGCGCGACCGCAACTGGCGCGCTCTGCTACCCATCAGTATCTTCATTAGCCTCTTTTTTATCTATATGGCTTACTGGATCGGCGCCTGGCTGTTTGGTCCGCGTTACTATTATGAAGGGCTGATCAGTCTCACTTTGCTAACCGCAGCCGGTGCCGCTCTGCTGGCAGGCTGGCCTACACGCCCCGACCAGCCATTCCCGGATTACACTGGTTGGCGCAGAGCTCGACCTCTGGCTATCACCGCCCTGCTGGCATTGCTTGTGACAGCTAACCTGGTGTTCTATCTCCCCAGGCGATTGCAGATCATGCATGGCCTGTATGGTGTCTCGCGTTCTCACCAAGAACCGTTTCTGACTCCCAACGCCAAAGAGCTTGCACCCGCGTTGATCATCGTCCACACCGCGCATAGTTGGATCGAATACGGGACATTGATCGATCTGGAGAATCCTTTCCTGGATTCACCCTATATCTTCGTTATTTCGCGCAGTCTGGAGGTGGACGAAGCGGTCGCCTCGCACTTTCCGGACCGGGCAGTCTATCATTACTATCCAGCTGATCAACCATTTACTTTTTACACCGCGCCACGCTGGTTGCAATAAATAAGTCGTGTAAACCCGGTAAATATGACCGGGTTTTTTAAAAACCGAGTTTTAAGTAACCTTAACGAAGATTTTATGGCTTTATTTCGCACCCAAGCTTATCCTATCGTATATGCCGCTCTGGATAAGTCCATAAACTTGCAACTGGGAAAAGCGTGACCGAAACCGCCTATAGCGTATTGATCCTAGATGATGACCAGGCCCAAGCCGAAATGGTTGGTGAATTCCTGCGCATCTCGGGATTCAAGGAAATCGGTTACGCCAACGATATCCACAGTTTTTGGCAATTACTCAAAGAACGCGGCAGCGCGGCTTTTGATATTGTGCTGCTGGATTACAAATTGCCGGATGGGACGGGCCTGGATGTACTCGAGCAAATGGCCAAACGCGACCAGCAAATCCCGGTTGTGATGGTGACCGGCCAGGGTAACGAGCGCGTGGCAGCCCAGGCTATCCAACGCGGCGCCTCCGATTATTTACTGAAGAGCCACGATTATCTGATTACGCTTCCGGCTCTGATCCACAAATCGATCCAGGCTCACCAGCTAAAACGCTCGATCCAGCAATCCATGGAGCGGATCCGCTACCAGGCTATCTTGCTCAACAATGTACGCGACGCGGTGGTTGTATGGGATCTTTCAGGACAGATTACCTACTGGAACCCGGCAGCTACAGCGTTCTTCGGTTGGAGCGCAGAAGAGCGCCTGGGACGCCCGGTGGCGCAGATTTACATCCCCACCTTTACGCCGCCGATTGTGTTACCAAAAGATGGCGAGGCAGGTGCGCCCCATGTCGTGCGCAAGTTTGTAAACCAGGCTGGTAAAACGGTTTGGGTCAGTTCGCGCGTGACCGCCCTGCGTGATGAAAAGCACGCCGACCGGCTGATCGGTTACATGGATGTCTTGCACGACATCACCCGCAGCGTGGAAGCTGAGCAGGCCCTGCGGCAAAGTGAAGCCCGCTACCGTGCCATTGTAGAAGATTACCAGACCGAGCTGATCTGTCGGTTCAAGCCGAATGGGACATTGACATTTGTAAACGAAGTGTACTGCCGCTATTTTGGCAAAACCCGCGCCGAACTGCTGGGGATGAATTTTCTCTATTTTGTACCCGAGCATGAGCGCTCAAAATTGATCCAGCATTTCATTACCTTTGGATCTGAAAAACACGTCGGCACGCTTGAGCACCAGGTAAACGTGCCAGACCAGGGGCTGCGTTGGATGCAGCGCACCGACCGGGCGATTTTTGATGGGCGCGGCCGCATCTTCGAATTCCAATCGGTTGGACGCGATATCACTGACCGCAAGAAAATGGAGCTGGAAATCAAAGCTGCCCAGGCGCACCTGGTCCAGGCCGCCCGCATGGCCACTATCGGAGAGGTAGCCGCAGGTGTGGCGCACCAGATCTACAACCCGCTGACCACCATCATCGCCGACGCCCAAATTTTGATGCGCTCGCTGCCCAAAGAAGAGCCAGGGCGCGATTCTGCCGAAGCGATCGAACAGGCCGGCTGGCGACTGCAGCAGGTAGTGCAGCGCCTGATGGAATTCTCCCGCCCGGCCAGCGAAGTATTGGATAAGATTTCCGTCAACGAATCCATCCGGGCGGCGGTTTCTCTGATCAGTTCCAGTATTGAGAACGCTGGCATCCGGTTCGTGGTCGAGCTGGATGAAAAAACCCCCGCCATCATGGGCAACCAGCGCCAGCTGGAAAGCCTGTGGGTTAATTTACTTCTGCTTGCCAAGGACGCCACTGAGAACGGCTTTGGCCAGCTGATCCGGATCGCGTCTCGGCGGGAGGCGCCCGATACGGCCGTCATCGAAGTATCGGATGATGGCCGGCTTATCCCGGCAGACCAATTGGCGACGATTTTTGAGCCAAACTTCGTCGGTCCAAAAAGTGGTCGCGGCACCGGTATCGAATTCAGCATCTGCCGGGAGATCGTCCGCCAGCACAGCGGTCAGATCGCCGCCGAAGTGACTTACCCACAGGGCAGCGCCAGTTCCTCTGCCCACCGTACAACCCTGCGTGTCAGCTTTCCTGGGACAATTGACATCCCAACCAGACCGAACATCACAGGATTAAAAAACATCCCGGGGACAAACCACGTCCCGGGAATACAGAACATACCGGATGAGATTTGAAATATGGAACCTGCCAATATTCTCGTAATCGAAGATGACTACATCGTTGCCAGGACAATCGAGCGCAGCCTGCATAAAGATGAATACCATGTTACGCTGGCCAGCCGGGGCGAGAAAGGCGTCGTGATGGCCAGGCAAAATCCACCTGACCTGGTAATCCTGGATATTATTATGCCAGATATGGACGGTTACCAGGTCTGCCGTACTATGCGCTCGGATCCCGTCCTGGCTGAAACGCCGATCCTTTTCTTAACCGCCAAAGTCAAGCCGCAAGATAAGATCGCTGGCTTCAAAGCCGGGGCGGATGACTATCTATCCAAGCCATTCAACGTGGACGAGCTCATCCTGCGGGTACAGGCCATCCTGAGGCGCACCAAACTGGTGGCGACCACCGATGTGGCGACCACCGATGTGGCGACCAACCAGGAGGAACGGGGAACCTTCCATAACCATACTCATGCCAACGGTCACAGCCTCCCGGCGCATTGCCTGGTGATAGAGGATTTCGTATTAGATACCCGCACTTTTGAGTTGAATACCCCAAGGCACGGAAGAGTCCGTCTCACGCCCCTCCAATTTGATCTGCTTTACCATCTGATGACCCACCCGGGAGAGACTTTTTCGCCATCCCGCCTGCTCGATGAAATCTGGGATTTTCCGTCTGGCAAAGGCAGCCCGGACCTGGTGCGCGTCCACATTAAAACCCTGCGCGAGCGGATCGAAAATGACCCCGGCCTGCCAACATTTATTCGCACAGTCCCAGGTCGGGGGTATACTGTTGGGAGCCTGTTAGAATAGAGCCATCAAACAGATAATGAAGGCAGTCACCGATCCAACCTCCTCCACCCCAGCTACAGTCGACGCACAGATCACACGTCTGCGCGCGGCTGCCCTGTTGCAAAGCGAGCTTGCCGAGCTGGCTTTCCAATCCAATCTGGATGGCTTGCAGACCCGCCTTGTCCAGGGATCAGCCGGGTTGTTGGACAGTGAAAGCGCTATTTTAATCTTGCTTGATGAAGAGAACCCGGGCTGGCTGATCTACAAATCGTTAGGAAAAGACAATAAACTGACCTACCACTTGCAGCAAGAAGATGGCATAGGTCCGGTCAGCGAATGCCTGAGGACCGGGAAGACGGTCTGTGTTGAGGGAGAAGCCGCCCAGATCAATTTCGACCGGGATTGCTCCGGCGATGATCTGTTGCAGGTGCGTTCGTTGTTGTGTGCTAGCCTGTCTGCCGGTGGGCAAGTCCTGGGCGCGATTGTGAATTTGAACAAGAGCCAGGGGAGTTTCAACACACAAGACCAGGAGTTGATCTCCACGCTCGCCAGGCTGGCTGCCAGCCTGATCCACGGCAGCCGCTCACTCCAGCAATCGAAGATCCAGACCGCCAGCCTGGAAGCCGGGCGTTGGGAATCGCTTGATGTAGATCGGTCTGCCTCCGCCAGACCCTCCGGGGAGATGCTGGCAACGCCCGAAATCTTGCGCGCTCTCTTCGATAACCTGCCCGCCGGTCTTTACATAATCGACCAGGAATATCGCCTGTTAGCTGTCAATAACAGCCGCGCCCAGCGAGCTGCACAGTCCGCCGGGGCATTGGTGGGACAGACCTGTTACCAGGTGCTTTTTAACCGCCAGGAACCTTGTCTGGAGTGCCGCGCTCGGGCGACCTTGTTGAACGGACAGGTCACCCAGCGCAACGAGCGCTGGCGCAGCAGCGCCGAAAAAGCCGCCGAAGAGACTACTGACTGGGATATCAGTAGCTATCCTATCCTGGACGAACAGGGGAAGGTTACTCAGGCGCTCCTATATGAGCAGGATATTACCGAAAAGCGCCGCCTGGAGGCGATCTTAACCCAA
>Ga0209254_10004325_pt1 | contig 13021 bp, 12 predicted proteins | sample FrelakmetDIP11DI_FD_187148 | JGI IMG/M metagenome (GOLD analysis project Ga0209254, IMG submission 187148) | Freshwater lake sediment microbial communities from the University of Notre Dame, USA, for methane emissions studies - DIP11 DI (SPAdes)... | ecosystem: Environmental > Aquatic >...
CCGCCGTGACGGCAGCCTTGTACGCAGTCACGGTCTGCTTCATGTCGTCCAGGCCGTCCGGGAGGAGGTCTTCGAGCAGGCCGCCGCGGCCGGCTTCGTCGACGTGCAGGGGCCCGGGGTCACCGTCAGCCTGGACGACGCCCCGGTCCCCGACGACCTCAGCGACCTGCCTTCTGGAACCACTCCCGACGACTACGTCGTGCATCAGCAGGACGTCGAGGCCGTCGTCAACGCCCTCTGGGACGGTGGTGCCGAAGCCATGCAGATCATGGATCGGCGGATCACCAGCGTCAGCGCGGTCCGCTGCGTGGGCAACGTGATCATCCTCGACGGACAGGTCTACTCCCCGCCCTTCACGATCACGGCGATCGGCAGCCCGCAGCGCCTGACCACGGCGCTGGACCGCTCCGAGGCGGTCACGGTCTACCGGGAGTGGGCGGACTACATCGGGCTCGGCTTCGGCGTCCAGGAGCACACGCAGGTACTGCTGCCAGCGGCCACCGGGCCGGCGACCCTGGCGCACGCCGAGCCGCTGACGGACGAGGCGGACGCGTGACCCGCCCCCGACGCATCCTGGTGGTCGACAACTACGACAGCTTCGTGTTCAACCTCGTCCAGTACCTCGGCCAGCTCGGCGCCCATTGCGAGGTGCGACGCAACGACGGTGTGACCACCAGCGAGGCTCGCGACTACGACGGCGTCCTGCTGTCCCCCGGACCCGGGACGCCGCAGGCCGCAGGCGTGTCGGTCGCCATGGTCGGTGACCTGGCCGGGCACGTCCCCGTGTTCGGCGTCTGCCTGGGGCTGCAGGCCATCGCCGTCGCGTACGGCGCGGAGGTCACCCGCGCTCCGGAGCTGCTGCACGGCAAGACCAGCACGGTCCACCACGACGGCACCGGGGTGCTCGCCGGGGTGCCCGACCCATTCGTCGCCACCCGCTACCACTCGCTGGCCGTCCGCGAGCAGACCCTGCCCGACCAGCTGGTTGTCACCGCCCGCAGCGCAAGTGGCGTGGTCATGGCGTTGCGGCATCGGGACGTGGCCGTGGAGGGCGTCCAGTTCCACCCCGAGTCGGTGCTGACCGAAGCCGGGCACCAGATGCTGGCCACCTGGCTCACGGAGTGCGGCGACCCGGACGCACCTGCCCGAGCCGCGGGCCTGGGACCCGTCGTCCGTACCGGCCCGGCGTCCCTTCCGCTGCCGGACCCGGTCGGCTGAGCGCCCTACGGTGCAGCAGCGGCCGTCGGTGCCGGGGTCGCCGCCGGTGGCGTGGTCGGTGCGGGCGTCGGGACGGGTGTGGGGGCCGGGGCGACGGCGACCGTGATGGCGACCCGGGTCCCCGCGCTGACCTCCTGACCCGGAGACGGAGCCTGGAAGACGACCGTCCCCGCAGTCTCGGTGGACGTCTCCTCGTTCACCAGCACCTGGAAACCGGCCTGGGACAGGATCGCCTGAGCCTCCCCGCTGGGCAGGCCGACGACATCGGGCATCTCGACGTTCCCGTTGGACACCACGAGCGTCACCGACGACCCGACCTCGACCTCCGTTCCCTCCGGCGGCAGCACCTCCAGGACGGTGCCCTCGGGCTGGTCACTGGCCTGCTCACGGACGTCGCCGAGCACGAGCTCGGCGTCGGTGATGACCGGCCTCGCGTCGGCCACGTCCAGGCCCACGACACGCGGGACCAGCGTGCGCTCGCGTCCGGTGGACACCACGATGTCGACCTCGGTCTGCGGGTCGACGAGCTCCCCGGAGGCGGGTGACTGCTCGACGACCGTTCCCGCCTCGGCGTCCGGGTCGGCACGCTGGGAGACCTGGCCCAGGCCCAGCTCGCGCTCGTTGAGCGTGGCCTCGGCTGCCTCCGCCGACTGACCGACCAGGTTGGGGACGCGCACCTGCTGCTCGTTGGGCTGGAACAGCGCCCAGCCGGCGATCCCGGCGACTGCCAGGACCAGGAGCACGCCGATGGTGATCAGCGCGTAGCGTCCCGCGCGCGAGGGTGCCGCAGCGGGCTCCTCGTCGGAGATCCCTGGGACCAGTGACGTCGCCGCCGGCTCGGCGATGGCGACGGTCGGCGGAGGGACGGCCGCCACCGGCATCCCGGTGCGGGCCCGTTCGAGGTCGGCGCGCATCTCAGCCGCGCTCTGGTAGCGCTGGAGCCGGTCCTTGGCGAGCGCGGTGAGAACGACCGCGTCGACGGCCGGAGGAATGGATGGGTTGAGCGCCGAGGGCGGCGTCGGGGCCTCCTTCACATGAGCCATGGCCACCGACACCAGTGAGTCACCGATGAACGGGGGTCGCCCGGTGAGCAGCTCGTACAGCACGCACCCGGTGGCGTAGAGGTCGCTGCGCGCGTCCGCGGTCTCTCCCCGGGCCTGCTCGGGTGAGAGGTACTGGGCTGTCCCGACCACCATGGAGGTCTGGGTCATGGTCTGTCCGGCGTCGCCCATCGCGCGGGCGATCCCGAAGTCCATGACCTTGACCTGTCCGGCCTCGGTCATCATCACGTTGCCTGGCTTGATGTCGCGATGCACGATGCCGGCGCGATGGCTGTAGTCCAGGGCACGCAGCACTTCCTCGGTGATCTGCAGCGCGGTCTCGGTCGAGATGGACGGCTCCTCGCGCAGCATCTCGCGAAGGGTCTTGCCCTCCACGTACTCCATCACGATGAACGGGACGGACACCCCGTTGACCTCGCTCTCCCCGGTGTCGTACACCGCGACGATGTTGGGATGGTTCAGCGAGGCCGACGACTGGGCCTCCCGGCGGAAGCGAGCCTGGAAGGTCTGGTCGGTGACCAGGTCCACCCGCAGCGACTTGATGGCCACCGTCCGGCCCAGCCGCAGGTCACGGCCCCTGCGCACCTCGGCCATCCCACCACGGCCGATCACTTCGCCCATCTCGTAGCGCTCACCCAGCGGTGTCGGTCCGGCGCTGCCGGCGGTGGGGCTGCCTGCTGCACCTCCGGAAGGCACGCCGACCGTCGGCTGCTGCTCGGGTACCGGGCTGGTGTCGGGTTGCGGGGGACCCGCCCCCTCTGGCGTGTCGGTCACGATTCCGCGCCTCCCCTCAGGAGCACCGCTTGCATCACTGCTCGGGCCACAGGTGCGGCCAGCTGCCCACCCGAGATGTCCACCTCGCCCCCGGCGTCCTCGATCACGACTGCGACCGCCACCTGCGGGCTCTCGGCGGGGGCGAACGCGGTGAACCAGGCCAGCGGGGGATCGTCCTCGCCGCGCTCCGCGGTGCCGGTCTTGCCCGCCACGGTCACGTCGGGGATCGCGGCGTTCGTCCCGGTGCCCGACTCCACCACGGTGACCATCATCTCGGTGAGACCACGTGCGGTCGGGGGGGTCACCGCCTGGGACTGCTCGACGGGCTCGGTCACCTGCAGCGGCGCCAGGTCCGGGGCGAGGGCCTCGGCGATCAGGTAGGGCTTCATGAGCGTCCCGTCGTTGGCGATCGCGGCGGAGACCATCGCGGTCTGCAGCGCAGTCGCCCGCACGTCGTACTGGCCGACAGCCGCCTGCGCAGTCTGTGCGGCATCCATCTCCGCGGGGAAGACGCTGGTGGCGGCGTTGTAGGCCTCCAGCGGCTGCTGGTTGTACCCGAAGGCCTCCGCCTGCGCGCGCAGCGCGTCGTCCCCGAGCTCCAGGCCGACCGATGCGAAGGCGGTGTTGCAGGAGATGCGCAGGGCATCGGTCAGTGTCGTCTGGTCGTTGGGTCCACAGGCCCCGCCGGACTGGTTGGTCAGCACCGCCGTGCTCCCGGGAAGCGGCAGCGACGCGGGACCGGGCAGCGTCGAGTCGGGCGTGTATCTCCCGCTCTCCAACGCGGCCGCCGCCGTGACGAGCTTGAACACCGAGCCGGGCGGGTAGGTGCGCGCGATGGCCCGGTTGAGTGTGGGCTCGCTGGGGTCGGTCTCGTAGGCAGTCCAGGCCTGCTCCTGGACCTCGGGGTCCGGGTCGGCGAGCGGGTTGGGGTCGTAGCTCGGGCGGGCGGCCATCGCCAGGATGGCACCGGTGCGCGGGTCGAGGGCCACGACCGCACCGATGCGTCCCTCCAGGCCGGCGTCGGCGGCCTGCTGGGCCTCCGGGAGGAGGGTCAGACGGACGCTGCCGCCCTCGGGTGGACGTCCGGCGACCAGGTCGATCACGCGCCTGGCGAACAACGCATCGTCGGTGCCGGCCAGGATGTCGTTGGCGACCCGCTCGGTGGCCGCACGACCGTAGATCCAGGAGTAGAAGCCGGTGGCGTGGGCGTACAGCGGGCCCTCGGCGTACTCGCGCCGGTACTGGAACGTCCCGCCGGTCTCCACCGAGCGGGCCACGGCGGCATCCGCCACGAGGATCGGGCCGCGCTGACGGGCGTAGTCGTCGAGCAGCACGCGGCGGTTGTCCGAGCGGGCGTTGAGGTCGTCGGCCCATAACGCCTGGATGAAGGTGACGTTCACCAGCAGCGCGGCGAACATCAGCAGCGTGATGATCGACCAGCGTCGGATCGCCCGGTTCATCGCACCCGGACCGCCTGGGTCTGCGCCTCGGCCAGCGGCGCGGGAGGGGCCGGCGCGGGGCGCCGGGCGGCGTCGCTGACGCGCAGCAGCAGCGCCACGATCACCCAGTTCATCACCAGCGAGGAGCCACCCAGCGACAGGAACGGGGTGGTCAGGCCGGTGAGCGGGATGAGCCGGGTCACCCCACCGATCACGACGAACACCTGGAGCCCGACGGCGGTCGCCAGCCCGGCAGCCAGCAGGGTGCCGAACGGGTCTCGCGAACCGATGGCGATGCGCAGCCCACGGGCCACGAGAACGCCGTAGAGGACGATGATCACCATCAGGCCGGTGAGGCCGAGCTCTTCCCCGAGCGCCGCGGCGATGAAGTCCGACTCGGCGAACGGGATGAGATCGGGCTGGCCCCGCCCCAGCCCGGTGCCCAGCAACCCCCCGTACGCGAGGCCGTAGAGGCTCTGGATGATCTGGAAGTTGGCGTTGGGGTCGGCGAAGGGGTCCAGCCAGCCCGTCACCCGCGCCTGGACGTGGTCGAACAGCAGGTAGCTGGCGTACCCGCCCAGCGCGGCGAGCAGCACCCCGACCACCAGCCATCCGACCCGCTCGGTCGCGACGAACAGCAGCACCACGAAGACGCCGAAGAACAGCGCGGCAGCGCCCAGGTCGCGCTCGAACACCAGGATCGCCAGGCCCAGCGCCCACACGACGAGGATCGGCCCGAGGTCGCGGCCTCGGGGCAGGTCGATGCCCAGGACTCGCCGTCCGGCCAGAGCCAGGGCCTCCCGGTGAACCACCAGGTAGGAGGCGAAGGCGACCACCATGACGACCTTGGCGGCCTCCCCGGGCTGGAACGACTGCCCGAGGACGGAGATCCAGATCCGTGCGCCGTTGATCTCCACGCCGAGGCCCGGGACGAGCGGCAGCAGCAGCAGCCCCACGCCCAGCAGGAACGTGAGGTAGGTGTAGCGGCTGAGCATGCGGTGGTCGCGCACCGTCGCGAGCACCAGGCACAGCAGCAGCAGCCCAACCACGCTCCACACCAGTTGGCCCGGGGCCTCGGCCGACGGCGGTGGCAGCTCCAGGCGCGCGGCCTGGGCCTGGTTGGCCACGTCCAGACGATGGATCATCGCCAGGCCGATACCGTTGAGCGCGAGCGCCGCGGGCATCAGCACCGGGTCGGCGTACGGCGCCCGCCAGCGGATGACCAGGTGGACGGCGATGCCGACCGTGGTGACGGCGATCCCGTACCCGAGGAGCCGGCTCGGGGGCGCACCGGCCGTGCCGAGCCCGACGCTGGCGTAGGCGCCGATGGCGATGGCCACGGCGACCAGCACCAAGGCCAGCTCGACCCACCGCCCGGTCCCTAGCCGGCGTGCCTGCGCAGCAGGGTCCGTGCTCACGTCAGCTCCGCTCGCTGTCGGCGGACTCGCACGCCAGGCCCGGGAAACCGCTGATCTGCGGGCCGGCGTTGTTGGCCCGGCACGCCTCGCGGCGCACGCGCTCGACGATCAGCTCGGCCTCGGTGAGGTCGTCGGCGCGGATGCCCTGCCGGACGTCCTCCTGGTAGACCTCAGGCAGCGCCTCCACGGGCAGGTCCGGGATCTCGAGGGCGACCGTGCTGCCGGGAAACCCGGGCAGCCCCGCACGGATGACGACGTCCTCCCCGTCGGTGCCGACGTAGTACTGCTGCCCGTACCAGGCCGACAGAGCGCGTATCCCGACGACGAGGAGGACGACGACGACGCCAGCGAGGGCCGCCAGCAGCACCCACCGCCACCGGCTGCGGCGGCGTGGGGCGTAACGGCGAGCCTCCTCGTCCTCGTCCTCGCTCTCGTCCTCGTCACGCGACGGCTCGGACGAACCGCCCATGGCGGCCTGCACGGTACCGGTCCCGTCGGTCTGCTCGATCTCGTCGTAGCGCAGCGCATCGGGATGGCCGGCTCCCGTGGCGGCCGCACCCACCAGGTGCGCCTCCGTGGTGTCGTCGTCGTGGGATTCGTGGTCGGAGGCTCGCACGTCGGCGACCACGCACGTGATGTTGTCCGGACCGCCGGCTGCTACTGCGAGCTCGACGAGCCGGTCGGCTGCGGCCTGCGGGTCCGCCTGCTCCATCAGCTCGGCGCGGATCGCCTCCGCGCTCACCACGCCGCACAACCCGTCGCTGCAGAGCATGACCCGGTCGCCATCCTGTGCGGGGACCTGGGCCAGGTCGGGCCCGACGTCCTCGCCGCCGAGGGCCTGCAGGAGAAGCGACCGGGCGGGGTGGCTCTCCCTCTCGTTCTCGCCGATACGCCCCTCGTCGATGAGGGCCTGGACGTAGGTGTGGTCGCGGGTGAGCTGGATGAGCTCTCCGTCACGCAGCAGGTAGGCCCGGGAGTCGCCGATGTGCGCCAGGCTGAACCCGCCGCCGGTCCACAGCAGGGCGGTGACCGTGGTGCCCATGCCGCTGCGGCTGGGGTCAGCCTCGACCAGGTCGCGGATGCGGTGGTTGGCTTGCGTGATCGCCTCGACCAAGGCGGCGTCGCTCTCCTGGCCACCGGGGGCCGGACCCTGGCCGTCGAGGTTGGCCAAGGCTTCCACAGTGACCGCACTGGCGACCTCGCCAGCGGCGTGCCCCCCCATGCCGTCGGCGACCACGAGCAGCCGCGGCCCGGCATAGCCGGAGTCCTCGTTGCCTTGCCGCACCAGGCCCACGTGGGACTGCGCGACCGACCGGATGACCAGGCCCATGACAGCGAGCCGAGTCACTTCCGCAGCTCGAGCACGGTTCGGCCCAGCCGGACGGTGGACTTGGCGCCCACCGGTGTCGGCCTGCTGATCCGCGCCCCCGCCACGTACGTCCCGTTGGTCGACCCGAGGTCCTCGACGTACCACTGGCCGTTGTGCGGGAGGAAGCGTGCGTGCCTGGTGGAGACGTACTCGTCGGACAGGGCCACGTCGTTGCCCTCCCCCCGTCCCGCCGTCAGCGGCCCGCTGAGGGTGACCTGCTTGCCGCTGTCGCCGCCCTCGATCACCACCATCTTCGTAGGGGCGCCGCGGTGCAGCTTGACCGGCTTGACCTGCTGGGGGGGCGCCGGCGCCGGTGCAGCAGCAGCCTCGGGGCGGGCTGTCGGGGTGCGGGGTCGCACCCCGAACAGGTCGGCACGGATGGCCGAGGCGATCGCGAACGCAAAGATCCACAGAAGGGCGAGGAAGCCCATCTGGATCAGCGTGAGGGTGAGCTCGGACACGGCTCAGCCTTGGCCCGTGCCACTGCCCGGCCCGGCCCGGGGATTGCCGCGATGGACGGTGATGGTCGTCGATCCGAGCCGCACCTGCGTGCCGTCGTGCACCGGAGCCTGGGCGACCCGCTGGCCGTCGACGATGGTCCCGTTGGTCGAGTGCAGGTCCACCACGACGACGTCGGCGTGCGTCCCCTCGCCCAGCACGCGGAACTCCGCGTGGCTGCGGCTCACGCCCGGGTCGTCGATGCGGATGTCGCAGTCCGACCCGCGTCCGACCAGGACGCCGGCCGCAGTGACCGGCACGACCGATCCGTTCACCTCGAGGTAGGCCGGCGCTGAGCGCACCGGGCCGGGCGTCGGCCCCCCGGCGCTCACGCTGGCGCGCACCTCGCTGGACACACGGAACTGGCCCGTGCGGAGGTCGTCCGCTCGCTCGATGGACACCTCGACCCGGCCCGGAAGGGCGTAGCGCTGCAGGTCGGCGTGCTCGGTGACCAGAGCCGTCAGCTCGGTGACGAGGCTGGTCGAGTACGGGGCGAGCCGGTCGTGGTCACGCGGGGACAGCGCGACGGTGAACCGGTTGGGGGCCAGCGACCGGTCGCGCGAGACGATGGCGGCGTTGTCGTCGAGCTCGCGCTGCAGCGCCGAGGCAACCTCCACCGGCTGCACCTCGGAGCGGAAGACGCGGGAGAACCCGCCGTTCACCCATGACTCCAGGCGCTGCTCGATACGCCGCAACGTTCCCACCGCACCTCCTCCCGCCTCCTCGCCTGCGTGTCGGCCGCTGGTCCGCCACGTGCGAGGATCGTATCCGCGACGAGCGCCCGGAGCCGTCGGCGCGCTGGGGGGTCGCGTCCGGCGTGGTACCCTGCCAGGTGCGGCGAGGTCGGCCGACCGGCCGGCAGCGTCCGCGGTGGCCTGGTCAGACTCCCTGCTCAGGGCACGTCTCGCGCGAGTGGCGGAACAGGCAGACGCGCACGGTTCAGGTCCGTGTGTCCGCAAGGACGTGGGGGTTCAACTCCCCCCTCGCGCACCGTTCGTACCAGCCGTCCGAGGTCACAGCGAGGACCGGACGATCGAGCTCAGCTCGTCCACGGTCAGCTCGATCGGGTGCCCCTTCATGCTCGACGACCGGGCGGCGGCCGCGACGACGTCCTCGATGTCCTCGGCCCCCAGGCCATGCTTGCCGAGGCCCGGGATCGACAGGAACTGGCAGGTGTCTCGCACCCACGAGACGAGGTCCTCGACCCGGGCGGTCTGGTCGCCGGTCACCAGCCGGGCAGCCTCGGCGAAGCGTCGCAGCGCCACCGAGGACGGGTCGCGGCCACGCAGCGCGGTCACTGTCACGGTGACCGCTGAGGGAAGCAGCGCCGCACAGATGGCGCCGTGAGCCCCGCCGGTGACCCCACCCACCACCCCAGCGAGGCCGTGCACGGCACCGAGCTTGGCGTTGGCCAGCGCCATGCCGCCCAGCAAGGAGCTCAGCGACATGTCCGTGCGGGCCGCTTCGTCCGAGCCGCGGTCGTAGGCCCTGCGAAGCGATCGGCCGGCGGCTGCCAGACCGGTGCGCGCGAATCCGTCGGTCAGCGGGCTGGCGTGGGGGGAGACGAACGGCTCCAGGCACTGCGTGAGCGCGTCCAGGCCAGCCGACGCAGTCACCGCCTTCGGGCAGCTCAGGGTCAGCAGCGGGTCGACGATGGCGACGCGCGGCAGCAGGGTCGGTCCGCGCAGGCTGACCTTGACGGCGTGCTCGGGGGAGGACAGGACGGCGTTCGCCGTCACCTCTGATCCGGTCCCCGCGGTCGTCGGCACCGCAACCACGGGCAGGCCCGGTCCGGGGAGCGGCCGGCCTGCTCCGATGACCTCGAGATGGTCCATCGGGTCTGCGGCTGCGACGAGTGCGCCCGCGGCCTTGGCCAGGTCGATGACGCTTCCGCCGCCGAGGCCCAGCACCACGTCGCAGCCTCGGGCCGCGTCCACCGCGGCTCGGGCGTCGGCGACGGTGGGCTCGCGCTCGACGCTCAGCGTGACGAGGTCGACCCCGGCCTCCTCCAGCGCATCCCGGACGTTGTAGCGCTGCGGGCGGGAGCCGGTGACCAGCAGCGCGTGGGACCCGTGGGCGACCACTGCCCCAGGGATCTGCCGGGCGGTGCCAGGACCGAACACGACCCGGCCAGCGGTCGCGAAGGTGAAGGACTCGCGGGTCATCCCTGCCTCGAGCGTCCCTGCCTCGAGCGCCACGCCTCGGCCCGGTCGGGGTCGACCGGGGTGAAGGTGACCGAGGACCGTGGCCTGGCCATCCAGTCGGCGACCGTGTCGCGCCAGGTGGCGTAGTGCGGCGTGGCCTTGTGCGCGGCCGGGGCCTCCTCGTCGGCGTACACCTCGACCAGCACGACGTGAGCCGGGTCCTCACGGTCCTGGATCACGTCGAAGCGCAGCACCCCGGGCTCGTCCCGGGATGCCTCGGCGTTTCGCCGTGTCGCATCGAGGAAGGCCTCGACCTGGCCGGGCAGCACCTGCACGTCCACGTGGACCACTCGCATGGCCCCATCCTGCCGCCAAGACCCACCCCCCGAACGCCGATCTTGACGAAAGCGCCGTCTCCAGTCCTGCTATGCGGCTCTAGCGTCAAGATCAGCACTCGAGGATCTGACCAGTGATGGTCCGCGAGGGCTCTGAACACGAGGTCCACACCCACGTAGATGGGTGAGGCTTCCAGGTCACGTGTCAAGCAGTCTTCGATACCGGGGAATCCGACCCTGGCCAAGCGCAGGCTCCTCGTTCACCATGATGCCTATGAGGAGCGTGCTGGCTCGGCTGCTGCCGGGAGTGGTACGCGACCGGACGTCGGACGCGGACCCGTTCGAGACCCTCGAGCTGCAGGCCCGGCTGTCACGGCTGTCGCAGGAGGTGCGGCGCCTCGACGCCGCCGGCCACGGCCGGATCGGCACCTGGCACCATCTGCGGGCGGCCCAGGAGGCCTACGAGCGGACGCTGGACGATGCGTGCCGGCTCGCGGGCATCGAGATCGAGCCTGGACGGGGCGTCGCGCACCGCCTGCTGGCCGAGGCTGCCCTCGCTGAGCGCGGCTGGCGGTGGTGAGGCTGCTGGAACGGTCGCCGGCGGAAGGGTCAGAACATCCGGTCGACGGTGTGACCCTCAGCCACGGCGCGCTTGAGGTGCATCCGTAGCGGGTCCACCCGGATCAACGCGGGCGGGGCGCCCAGCACTGCCGGGAGCTCGGCCATCATCGTGTGGAAAGCCGTGCTGGCGCGGTGGGCGTCGAGCGCGTCGTGGTCGGTGAACCACTCGTAGAGCCACACGATGTCGTCGGCCTCAGGGTCGACGGACACGATGAAGGCCTCGGTGCCCGGCTCGCCCGCCAGCGCGTCCATGTACCGGTTCATCGCGTCCAACGCCGCGGTCCGGCCCCCCGGCCGGCACACCAGCCGGACGAACAGGCCCACGCGTCCAGGCAACAGGGCCCCCATCGGACGGTCCTGGGCGTCCTCCACATCGCTAGTGAACACCCGGGTCGGTCGCTGCGCGCGTGGAGCGCGGTCGCGGCGGGCTGATCAGCTGGCTGACGACGGCGCGCAGCAGGCGGGCGGTGAGTGCACCGTCGGCGAGCGCCATCTCGACGAGGTCGTCGAAGACCGGCCCGCGAGCCGCGCCGGCGCGGATGCCGGCGTCCACCAGCGCCGGCCGTCGCGAGAGCCGGGCCACCGCGCCGACGTCGCGGTGGTGCCGTCCCAACGCGGCCCGCAGGGCGCGTCGATAGGCGCGTCCTGGGTCGTCGGCCAGCATCGCGCTCCGTCCGGCGCACCTGCCCGACAACGCCGCGTAGTAGATGCCCTCCCCGGAGGTGGGGTTGACCAGGCTGAGCGCGTCCCCGGCCAGCAGCACGCGCCCGTCAGGCTGGCTCGGGCGCCAGGACGACAGCGGCAGCAGGTGCCCCCGGACGTCACGGAGCGTCCCGGCCCACGGCACTCCGCGGCGCAGCCCGTCCAGCAGATCGGTCCTGGTGGGCCGGTCGGTCCCGGTGAGCAGCACCCCGTAGCCGACGTTGGCGGTGCCGTCGCCGATGGGGAACGACCAGGCGTATGCCGGCCAGCGCTGGGAGTCCATGGTGATGGCCTGCTCGGTGGGGACCTCGTCCGGGACGTCGCAGTACGCCCGCATGGCCACGGCCGCGTGGCCGGGCGGCTGGTCGGGCAGCCCGAGGCTTCGGCGAACCACGCTGCCGGGTCCGTCCGCACCGACGACCACCTCTGCCCGCACGGTGCCGTCGACCACGACCTGGTCGGTCTCAGCCCGGACGGTGCGGACCCGCTGACACCGCAGCACCGCCCCCGCCGCGACGGCCGCCTCGACCAGGCGCGCGTCGAGCACCCGGCGGGGGACCACGTGGGCCGGCCGGCGCATGTCGTGGGTCGCGGCGGCACCGGTCGTACCCCGAAGGGTGAGCCGGTGGACGGCGCGGTAGCCGGTCACGACGTCGTCGACGCCGAGTCCGGCCCACACGTCCAGCGCCTGAGGGGCCACCCCGTCGCCGCAGGGCTTGTCGCGCGGGAAGTCCGAGCGGTCCAGCAGCAGCACCCGCGCCGACGGCCTGGCCGCCAGGGCGGCGAGCGCCGTGGTCGCGCCGGCGGGTCCGGCGCCCACCACCACCAGGTCCCACCGGTCCTGGGCGTCCGTCACGGACGCGACGGTGCCACGACCGTCCTGCGCCGGCGACCCCGGGAGCCGGTGATCGGTTCGCCGGTTGGGCTGGACGGCGGCGGACAGGGACACTGGGGGGATGTCCGTCCACGACACCCTGCGAGCAGACGTGCTCGTCGTCGGCGCTGGGCCCGCCGGCTCGGCCGCGGCCGCCTGGGCCGCCCGTGGCGGGCGTGACGTGCTGCTGGCTGACGCCGCCACCTTCCCCCGCGACAAGCCCTGCGGCGACGGACTGACCCCGCGCGCCGTCGCCGAGCTCCGCCACCTCGGGCTCGCCGAATGGCTCTCCGGCCGAGCGGTCAACCGCGGGCTGCGCGCAGCCGGCTTCGGCCAGGTCCTGCACCTGCCCTGGCCCGGGGGCTCGCTCCCGGCGCACGGGGGAGCGGTCCCGCGCCTCGAGCTCGACGCGACCATCCGGGACGTGGCGGTGGCTGCCGGCGCGAAGACCCTCGACGCGTCCCGCGCGGTCGGTGTGGACCGGGTGTCGGGCCGCGTGGAGGCCGTCCACCTGCGTCGCGGCGCCGACACCGTCACCGTGCGGTGCCGCCAGCTCGTCGTCGCCGAC
>Ga0209254_10004326_pt1 | contig 13021 bp, 8 predicted proteins | sample FrelakmetDIP11DI_FD_187148 | JGI IMG/M metagenome (GOLD analysis project Ga0209254, IMG submission 187148) | Freshwater lake sediment microbial communities from the University of Notre Dame, USA, for methane emissions studies - DIP11 DI (SPAdes)... | ecosystem: Environmental > Aquatic >...
GTGCTCGATCTGCATCACCGGCTCTTCGTCGCGCGCCTCGGTCAGTTGCTCGAACGCGCGCTCCAGCGCCGCCTCGGCGGCTGCGCCCAGCGGGCAGTGCCACATTCCGATCCGCTGCAGCGTGCTCTGGCGGTAGTCGGTGCCGGCATCGACATTGACCATCTCCAGCCGGGCCTTGAGCAGCTCGATCGCGGGCAGGATGCGGTCGCGGTGCAACCCATTGGGGTACAGGTCGTCGGGATGGAAGTTGGACGTGGTCACGATGCTCACGCGGTTGGCGAACAGGGCTTCGAGAAGCCGATGCAGGATCATCGCATCGGTGACGTCGGCGACATGGAACTCGTCGAAGCAGATCAGCCGGAAGCGGCGCGCGATGCGACGGCCCAGTTCCTCGAGCGGGTTGACGGTGCCCTTCAGGTCCTGCAGTTCGCGATGCACCTCGCGCATGAACTCGTGGAAGTGCAGCCGGGTCTTGCGCGCCAGCGGCACGCTCTGGAAGAAGCAGTCCATCAGGAAGCTCTTGCCGCGCCCGACGCCGCCGTACATGTAGACACCGCGGGGGATCGGCGGGCGGTTGATCAACTTGGTCAGAGCGTTGCCGCGCCGCGCCTTGTAGTCGATCCACTCCCTTTCGCAGCGCTCCAGCGCGGCGATGGCCTGCAACTGCGCCGGGTCAGCCTTGAACCCGCGCTCGGCGAGCGTCGCTTCGCAGCGTTGACGGACGGACACGCGCTCAGAAATTGAGGGGTCGCTTGTCGACGGCCAGCGCCGCTTCCTTGGTGGCTTCGCTCAAGCTGGGGTGGGCGTGGCAGATGCGCGCGATGTCCTCGCTGCTGGCACGGAACTCCATCGCCACCACGGCCTCGGCGATCAGCTCGCTGGCCATGGGGCCGACGATGTGCACGCCCAGGATCTCGTCGCTGACCGCGTCGGCCAGGACCTTGACCATGCCGGTGGTGTCGCCCAGGGCCCGCGCCCGACCGTTGGCCATGAAGGGGAAGGTGCCGGCCTTGTAGGCGCGGCCGGCGGCCTTGAGTTGCTGCTCGGTCTGGCCGACCCATGCGATCTCGGGGCTGGTGTAGATCACCCACGGAATGGTGTTGAAATTGACATGTCCGTGCTGACCGGCGATGCGCTCGGCCACGGCGACGCCCTCTTCCTCGGCCTTGTGCGCGAGCATCGGGCCGCGCACGACGTCACCCACGGCCCAGACACCGCTCAGGTTGGTGCGGCACTGGTCGTCGACGACGACGGCACCGCGTTCGTCGATCTTCAGGCCCACCGCCTCGGCGTTCAGGCCCTGGGTGTTGGGGACGCGCCCGATGGACACGATGAGCTTGTCGGCGTCCAGCGTCTTCGCCTCGCCCTGCGCCGTGGTATAGGCCACACGAACCTGTCCATCCTGGCCCTTCTTGCCCACGTTGACCTCGCCGACCGTGACGCCGAGTTCGATCTTCAGGCCCTGCTTCGTGAACGCCTTGTGCGCTTCCTTGGCGATCTGCTCGTCGACGGCGCCCAGGAAAGTGGGCAGCGCTTCCAGCACCGTCACTGCCGAGCCCAGGCGGCGCCACACCGAGCCCATCTCGAGGCCGATGACGCCCGAACCGATGAGCGTCAGGCGCTTGGGCACGGCCCCGATGCGCAGCGCGCCGTCGTTGCTGAGGACGACCTCCTCGTCGAACGGCGCGCCCGGCAGCGCACGCGCGCTGGAGCCGGTGGCCACGATGATCTGCTTGCCGGTCAGCACCTCGTCACCCACCGCGATCTGGTAGCCGCCGTCCAGTGCACGCACGAAGGAACCGCGGCCATGAAAGAAGCTGACCTTGTTCTTCTTGAAGAGATAGAGGATGCCGTCGTTGTTCTGCTTCACGACAGCGTCCTTGCGCGCCAGCATCTTGCCCACGTCGATGGCCAGATCCTTCAGGCCGATACCGTGGTCGGCGAAGTGGTGCGCGGCGTGGTCGTAGTGTTCGCTGCTCTGCAGCAGCGCCTTGCTCGGGATGCAGCCGACGTTGGTGCAGGTGCCGCCGGGTGCCGGACCGCCCTTGTCGTTCTTCCACTCGTCGATACAGGCGGTGCTCAAGCCGAGTTGCGCCGTGCGGATGGCGCCGATGTAGCCGCCGGGGCCAGCGCCGATGACGATGACGTCGAAAGTCTTGGACATGGTGATGGGTTCTCTTGTTGTCGCGCCGGGTCATTCTCGAGTCGATCCGGCTTCGCTGGGCGACTCGCCCCCCGAGGGGGGCGGGCTGGGCGCAGCCCAGCCCTGGGGTCATTCATTGGGCACGAAGATCCAGAGCAGGATGTAGAGCACGACGCCGGTGCCGCCGAACAGCGCCAGCGTGGCGAGAATCAGGCGCCAGATCCACGATTCCACACCGCTGATCGTCGCGATGCCGCCGCACACGCCGCCAAGCCAGCGGTCGCTGCGGCTGCGGCGAAGGCGGTTGATGGCGGCCACGGCCGGGATGTCCGGCGCCGGCGGGGGGCCGTCGAGCAGCCGCGCCTTGGCTCGCTGGAACTCTTCTTCGCTCAGTGCGCCGCGTGAACGGAGGTCGTCCAGGCGGGCCAGTTCGTCGGCGAGTCCCATGGTGATCTCCAGGCGTGAAGGGGGCTGCGGGTCAGATGTCGAACAACAGGCGCGCCGGATCTTCCAGCGCCTCCTTCATGGCCACCAGCCCCAGCACGGCCTCGCGGCCGTCGATGATGCGGTGGTCGTAGGACATCGCCAGGTAGTTCATCGGCCGCACCACGACCTGGCCGTTCTCCACCACCGCACGGTCCTTGGTGGCGTGCACGCCGAGGATCGCGCTCTGCGGCGGGTTGATGATGGGCGTGGACAGCATCGAGCCGAAGACGCCCCCGTTGCTGATGGAGAAGGTGCCGCCCGAGAGCTCGTCCATCGACAGCTTGCCGTCGCGTGCCTTGGTGCCGTACTCGGCAATCTTCTTCTCGATGTCGGCAAAGCTCATCTGGTCGGCATTGCGCAGGATCGGCACGACCAGGCCGCGCGGCGACCCCACGGCAATGCCGATGTCGAAGAAGCCGTGGTAGACGATGTCGTTGCCGTCGATGCTGGCGTTGAGCACCGGGTACTTCTTCAGGGCGGCCACCGCGGCCTTGACGAAGAAGCTCATGAAGCCGATCTTGACGCCGTGCTCCTTCTCGAATTTTTCCTGGAAGCGCTTGCGCATTTCCATCACCGGGGCCATGTTGACCTCGTTGAAGGTCGTCAGGATGGCATTCGTGGCCTGCGACTGCAGCAGGCGTTCGGCGACACGGGCACGCAGGCGCGACATCGGCACGCGCTGCTCGGGGCGGTCGCCGAGATTGGCTGAAGGCGGTGCGGCCACGGCCGGCAGCGGACGGGCCACCGCGGGTGCCGCGGGCGCAGCCACGGGTGCCGGTTTCGGCGCCGAAAGCGCACCGAGCACGTCGCCCTTGGTCACGCGCCCGTCCTTGCCGGTGCCGGCCACCGACCCCGCAGGCAACGCGTTGTCGGCCATCAGCTTGGCCGCTGCAGGCATGGCCACGTCAGCCTTGCTGCCGCCCGCGGCACGCGCTGACGAAGGGGCGGGCGCAACTGCCGGCATCGCCTTGACTTCCGGCGGGCTGGCCGTCGCCGTCGCCTCGGTGTCGACCCTGGCGATCACCTCGTCGGCAACGCAACTCTCGCCGTCCCCCTTGACGATCTGCACCATCACGCCCGCCGCCGGGGCCGGCACCTCGAGCACGACCTTGTCGGTCTCGATCTCGACCAGGATCTCGTCCATGGCCACGGCCTCGCCCGGCTTCTTCTTCCATTGCAGCAAGGTGGCCTCGGCCACCGATTCCGACAGTTGCGGAACCTTCACTTCAACAATTGCCATGATCTGTCTCGTTGTGTCCTGGTAGGGGTCCGCAAGTCTCACTTGGAGAGCACGAAGCCCTTGAGCTTGCCGAAGGCCTGCTCGAGCAGCGCCTTCTGCTGCTCCTGGTGCAGGTGGGAATAGCCAACCGCCGGCGACGCCGACGCCGGCCTGCCGGCATAGCCCAGCTTCTGCCCATCGAGCATGTTCTCGTGCACGTAGTGCTGCACGAAGAACCAGGCGCCCTGGTTCTGCGGCTCGTCCTGGCACCAGACCACTTCGGTGGCGTTGGGGTAGCGCTTCATCTCGGCGCCGAAGGCCTTGTGCGGGAAGGGGTAGAGCTGCTCGACGCGCACGATGGCCACTTCCCAGGCCTTCTTCTCGTCACGACGGCGCAGCAGGTCGTATACCACCTTGCCCGAGCAGGCGATGACGCGCTTGACCTTGTCGGGATCGACCTCGGGTCGGGTGGCGCCGATGACGGTACGGAAGTCGTTCTTCGTGAACTCGCTCAACGGCGAGGTTGCATCCTTGGCGCGCAGCAGCGACTTCGGCGAAAAGATGATCAGCGGCTTGCGGAACTGCCGCACCATCTGCCGGCGCAGCAGGTGGAAGATCTGGCTCGCGCTGGTCGGCTGGCAGATCTGCATGTTGTTGTCGGCGGCCAATTGCATGAAGCGCTCCAGGCGCGCCGAGCTGTGCTCGGGCCCCTGCCCTTCATAGCCGTGCGGCAGCAGCAGCGTGATGCCGTTCACGCGGCCCCACTTGACCTCACCCGAAGCGATGAACTGGTCGATGACCACCTGCGCACCGTTGACGAAGTCGCCGAACTGCGCTTCCCAGATCGTCAGCGTGTTGGGCTCGGCGGCGGCGTAGCCGTACTCGAAGCCCAGCACCGCCTCTTCCGACAGCAAGGAGTCGATGACCACGAACGGGGCCTGGTTGTCGGCCACGTTCTGCAGCGGTGTGTACGTGCCGGTGTCCCACTTCTCGCGGTTCTGGTCGTGCAACACGGAGTGACGGTGGGTGAAGGTGCCGCGCCCGCAGTCCTCGCCCGACAACCGCACGGCGTAGCCGCTGGCCACCAGCGACGCGTAGGCCAGCGTCTCGCCCATGCCCCAGTCGACATTGATCTCGCCACGCCCCATCGCGGCGCGGTCGGCGATGACCTTCTCCACCAATGGGTGCACCTTGAAATTGCCGGGGATCGTGGTAACGCGCTCCGACAGGCGCTTGATCTCGGCCAGCGGCAGCGCGGTGTCAGCGGCATCGGTCCATTTCTTGCCCAGGAAGGGCGCCCAGTCGACGGCGTACTTGCTCTTGAAATTGGTCAGCACCGGGTCGGCGGTATGGCGGCCCTCGTCCATCGCCGAGCGGAAGGCCTTGGCGATCTTGTCGGGCCCGTCGGCGGGCAGCACGCCCTGGGTCACCAGCTTGTCGCCGTAGAGGCGGCGCGTGCCGGGGTGGGTGGCGATCTTCTTGTACATCAGCGGCTGCGTCAGGCTGGGCGTGTCCTGCTCGTTGTGACCGAGCTTGCGGAAGCAGACGATGTCCACCACCACGTCCTTCATGAACTGCTGGCGGTAGTCCATGGCCAGTTGCGTGCACAGCACGACCGCCTCGGGGTCGTCGCCGTTCACGTGCAACACCGGTGCTTCGACCATCTTGACGACATCGGTGCAATACAGCGTGGAGCGGGTGTCGCGCGGGTCGCTGGTGGTGAAGCCGATCTGGTTGTTGATCACCAGGTGCACCGTGCCGCCGGTGAAATAGCCGCGGGTCTGCGCCAGCGCCAGCGTCTCCATGACGACGCCCTGGCCGGCGAAGGCGGCATCGCCGTGCACCAGCACCGGCAGCACCTGGGCACCGGTCTTGTCGCCGCGGCGGTCCATGCGGGCCTTGACCGAGCCTTCGACCACCGGGTTGACGATCTCCAGGTGGCTCGGGTTGAACGCCAGGCTCAGGTGCACAGGGCCACCGGGCGTCGTGACGTCGCTGGAGAAACCCTGGTGGTACTTGACGTCGCCCGATGGCAGCGCCTCGGGCGCGGTGTGGTCGAACTCGGCGAACAGGTCCTTGGGCATCTTGCCCAGGGTGTTGACGAGCACGTTCAGCCGCCCACGGTGGGCCATGCCGATGACGATCTCCTGCACGCCCTTGCCGCCGGCGCGCTGCACGAGTTCGTCCATGCTGGCAATGAAGCTTTCGCCACCCTCCAGCGAGAAGCGCTTCTGGCCCACGTACTTGGTGTGCAGATAGCGCTCCAGGCCTTCCGACGCGGTAAGGCGCTCGAGAATGTGTGTCTTTTCCGCCGCGCTGAAGCTGGGCTTGCTGCGGATCGACTCCAGCCGCTCCTGCCACCAGCGCTTCTCGGCCGGGTCGGTGCAGTGCATGAACTCGGCGCCGACGGTGCCGCAGTAGGTCTCGCGCAGCGCCTGCAGGATCTCGCGCAGCGTCATGTTCTCGGCCTTGCCGAAATACGTGTTGGCCGCGGAAAAAGTGATGTCCATGTCCGATTCGGACAGGTCGTAGAACGCCGGCTCGAGTTCCGGGATCTTGGCGCGCTCCGTGCGCTTGAGCGGGTCCAGATCGGCCCAGCGCGAGCCCAGAAAACGGTAGGCCGCGATCAGCGACTGCACGTGAACCTGCTTGCGCGCCACGGCGAGGTCGGCCTCGCTGGCCTTCAGGGCAAAGGCATTGGCCTTGGCACGCTGCGCGAAGGACTCGACGACGGGGGCGTGAGCCACGTCGCGGCTGTCGCTGCCGTCCACGGCAGGCACGTGCTGCAGGTTGTCGAAATAGGTGCGCCAGTTGTCGGGCACGCTGCCGGGATTGTCGAGATAGGCCTCGTACAACTCCTCGACATAGGGGGCGTTACCCCCGAACAGGTACGAGTTGGACCTGTACTGCTGCATCATCTTTCGCTCACCTTTCGCGCCGGTTTCCAGCGCTTGCGATGGGTTGATCAACCTTCCGCGGCCCCGGCTGCACCGGGCGAGCGGATTGCGACCCGCCTTGCTGCTTGACAATCGCCAGCAAGGGGACGGGAAGGACCGTATCTTCTAGAAGCGTGGGACTCTATCACCCACGCCCGCATTTGTTCGGATGCCGTATTGGGCGCCCCCTTGCCCTTGCGTTTGCTGACAAGACCGTCTGCCCCTCGGGCCAACCGTGTGCCGGACACCACATCGATAGTGCAGAGGGCGCCTCGAACGCGGCGCCGCCCCACGCCGGCAATTGCCGAGCGGCCCCGGACTTTCCCGGCTTCCGGCGTTCGCTGCCGGCACTAAAATCAAGGGTTCTTCGCACCCCACAGAGGAACGCTCCATGAAGATCAAAGCCCTTCTGCTTGCCGCGGCCCTGGCCGCCGCGGCGGCGCTGCCAGCCCAGGCGCAGACTCTGCGCTGGGCGGCGCAGAACGACATCCTGACGATGGACACGCATTCGCAGAACCACGCGACGACCAACGCCATACTGATGCACGCCTACGAAGGCCTCACCCGCTACAGCGCCAAGTACGAGATCGAACCCGCGTTGGCCACCAAGTGGACCTTCATCAGCCCGACGCAGGTGCGCTTCGAATTGCGCAAGGGCGTGAAATTCCACGACGGCACGCCCTTCACGGCCGACGACGTGGTCTTCTCCTTCGGCCGCATCAAGCAGCCGCAGGGCACGATGCAGATCTACGTCACCGGCATCAACGAGATCAAGAAGATCGACGACCACACGGTCGACATGATCCTGGCGGCGCCGAACCCGCTCCTGCTGCGCAACATCGTCGACTTCCGCATCATGAGCAAGGCCTGGTCGGAGAAGAACCGCACCGCCAACGTGCAGGACTACAAGGCCAAGGAAGAGAATTTCGCCTCGCGCAACGCGATGGGCACCGGCCCCTACAAGATCACCGGTTGGACGCCCGAGCAGCGCGTCACGATGACCATCAACACCGACTGGTGGGACAAGCACCAGGGCAACGTCAAGGAGGTGGTCTACACGCCGATCAAGAGCGACCCCACCCGCGTGGCGGCGCTGCTCTCGGGCGACGTGGACATGCTCACCGACATTCCCACGCAGGACGTGGCGCGCCTGCGCACCGACAGCAAGCTCAAGGTGCTGGACGGCCCCGAGGTGCGCACGATCTTCTTCGCGCCCGACGTCGGCAGCGCGGAGCTGAAGTACAGCAACGTCAAGGGCAAGAACCCCTTCGCCGACAAGCGCGTGCGCCAGGCGCTGAGCATGGCCATCGACCGCGAGGCCATCAAGCGCAACATCATGCGCGGGCTGTCGATACCGGCCGGCCTGATGGTGGCCCCCGGCGTCAACGGCAACACGCCCGACCTGGACGTGCCGACGAAGGTCGACCCCGACGGCGCGAAGAAGCTGCTGGCCGACGCCGGCTACCCCGACGGCTTCGAGGTGCGCATGAACTGCCCCAACAACCGCTACGTCAATGACGAGGAGATCTGCCAGGCCGTGATCGCGATGTGGGCGCGCATCGGCGTCAAGGCGTCGCTGGTGGCCGAGAACATGGCCACCTTCAGCCAGAAGTTCCAGAACTTCGATTCCTCGCTCTACATGCTGGGCTGGGGCGTGGCGACCTACGACGCGCAGTACATGATCCAGTCGCTGGCGCGTACGCGCACGTCGGGCGCCGACGGCAACTTCAACTTCTCCAAGGTCAGCGACCCCGTCGTGGACCGGTTGACCGACGCGATGAAGAGCGAGATCGACCTCGCCAAGCGCAATGCGATGATCAAGGAAGCCCTGGTGCGCATCAAGGACGAGGTGCTGCTGATCCCGATCCACCACCAGATGCGGCCGTGGGCCATGAAGGCCGGCGTGACGACGGTGCACCGTTCTGACGACCGCCCCGAAGCGCGCTTCACGTCCATCCGCTGAGCAAACGCTCTCCTGCCAGGACGGGCCCCCGTCACAGATCCGCGCAGCCGAGCCTGGCCAGCGGCTTCGCGGCGGCCAGTCGCTGGCAGGCCGCCGACATCTCGGCGCGCCACTGCGCCACGCGCTCGGCGACCGGCACGACGGCCTTCACCGCGCCGATGCCCTGGCCGCAACCCCAGATGTCCTTCCAGGCCTTCTTCGAACCCTCGCCGCCGCCGAAGTCCATCTTGCTGGGGTCGCTCTCGGGCAGATGGTCGGGGTCCATGCCGGCGTTGCGGATCGACGGCTTGAGGTAGTTGCCGTGCACACCCGTGAACAGGCTGGAATAGACGATGTCGTCGCTGTTGGAGTCGACGATGCACTGCTTGTAGGCCTCGGAGGCGCGCGCCTCGGTGGTGGCGATGAAGGCCGAGCCGATGTAGGCAAAGTCGGCGCCCATGGCCAGTGCCGCCACCACCGCATCTCCGGTGGCGATGGCGCCGGACAGGGCCAGCGGCCCGGTGAACCACTCCCGGATCTCCTGCACCAGCGCGAACGGGCTCTTGACGCCCGCGTGGCCGCCGGCACCCGCGGCCACCGCGACGAGGCCGTCGGCGCCCTTGTCCACCGCCTTGTGCGCGAAGGTGTTGCTGATGATGTCGTGCAGCACCACGCCGCCCCAGCCGTGCACGGCGTCGAAGACGTCGCTGCGCGCGCCCAGCGAGGTGATGACGATCGGCACCTTGTACTTGGCGCAGACGGCCATGTCCTGCTCGAGGCGGTCGTTGCTCTTGTGCACGATCTGGTTGACGGCAAAGGGCGCGGCCGGGCTGCCCGGGTGGCCGCGGTCCCAGGCCGCCAGCGTCTCGGTGATTTCGGCCAGCCAATCATCGAGTTGCGACGCGGGCCGCGCATTGAGCGCCGGCATCGAGCCGACGACGCCCGCCTTGCACTGGGCGATGACCAGCTGCGGGTGGCTGATGATGAACAGCGGCGCGCCGATGATCGGCAGCGGCACGCGCTGGAGGATGGGTGGCAGCGCCATCAGAAGGCCTCCAGCGGCATCGCCATGACGGACTCGGCGCCTTCGACGATGCTGTCGCGCAGGCCCGCCGACTTGTTGAGGATGTGGTCGGCGTAGTAGCGCGCCGTTGCGATCTTGGCCTGCATGAAGGCGGTGTCGCTGCCCTCGGCCAGGCGGTCCTCGGCGGCCATCAGCGCTCGGGCCATCTGCCAGCCGGCGACGACGGTCCCGGCCAGCATCAGGTACGGCACGCTGCCGGCAAAGACCGCGTTGGGGCTGGCCTTGGACTGCCCGGCGACGAAGTCCACCGCGTCCAGGAAGGCCCGGCGCGCTGCGTTCAGACGCGCCGCCACCGCATGACCGGCGGCACTGCCGCGGGCCCGGAGCTCGCCCTCGGTGACCTCGATCTGCCCGGCGATGGCGCGCGCCACCGCGCCGCCGTCGCGTGCCGTCTTGCGGCCGACCAGGTCGTTGGCCTGGATCGCCGTGGTGCCTTCGTAGATGGTCAGGATCTTGGCGTCGCGCAGGTACTGCGCGGCGCCGGTTTCCTCGATGTATCCCATGCCGCCGTGCACCTGCACGCCGAGGCTGGCCACGTCCAGGCTCATCTCGGTGCTCAGGCCCTTGATCAGCGGCACCATGAATTCGTAGAAGGCCTGGTTCTGCTTGCGCACCTCGGCGTCGGGGTGCGCGTGGGCCGCGTCGAAGGCCGCCGCAGCCACCAGTGCCATGGCGCGGCAGCCCTCGGTGTGGGCGCGCATGGTCATCAGCATGCGGCGCACGTCGGGGTGGTGGATGATGGCCCCGGGCACGCTCATCGAGCCATCGACAGGGCGGCTCTGCACGCGGTCACGCGCGTAGCTCACCGCCTTCTGGTAGGCACGCTCGGCCAGCGCAATGCCCTGCACGCCGACGCCGAAACGCGCCGCGTTCATCATGATGAACATGTACTCCAGGCCGCGGTTCTCCTGACCGACGAGGTGAGCCACCGCACCGCCGTGGTCGCCGTACTGCAGCACCGCCGTGGGGCTGGCCTTGATGCCCAGCTTGTGCTCGATGCTCACGCAATGCACGTCGTTGCGCGCACCCAGGCTGCCGTCGGCGTTGACGAGGAACTTGGGGCAGATGAACAGCGAGATGCCCTTCACCCCCTCGGGCGCGCCACTCACGCGCGCGAGCACGAGGTGGACGATGTTCTCGGCCAGGTCGTGCTCGCCGTACGTGATGAAGATCTTGGTGCCGAACAGCTTGTACGTGCCGTCGGGCTGCGGCTCGGCGCGCGTGCGCACCACCGACAGGTCGGATCCGGCCTGCGGCTCGGTGAGGTTCATCGAACCGGTCCACGAGCCGTCGATCATCTTCGGGAGGTAGGCGGCCTGCTGTTCCGGCGTGCCGGCGGTCAGCAGGGCCTCGATGGCCCCGTCGGTGAGCAGCGGGCACAGCGCGAAGCTGATGCTGGCGCTGTTGACCATCTCGCTGCAGGCCGCGTGGATGAGCTTGGGCAGGCCCTGGCCGCCGAAGTCCGCCGGGTGCTGCAAGCCCTGCCAGCCGCCTTCGGCGAACTGGCGAAAGGCCTCCTTGAAACCGGGTGTGGTGGTGACCTTGCCGTCGCTGAAGGACGACGGACACTTGTCGCTTTCCCAGTTGAGCGGCGCCACCACGCCCTCGTTGAACCGGGCGCACTCCTCGAGAACGGCGGCAGCCGTGTCGAAGCCGGCGTCCTCGCAGCCCGGCAACTGCGCGACGGCGTCGATGCCGGCCAGTTCCTTCATCACGAAAAGCATGTCCTTGACAGGGGCGCGATAGGTCATGTCTTGTCTCCTGATGTGACAAGGGCGCCCCGACGGCGCCCTTGCGGGTCCGTTCCGGCTCAGAGGCTCGCGGTGAGCTCGGGCACGGCAGCGAAGAGGTCGGCCTCCAGCCCGTAATCGGCGACGCTGAAGATCGGCGCCTCGGCGTCCTTGTTGATGGCGACGATGACCTTGCTGTCCTTCATGCCGGCCAGGTGCTGGATGGCGCCGCTGATGCCGACCGCGAAATACAGCTGCGGCGCGACGATCTTGCCGGTCTGGCCCACCTGCCAGTCGTTGGGGGCGTAGCCGGCGTCCACCGCGGCGCGGCTGGCGCCCAGGGCCGCGCCCAGCTTGTCGGCGAGCGGCATCAGCACCTCGTTGAACTTGTCGCTGGAACCCAGCGCGCGACCGCCGCTGACGATGATCTTGGCCGCCGTCAGCTCGGGCCGGTCGAGCTTGGCGATCTCGCTGCTGACGAAGCTGGACAGCCCGACATCGGCCACCGCCGCCAGGCTTTCCACCGCGGCGCTGCCGCCACTGGCTGCCGCAGCGTCGAAGCCGGTGGTGCGCACCGTGATGACCTTGATGGCATCCAGGCTCTGCACCGTGGCAATGGCGTTGCCGGCGTAGATGGGGCGCTCGAAGGTGTCGGCGCTGATGACCTTCATCGCGTCGCTGATCTGTGCCACGTCGAGCAGCGCCGCCACGCGCGGTGCGACGTTCTTGCCACTGGCGGTGGCGGGGAACAGGATGTGCGAATAGGCTGCCGCGACCGCGACGACCTGTGCCGCCAGGTTCTCGGCCACGCCGTGGTTGAGGCCGGGCGCGTCGGCATGCAGCACCTTGGCCACGCCGGCGATCTGCGCCGCGGCCTGCGCCGCGCCTGCGGCGTTGGCCCCGGCCACCAGCACATGGACGTCGCCGCCGCACTGCAGTGCCGCGGTCACGGTATTGAGGGTTGCGCCCTTGATGACGTTGTTGTCGTGTTCGGCAATGACGAGTGCGGCCATGGTCAGATCACCTTCGCTTCGTTCTTGAGCTTGTCCACCAGCGCGGCCACGTCGGGCACCTTGACGCCGGCGCCGCGCTTGGGCGGCTCGACGACCTTCAGCGTCTTGATGCGCGGCGCCACGTCCACGCCCAGGTCGGCCGGCTTGAGCACCTCCATCGGCTTCTTCTTGGCCTTCATGATGTTCGGCAGCGTCACGTAACGCGGCTCGTTCAGGCGCAGATCGGTGGTCACGACGGCCGGCATCTTGAGCTTGAGCGTCTCGACGCCGCCGTCGACTTCACGCGTGATGCTGGCGTGGCCATCGACCACTTCGACCTTCGAAGCGAACGTGCCCTGCGCCAGGCCGGCCAGCGCGGCCAGCATCTGGCCGGTCTGGTTGCAGTCGTCGTCGATGGCCTGCTTGCCCACGATCACCAGGCCCGGCTGCTCCTTGTCGACCAGCGCCTTGAGCAGCTTGGCCACCGCC
>Ga0209254_10004327_pt1 | contig 13019 bp, 12 predicted proteins | sample FrelakmetDIP11DI_FD_187148 | JGI IMG/M metagenome (GOLD analysis project Ga0209254, IMG submission 187148) | Freshwater lake sediment microbial communities from the University of Notre Dame, USA, for methane emissions studies - DIP11 DI (SPAdes)... | ecosystem: Environmental > Aquatic >...
GGTTCCGCTCTCTTCCGTTTCGGGCTCGTCTCGCCCGCTCGTCTCGCCGCCGGTGGTCGAAAAGCCGGGGCCGCCCAGGATGCAGGTGCCGGCAAACTGGGCGGGCAAGACCATTCGGTTGCACTTCGACGCGGTGAACTTCCGATCCGAAGTCTGGTTGAACGACACGGCGGTGGGCATGCACGAGGGCGGATTCACGCCGTTCGAGTTTCGGGTGGACGATCTGCTGAAGTTCGATGGGGAAAACACGCTGATTCTGCGCGTGGTCGGGCCAATCTTGATGCAGGACAAGCGGGTGGACGGCATGGGGCCGATGGAGACGCCGGTCATATACGCATCCCGAAGGACATAGTCGATATTGTCGAAGGTGAAGATTCCCCTGAAGAGCTGCCGGAGGAAGACGAGCCATTCCGGATGTTTTCGTCTCTCCTTCTTTTGCGGCCTTTTGATGAGAAAGGCCACCTGCTCCGGATCGAGAGTCTCCGATCTTCTGAAAGGACCTCCAACGCTTCTGCGGATTCCCTTCAGGATGGAAGAAACTTTTTCACGGATGATATGCTGTCCGATCTCCTCATGATTGGTCTGGAAGCGTGAAAGATATTGCTCATCGAAAAAATGGCAGAAAGGGCCATGTCCGATGTCATGGAGCAGGCCAGCCATCCGGAGAAGCTCTTCGATATAGGAGAAGGATGGAAGTTCTGATTTAAAGAGATCGAAGAGGGAAGGATAGAGTTGTTCCGAAAAGACCCCTGCCACATGCATCGTCCCAAGAGAGTGCTGAAAACGGGTATGTTCTGCGGAGGGAAACACCCAGCGGGCGCTCTGAAGTTGAAAGATGCGTCGAAGCCGCTGAACATAAGGAGAATCGATCACATCCCTTTCCGTCTTCTCCCCTGCGATGCGGTCGGTCATCACGACATAGTGATAGATAGGATCGGCAATCAATCCGGTCCCCTGACTTTCTGCCGCGCCTTTCTTTCCTTTGATGCCTCCCTTCATCACTCCTCTTGAGACGAACCGCTCTGCTTCCCTCTTGGATTGACAAATTTTACCTTCCCGGCAGCCACTTCCCTCAGGGCGTTCACGATGGAACGGTTATCCGTCTCCACCAGGGGTTTTGCCCCCTTTATCAACATCTTGGCCCTTCTTGAAGCAAGGACGACCAGTTCAAACCGACTTTCCACATTTTTCAAACAGTCCTCTACCGTAACTCTTGCCATGATTCTCCTCCTTTTGGCGCCTCTCAGCAATGATGATCGCCTTCAATTTTTCAACAGCCTCTTCGACCTTCTCATTGACGATGATATGGTGATACCAGTGTGCCTCTTCAATGTCCCTCTTCGCATGGGCGAGACGGAACTGAATTCTTTCAAGCGAATCGAGGCCTCTGCCCATCAATCGTTCCTTAAGATCGTCTAGTGAAGGCGGGAGCAGGAAGATCAATACGGCATGGTCAAGCTTCTCCTTCACCTTCTTTGCTCCCTGAGTATCGATATCGAGAATCAGATCCACCCCTTCTGTTTCCAGGGCCTTAAGATCGACCCGGGCCGTTCCGTAATAATGTCCCAATACCTCTGCCCACTCCAAAAATTGGTCCTTCTCAATCATCTCCATAAAAACAACAGGGGGAATAAAGTGGTAATCGACTCCTTCCTGCTCATTGGCCCTGGGAGGCCGTGTGGTGCAGGAAACAGAGAAGCGAAGGCAGGGCAATTCTTCCATCACCCTTTTCACCAAAGTGGTCTTTCCCGTGCCCGAAGGCGCGGAGATGATGAAGACGAGCCCCCTCCCTTTTTTATTCCTTTCGTTTTTATTTTTCACTCCAAATTCTGAAGATAACATTTTCTTTTGGTCAGGGTTAAGGTTATAAAACAAGAAATTGGGTTTGCGGTGACGATGCTGGTATCGAAACCCGAAACTCGTAAAACGAAACTCGAGTATCCAGTTTCTATGAACGAGCCTCGATACAAGCTTCAACAACGACAAACGTCAATTTCAATTTAACGATTGAACGAAACCTATTTGCTAACTACTCGATATTCTGCGCCTGTTCCCGGACCTTTTCCAATTCGCTTTTGATCTCCACCACCTTCCGAGAGATCTCCGCATCATTGGCTTTTGCGCTCACCGTGTTGACCTCGCGATGAATCTCTTGAAGCAAAAAATCCATCTTCCTGCCCACAGATTCTTTCTCATTGAAGAGAAGCGCAAACTGGCTGAGGTGACTCTCCGTCCTCACGATTTCTTCGGTGATGTCCGTCCGTTCGGCCAGGAGAGCAATCTCCTGCTGTAACCGGCCGGGATCCACCTCGATCCCGCCCAGGAGAGATTGAAGCCTTTCCCGAAGCCTGTTTTGATAGGCCTCAACGTAAGAAGGGAGCTGCGCTTTGATCTCTTTTAGTTGCCGAGTGATCCGTTCAAGCCGGGTTTGAATATCCTTCACAAGCGCATTCCCTTCCGAACATTTCATCTCGTCCATCTCCTGCAAAGCCCGCTTCAGGATCGGGACGATCTCCAGCCAGTAGGGTTCGATATCTCCAACCTCTTCCTTTGCTGAGATCAGGTCCTTTGCTCCCGCCAGCAATTCCAGGGTGATCTCACCCCTGAGCTGAAACTTATCCTTCAGGGAGAGGAGGGCCTGAAAGTATTGTTCGGCGAGGTTGGAATCGACCTGGAGTTGAAACTTTTCCCCTCCCAGGGCGTCCAGTTTAATGGAGACATCGATCCTCCCTCTTGAGATCTGCGACCGGATGATCTCCTTGATCCGGTTTTCAAAGATTGCCAAACGTTTGGGAAACCTGATGTTGATATCGCTATAGCGATGATTGACAGAGCGCGATTCCACAAGCACCTTTCCAAGACCGCTCTCCCCTTCCCCTCTTCCATAGCCTGTCATCGATTTTAACATAAATGATCTTTCCCTTCCTTTTAATTTTCGAGGTATCGCTTTCTAATCTGGTTGAAGAGCTGGATGACCGTTTCCTGCCGGTAGTCAGGATAGGTCCAGTCCAATGGTTGAAAAGATTTATTTCTATAGATGAGCGTCAAATCGACATAGATGCCCTTTGCGAGATAGGGCCGGTGCGCATAGCCCTTTGTCGTAGCCAGGATGACATGGACCAGACAGAGGTAGCCCGGGTCAATATTGATCCGGCGGTTTCCGCCGGAACCGGCAGACTTCTCCTCCAGACGGTTGGTGGTGAGTTTAATGTCGGGAAGGGAGTCCCGTGAAACGAGGTGTTCGAAAGTGATGAAGTAACGAAATAGATTTTCTCCCATCTCTTGAGCATAATAGTCGGTAAAATCGAATGGAAGTTTTTCGCTAACGAAGTCGATCCCACCAAAATCCTTCTTCAATTCTTCCATCCCTTGGTAAAAGATATCATCTTCTCCGGTAATCAAACTCATAAATAGTTTTGCTGGTCGAGGTTCGCCGGGTTTTCCCATCTTTTTAATTTTTTTTTAAATAGACGAAAAATTCCTTATTTCCTTTGGGGCCTAATAGGGGAGATTCGTTCACGCCGAGGACCCTCAACCCCAGGCTACGGCAAAAGTCGGAAATTCTATCGATCACCTTTTGATGGAGGGCGGCATCCTTTACCACCCCTCCCTTTCCCACCTCGCCCTTCCCCACTTCAAACTGAGGCTTGATGAGCCCGAGGATAGCCCCCCCATTTTTCAGAAACCCTAAAAGATGGGAAAGAAACTTTTCTATGGAGATAAAAGAAGTGTCAATGAGGATCAGGTCGACGTCTTCATCCACCTCTTCCCTCTTCAAATAACGAATATTTCTCCTCTCCAAATTGATCACCCTAAAGTCTTTCTGTAATTTCCAGGCCAATTGCCCGTAGCCCACATCAACGGCATAAACCTTTTGGGCTCCCTCCTGGAGAATGCAATCCGTAAATCCACCTGTTGAGGCGCCGACATCCATCACCACCATCCCCGTGGGATCGATTCCAAAAGCTTCGATTGCCCCCTTTAGCTTCTTTCCTCCACGGCTCACATAGAGCGGATCTTCTTCCTGAAGCCTGACATTAGCCTCCAGATCCACTTTTACTCCGGGCTTATCAATCATCGCTCCATCGACGAGAACCTTTCCCTCCATGATAAAGGCCCTCGCTTTTTCCCGGCTTTGAACAAGACCCTTCTCCAGGAGGAGTTTATCCAATCTCTCTTTTCTGATCATCTTTGCGATTGAACATTGGATTAAATTTATTTCGGATTGGGGTGGGTCCCCACCACAGAGGCTCTGTTTTGACTCGAATGAGGAGAGTCTTCCCTCCCTTTTTCGACCATCGCTTTTGCCTCTCCGAATATCCCGTTTTCATCGATCCCGTATTTCTTTCTGAGAAGAGATTGGGGGCCATGTTCGATAAAGCAGTCGGGAATGCCCAGCCGTTTCACTGGAATCGAGATGAGACCCCTTTCCTGAAAGAGTTCGAGAACCGCACTTCCAAATCCTCCCATCAGGACATTCTCCTCAACGGTGAGGACTCCCCCTGTTCTTGTTGCCCAGTAGCAGAGGAGGTCTCCATCAAGAGGCTTCAGAAACCGGCTATTGATGATTGCGGCATCGATCCCGATCTCCTCCAGTCTCTGTGCTGCCCGGAGCGAAGGATAGACCGTGGAACCGATGGCAATGATCAGGATATCCTTCCCCTCCCTGAGCACCTCTCCTTTACCGACCTCGAGAGATTTAAGGCTCTCACCTTTCTTCAATCCTATGCCCCTTGATCTGGGATACCGGAAGGCCACTGGCGCAGGACAATCCACTGCGGTTTTAATCATGTGCCGGAACTCCTCTTCATCTTTGGGCACCATCACGATCAGGTTCGGGATGTGCCTGAGATAAGAGAAATCGAAGAGGCCGTGATGGGTCGGCCCGTCCTCCCCCACAATTCCTCCCCGGTCAAGGGCAAAAACAACCGGAAGGTTCTGAAGACAGACATCCTGAACGATCTGATCGTACGCCCTCTGAAGAAAGGTGGAGTAAATGGCCACGACCGGTTTCATGCCCTCGAGGGCAAGACCTGCGGCAAACGTGACCGCATGCTGTTCCGCAATTCCGATGTCATAGAACCGGTCAGGGAACCTTATTGCAAACTCTTCCAGACCTGTCCCGCTCTGCATGGCCGCTGTAATGGCAATGAGCCTTCTATTCTCCCCGGCCAATTTGCAGAGCGTCTCTCCAAAGACTTCGGTATAGGTGGGAGGAAGGGGCGTCTGTCCTTTCTGAATCTCTCCGGTCTCGATGTCAAAAGGCGGCACACTATGGTAAAGGGAGGGGTTTCGTTCCGAAGGACCGTAGCCCTTTCCTTTTTTGGTGATCACATGGACGAGGAAGGGACCTCTCAATTTATTAATATTCTGAAAATTTTCAATCAGATGATCGAGACGGTGACCATCAATCGGTCCGATATATTTCATGCCCAGCTCTTCAAAGAGGAGGCCTGGCATGAGAAGACCTTTGAGCGACTCCTCAGCCTTTTTAGCAAAACGAAGGGCCGATTTCCCGATGCCCGGGATGGTCTCAAGAAAGTCCTTCATCTCATCCCGGAACCGGTTGACAAACTGGCCGGTCATCAATCGGTTGAGATAGGAGGAGAGGGCGCCCACATTGTGAGAGATCGACATCTCATTATCATTCAGGACGACGATCAGATCCTGATCGATGTGGCCTGCCTGATTGAGTCCCTCGAAGGCAAGGCCTGCGGTCATCGATCCATCGCCGATGATGGCGATCGGTCTTCCTTCATCTCCCTTATGCCTCTTTGCCTCTGCGATCCCCAGGGCGGCTGAGATGGAAGTGCCGCTGTGGCCAGAATCGAAAGTGTCGTAAGGGCTCTCATCCCTTTTAGGAAAGCCGCTGACCCCTCCGTATTGCCTCAGCGTATGAAAACGGTCTCTCCTCCCTGTGAGCAGTTTATGGGAATAACTCTGATGACCTACGTCCCATATCAATTTGTCCCTGGGGAGGTCGAAGACATAGTGAAGGGCGATGGTCAACTCCACCGTGCCCAGATTGGAGGCAAGGTGTCCCCCATTTTTTGAGACAATGGTAAGAATCTCCTTACGGACCTCTTCGCAGAGCCCCACCAGTTCCTCTCCGTCGAGTCTCTTAAGGTCATGTGGATGGTTGATCTGGTCCAATAATTTCGTCATCAATCAGGATTCCCTCAGGATAATGAACCTGGCAATCTCTTTGAGCGGTTCGACCTCAGGTCCAAAAGGATTGAGGAGATCGATGGCGGATTCCATCAATTCCGTTGCCCTCCTCCTGGACTCCTCAACCCCAAGCAAAGAGGGATAGGTTGCCTTTTTCTTAAAGAGATCGCTTCCCGTGCTCTTTCCCAACAATTCAGCCTTTCCTTCCACATTCAAAATATCGTCAACGATCTGAAAGGCGAGGCCAATCCTCTCTCCATAATGTGTGAAGGCCTTCAGGGTCTCGTCATCCCCTCCTCCCAATTTAACCCCTGTCCGGACCGAGGCTAATATAAGCGCCCCGGTCTTATGGGTATGGATATATTGAACTGTTGGGAAATCGACCTCCTTTCCCTCTGATTCGATGTCAGCGACCTGACCTCCGACCATCCCGGAAATTCCCGAAGCCCCGGCAATCTCATTCACGATATCGAGAATAACTGCCGGATCACCGGAAAGCGGTTTCGTCATCAATTCAAAGGCTTTTGTGAGGAGGCCATCCCCTGCCAAAATCCCGATCGCCTCTCCGAAAACTTTATGGCAGGTGGGTTTTCCCCTTCGGTAGTCATCATTATCAATGGCCGGAAGGTCGTCGTGGATGAGGGAGTAGGTATGGATCATCTCCAGTCCGCACGCAAAGGGCAGGATTTTGTCTCCCTTTCCCCCTACCGCCTCAAAGGCGGCAATGGACAGGATGGGACGAATCCTCTTTCCTCCGCTAAAAAGGCTGTGCCGCATGGCTTTGTGAAGAGAGGTTGGGAAATCCGTTTCCCCGCTCTTCTCTGTCCGGTTAGGCAAATAGTTCTCCAGAGCTCTATCCACGATCTCTTTTTTCTCCTGGAGATATTTTTTGATATCCATTAGATCCTACTCATCTTTTTCGGGTTCGATATCAGCTGAATATTTAAAAGAAAATTGTCCTGGGTTTCCGGAAGGATCAAAGGGCTCCGTTTCCATAGCTCCATCCTTCCCTTTAAGAAGGATCTCCACTCTCTTTTCCGCTTCATCCAGTTTCTGGTTACAGAAACGGGAAAGTCGAATCCCTTCCTCAAAAAGCTTTAAGGATTCTTCAAGGGAGATATCCCCTTCCTCTAGTTGAGACACGATCTTTTCTAACTTATCCAGCGCGTCTTCAAACTTCTCCTTCTTTTCTCTTGGCATTCGAAATCTCCAATAGTTTTAATATAATATGTAATATTATCCCTTCAAAGCTGCTATCGTCAAGACCTCTCTGTTTCCTCAACACAGCAGGACAGGGTTCCCCTGTGCAGTTTTACCCCCACTTTATCTCCAACCAAAACCTCAGCCGCATCCCTCAGGATTTTAAGGGAGGGAAGTTTTCGTGTGATACTGTATCCTCTCTGAAGGATGGAGAGTGGACTCAGTGAATCCAGTTTCCCTAAAATTCCCTTTAAATTTTGTTTCCTTATTTGAATCTTATGTCTCATATTCTGGCCTAACCATTTCCTCGCATCCGAGAGGGAGGTCTCCATATTCCTTATTCTCTGGAAGGGGCTCTGGAGATTTAATCTTTCGGCAAGGAATAACCTTTTCTCCTTCCTCCTTGTTAGGTTCCACAGGAGGAGCCTTCGAGATTGATTGACCAGGTCATCCAGTCTTAAAAGGTAGTCTTCTATCATCTTTCGGGGATCGATTAAACCTTTTTTGAGATGAAACAGATTGGTTTTCATTTCCTGCAAATATTGAGTCATTTGATTTTCCAAAACGCCCTTCAGATGATGAAGATTCCTTTTCAACTCTCTTTTATCCTTGACCACCAGCTCTGCTGCGGCAGAGGGTGTCGGCGCCCTCAGATCGGCAACAAAGTCCGAGATCGTGTAATCGGTCTCGTGGCCTACTGCTGAGACAATAGGGATATTAGAATGATAGATCGCCCTTGCCACTTCTTCCTCATTAAAAGCCCAAAGATCCTCCAGTGATCCCCCTCCCCTCCCGATAATGATCACATCCGCATTCTTCATCCTGTTGAAGCACCTTATCCCTTCGGCAATCTCCCGTGAGGCCCCTTCACCCTGAACCCGGACAGGATGGAGGAGAATGGCGACATTCTCAAACCTACGCTGGATGATCTGGATCATATCCTGGATGGCTGCTCCGGTAGGTGAGGTAACGATTCCAATGGTCTGGGGAAGGATCGGAATCGGTTTTTTGTGGCTGATATCGAAGAACCCTTCCTTTTCGAGCCTCTCCTTTAACTGGAAAAAGGCAAGCTGGAGAGCGCCGATCCCTTTGGGCTCCATCTCTTCGATGATGAGTTGATAATCGCCCCTCTTCTCATAGAGGCTCACCCTTCCCCGGCAGATGATGTGGAGACCATCCTCCGGAACAAAACGGAGCGTTCGTGCCCTCATCTTAAAGAGGACACCCCGTATCTGACTCAAATCGTCTTTCAGGGTAAAGTAGATATGCCCCGAGGGAGGAATACGGAGGTTTGAGATCTCCCCTTCGACCCAGAGGTCGGAGAATTTTGCCTCGAGAGTCTCTTTAATTTCCTGGGTCAGTTCTGAGACGGTGAGGATGTACCGTAGAGGAAGTTCCATTCTGAACCTAATATAACAGAATTAGCGGTAAGGTGTAAAACACTAAAAAATAAAGAAGGATCTCAGAGGAAGGTAATTGACACCTTTGATTAATTTAGTTATAAAATTCACAAATATTGAGGAGAATTAAATTGAGCAGATTTAGACTCGAAGAGATGCGGGACATAGCCAATACCGTCTTTTTAAAGGCTGTTTCTGCAGTTGATCCCTATCGGAGGCTTAAAGAGATCGCTCATATTGATAAGAATCGTTTAATCATCGTAGCTGAAGGATCTTCCGAAAAGGTCTTCGACCTGAATGGCTTTGAGAATATCTGCCTCGTTGGAACCGGAAAAGCTTCTTCATCCATGGCTCAGGCCATTGAAGAGTTATTGGGAGATCGAATTTCAAAGGGATTGATCACCACAAAATACGGACATGCCCTGCCATTAAGGTTTACCGAAATTATTGAAGCGGGTCATCCCTTACCCGACTCCAAAGGACTGGAAGGCGCCCGGAAGATTAAAGATCTTCTCACCTACACCGGCCCCAAAGATCTCGTCGTCTTTCTCATCTCCGGAGGAGGTTCGGCTCTTCTGCCACTTCCTGCAGATGGGATCACGCTTGAAGAGAAGCAGGAGTTAACCCAGTTTCTCTTAGATTGCGGAGCGGATATCAAGGAGATCAATACCATCCGGAAACATATCTCTCAGATGAAGGGAGGCTGGCTTGCCCGCTGGGCTTTTCCTTCGACTGTCATCACTTTCATCCTTTCGGATGTCGTTGGAGACCCCCTGGATGTCATTGCCTCCGGCCCCACTGTCCCTGACACCTCCACTTTCCAAGAGGCCTGGGAGATCCTCAAGAGATATGGTCTGATCAATGAAATCGCCACATCTATTCAAAACCATCTGCAGGCTGGAAGAGAGGGTAAGATTAAGGAAACTCCAAAGGCCGGTGAGGGTGTATTTGAAAAGGTTCATAATATGATCATCGGTTCAAATATTGTTGCTCTGCGGGCTGCGGAGAAAGAATTTTCATTGGCCGGATTCAATACGATTACCCTCTCCTCTTCTATTGTCGGTGAAACGAGGGAAGCGGCACGATTCCACGGAGCCATAGTAAGGGAGGTAGTATCTACAGGCAAACCCATAGGTAGACCTGCCTGTATCCTTTCAGGAGGCGAAACAACCGTTACCATCAGGGGCAATGGTCTGGGAGGAAGAAACCAGGAGTTTGCCCTATCAGGGGCTTTTGAGATCAGCGGATTGGAAAAGGTGGTCCTTCTGAGTGGGGGTACGGATGGGACAGATGGCCCAACCGATGCGGCCGGAGCTATGGCTGACCATACGACGATCACCAGGGCAAGGCAAATGGGCCTGGATCCAATGAAATATCTTGAAAATAACGACTCTTACCATTTTTTCAAGAAACTGGGCGACCTCCTGATCACCGGCCCGACCCGCACCAATGTGATGGATGTGAGGATTTTGTTGGTGGATTAAGGTGAACAAAGAATGCCAAAGGAATAATGGAATACTGGAACAATGGAACAACAAAAATGATTTCCATCTAAGATCTTAACGCTTAGAAATAATTAGAATAAACTTAGTCTACGATGTTTTTCAAATAACTCAGTTGTTACCATAGGATGATGTTGCAGATTTTTCTTCACATTATTCCAACGTTCCATTATTCCAACATTCCAAAGGAGATTGGCGATGTATGAACTGACTGTCACCTCTCACTTTTCCGGCGCTCATCGATTACGTTATCTCCAGGGCAAGTGTGAGGAGCTCCATGGCCATAACTGGAAGATAGAGGTCTCGGTGGCCTCTTCCAAGCTGAATCAGGAGGGGGTGGTGATCGACTTCAAGGTGTTGAAACAGAAAATGGAGAAGGTCATAAAGACGCTGGACCACACCTACCTCAACGACCTCTCCTATTTTTCGGGGATAGAACCTTCTTCTGAGAACATTGCCAAATATATCTTTGATCACTTAAAGAAGGAATTAAAGGGATCCCCCGCCACCCTCAAAAAGGTAACCGCATGGGAGTCGGATAATGCCTGCGCCACTTATTTCGGGAGATGAGAATGAACGATATTCAGAGCCAGAGAGACCATCGAAAAATTGAGATCAATAAAGTGGGGGTTAAGAATATCCGTTACCCCATCACTGTGCTCGACAAGGCAAAAGGGGTTCAGCATACGGTGGCAAGCGTCAACATGTTTGTGGACCTCCCTCACCGTTTCAAAGGGACTCATATGAGCCGATTTGTGGAGATCCTCAATAAATATAAAAGGGATATCGCCATTAAAAATTTGTCAAAAATTCTGGCCGAGATGAAAAAAAAACTGAGAGCCAAGACTGCTCACCTCGAAGTTGAATTTCCCTACTTTATCGAGAAGGAGGCCCCTGTCAGCCGTGCGAAGAGCCTGATGGAGTATATCTGTCGGTTCTCTGGTTCGAGTGATGAAAAGGATGACTTCTCTGTGGGCATCGTTGTCCCGATCACAACGGTATGCCCCTGTTCGAAAGAGATCAGCGAATTCGGGGCTCACAACCAGCGTTCCGTCGTCACGGTCAACCTCCGATTCAAAAAATTTATCTGGATTGAAGACATCATCCGTCTGGTTGAGGAATGCGCTTCCTGTGATCTTTACTCCATCTTAAAAAGGCCTGATGAAAAGTTTGTCACGGAAAAGGCTTATGAGAAACCGATGTTCGTGGAAGATGTGGTGCGGGAGGTCGCCAGGCAGTTAAAGAAGGATAAGAACATCACCTGGTTTACGGTGGAATCGGAAAACTTCGAATCAATCCATAACCACAGCGCCTATGCCTTCGTGGAAAGAAATTCGAAAGAGTAATTTGACAGTTTACTGACAAATAGGACAGGTTTCATCGCCCCCTTAGAGTTTGAGAACCTTCTGGGCAATGTTGAGCCTCTGAATCTCCGAGGTCCCATCTAATATCTCTTCAAATTTTACCCCGTTAGAAAGCCCCACTGCTGGGAGCGGGGATGGGGTTTTTTTTTCATCGAACACGAAGTTTAATGCCCCGTGTGAGCCTTCCCGTTAGAAAGTAGAAAACTTTCTAACGGGGTTTATTTCACGCCAGTACCGGAAATCGACCTTTCCAAGAGCTCTGCGATGTCGTAGACCTTCACCGAGTCGTCCTTTCCCCTCGCCTTGAGGCCGTCTTCGAGCATGGTCAGGCAATAGGGGCAGGCCGTGGCAATCACGTCCGGCTGAAGGGCAAGGGCCTGGTCCACCCGCATCTCGTTGATTCGCTTTCCCTGATGCTCCTCCATCCACATCCTGCCGCCTCCTCCACCGCAGCAGAAGCTCCGGTCGTGGGATCGTTCCATCTCTTTTAAGGTCACGCCCGGGATCGCCTTCAGGATTTCCCGCTGGGGCTCATAGATCTGATTGTAACGGCCCAGGTAACACGAATCGTGGTAGGTAACGGTCAGTGAGGACCCGTTATGCAGGGTCATCTTTTTTTGATCAAGCAGGGTTTTGAGGAACTCGGTCTGATGGATCACCTCAAGTTTCCCGCCAAACTGAGGATACTCATTCTTCAATGTATTATAACAGTGGGGGCAGGTCGTGAGAATTTTTTTAACCTTATACCGCTCAAAAGTCTCGAGGTTCTTCTGCACGAGCATGGAGTAAAGATATTCCTGGCCCATCCTGCGGGCAGGGTCTCCACAACATCCCTCTTCAGGGCCGAGAATGCCAAAGGAGACCCCCGTCCGCTGGAGGATCTTCACCAGGGCCATGGCGACCTTTTTATTTCGATCATCAAATCCCTTAAAGCATCCCGGAAAATACAACCAATCCACTTCGGGGTTCTCGGCCAGGGTCTTCACCCCGAGGGCCTGGGCCCAGTCAGCCCTCTGGTTCTTTTCAACTCCCCAGGGATTGCTTTTTCTTTCCATACCCCGAAAGACTTCTTTGAGTTCATTAGGGAATCGGCTCTCCATGAGAACGCTGCTTCGCCTCATGTCGATGATCTTGTCAAAACCAGAGATGAAAACTGGGCACTGTTCGTAACAGTTCAGGCAGGCCGTGCAGGACCAGAGGGTGTCCTCTGAAATGACCTCGCCCAACAGAGGAGACGGCTTGGTCTCTGGTGGATGATCGGTTGAAATGAGATTCCCTCCCTGGGTGAGCAAGTGAGCCCTGAGGTCCTGAATCACCTTTTTCGGATTAAGCGGTTTCTCACTCAGATGAGCCGGACAGTTGTCCTGGCATCTCCCGCATCGGGT
>Ga0209254_10004328_pt1 | contig 13019 bp, 10 predicted proteins | sample FrelakmetDIP11DI_FD_187148 | JGI IMG/M metagenome (GOLD analysis project Ga0209254, IMG submission 187148) | Freshwater lake sediment microbial communities from the University of Notre Dame, USA, for methane emissions studies - DIP11 DI (SPAdes)... | ecosystem: Environmental > Aquatic >...
TGCGCAGCTCGTGCTCGGCCTGTTCGCGATGATGATCGTCATGTGGTTCTCGCGGCAGCGCGAGTTCCGCGCGGACGCGGGTGGCGCCCACCTGGCCGGTCGCCAGTCCATGATCGGCGCGCTCGAGCGGCTGCAGCAGCGACACGCGGGCCCGCTGCCCGAGAAGATGGCCGCCTTCGGCATCTCGGGCGACCCGAAGCCAAGTGGTTTCAAGCGCCTGTTCATGTCGCACCCGCCGCTCGAAGAGCGCATCGCCGCGCTGCGCAACTCGGTCGGTTAACACGGCCGGGGCCGCAACGAAAGGCCGCGCTCCTCACGGGGCGCGGCTTTTTCATTAAGGTCAATGCAGCATGAGCGGCACCACCACCCTCGTCTGGTTCCGGCGCGACCTGCGTCTGTCCGACAATCCGGCACTCACCGCAGCCGTGGCGGACAGCGACCACGTCGTGGCGGTGTACGTGCACGCACCTGAAGCAGAAAACCCCTGGTCGCCGGGTGCCGCGACGCGATGGTGGTTGCACCACAGCCTGGCGGCCCTCGATGCGGCACTGCGCAAGAAGGGCGTGGCACTCACCCTGCGCCGAGGGCCCGCGTTGTCCGCGCTGACCAGACTGGCGCGTGAAGTGGGCGCCACCAAGGTCGTCTGGAATCGTCTTTACGATCCGGCCACCGTCGCGCGTGACACGACGGTCAAGGCCGGCCTGCGCGACCTCGGCTTCGAATGCGGAAGCCACAACGCGAACCTGCTGCACGAGCCGTGGGAAATCCGCACCGGACAGGGCGGACCGTACCGCGTCTTCACGCCGTTCTGGCGTGCGTGCCAGATGAGACTCGATGCGCAGCCGGCGCCGCTGCCGGCGCCCAGGCGTCTGCGCGGACCGTCGCACCCCATCGACAGCCTGGCGCTGAACGAGCTCGATCTGCTGCCGAAGGTTCCATGGGCTGCAGCGTTTTCAAAACACTGGACGCCCGGCGAAAACGGCGCGCAGCGGCGGCTCGCGGAATTCTGCGGCGAATGGCTCGGCCGCTACGACGAAGGCCGCAATCGCCCGGACCTGCCCGCGAGTTCACGACTCTCGCCCCACCTGCATTTCGGCGAGATCAGTCCGCGTCAGTGCCTGGTCGCGGCGCGCAATGCCGTCGTCGACCAGCCGCAAGCCGCGAAATCGGCGGACAGTTTCATCCGCGAGATCGGCTGGCGTGAATTCGCGTATCACCTGCTGCACCATTACCCGCACACGCCCGAGCGTCCACTCGACGAACGCTTCGAGCGTTTTCCGTGGGCGGAGAGTCCCGCCCTGCTCCACGCCTGGCAGCAAGGCCGCACCGGCTTCCCGATCGTCGATGCCGGCCTGCGTGAGTTGTGGACGACCGGCTTCATGCACAACCGCGTGCGCATGATCGTCGCCTCGCTGCTGACCAAGAACCTGCGGCAGCCGTGGCTCGCCGGCGCGCGCTGGTTCTGGGACACGCTGGTCGATGCGGACCTCGCAGCCAACACGCTCGGCTGGCAATGGACCGCAGGGTGTGGCGCCGACGCGGCCCCGTTCTTCCGCATCTTCAACCCGGTGCTCCAGGCCGAGCGGTACGACCCGGCGCGCGTGTACATCCGCCGTTGGCTGCCCGAACTGGCACAGCTGCCCGACAAGTGGATTCATCGCCCCTGGGAAGCCCCTGCGGAGGTCCTGGCGTTGGCCGGTGTGGCACTCGGGCAAACGTACCCTAACCCCATCGTGGAGCTTCCTGCCAGCCGGGAGGCCGCCCTGGCGGCCTATGCCACCATCCGGGAGCCGGTCGCACCCGCCCGCGCCTGAATCCGCGCCCACCGGGTGGCCGAAACGGTGGCCATGCCACGCCCGACAGCCTTCCGCCGCTCGATCGCCTTGTTGCTCGCGGCCGCAGCGGCTCTGCTGGCGGGACATGCGCGGGCGTCGAACCTGCCGGACGCGGTGCTCGAGGGCCATTACGGCTTGCAGCGCGTGGGCGCCGGCGAACTCAGCTGGCTGGGACGCCCCATCTACCACGCCAGCCTGTGGACGCCCGCCGGCAACTTCACCGGCTATGAGCCCGGCGAGCCCGTCGCCTTGAGCCTCGCGTACCAGCGCAGTTTCTCGCGGAACGAACTACTCCGCATCACTTCAACCGCCTGGCGGCTGCTCGGATCCGTGCCTCCTGAACAGCGCGACCACTGGCTCGCTTCGCTGCGCACGTTCTGGTCCGACGTGGCACCCGGCGACAACGTCACCACCGTGGTCGTCCCCGGCAAGGCGACCCGCTTCTACGATCACCGCGGCTTCATGGGTAAGATCGACGACCCCGCGTTCGGGCCGGCTTTCCTGTCGATCTGGCTCGATTCGCGCAGCGTAGTCGGCGACCTGCGGGTGCAGTTGCTCGGCCTCGAACGCAGCGCGGCCCGCCGGTGAGAGACAACCGCGTGAATGATTCCCAGAGCGGCGGCCTGAACAAACTGCGGCTGTGGTTCGACGCCGGCGAACCCGATCCAGACGCATCGCGCGCGACTGACGGCGCGCACGGCGTCGACTGGGGCCGCATCGTGCCCTTCGCGCTGATGCACCTCGTGTGCCTGTTTGCGTTCCATGTCGGCGTGAGCGCGACGGCCATCGCCGTCTGCGTGGCTCTCTACCTGGTGCGCATGTTCGCGATCACCGGCTTCTACCACCGTTACTTTTCGCATCGGTCGTTCAAGACCTCGCGTGCCGCACAGTTCGCGTTCGCGGTTTTCGGCGCGTCCGCCGTGCAGCGCGGACCGATCTGGTGGGCCGCGCATCATCGTCACCACCATGCGTTCTCGGACAAGCCGCAGGACACGCACTCGCCGGTACAGGACGGCTTCATCTGGGCGCACATGGGCTGGTTCCTCTCGAAGCGCCACTTCCATCCCGACCTGCGGCGAGTGCGCGACCTGCTGCAATACCCGGAGCTGCGCTGGCTCGATCGCTTCGACATCCTGGTGCCTTTCACGCTCGCGCTCGCCCTGCTGCTGACCGGCATGGCACTGGAACGCTTCGCGCCTGCGCTCGGCACGACGGGCGGACAATTGCTGGTGTGGGGCTTCTTCGTCTCGACCGTGCTCTGCTACCACGGCACCTACACGATCAACTCGCTCTGTCATGGCTGGGGCTCGCGCCGTTACCCCACCAGGGACGACAGCCGCAACAATGCGTTCCTCGCCCTGATCACGCTGGGCGAAGGCTGGCACAACAATCACCACCACTATCCAAGTTCGGTACGCCAGGGCTTCTACTGGTGGGAATTCGACATCACGTACTACGTGTTGCGAGGCCTCGCGGCGATCGGCGTGATCTGGGACCTGAACACCGTGCCCGTCCGCATCCGCGACGTGCGCGAGGCGAGACCGGCATGAGAATCGCAGTCGTCGGGGCCGGCGTTGCCGGTCTGTATGCGACGTGGCGACTCTCGGCCACGCACGAGGTGACGCTGTTCGAGGCTGCGGACTACGCGGGCGGACACACCCACACCGTCGACGTCGATTTCGGCGGTCGCCATTGGTCGATCGACACCGGCTTCATCGTCTTCAACGACTGGACCTATCCGAACTTCATCGCGATGCTCGGCGAGCTGGGCGTGGCGTGGCAACCGTCGAACATGAGCTTCAGCCTGCGCTGCGAACGCACGGGTCTCGAGTACAACGGCACGTCCGTCAACTCGCTGTTCGCCCAGCGTCGGAACATTGCCCGCCCCTCATTCCTGCGCATGATCGCGGACATCCTGCGCTTCAACACCCGCGCCAAGGCATGGCTCGACGCACCGGATTCACGCGACGTCACCCTCGGCGAATTCGTCGCAGCGGGCGGCTATTCCAGACAGTTCGTCGACCATTACATCGTGCCGATGGGTCGTGCGATCTGGTCGGCCGAAGCGTCCGCCATGTTCAGCTTCCCGGCGCGCTTTTTCATCGGCTTCTTCGATCGCCACGGCTTTCTCAACGTCGATGACCGGCCCGTCTGGCAGACCGTGAGTGGTGGCTCGCGCGAATACGTGCGTGCGCTGCTCACGGCAACGAAAGCCCACGTGCGGCTGTCGACGCCGATCGCCTCGATCCGCCGGCTCCCCAACCAGGTGTTGCTGCGCACGCGCGCCGGCGAGGTCGAGGCGTTCGATCACGTGTTCCTCGCGTGTCACTCCGACCAGGCGCTGGCGCTGCTCGAGGCGCCGACGCCCGCGGAGCGGGACACACTGGGCGCGATGCCTTATGCCGCGAACGAGGCGATCCTGCACACCGACGCCAGCATCCTGCCCCGGCGCAAGCTGGCGCAGGCCGCATGGAACTACCACTTGCTGCGCGACCCGCAGGAACCCGTCGCACTCACCTACGACATGAACGTGCTGCAGGGGCTGCGCGACGCCCCCGCACGCTTCCTCGTCACGCTCAATCACCGCGACGCGATCGACCCCAGCCGCATCCTGCGATCCTTCCAGTACACGCACCCGGTCTACACACCGGCCGGCGTGGCCGCGCAGGCGCGGCAGCGGGAACTGAATGGCCCACAGCGCACGTATTTCTGTGGCGCGTACTGGCGCTCGGGTTTCCACGAGGACGGCGTGGTCAGCGCACAGACCGCGCTGGCGCACTTTGGCGAGGACCTGGAACGTGCACAGCTGCCTCTATCACGGGTCGGTTAGGCACCGCCGGCTCGTGCCGGCGGGACACGCGTTCCGCTACCGGCTCGCGCTCCTGTACCTCGACCTCGAGGAGACGGCAACGATTTTCCGCGGACGCTGGTTCTGGTCGGCGGGCAAGCGCTGGGGGCTCGCTCACTGGCACCGCTCGGATCATTACGGCGATCCGGATCGCGACCTCGGCGCGTGCATTCGTGAACTGGTGCGGGAGCGCGCCGGCATCGAAGCCGACGGGCCCGTGCGGTTGCTTACGCATCCACGCCACTTCGGTTACGGTTTCAACCCCGTGAACTTCTACTATTGTTTCGATACGGCCGATCGTCAGCTGGTCGCCATCGTGGTGGAAATCAACAACACTCCATGGGGCGAGCGCCACTGTTACGTGTTGCCGCAAGCGGCGAACCGGGGCACACCGGACCGGTTGCACTTCGAGTTCGACAAGGACTTCCACGTTTCACCGTTCATGCCCATGGACATGCAGTACGACTGGCGTTTCACGCAGCCAGGCGACGCGCTCGCGGTGCACATGGAAAACCGCCGTGATGGCCGCAAGGTGTTCGACGCGACGCTGACGCTGCACCGGCAGCCGATCACGGGCACTGCACTCGCAGCTTCGCTGGCCCGACATCCGCTCGTCACGTTCAAGGTGACGGCCGCGATCTACTGGCAGGCGCTGCGGCTCTGGCTCAAGCGCACGCCGCTCTTCACGCACCCCGACCAGACCGGCGCCGGGCATCGGCAACGCGCCGGCCGCGTCGACCCCATCGAGACCACGCCATGAACAAGATCAGCGAAGCGACCACGTCCATCATTCCTGCCGTCGATGCATGGCCCGTACGCCAAACCTTCAGCGCAGAAGGCGCGTGGCTGCAACGTCTTGGCAAGCGCCTGTTTCTGAATGCACTCGCAAAATTCCAGCATGGCGAACTGACAGTCGTCGTGCCTGCGTCAGGCGAACGGCACGTATATGGCCGGCGCACGGTCGAGTGCGATCTCCATGCCACGCTCGAAGTGCTGCATCCGCAGACGTTCGCGGACGCGGCGTTCGGCGGCACCGTCGGTGGTGGCGAAGCCTACATTCGGGGACTCTGGCGCACGGACGATCTCACCGCCCTTGTACGGATGTTCGTGGCCAACCGCGAGGCGATGGAATCCTTCGAGGGCGCGGCCGCCTACGTCAGCGATCCCGTGCGGCGCGTGCTGCACTGGTTCAACCGCAACAGCATGGACGGCAGCCGCCGCAACATCGCGGCCCACTACGACCTCGGCAACGACCTGTTCGCGCTGTTCCTCGACGAGACGATGATGTATTCGTGCGCGGTGTTCGAACGCGAGGGCGCGAGCCTGCACGAGGCGCAGCTCGCCAAGCTCGATCGCATCTGCCGCCGGCTCCGGCTGTCGCCCAGTGATCACCTCGTCGAGATAGGCACCGGCTGGGGCGGCCTCGCGCTGCACGCGGCGCAGCAGTACGGATGCAAGGTCACCACCACGACCATCTCGCGCGAGCAGCACGACTGGGCGCAGCGGAAGCTGGCGGCGGCCGGCCTGCTGCAGAGCGGCCAGGTGACGCTGCTGCTCGAGGATTACCGCAACCTCACGGGCACCTACGACAAGCTCGTGTCGGTTGAAATGATCGAAGCCGTCGGCGCGCAGTACCTCGACACCTACACGGCCAAGTGCTCCTCACTGCTGCAGCCCGACGGCGCCATGCTGCTGCAGGCGATCACGATCCAGGACCAGGTGTACGAGCAGGCGCTGCAGTCCGTCGACTTCATCCAGCGCTTCATTTTCCCCGGCAGTTTCATCCCGTCGGTGACGGCGATTGCGGACTCGCTGCGCCGGGCCACGGACATGAAGGTGTTCCACCTCGAAGACATCGGGCCGCACTACGCGACGACATTGCGGAAGTGGCGCGAGAATTTTTTTGCGCGCCTCGCCGAGGTGCGCCAGCTCGGCTACCCGGACAGTTTCATCCGCATGTGGGAATTCTATCTCTGCTACTGCGAAGGCGGGTTCCTCGAACGGCAGATCGGCGACGTGCAGATGCTGCTGACCAAGCCACGGTGTCGCCTGCCCGCGCCGGTCTGATTCGCTCGACCGCTGGGTCGCGGGTTTCACCTACTGGCCGGACAGGGGCGCTACAGCGACAATCCCGAACCAGTCCAACCGCCGCCCGGAGCCCGCCATGACCCAAGCCGCCATCCTCGAAGGCCTCAGCAAATCCAAGCTGGCAGTCGAGATGACCGAGGACCAGCGCAAGGCGCTGGCAGCGGTGATGACGCTCCGTGACCTGGCGCAGGGCGAAGTCCTCGTGCGCGAAGGCGACAGCGATGACCACCTCTACGTCGTCGCGAGTGGCGGCATCGCGGTAGTCAAGGCGGCCGGCACCGACAACGAAGTCACGCTCAGTGTGCTGCGCCCCGGCGACGTCGTGGGCGAGCTCTCGTTCCTCGACGGCGCGCTGCGTTATGCCTCACTCGTTGCCGAGAACGGCACGCGTGTGCTCAGCCTGAGCCGCGGCGACCTCGAAGGGCTGCTCGACCGCAACCCCCACCTGGTCTACCGGGTGATGCGTGCGATCGTTCGCGTCGTGCATGAACTGCAGCGAAGGCTGTCGATGCAGACGGCCGAGCTGACGAACTACCTCTACAAGACCCACGGTCGGTACTGAACGGCCGGCGCACCGCCGAGCGCGCGATCGGCAGGTGCCGCACCAAATTGGGTCGTTGCAGCATCGATTCGACCAACGAATACTTCCAGCGCATCCGCGCGCGTTGGGGCGAGGCCCTGCGCGAAATCTTCAGCGAACTGCCCAATCCGGACTGGCTCATGTCGACGCCGCCGGAGGCAGGCAAGCTCGCGCCACCACCGTCCCGGCTGCAATCGCGCGCCAAGTGACGTACTCCCGCTACCGGCATCGGTAGAAGAACGGAGCGAGTCCGCCGGCGGTCCCGCTAGAATTCGCGCACCTTCGGAACCACAGGTTTTCACTGCATGTCCGCGATCCGACTGGCCTGGCTGCTGGTGCTGTTCTGCATTTCTGGTCTCGCCGGCGCCGCGACGGACGATCCAAAGTCCGACGCCTTCTGGTATGGCACCGCCCAGGACGGCACACCCACCGTCCGGCTGTATTACTTTTTCTCGCCGACCTGCCCGCACTGCCAGGCGGCCAAGCCGTTCATCGCCGAACTCCAGGCGCGGAACCCGTGGCTCGAGGTGAAGCGGTACTCGGTCAAGGATCACCGCGGCAACGCCAGGTTCTATTACGAGACGGCGCAGTCGCTGGGCGTCGAGGCGTTGTCGGTACCCGGACTCATGTTCTGCCGCCAGGTATTGATCGGCTACGACTCCGCTGAAACCACGGGCAAGCAGCTCGAAGACGCCCTCGTCGCCTGCCGTGAACGACGGCTCGCGAATCCGCGGGCGCCCGATCCGGTGGCCGGCGCAGCTGGTGGTGCGACTGGCGGCGCGACACAGCTCTCAGCCGCCGAAGCAAAGGCCGGCACGACCGTCAACGTGCCGCTGCTCGGCGAAGTGGACGCCAAGGCGTTCTCGCTCCCGGTACTCACGCTGGTGCTCGCGGGCATGGATGCGTTCAATCCCTGCGCATTCTTCGTGCTGCTGTTCCTGCTCAGCCTGCTGGTCCACGCCAAGAGCCGCACGCGCATGGCGATCGTCGGCGGCACGTTCGTGCTGTTCTCCGGGCTCGTCTATTTCGTGTTCATGGCCGCGTGGCTCAACGTCTTCCTGATCGCGGGTGAACTGCGCGTCATCACGGTCATCGCAGGACTGGTCGCGCTGACGGTCGCCGCGCTCAACATCAAGGACTATTTCTGGTTCAAGGCAGGCCCGAGCCTGTCGATCCCGGACGCGGCCAAGCCCGGCCTGTTCAAGCGCATGCGCGAAGTGGTCGCCTCCGGCAGCATGGGCCCGATGCTCGTCAGCACGGTGCTGCTCGCGATCGTCGCCAACTCGTACGAACTGCTCTGCACCGCCGGCTTCCCGATGGTGTACACACGGGCGCTGACGCTCGCGGACCTCGAGTCGTGGCAGTACTATGCGTGGCTTGCGGCCTATAACGTGATCTACGTGCTGCCGCTACTCGCGATCGTAACGGTGTTCGTAAAGACCATGGGTGCACGCAAGCTGACCGAGTCCGAAGGTCGCCTGCTCAAGCTGATCTCCGGCTTCATGATGCTGGGTTTCGGCCTGCTGCTGCTCGTTGCACCGAACATGCTCACCAACGCGCTCGCCTCGATCCTCGTGCTCGCCGTCGCGGTGGGCGCCTCGCTGGTCGTGGCGAAGGTCGCCGCGCCGCGTCCGGCCTGAGCGTCGCGGGTCCGGATGCAGGCAGCCGCACCCGATTCGCACGCCGACGCGCTCCAGCGCATCCGGGCCCTGCTGGGTCCGGCGGGCTGCATCGATGCACCCGAACTGACGGCGCGCTTCCTGACTGATTTCCGCGGCCTGTACCGGGGCGCCACGCCCTTCGTTGCGTGTCCGGCGACGACCGCAGAGGTTTCGCAGGTACTCGCGCTCTGCAACGAGGCGCGCATCGCCGTCGTACCCCAGGGCGGCAACACCAGTTACTGCGGCGGCGCCACGCCGAGCGCCCGTGGCGATCAACTCGTGCTTTCACTGCACCGGTTGAACCGCATCCGCGAAGTCGACGCCGCCAACTTCTCGCTGATCGCCGAAGCAGGTTGCGTGCTGCTGGACGTGCAGGCTGCCGCGCAAGCCGTCGACCGGCTGTTTCCGCTGTCGCTCGGCTCCGAAGGCAGCTGCCAGATCGGCGGCAATCTCTCGACCAACGCCGGCGGACTCGCGGCCGTCCGCTACGGCGTAGCGCGCGACCTCGTGCTGGGTCTCGAGGTGGTGCTGGCCGACGGTCGCGTCATCGACGGCCTGTCGAGCCTGCGCAAGGACAACACCGGGTACGACCTGCGCGACCTCTTCGTCGGTGCGGAAGGCACGCTCGGGATCATCACCGCCGCGAGCCTGAAGCTGTTCCCACAGCCACGCACGATCGAGACCGCGTTCGTCGCGGTGCCCGGCATGCAGGCGGCCGTCGATCTGCTCTCGCGGCTGCGCGAAGCCACGGGCGACTGTGTCACGACATTCGAATACCTGCCCCGCATTGCGGTCGATTTCACGGTGCGCCACATTCCCGGCGTGACAGACCCGCTGGGTGCGCCGCACCCTGCGTACGTGCTGTGCGAAGTGTCGACGGCCCGGCACGATCCACAACTGCGAAGCCTGCTCGAAGACGCGCTCGGTGCCGCGATGGAACGTGGCGACGCACTCGAAGCGACGTTCGCCGAATCGATAGCGCAGCGCGAAGCGCTCTGGCGACTGCGCGAGTCGGTGCCGGAGGCCCAGCGTCACGAGGGGGCCAGCATCAAGCACGACGTCGCGGTGCCCGTCGCCGCGCTGCCTGCCTTCCTGACCAAGGCGGGCGCGGCTGTCGCGCAAGTGGCGCCGACCGCGCGTCTCGTGGCGTACGGGCACGTCGGGGACGGCAATCTGCATTTCAACCTGAGCGAGCCTGCCGGAGGCAGCGATCGCCAGGACTTTCTAGCACTGCAGGACGCCATTGGCGAAGCCGTCCACGCCAGCGTGCGCGAGTTCCGCGGCTCCATCAGCGCGGAACATGGCATCGGCCAGCTCAAGCGCGACCTTCTCACGCGCCACAAGGACCCGGTCGCGCTGGCAACGATGCGGTCGATCAAACTGGCGCTGGACCCCAGGGGCATCCTGAATCCGGACAAGGTCCTGCGCTTGTGACCCACTGCCTTTCGCCGCTAGAGTGCCGCTCCTTGGGAGGCTGGTACGGGCGCGAGCGCCCGGCCGTCAATTAACGATTAGACAAACCCACGCTGGAGCAAGTCGATGCCCATGTCGAAGAAACTCGCTGCCGAATTTATCGGCACCTTTTGGCTCGTGCTCGGGGGCTGCGGCAGCGCAGTGCTCGCGGCGGCGTTCCCGGACGTCGGAATCGGGTTCGTGGGCGTGTCGCTCGCGTTCGGCCTGACGGTACTGACCATGGCCTTCGCCATTGGCCACATCTCCGGCTGCCACCTGAACCCCGCGGTCACGGTGGGTCTGTGGGCCGGCGGCCGGCATCCGCTCGGCGAAGTCCTGCCCTACATCGTCGCGCAGGTCATCGGCGGCTTCGTGGGAGCGCTCGTCCTGTACTCGATCGCATCGGGCAAGGCGGGATTCGACCTGGCCGGCGGCCTCGCGTCGAACGGCTACGGGGAGCATTCGCCGGGCGGCTACTCGCTGGCGGCCGGCTTCACCACCGAAGTGGTCATGACGATGATGTTCCTGCTGATCATCCTGGGCGCCACCGATCGTCGCGCGCCTGCCGGCTTCGCGCCGATCGCGATTGGCCTGGGCCTCACGCTGATCCACCTGATCAGCATTCCGGTCACCAACACCTCGGTGAACCCCGCGCGCAGCACGGGTCCGGCGTTGATCGTGCAGGACTGGGCGCTGTCGCAGTTGTGGCTCTTCTGGGTGGCGCCGCTCATCGGCGCGCTGGTCGCCGGTTACCTCTATCGCTGGCTCGGCGACGAACGCTGAGCAATGGATTCCCCGGGTGGTGCGGCGACGATCTGTGCGTCGCGCCACCCGCAGGATCACTGCCATGAACACATGAGCGAGAGGCAGTCGTGGGCAAAATCCTGAAGTCGAAGATCTTCTGGTTGTCGGCTATCCCGCTGCTGCTGTTCGGGCTGTACGTCGCGCTCGGCTTCTACGCCGCACCCGGCATCGTGCGCAGCCAGGCCGTCGATTTCGTCCGCGAGAAGTACGGACGGGAACTGTCGCTCGGCGAGATCAGGATCAACCCGCTCAAGCTGCAGGCAGAGATCAAGGACCTGTCGCTGCCCGACACCGACGGCAAGCCGATGCTGGCGTTCCGCCGACTCTTCATCGACTTCGAACTGTCGTCGCTGTGGCAGCGCGCGTTCGTCTTCAAGGACGTGCAGCTCGATGCGCCGCTGGCGCGTACCGTGATCCGGCCCGACGGGTCGGTCAACCTGGCGGACCTCGCGCTGCCCGACGAGGAGGACGCGGACGAGCCCTTGCCCGTTGTCTGGATCCAGCGGTTCGCGCTCGGCGACGGCACCCTGCAATTCGCCGACCTGGCCCGGCGCGTGCCGCTCGAGCGGCAGTTCACGCCGGTCAACTTCAAGCTCGACAACTTCAAGACCACGCCGGAAGGCGGCGCCTTCGGACTCACCGCAAAAACCCAGAACGCGGAGCTGCTGGAGTGGCGCGGCAAGTTCGCACTCGCCCCGCAGATCTCGTCGTCGGGCGAGCTTGCAGTCACCAACCTGAACGTGCCCGGCGTGCTCGAGGTGGCGGACGTCAAACTGCCCTTCGTCATTCCGCAGGGTGAGATGAACCTGCGCGGTTCGTATAGCGTAGTCCTGGGCGAGTCCCTGCAACTCGACGTGAACCTGCCACAGATGCAGATCAACGGCCTGACCCTGCGCGCGCGGGGCGTCGAGCAGGATTACGTGACGGTGCCGACGGTCGTCATCAGCGACACGAAGATCGCGATGCCGGCCAACACCGTGGCACTGGGCACGATTTCGGCCGAAGGCGTCAAGACCGACGTCTGGACCATGCCGGACGGCACGCTGAACATCGATCAATTGTTCGTCGAGCAACCCGCGGCGGCGGCTACCGCACCAGCAGTACAGGCAGCACCGGCAGCTTCCACTGTACCCACCAAGGTCGGCCAGGCAGCCGCTGCACCCGAAGCCCCGTGGACCGTGACGGTCGCGAACTTCGCACTGCGCGGTGCCGCGGTGAGTTACGAAGACCGCGCCGTCAACCCGGTGGCGCGTTTCGAATTATCTCCACTCGACGTGACGGCAACCGACGCGAGCCTCGACCTGACGCAGCCGGTGCCGGTGAAGTTCGACACGACGATCAATGGCGCTGCAAAACTCTCGGGGACCGGCCACGTGGTGCCGGAGCCCTTCGCGGCGGACGTCGACATCGACCTCGCCGGCTTCCCCATCCAGTCGCTGCAGCCCTACGCCAATGGCACGACCGACCTGACGATTCAACAAGGCACGGTGGCGGCGAACGGCAAGTTCACGCTCGCGCCGGCGGGCACGGGCCGACCGGAACTGCAGTTCGCCGGCAACGCGACCGTCGCTGACTTCAAGTCGATCGACAACGCGCTCGAGCAGGACTTCTTCAATTTCGAGCGGATCGAGCTTGCGAAACTGCAGTACGCAATGGCGCCCGACTCGCTCAGCATCGACCGCGTGCGCGTCGTGCAACCGTTCGCCCGGGTGATCGTGAGTTCCGACGCCGTGCTCAACGTCTCGGCGGTG
>Ga0209254_10004329_pt1 | contig 13018 bp, 9 predicted proteins | sample FrelakmetDIP11DI_FD_187148 | JGI IMG/M metagenome (GOLD analysis project Ga0209254, IMG submission 187148) | Freshwater lake sediment microbial communities from the University of Notre Dame, USA, for methane emissions studies - DIP11 DI (SPAdes)... | ecosystem: Environmental > Aquatic >...
TCATCCGGCATCGGCCGGGCGACCGCCGAGCGCTTCGCCCACGAGGGTTGGGACGTGTGCGTCACCGCGCGACGGGAAGACCGACTGCGGGCGCTGGTCGACGGCATGCCAGCCGGCAAGCACCTGATCGTTGCCGGCGACTACAGCGATCCAGGCACGGCCGAGGCGATTGCCGGGAGTACGCGGGAAGCATGGGGCGTGGTCGACGCGCTGGCCAACTGCGCCGGCGTGTACTATGCTGCGCCGGCCATCGACTCGACGCTTGAGGCATGGCGCAAGGCGTTCGACATCATGATCGATGGGGCGCTGTATTTGACCCGCGCTGCAGTGCCGCTGATGACCCGCAGTGGCCGCGTGATCCACGTCACCTCCATCCATCACGAACGCGCCGAGGCCGGCGCCTGCAGCTACTCGATGGCCAAGGCCGCCATCAACCAATACTGTCGCGCCCTGGCGCTTGAGCTGGCTCCCCAGGGCATCCTGGTCAATGCGCTAGCCCCAGGATTCATCGACACCGAGATGAGCGTCGTCAACGGTGTCAACGAGCTCGAGAGCGAGTGGTTCAAGCACAACTACGTCGACGGCCATCACCTCCCGCTCAAGCGCCCGGGCAAGCCTGAGGAGGTGGCTGGCGTGATCTACTTCCTCGCCGGTCCCGACGCCAGCTACCTGACGGGACAGGTGATCACAGTCGATGGCGGGCTGACCATCACGTTCTGAGCTCCTGCAGGCAGAACCCATTCCAGGCGAGCTGCCGAGCCTCCGGAAGTGTTCCCATCGCCAGGCGGAGGGTGCGAGGGTATGCTGCGACAAGGTGAGATCAACGGTCACGAGGTGGTCTGGCTGGAGAACGCAAGGGTGTGCATCGCCGTGCTGCCGCGCAAGGGCGCAGACATCTACGCCTTCACGCACATACCATCCGGAACCGAGTTCCTGATGCGCACGCCAGCCGGGCTGCAGCCGCCCGGCGGCTCGCCGCCCGATGACTTTCTGCAGAACTATGAGGGGGCCTGGCAAGAGCTCTTCCCCAATCACAGCGATGCCTGCCACTACCGTGGGCGCTCAGTGCCCTTCCACGGCGAAGTGGCGCTGCTGCCTTGGGAGTACTCCGTCGAGGAGGCGACGGCAGACAAGGCGACGCTGCACTTGTCGGTCGAGTGCCGTCAGACGCCCTTCCGGCTCAGGCGTCGCATGTGCTTGCCTGCCGAGGGGAGCAGCCTTGAGTTGGAGTCGACGGTGGAGAACCTCTCCAGCGAGCGTGAGTATTTCGTCTGGGGCCAGCACCTGGTGCTGGGCGGGGACTTCCTGATGCAGGGCTGTCGGCTGGATATCCCGGCAGGCCGGCTGGTCACCGCCGACCAGGTCTTTGAGCCGGCCACGGCGATGCTGGCGCCGGCTCAGGATGAGCCCTGGCCGATGGCTCTTGGACGGAAGCCCGGGGAACGAATCGATCTGCGCAAGATTCCGGGACCGGAAGCGCACTCTCACGATGATGCCTGCCTGACCGATCTGGAGGAAGGGCGCTGGACCGTCGTCAATCCGCGCCTGGGCTTAGGCTTCCGGCTCGAATGGGACGCGTCGGTCTTCCCTTGGGTCCAGATGTGGACGCCGTATGGTGGGGCGGATCTTGCGCCGCTGACCGGCATCTATGGCCTGGGGCTGGAGCCATGGGTCTCGCGCTTCCCGTTGGAGCAGGCCATCGCCAGCGGACAGGCGCGCCCTATCGGTCCGGGAGAAACGCTGACCACCATCGTGCGCGCCAGCGTACTCGAGACTTCCTGAGCGAAGCCGCTCATGTTCCTCGGCCGTACAGGGCCGCCAGCATCTCGGGCCCGGGCGCGGCCTCAACCAGCAAGCGCTATCCGAAGTGTCCCACAACACGACCATTCCTCGAGAGAATGCCAAGGCGCTGAGCGCGGGTGGATCCGGCTTTCACGTGTCAAGTGGAGATCGGCCGACTGGCTGATCGCTTCAGCTCGAGCGCTCCGCCGCTTCGATGGCGCGCTTCTGGAAGGCGATCGCCATGCGCTCGAGTTCAGCCGCCTGCTCGCGTGAGACCAAGTCCGGGTGGTGCTGCTCGAGCAGTCGGCGCGCCATCTGGTTGGCGCGCTGGCGCATATCCCGCCCGCCGTGGGTCTCCTGCCAGTCTTCCCAGACCAGGCGCGTCGACAGTTGTGGCTGCCATTGGAGGCGGCGCAGGTTGCGCACCGTATACGGCTCGGTCAGGAAGTTGCCGCCCGGCCCGACCGTGCGCAGCTGATCGAGCCCGATCGTCTCCGGCGTTACCTCGAAACCCTCCGCCAGGCGGAAGGCGGCGGCCAGGATCTCGTTGTCGATGACTGCCTGCTCATAGCTGGCCGTCAGCAGTTGGTCGATCATCCCGAAGGCCAGATGGATGAAGTTGACCCCGGCCAGCGCCATCGGGGCCGCCTGCAGCATGCGCTCGAAGCCCGCCTGCGCGTCTGGCAGACAGGCGTCGAGGCCGCTGCCGCCCTGGAAGGGGAGCCCGTAAGCGTGGGCCAGCTGCGCGGTGGCACAGTGCGCCAGGACAGCCTCTGGCGAGGCGCCAACATAGCTGCCCGTATGCATGTTCATGCTGCCCGAGGCGGTGGCAAGCACACACGGATGGCCCGGGCGCAGCAGCTGCACCAAGACCAGGCCCGCCAGCGCGCTGGCGGTGTGTTCAACGACGGAACCGGCAATGCTCAGCGGCGCCGTGGCGCCCATCATGTTCGTCGGTTCCAGCCACAACGGGATGCCGTGCTCGGCGCAGGCCATCATCTCTTCGACCGGCTGCTTGCCGTGCACCAGCGGGCTGATGAAGCACACCACCAGGCTGAAGCGCGGTGCGGTGCGCACGGATAGCGTGCTTCCTTGCACCACAGCGGCCATCTCCACCTGGTCGGCAATGCTGCTCCCGCCCGCACCCTGCGAGTAGTAATGCTTGGTTGTGTTGGGCAGGATGGTGGCCATCATCCTGCGATCGAAGCCCACCTGCGGCAGCTCTTGGGGGACAACCATGGCGTGCATGATGTGCGCCTGGGGGAGGGCATCGATCAGTCGCGTTAGATCGGCCAGATCTTGCTGGCTGGCCGGCCGGCGGCGGCCTTCCAGGTCAAGGACATGCAACGCCGATGAGCCGGCGACGGTGTACACATCGTCGAGGGTGACCCGAACCGCGTGTTCTGCAACGGGCGCGTGCAGGGTGAACTCGTCCGGGGCAGCGTCCAGGGCGCGCTGCAGGACGTCGGAGGGAACGCGCACGATGTGGCGTTCGCGATCGACCGTGCAGCCGGCGCCGGCAAAGACCTCCCATGCCGGCAAGTGGTCAACCTGTACGCCAACTTCGGCCAATACGGTTCGGACGGCCTGGTCGAGGGCGCCCAGCTGTGCGCTATCCAGAAACTGAAGGCGCCCGCTCTTCAAGCTCCGAAATGGCATACCTTCCTCCTGGCGCTCTGGGGATTATCGGGCGCTGCATGGTTGTTGACGGTACGTCCGGCCAAGCCAGGGCGCTCCGTTTGCATTTGCCGCTTAGTATTGGGCCATTATGCGGATGCAGGCACAGGGTGTCAACCTGGGCGGCCGGCTGCGCGTCCTGTCCTGACACAGGCTCGGCGAGGCGTTTCGAATGTGCCGAGCCGGCCGGATGCCGCACAGCTGCCATCGTGTTCCGACCGAGGGGCGAGTTTGGGCTCGACCTGGCTGTTGCTCGGCCCTGGAATGCCACCCAGACGCTTGGGGACCAGTTGCCGGAGCGGCAAGCGCTACCGTCGCATAGCAGGTGGATCGACCGTGCCCATTCCGACATGGACGTGGATCCTCAATGGTTGCCAGGGGCTTGCGGGCAGGCGACGCCGCAGGTGAGCCGCATCGAGATGTCACCCAGGCTTGGCCGAAGGCCCGGCGGAGGGGGGGGTGCTTGACATGCCGGCCAACCCCATGCTAGAATAGTGGAAACGTTTACAGGTCGACCCCATCCTTGACAATGCGGGGGCGGTGCACTCTTCCTGTGCAGTCTGGGTAGCGGTGCGATCGTGCCCAGGGCGGTAAACGGGTAGCGTGCCATGTCTCCTTCCCGGTCAGATGGCTGACAGGCTGCATGCGCAGGCTGCGTTGGGTGGCGGCAGTCAGCCGCTCAGCCAAGAGCTTGCAGCTTCGATCAAGGAGGTGCCCGGCGCCAGCGAATGCCACCCAGCTGAACCCCAGACCGCACCCGTGATAGGCGGAGTTGAGAGGAGAATTGTCCATGCGTTCGACCATACGAGTGCTTTCGCTTCTGGCCCTTCTAGCGCTACTCATCCCAGCCTGCGCCGCTCCGGCGACGGAAGTGCCTGCCGAGGCGCCTGCCGGGGCACCTACCGAGGCACCTGCCGCAGCGCCAGCTGAGGCCGAACCGATCAAACTGACCATCTGGTGGTGGGGCGAACAGGAAGCGCCCGGTGCCGAGGCCTGGCTGAACGAGACCATGGCCCTGTACACCGAGGCCAACCCCAACATCACCTTCGAAGCCGTCCTCCAGTCGACCGACACCCTGATCCCTGCCTTCCAGTCGGCCGCGGCCGCCAAGGAAGGGCCGGACATCCAGTACTTCTGGGGCGGGGTGTGGACCATCGAGAACGCCTGGACCGATGCGATCATCCCGGTGGATGATCTGATCCCGGCCGACGAGTGGGACCACTACCTCAACGTCTTCGAACGGCAGTACGATGGCAAGACGTGGGGAGTGCCTTGGTACATGTCCGGCAACCCGGTGGTCTTCAACCCCGAGCTCTTCACCCAGGCCGGCCTGGATCCGAACGCTCCCCCGGCCACATGGGATGAGCTGCTCGTTGCCTGCGACAAGCTGCGCGCCGTGGACGTCGTCCCGATCGCCGGCGGCGTGAAGGACGGCTGGTTCGGCGGCTGGCTGTTCTCGATCCTGGCTCGCCAGCCACACGACAGCGAGAAAGCCTTCATGAGGGCTTCCGTCGGGCAGGCCTCTTACACCGATCCGAAGTTCACCGAGTGGTGGGGACGCCTGCAGGAACTCAAGGACCGCGGCTGCTGGAACGAGGACATCGGCTCGCTGGACTACCAGCAGGGTCAGGACCTGTTCGTCACCGGCAAGGCGGCCATGCTCTTCGGCAATGACACCTTCCTGGCCGGATGGGCGGAGACGATGGGCTGGGACAAGATCGGCCTGATGCTCACGCCGCAGTACGGCAACGGAGAGCTGGCTGACGACTACATCGTCACCGCCCAGGGCTGGGGCATCACCTCGTGGTCGGACTATCCGCAAGAAGCCGCCGACTTCCTGGTCTTCATGCACACGCCCGACCGGGTGAATGCCTGGTTCGAAGCCACGGGCGTGCTGCCGGCCGATGACCGGCTGGATACCAGCCTGATCACCCAGCCGCAGCTCCAGCAGGTCTATGAGTGGGATACCACCCGCGGTGGCCCCAATCTGGAGAACTTCATCCCTAGCATGATGGACGAGCAGGCGAATTTCGCCGGCGTCCAATTGCTCTTCGCCGGGGATGCCACGCCGGAGGAACTCGGCCAGCTGACCGAGGACGTCAACGCCAAGTGGCGCGAGCAGAATCCGGACGCGGCCGCCAACTTCGAGAACTGGATCGAGTAGTCTTCGGGACGGACTAGGCAGAGAGGGGAGGGTCCGCCTCCCCTCTCTGCATATCTGCCGATGCAGTATCGCAAGCACGAGCCATGGTTGTACTTGGCGCCGGCGCTGGTCATGTTGCTGGCGGTTTTTGGCTATCCTGTCGTCCGACTGATCATCCTGAGCCTGCAGCGCCCCAAGGGGGGCGTCCCGATCTTCGTTGGGCTGGGGAACTACCAGCTGCTCTTCCGGGACGACGTCTTCCTTCAGGCAGTGAGCAACAACCTGAAGCTGCTGCTTACAGTCCCGGTGACGGTTGGGTTGGCGTTGGTGCTGGCGGTCTTCCTGTTTGAGCGCATCAAGGGCTGGCGTCTGTATCGCATGACGCTGTTCCTGCCCTACCTGCTGCCGATTGCCGCCGTTGGGCTGGTCTTCTCCTACATCTTCCAGCTGAGTGGCGTGCTCAACGACTTCCTCAACGCGGTCGGGGCGGGGGCGCTGGCCCAGGACTGGCTGGGGAGCACAACCCTGGCACTTCCCACGGTGATGTTCGTCATCATCTGGAAGGAGGTCGGCTTTGGCGTCGTGCTCTTTCTGGCGCGGCTGATGTCGGTGGAGGAGGAACTGTTCGACGCCGCGCGCGTCGACGGCGCCAACTGGTGGCAGTTGCAGCGGCATGTGACCGTCCCGCAGCTCGCCACGGTGATCGAATTCTTCACGGTCATCTCGATTATCACCGTGTTGTCGTGGGTCTTCGGCTATGTGTTCGTCATGACTTCGGGCGGGCCGGGGAACGCCACGATGGTCACGGAGCTGTATGTCTACCTAATGGGCTTCCGCTACAACCAGATGAACTTGGCGGCGGCGGTTTCCGCCCTGCTCCTGCTGGTCACAGGGGTCTTCATCTTTCTGGAACTGCGGCTGCGAGAGCGCAGCGACCTCGGGCTGGTGTCATGAGCGGGGCGCGGCGGCGGGCGCAGGATCTCTCGGGCAGCCTGCTCCGGCAGGTGGTCGTGATCTTCTTCACAGTGCTGTCCTTGTTCCCGCTGTACTTCATGCTGGTGTCGTCGCTGAAGAGCAAGGCGGATTACCTGGAGAACAAGTTCAACCTGCCGCCTCATCCGATCCTCGACAATTTTCTGACTGCCTTCGCCGGCGAGAAGTTCCTCATCCGGTTTGCCAACAGCGCCATTCTTACCGTGGGCGCGGTGGCGCTCTCCCTGTTGATCGCCTGTCTGGCGGCATACGCCTTTGCCCGGATGCAATTCCCCGGCAAGCGCACGCTGTTCAACCTGATGCTGTCGCTGATGGTCGTCCCACCCGTCGTCATGGTGGTCCCGCTATTCGTGACCATGGTGCGCTTGGGGCTGGTCAACACCTATCAGGGCGTGATCTTGATCTACATTGGTCTGCTGCTGCCCTTCTCGGTCTACATGATGACCAACTTCTTTCAGACCATCCCGCGGGAGATCGTGGAGGCGGCGCGCATCGATGGCTGCTCGAGCTTCGGTGTCTTCATCCGGATCCTGATGCCGTTGTCGGCGCCGGCGGTGATCACCCTGACCGTGGTCAACTCCCTATGGGTCTGGAATGAGCTGCTGATCGCATTGATCTTCCTGCAGCGCGACGAGATGAAGACCCTGATGGTCGGCATTGCTTCGATGCGCTCGCGGATCTATGTCGACATCCCGGCGACGATGGCCGGCCTGTTGGTGGCGACGATCCCGATCGTGGTGCTCTACCTTTTTGGCCAGCGTTACTTCATTCGCGGCCTGATCGGCGGGGCGGTCAAGTAGCCCGCCAGCAATTCTGGCGGGCAACGCCGGCTGAAAGGCGCTGTGACCACACCTGCTCCCCGCATGTCGATCCGCCAGCGCCTGCTGGCTGTGCTCGACGGACGGCTTCCCGACCGTCCGCCTTTCCTCGATCGTCTGGAAGCCTGGTATGCCACCCACCTGCGGGCAGGAACCTTGCCGGAGCGCTTCGAAGGGCTCTCGCTCAGCGAGGTCCATCGCGCGGTGGGGATGGGCCAGCAGCGGTTCGTGGTCCCGTATGCCCTGCGGCTGCGCGGCGTGGAAGTCGTCTCCACTTTCAACGGAGAAGCCGCTGCGCGCCAATCGGATCCAGTCATCCTGGAGTTTCCAGGCATGTGGGATCTGGTCCCCCTGGACCGGCCGGGTGTGACCGAGACCGAACTGCGGACTCCGGTGGGCAGACTGCGGTTGCGACAGGAGTTGCTCGCCGAGGGCGTCGCCAATGGGACGTCCCCCTACTTGAAGGAGCATCTGATCAAGGAACCGGCCGATTACATCACGGCCGGCTGGATCATCGAGCATGCGGAGTTTGTGCCGGGCTACGAGCGCGTGACGGCCGAGCAGGCCGCCATTGGCGCAGACGGCTACGTCGTTCCCCTCCTCCACCGGATTCCGTTCCAGCAGGTGTTGCTGGAGTACCTGGGTGAGGCCCCGTTGTTCTACGCGCTGCATGACGAGCGTCCGGCGGTCGAGCGCCTGTTGCATGTGCTGGACGAACAGCTGCAGGAGATCCTGACGCGCTTGGCGGATTTCGATGCGCCTTATGTCGAATTCCCAGACAATCTGCACGGCATGATGACCAATCCGAAGCTGTTCCAGCGGTACTGTCTGCAGGCGTATCAGCGCTATACCGACACGCTTCGCCGGCAGGGCAAGCGGGTGGGCAGCCACACCGACGGCGACGTTGGCAGCCTGCTGGGGCTGCTGCGCGAGTCGGGTTTGGACGTCTGCGAGTCGGTCTCCCCGTTTCCGCTGACCGCGAGTACGTTTGGTCAAATCTGGGAAGCTTGGCGCGGGGGGCCGATCATCTGGGGAGGCATCCCGTCTCCCATTCTCGAGGCGCGCACGCCGCAGGCTGAGTTTGAGGCCTGGGTCGATCAGTTGTTGGACACAATCGGTGCCGACCCGATCATCCTAGGTGTGGGGGACATGGTGATGGGCAATTGCCTGATCGAGCGCGTGGAGGCGATTGCCCGACGTGTGGAGCAACACGCCCCCTAGCCAGAGGCGGGTCCAAGAACAGAGCTGTTGACGCGGGGGTGGGGCGCCGCTCAGCTGCGCCGGGATTGTTGTTCGGCCCAGCTGACTGCCCGCTGCAGCGCTTCCTCGAGCGCCTTGTCCGCCGCGGGCGGCAGTGGCACTGGCTGGGCCTTGCTCAGGATCTCAACCACCCGTTCGTGGGCCACTTCGTGCGCCATCTTCGCACCGGCCGTCGCCCAATCGTCCAGGCTCTGCCGCTTAAACAGCTTGGGGAAGTACATCTCCTGGCGGAAGTGTCGGACCGTGTGGTCATGTTGCAGGAAGCTGCCGCCGTGCCCAACCTGGCGGATGACGTCCAGCGCCAGCGTCTCGTCGTTCAGCGTGATTCCATCCAGGATCCGCCGGATGGAGTTGACGATCTCGTCGCAGATCACCACCATCTCCTGAGATCCATACATCCCGAAGGCCAGTGTCCCCAGGCTCTGGGAAAGCGTCATCCCAGCCAGACCGTTCAGCAGCATCTCCATGGCCGCCTCGGAGGCGGCTTCGGCGTCAGGGAATTTGGCTTCGACCCCTCCGCCCAAACCATAGACTGGAATGCGATAGCGATGTGCCATCTGGATGACGGCCACCTTGCCCAGGTTCTGCTCTGGGCTTCCGTAGGTGACCTGCGTTGTGCGCATATCGAAGACATCGGTGTCAGGCTTCAACACAACCGGCGCGCCGGGACGGATCAGCTGCGTCAAGACCACCCCGAACAGCACCTCGGCGATGGTCAACACGGTCGTTCCTGCAACCGTGGCCGGCGCCGTAGCTCCCATCAGCGGACCCGGCGAGTACAGCACCGGGACGCCGGCGTGCACGACGTCGATGATCCCCTCGTTCATGATGGCGATTTTCAACGGCGACACCGGCGTGACGATCCCCAACACGCTGGGGGAAGTGCGCAAGGTTGCTTCGCCGCCCGAGGCGGCAGCCGCCATCTCCAGCAGGTGCTCGGTGAATGGCCGCTCGAGGATGTTGATCACCGTGGGCTTGCTGGTGTTGCGGAAGATGGCGTCAAAGTCGTGGAAGAAGATCTCTCCGGTCGGGCAGTCGCCTGCCATACACAGCGTCTGGACGAAGTCGATGTTGGGCAGGGCATGTCCCAGGCGGGTGCTCGAAACCATATCCTGCTTGGTGGGTTGGCGGGCGCGGCCCAGCTGGTAGTCGAAGAACAGCGGTTCGGAGGTTCCGCCCATGCCGTAGTAGACGCGGCCTGGCTCGAGCAGCAGGCTGTTGGCCTCGTCGTGGCGTCCATGCAGGACAAAGCTGGAGGGGGCGGAGGCGATGGCCGCTTCCACCATCTCGGCCGGAAGGCGGATGATCCGGGCGTCTCGGTCGACGTCGGCCCCCCCCTTGGCGAAGATATCCAGGAAGGCGGACGACTCGCTGGACAGGCCAGGGTCCCATAGCAGGGAAAGTGCGGCTTGATGCAGCCGTTCGACTTCCTCCTCCGACAGGATCTTGAGCGAGCCACCGCGCATGCCGGTCTTCATGACGGGACCTCCTGCGAGCCCGGATGTTGTGGAATCGTTTGCATCCATGATAGGTGGGAGCGGGGAGACTGTCAAGCGACGGCCGGAGGATGGCCAGGTCCGTCGTAGGGATCTGGTCCGACTGACCCCTACAAGGCTGGCTTGCCTTCTCGGAGTCGCCTGACGGCCTGCCCTCGCTCAAGCTGCACGCGCCCGGCTTCAAACGCGTGCGCGGGGGGGGTGCCCCAGAGCCATTTCCGGGTAAAAGCGAGATTCGGGCAGCAACGGCGAGCGGGCCTCATGCCGCCGCCCCGATGGACGTTGTGGAACGTTGCGCTTGACAGTGCCTCTCGGAAGTGCTAGCATAATGGAAACGTTCTCACAAGCCGTGCCGAACAGATCCGGTGCAGGCGGACAGCGCGGCGCTCGAGCCACAACCGGACGAGGTATCAGCGCTTCCTGGGCGGCGCCGGCCGACCCAGGGCGGCACGTGAACGCCACGCAATGACCGGATGGGGGCAGCGGCTGAGGGCGGGATTTCGATGGGCCAAGTGCGCAGGGCTAGCTTGAAGGATGTAGCCTCGAGGGCCAACACCTCGATCGCCACCGCCTCGCGTGCGCTGAGCGGGACGGGCTACGTTGCGGTGGCCACCCGGGAGCGGATCCTGCAGGCGGCGCAGGCCCTCAATTACCAGCCTAACCTGCGGGCGCGCGGACTGCGCCAGCGCGTCAGCCACAGCATCGGCCTGATCGTACCCAACCTGCTTAATGCCTACTACACTGCCTTGGCCGATTCGATCTCGCAACAGCTGGGCGCACGTGGCTATCACCTGCTGTTGGCCTCGACGCGGGACGACGCCGCCACGGAGCACGACATGCTCGTCGACATGGTCGGGCAGGCGGTCGATGGCCTGATCTGGGTGCCGTCGGTGGCGGAGAGCGATCTGCTCGACTACCTGGCCGGTCAGCACACACCGGCCGTGGCCATCGTCCGCCGGCTGAAGGGCGATCCGATCGACACCGTGGTCTTTGAGGATCGGGCGGGGAGCCAGGCTGCTACGCAGCACCTTATCGGCCTGGGCCACAAACGCATCGGCTATATCGGCGGGGACGTGATGTACTCCAGCAATCACGACCGCTGGCAAGGCTACCTCGAGGCGCTGCGTCAGGCACGCCAGGAACCCGACGAAGAGCTGGTGAGGTTGGGCACCAATCGCGGCACCTGGGGGGCAATGGCTGCCAACGAATTGCTGCGCCTGTCGTCGCCCCCGACTGCGATCTTCGTGGCCAGTAATGCCATCATGCCTGGCGTGATCCGTACGCTGCGCCAGACAGGCGTCACCTTGCCCGATGAGATGTCGCTGATCTGCTTCGATGATGTCGACTGGTTCTCTCTGTCGGTCCCGCCGATCACCGCCATCAGCACGGCCTACACCACGCTGGCGGAGGCGGCGGTCGACCTCCTGCTGACCCGCGCCGCCGGGGGATCGACCGGAGCCGATCGTCCACCGGTCTACATGGAGGTCAATTTCGAGTTTGTCTTGCGGCGCTCGACAGCTCCGCCGCGCGTCGGCGCGCTGCACTACCATGAGGCACCGATCACGGAGGTGCATGCTGGGGAAGGCTGAAGGCGAAGTGCCTCTGCGCCCAGGCGCGCAGCGAAATATCGAGCATCGGTTGGAGGCGAGCATGCATGCACTGTTGCAGACCGTGTATGACGAGGTGATCAACGGCGACCGGGCGGCTGTCGAAGCCGGAGTGCAGGCGGCGATGGAGGCCGGGCTGCCGGTGGTCTCGATCCTGAACGAGGGCCTGATCGGAGCCATGCAGGAGGTCGGCGAGCGTTTCGAGCGCCAGGAGTTCTATGTGCCCGAGATGCTCGTCTCCGCGCGGGCGATGCAGGCTGGCCTGACCATCCTCAAGCCGCACCTGGTGCAGGCCGGCGTGCCGGCCGCCGGCAAGGTCGTGATCGGCACGGTCAAGGGCGACCTGCATGACATCGGCAAGAGCCTGGTGGGAATGATGCTGGAGGGTGCCGGCTTCGAAGTGATCGATCTGGGCACCGATGTCGGGCCGGAGAAGTTCGGCGAGGCCGTGCGTACGCACCAGCCGCAGCTGGTGGGGCTGTCGGCGCTGCTGACCACCACCATGCAAAACATGAAGTCCACGCTGGAAGCGCTGGAGGATCTGGGCGTGCGCGCCCAGGTGCGCGTGATGGTCGGCGGCGCGCCAGTGACGGACGCCTTCGCCAAGCAGATCGGAGCTGACGGGTACGCGCCAGACGCCAGCCGCGCCGTGACGCTGGCCAAGTCGCTGCGGTAGTCGGCGGCGCACAGCCCAGGAAGCCAGCGAACTGCAAGCGGGCAGCCAGAGGCGGCTGCTCGCTTCGTCGGTCTGGCCAGGCTGATCCCAGGCCTGGACTATCGGCGATCACGCCTTGCGGGCCTGGCTGTGAGGTCGGCGGTCAGGCCTTCCGGCACTCAGCCAGACCAGGCCTGCTCTCGGGCGAAGCCAAAACGCTCCGTCGTGCGGCCGTCGAGGCGCACGGCGGTGCCAAGCCAATGTCATTCCGAACCGCAATCTCCCTTTGTGCCTGGGGCTCCATGGACTCGAAGAACCCTCCAGGACGACGCAGTCTGATCTGAGCCGGCCAGCCCGCCAGGGAACGCTTGTCGCTACGCACCTGCAATGCGACAATGGGCCACCTTCAGTCGGGGGCAACCCGAAAGCATGGTCGCTCTGCGCAGCCTGTACCAACACTGGGGCGAAGCCGTCGCCTTCGCCGTGTCCGCCACAGCCGCCCTGCTCTGGGACTGGCAGGCCTCGGACATTGCCTGGGGACTGTGGATCTCGAGCCTGGTCACTGGCTGGGTGATCCTGGGCTCCGC
>Ga0209254_10004330_pt1 | contig 13017 bp, 13 predicted proteins | sample FrelakmetDIP11DI_FD_187148 | JGI IMG/M metagenome (GOLD analysis project Ga0209254, IMG submission 187148) | Freshwater lake sediment microbial communities from the University of Notre Dame, USA, for methane emissions studies - DIP11 DI (SPAdes)... | ecosystem: Environmental > Aquatic >...
ATGGCAGCAATGCCAGCTACTGATACATCAACACCCACACCCACTGAGACTTATACTCCCACCCCTACTATTGATCCAAGCACTCCCACTCCTTCTTTCAACAATACAATCCCGGGTGCCTATTGCATTCCTGTTAATACGCTGCGCACTCAAGGATTGGTAACGAGAATAATCGATGCCACGTCCATTGAGATTGTCACAGCCGTAGAAACCTATCGAGTCAGATATATTGGAATAGATTCACCGAAAGTATCCCCAGAGGTTGAATGGCAAGGACCACAGGCGGTGGCGGCTAACGAGAGATTAGTGGGCGGAAAATATGTTGTGGTTGTCCAAGATGTCACCAATATGGACAGCGATGGGTTTTTTCTGCGATATGTAATTGTTGGTAATACCTTTGTCAACCATGAGCTAATACGTCAGGGATATGGCGAGATCGCTCCTGTGGCCCCCGATGTGTTATGCGAGAACTCGTTTCTCTCTGCACAAGTCGAAGCTCAGGGAAATCATGTTGGAATCTGGTCGGCGACCCCAGTGCCTACATTAACATTAACGCTTCGCCCGACAATTACAAGCACCGCGCGTACGGCAACCGCTACGAGTTCAGCCCCATGTAACTGTAGATTAGGCCCGTTCACTTGTAAGAATTTCCGTACTCATGCCCAGGCGCAAAGTTGTTTTACCTATTGCAAGAAATTAGGTTACGGACCCGTTTTACCAGACAATAATAATAATGGTATCGTATGTGAAGGATTACCCTAGGGTGAGCCAGCAAAGCAAGGTAGGAAGCTCCGTTATCCTCCTAATGCTGACACAAGTTGTGAATCTTTAATCAAAACAATCACTTAGAAAACTGCAGCTCCATCCAGATCAAGGTATGGTGTTTTTCAAATCCTGCTCCTTGAATTCCCTGGTCATGCTCTAAAGAAGGGTATTCGATCATGAGGGATTTCTGCGAAGAAGCATGTTGACGAGCGTGTATTAATAGAGATTGTAAAGCTTGTTCATCACAATCATGGGGGGCTGATATCCAGAGGGCATTGAAATGTCCTGTTGTGGGTTGCCAGCAGGCTACTGCTAATAATTTATTTCCTTTAACAATTGCCCATTGTGTTATGTAGAGATTGTAAAAAAACCTAGTAATATTTCCCCACAATCCAGGACGCATCGCATTAACCTTTATGGGAATATGCCATGATAAATCTGCTGGATAACTGCTCAGGAACCAGTCTCGCTGGAGATACCAGTGACGAGATGAAGGAGCGGTGATCCTTGTTCCTAGAGGGAGTTCACTTATTGAAAAGTCTGGCGTGCTGTACCATGTTGTTCGACGAGCGCGTTCAATAAAACCAAGTGAAAGGTAAATTCCAATCGCTGTTTGGTTTTCTTCTCTTACCTGCAACCAGGTGGAGGGTGAACCCTTCTGCTGGGCATGTTCTATAGCACGCTCGGTTAGTTTACGACCGATCCCTCGGTTTCGATAATCAGGATGGACAGCGACATTTGCTATTAAGAATAACCCATTTCCTCTCAGGTGATAAGGAATCATGCTCACATTCCCTAAAATCCGATCGTTTTCTTGCCAGACATAACCACCCATCATCAGATCGTTCCACTCGTTCATGTTTGTCCAATTAGAACGCGATGCATTTCTGGCGGTAGAGCGCATTCGTTCTACGTATCGTTTTCCATCCGGATCCATGCTGTCGCCAAAGCAAATTTCAACAAGGTCGGCTACAGCTTCTAAATCGCGTCTGGGGTTTAAAGGGCGCAATTGGCTGGGAGTCTTAGTAGGTGAAGCTAATTTAGCAAGCATATTTATATGTGAATATTGGTCGAGATTTTACCCTAAAATGGGATTTATTTTTCACCCATGCTTTAGAAGCTAACCAGATCAAGCCTTGTCCCTTGCGGATGCTATGAGGTGGATTTACAATAATCTATGTGAAGAATATCCAAAACCTGGGAGAAATATGGTAGTAGATTTACTACAGGTTCGTGAACAAATCAAGGCGTTAGGTGAATCGGCTGTAGTGCGTCACCAACGTCTAAAGGAAATGCGTGAGCTTGCCTTGATGATGTTAAGGAATCCTGCTCTGGAATTGGAACGATTACAGAAAAAAGCTCTACTCATCATGCACAACTTTGATCCAAACTTACGTTGTGCTTTACCAGTTTCTGTGGGAGGAGAATTTCTGTCGGTAGGGTCCAGCTATCCTTCGCCAAAATTCTTCCCCAATGCAACTATTTTAGCTGTGGATGGTTCGCAGATCCCTCCAGATCGACATGCGGAAGTTATATTTGGAATGATCAATTTGGGTGCTATCGAATTAGATACAACCTCTGCCGAAGCGCCTAATGTCAGCATAAATAGCCGCCTTTTCTATGACGAGGAACTGTATACTGAGAGTGGATTTATAACTGATTCCCGGCTGGCATTGATTCGAGACCTGAGCGAACGCCAGCGATTGATCGAGCTTGCAGTTAATGCCAAATACCCTTTGATTAGTTTAACAGATGGACCTTTGGAGCTATGGGGTGCCCGGGAGGGTGATTTAGGATCAGATTTCAATAAAAGTCTTGAATTATATATCGACATATTAAGAAAGTTATTCACCTTGAATGTGGTGGTTGCTGGTTACGTTGACAAGCCGGGAGCCTCATTAGTTGTTCGTTTATTAGAAATTGCCCTGATCGAAGAAGGAAAAATAAAAGACATTAAGAATTATTATCCATTGCGAGGGCTTGTTGATATTGACTTGTTTCGTCCTTTCCTGGGTCCTGGAGAACGGTCAACTGTGTTCGCTCTCCAATTTAAGACCGCCTCTCAATACCGGGATGAGCTTGCGTTACATTTCTTCTATTTGAATGTAGGTGGGATCAACCAACCTTGGCTGGCAAGGATCGAGATACCCGCATGGGTGGCAAAGGACAATGTGATGCTTGATCTACTCCATGCCGTGTTGATCCATCAATGCAACATTATGGGTCCTCGCCCATACCCGTATCTTCTCCACCGGGCTCATGAAGCAGCGGTGGTGTCGATACAGGAGAAGGAGCAAATTACCCAGATGATTTCTATGGAATTACGCAATCGAGGTTTAGCTGTGGGTAAAATCTCCCATAAACAATCTGGAAAGAATTTAGGTGGAAGGACAAGGTATAACGGAGGTAAATTATTGCCATGACCATCATAAGTATTGGTCGCTTATTGCGCGCTGGTAATGCTGGATTTGTGGTCGGGTGTCGCGTAACTCAGCTTGATGCTCCAATTTTTGGTGCTATGGTTCAAGCAGATTTGGAGCAGGATTACCGAATATATGGTTTGGTTTATGATATTCACATTGATGATGATGGATTAGTGCGCCAGTTGGTTATTGCAGAGGATGTGGACGAAAATGTGATTGCTGACAATCGTTTTAATCGAAATGTACCTTTAGAGATTAGCATTCTGGCGATAGGTTACTGTCAAAATGGAAGGCTCAGTCACTTGCTGCCTCCTAGACCTCCTCTTAGCTTGGACAGTATCTACCTGTGCGATCAAGAAGAACTATGTAAATTTACTAATGCTGGACATTTTGGTTACTTCCGTCACATATTACGAGCCGAGAACCTGCCTATTGAGGAGCTCTTGGCTGCTCACCTGCAACAAGCACAGCTAGCTCACGTCAGGTATGGGGATCCAACCTGGATCGAACGTGCTTCCCAAGAACTTATCACCCTCTTGAGAGACAATTATCCCCTCTTGATGAATTTGCTGGGGTCATTGAGGGATGTAATGATCACAGCTTGACAGATAATATAATTAAAATATTAACTAGCACTTGTTTTCTTAAGATGAATGAAGTGGATAAACTCAAAAACATGAATGAAAAACCAGAAATCGGATACCTGGTAGGCGGAGGTCTCAGGGAAAACCTGAAAGTTCGCCTGGTTGTACCATCGCATCAAGTACAGGAAGGTTCATTTATCGTCATTGAAAGCGGAGATTGGCAGTTCTATGGATTGGTGACAGATTTACAGTTAGGCGCAACCGATCCGCGCTTTGCTGATGAACAGAGTGAGGCTCGTCTCCCTATTAATTTGGCCGCTTTATTACATGGTCAGACTTTATACACTAACTTAGAAGTCCTCCCTGCTCTTATGCTGGAGCGTGGACCTGAAGTAGGCAGTCCAGAATACGCCCAATGGCGCGAGTCAATCGATCTGGGTTTGAAACCCGAGCCGAGCCCTATTCCGGTGAAGACAATTCCTCCTCACCACGCACTGGCCCGTTTGGCTGAACCCGGCGATGTAGCGGAAATCTTTGGCAAAGTAGAAAAGGTAGGTAACTTTATCATTGGATATACCAGAGAACAGGATCATCCAGTTTGTATTAATTTAGAGAAGTTCGTTCAGCGTTCCGCAGGTATTTTTGGGGCGACCGGTACGGGTAAATCCTTTCTGGCGAGGATCCTGTTAGCTGGGCTTATAAAATTCAATCGAGCTTCTGTACTTGTCTTTGATATGCATAACGAATACGCTTACGATGATACTGCCTCTGACACTGGGTTGCGAGTGATTGGACTTCAATCCAAGTTTCCTCAAAGTATTCGGGTAGTTGGCCTGGGTAAAGGAGCGAAGATTCGAGACAAAATGCCCGATTTCAACCTGGAAATTTCTATGAGTGATATCCAACCGGAAGATGTGGAATTACTATCAAGGGAATTAAATCTGAAAGAGACAACTCCTACAACTTTGGAGGCATTAGTTACATTGTATGGGAGGGAGAAGTGGTTTTCAGCTTTTAAGCAGATGCGGAACGGTGCAATGGTTGTTGGAGACGATGGGAAGAAGTATCCTGCTCCCGATAGCGTCGCTGCATGGGCGAATAACGTCGGGGTTAATGTTATGGCAGCTGAAGCATTACACTCCAAAATGGGCAGGCTTTTCGGTCGAGCTTACGTGGTTGAACAACCAGCCGTTGACACTGTAAGCGAAATTGTTAAAGCACTGGATGGAGGTCAACACGTGGTGCTCTCCTTTGGCGAGCATCAAAAAGATCTGGATTATTTATTGGTATCCAACCTGCTGACCAGGCGTATTCGAGAAGTGTGGGAAAGACGAACGAATGAGTTTCGCACTTCGAGGGAAAAAGAACCCCGACCACTCGTGATAGTGGTCGAAGAAGCACATAAGCTTCTCAATCAAGAGATAGCCAATCAAACAACGTTCAGTACCATTGCTCGAGAGATGAGAAAGTACTACGTCACATTGCTGATCATTGATCAACGCCCCTCTCAGATTTATGATGAAGTAATGTCTCAATTAGGGACGCGGGTGTCCGGTTGGTTGGGTGATGAAGATGATATTGGTGCGGTTTTATCTGGATTAGCAGGGCGTGATGCGTTGCGAGGGATGTTAGCTCGCCTTCAACCCAAAGAAGAGGTATTACTTTTAGGCTGGGGTGTACCGATGCCATTGCCGATTCGCTCCAGGCGTTACGAAGACCAATTTTGGCAGGAGTTGTTGGGTAAATCCGGGGAGAAATTAATCAGGAAGAGTGAGGCAGACTTGTTGAAAGAAATTGGATATTAATACTCTATTATACTATTCACTTCGACATTGTGGTATATTATGAGAATATCCAATTTGGTTTCATCCAATTAAAGGATCAATCCCGTATAGAACTTTTAACAATTTATTTTTATTTCAGGAGACTATATTATGTTAAGTGATTCAATTCAAAAAGCGATCAACGAACAGATGAAGAACGAGTTATATTCCGCTTATCTCTACTTGGCTATGTCAGCTCATTTCGAAGCTGAAAATTTACCAGGATTTGCACGGTGGACTCGGTTACAAGCCAAGGAAGAAACTGAACATGCAATGAAGTTCTTTGATTACGTTACCGACTCTGGTGGACGAGTGACCCTTCATGCGATTGATCAACCTCCAGTTGAATATGGTTCACCTCTAAAGGTATTTGAATCTATTCTGGAACACGAGAAGAAAGTGACTGGCATGATCCATAATCTATATGCCGCTGCTGTCAAAGAGAATGATTTTGCCACCCAGGTAATGCTACACTGGTTTATCACGGAACAGGTGGAAGAAGAGAAGAACGCCAGTGCAATCGTTGAACAACTCAAAATGGCTGAGGAACACAAAGGTATTTGGGTTAATATTGATCACCATGTAGGGAAGCGCGAATAAGGATAAACTGGCATACCTATCCTTCACCATATTGGAACAAATAATTTTTGTTCAGACCTCTCCCTGTAATCCGGAGAGGTTTTTTCACTAAGAATGACTCTTCAACAACGTTTTTAACTGATTGAATTTTGGAATGGATCCCCTGAAAATAGATATCGCTTTATTCTTGCATTAGTAAGTAATGGTCATTAGTTACTACACCCTCTTCCGATTGATTATTACCAGAAACTGAGCAGATCGGATTTTGATTTATCCTTATCAGAAAACTGAATACAATCGGAACAAGAACGCCAGACCAATGTGGCTGATTCGTAAACGGTCTATGAGAATTGTGCTGCTCGAAAAATAGAATCCCTGTTATTACCAAATCACAAATATTAAGACCTATCCAGTCAGCGCAGATTTCACTCGCAACCTTTTTAATTACTTTGGGTTACACTTGAATAATTATTGAAGATATGAAAAACTTTATCGGCGTAGAAATACCCCACGTCCTTAGGACCATAAGATTTTAAGGCCTCTCGCATGTCTCCGCATTGGTGGTAAAGACCAGCTAATAGTTTTGTACCGTAGGCTATGTTGTACTCGGGATTCTGCAGCTCCTGCGTAGTAGGTCTATTTCCGAAACAAGGACCGTTGACACAATTGAATGAAGAAGCTATCCCATCACGGGGCATGATTTGCATTAATCCCACTGCGCCGCTATTAGAATAAGCCAATGGATTTCCGCCGCTCTCTTGTAAGATCATCGCAGCCACTAAATCCGATGGAAGTCCTCGTTGATTTGCATAGCTTGTGATAAATCCGCACCACTGCAGTATAACCGGGGGATAATTGTTGCTCACCAAACAACTCTCAACGTCTGATAACGCACCTTGTATTGGCTGGTTAGTGTGAGGAAATTGATCTTTTGTTGTCTGTTGACTGATTGATTTCGATCCGATTTTTTCATTCTTCTCGTTTACTGCTGCATCAGAAAAAATTAGAGAGTGGTATTTTGATGAGATTAAGTAAAGGAAACTGGAAAGCAAGACAGCTGAAAGGAAGGTACAAAGTATCAAGACACCTGGTCTAGTTCCTAGATATCCAGCTCCAGGATTTATATGAGAAGTTCTATTTAGAGTTATGTTCATTCAAAAAATGTCCTTAAATACAGAATATTAATCGTACAATTGTTCTGATTAACCCTTGACAAAATCGAACATATGTTCTATATTATAGCAGTACTCTGGAACAGTGTCAAGAATGAATATTAAGATTGAGAATAAAACGGATTATTACACTTTAGGATTTGATAAGATAGGAGGAAGCCATGGACCAGGTTAGAACATATTTTGAAAAGATACACATCCCACGGGGTTTTATTTTTGGGTTAATACTCTTCACCGCTTTGGTTGCATTTGAGATTTTCAATTACATTACCACTGACTACGCGCTGACTGATTTGCTTGGCGATCTGAGATTTTTGGGAGTTCGTTGGGCAACCGTCCTTGCTATCGCTTTCTGTGGAATCGATTTTGCTGGAATTGCACGGCTGTTTACACCAGATTCGGACTCTGAATCGAGTTTAACGGGTCACAATGAGACCTGGTATTTATTTGGCGCATGGCTATTAGCAGCTACCATGAATGCAATGCTTACCTGGTGGGGTGTTTCACTGGCTGTATTGGGACACCAAACCCTGGGCAACGAAGTGGTGAATCGGGGTACTTTGTTACACATTGTGCCAATATTTGTTGCAATATTGATTTGGCTCATACGGGTACTGATCATAGGAACCTTTTCTTCTGCTGGGGATCGCCTGTTCAGCATGACTGATCAATCTCACAGAAGCTTATCCCGCGTTTATGCTAAAACACCAACCAAACCATTGCCAGGTAACTCGATGAATGCAGCTGCTAAGTCTTCGGAAGTGTCAAATACATCGATCCCTTCTCGACACTCTGTTCCGAAACCATCTTTTTCGAGCCAATTAGATGGGAGCCTCAGTAATCGTTCTGACCTCGCTCACCGTCCACTCTCTATGAGCTCTTCGGTCAATAGAAATGAGCCTCACCATCTGGTAACTAGATCGAGCATTATGAAATCCAGAGCAAAGTTTGACCAGTAGAATTAAGCTTTCTTAGAACAAAGGCCTTTCATTAGGTTGGTTCTAATGAAAGGCCTTCTAATCTCTGTTGAATAAAGTATATAGATACTTACTATTTGTCTTTACAGTTTTCTCCAGCGAGGGGTAGCCAAACGCAAAAAGTCGTTCCTGAAGTTTCTTTTGAAGATACTTCTATTTGCCCTTCATGGTTACGAACGATCCAATATGCGATCGAGAGACCGAGTCCAAAACCTTTTCCTCCACGACTTCGTTTACGTGATTTTTCTCCACGGTAGAACCGCTCAAAAATGAAAGGTAAATCCTCAGCTGGAATTCCTGGACCATTGTCGCTCACGATAATGCGGGCTTTGTTGTCAAGTTTCCCCAGGCCTACAATTACTTCACCACCTGCCGGAGTGTATTGAATAGCATTTCCTATCAGGTTTACCAGGACTTGCTTCAGTCGATCCTTATCACCGCACACCAGAACCTGGTCGATTTCCCCCAAGGTTAGTTTCAAATGATCTTTTGCCAGTACACTCATCTGGCTTAGAACTTCCAGAACCAACGAGTCCATCTCTACAATTTGTTTAGCCAATGGCAGCTTACCTGATTCGGCTTGTGCCAGTAAAAGTAAATCACCCACAAGTCGAGTTAATCGATCAACTTCACTCTCAATACTGCTTAAGGATTCTTCATCGGAGCAATTCATCCGCCTTAAGAGATCCATGTTTCCTTTGATCACTGTTAGAGGAGTGCGCAGTTCGTGCCCAACATCCGCCAAAAAACGCCTTTGTGAGTTGAACAGGTTCTCCAGGCGGCTGAGGGTCTGGTTAAAAGCTCGGATCAACTGTCCTACTTCGTCGTTCGGAGAACCTTGGTAGGGGATGCGGCGCGATAGATCATCAGCATGTGTAATTTGAAGGGCAGTCTGAGTGACGGCTTCAAGTGGTGAAAGTGCGTGTTTCGTGCTTATCCAACCCGCCATGCCGGCAATTGCCATTGAAATTATTGCGCCAATGAAAAGTACCCATAAGAGAACTTCTTGGGTGGTTTCGACCATGGACAGGCTAGTACCCACTTGTAAGATACCAACCACCCTCTGGCTATTTCGGAGAACCACTGGTACCGTAAGAACACGTAAACGCACCATGCCGATTTGCACGTCACGATAAACAGGTAGGCTGGTTTGTAATCCCACTTCATCAAGAGGTGAAGTATATCCCTCGATATTTCTGGAGTTAGACTCCAGGGTACCAGTGCGTCCCCATAATTGGATATAAACGTCGGCAAACAAATCTAATTCTGGCAGAGATATCCCTAGTGCTCCTGCGCGGCTAGAACGAACGATCTGTGTTGCTGCCCAAGCTAGGGTATCGTCTACCTGATTCGTAAGTGTCACACTTACCGTTACATAGACCACCATCCCAAATAGCAATAGTATTCCCCCTACAATTGAAGTGTATAGGAGAGCTAGTCGAACTCGCAGGGACATTCTAAAATGCTACGAAGATTCCCGTAGCACGTAACCCATCCCTCGTACAGTATGGATTAGACGCGGCTCGTTTTCAACCTCCAGCTTCTGTCTCAGGTAACGAATATAAACTTCAATGATATTGCTTTCACCGCCAAAATCGTATCCCCACACGCGATCAAAGATCATATCACGGGTAAGGACCTGACGTGGGTGGCGTAAGAAAAGATCTAGGAGCTCATATTCCTTGGCCGTAAGAGAGATCACTCGATCTCCGCGGGCTGCTTGGCGAGTACCCGTATCTAGAGATAGGTCGGCGAAGCGTAATACTTGTGGTCGGCTGGGTTGAGCTCTTCGCAATAGAGCACGAATCCGTGCCAGCAGCTCATCCAGGTTAAATGGCTTCACCATGTAATCATCAGCTCCCATATCCAAACCTTGGATTCGATCATTCACCGAATCTTTTGCGGTTAAGATTAAAATGGGAACAGGGCCTCCAGCTCTCAAGCGACGGCAGACTTCCAATCCGTCAATACCAGGTAGCATTAAATCCAAGACTACCAAGTCAGGTGGATTGTCCCGAGCTAAAATCAATCCTGACTGTCCATCTATGGCTGTATCCACCTGATAGCCTTCATAGGCCAATCCTCGTCTCAAGAATTTAAGAATGGCCTCGTCATCCTCTATTACCAAAATACGTGCGCTCATAAGCCCTCCAATCTACTTAATTATTAATATACCACATGCTTCAAAAAGAAAAAAGGTCACCAGAGGTGACCTTTTTTCAATACTTCTTTTGTCTAGGTCACTTCGACAACTGCACCAGCAGCTTCGAGTTTGCCTTTTGCATCGTTTGCGGCTTCCTTGCTAACATTTTCGAGGATCTTGCTGCCAACTGTTTCTGCAGCTTCCTTGGCTTCTTTCAGTCCAAGGTTTGTCAATTGGCGGATCGCCTTAATGACTTCTATTTTTTTCGGTCCGGCATCTTTAATAAGTACACTGAACTCCGTTTTTTCTTCCTCAACCTCAGCCGCAGCTGCAGGAGATGTTGAGGATACTGCAGCCATAGCCACAGGAGCAGCAGAGACACCCCAGGATTCTTCTAACTTCTTGACAAGCTGACCAGCCTCAAGAACTGTAAGTTTGCTAAGTTGGTCAACTAATTTATCTAAATCAGCCATCATATTTCTCCTTAAACATAATAAAATTTTTGTCCTAAATTAATTAAGATTACCTTTTAAGCCGTTGGTGGGAATCCTCATGCTGTTGCCTGAGAAACGTCTTTTTCCGCATAAGAATTTACCACCGAAGCTATCTGACGTGCTGGCTCGGCGAGTGTGCGTACCAGTTTGCTTGCAGGAGCCATGATAGTTCCTAATAAACGGGCGCGCATCACCGGCAATGGTGGGAGATCAGCCAATGCCTTGATTTCCTCTGAACTGATCGGTTGTCTTTCTAAGTAGCCACCTTTGATTTTGACAAACTCCGATGTCTTCGTGAATTGGGTTATTAATTTTGCCATTCCAGGTGCATCCTGAAAGGCAAAGGCTATTGCAGTGCTTCCTTCAAAATAACTCTTGGGATATTCCATGCCAGCTGACTCAAATGCTACTTTTCCCAATGTGTTCTTTATTATATGGAACTCACCGCCAGCTTCACGGACTTTAGCACGCACCGCATCAACATCTTTCATTGAGAGGCCTTTGTACTCTGTCAGAATTGTAGCCTGGCTGCGATTTAGCCATTGTTCGTAAAGTTCCACCAATACTTTCTTCCGTTCCTTTGAAATTGCCAATGGATTCTTACCTCCTTTCTAATAAAAAGTCTTTGCCTCGCTATTCCTTTGGCAAAGACTCTCCATATTATCTGTATCGCAGAATATTGTATTTATGGATGAATCTTCACCTCGGCAGGAGATTGAGTTGCACTTAGATCTGGCAACGCCTGCTGTCTCTGGCGAAGCATAAAGCAACTTTCTGTTGCTTTTTGGATTAATTTATTCGCTAATCTCCATCGATTGTGACTGAAGAGGATCCACCTTTATTCCAGGACCCATTGTGGATGTAAGGGTGATCCGTTTAATATAGGTTCCTTTTGCTGATGAGGGGCGCGCTTTCTTCACTGCCTCCATCAACGAAGCCAGATTTTCATAGAGTTTCTTTTCGTCGAAAGAGACTTTACCTATAGGAACATGTAAGTTTGCAGTCTTGTCTGTACGAAACTCAACTCTTCCGGCTTTTGCTTCATTCACAACTCGAGAAATATCCTCGGCTGATACGACTGTTCCTGCTTTTGGATTAGGCATCAGGCCTCGAGGTCCTAACACTTTCCCTAAACGACCCACTTTCCCCATCATATCCGGGGTGGATATTGCAACATCAAATTCTGTCCATCCGCCTTGAATTTTATTGATGGTCTCATCATCGTCGGCGACAATATCAGCCCCTGCTTCGCGAGCCAGACTTGCGCCATCACCTTGTGCGAATACTAGAACTCGCACGGATTTTCCGAGCCCATGTGGCAGCACAACTACGTCTCTCACCTGTTGATCAGCGTGACGTGGATCGATACCCAGGCGGATATGGACCTCTACCGTCGAATCAAACTTGGTGATTGATGTTTCCTTAACAAGAGAGATCGCTTTTTCGGGTTCATAATATCTATCCTGTTCTAATTTTGATGCTGCTTCTTGATATTTCTTACCATGTTTAGACATATATTCTCCTTTGTGGTGTTAGCGGGAGCCTACTTTTTCCGGTTTTCCCTCCCACGGGGGTCTAATCTATAATCTCTAAGCCCATATTACGGGCAGTGCCTTCGATTTGCCGCATCGCTCCTTCAATATCGATGGCATTCAAGTCTTTCATTTTCAACTCGGCGATTTCGCGAACCTGTGCTCGTGTGACTTTGCCCACCTTCTCGCGCGGTGATTGGGCTGACCCTTTTTCAACGCCAGCTGCTTTCTTAAGAAGGATTGAAGTAGGTGGAGTTTTTAGAATAAATGTAAATGAACCATCGGTATAAATTGTGATCTCGGCTGGAACTACTTCGCCCACCCTATTGGCAGTACGGGCATTGTATTCTTTGCAGAATGCCATAAGGTTGATTCCATGACCAGCTAACGCCGGGCCAATGGGAGGAGCTGGATTGGCTTTTCCAGCCTCAATTTGAAGACGAACAATTGCTTTTAATTTCTTTGCCATACATTTTCTCCTTTGACTGAGAATTACTCAGCCGTGGTATTGACGGGTGATAGGGG
>Ga0209254_10004331_pt1 | contig 13015 bp, 8 predicted proteins | sample FrelakmetDIP11DI_FD_187148 | JGI IMG/M metagenome (GOLD analysis project Ga0209254, IMG submission 187148) | Freshwater lake sediment microbial communities from the University of Notre Dame, USA, for methane emissions studies - DIP11 DI (SPAdes)... | ecosystem: Environmental > Aquatic >...
GGGAAGCTACGGGTCGTTCCTGAAGGCAACCGCCGTGCCGTGGCTCGCGATGGGGATCGTGGCCCTGGCGATGCTGATCTTTCCGGGGAAGGTGGCGTTTCTGGTGAAGTACTGAAGAAGTAAGAAGTAAGAAGTAAGAAGTAAGAAGCAAGAAGTAAGAAGGTGGGCTCAATGTGCGCTCGTTGTTCTTCTGAAAATCGTCAGCAGGCCATTCTTGCTCCTTGATTCTTGCTTCTGACAACGAAGAGAGACCGCGATGATCCTCCTTCAATCGCTCATCCACCAGACCTACTTCCTCATGTCCGCCATCATCGCGGTCGTGCTCGTGTTGCGGCTGTTCCGCCGCAAGAGCAGGCCGGGGCTGGCGTACGACATCGTCTATGCCTACACCATCATCCCGTTCGTCCTGCGGGCGCTCCACATCAAGTGAGGTGACGGCATGAGTGAACGCGCACTCGTCGCTCGCCGCGTGGCGCTGCTCGTCGCGTCGCTGGTGCTGATGGTCGTCGGCTCGACAGACATCCGCGCGCTTCGCGCCTATCGGGAGACGGTGGTCGTCTCGGAGGCGTTCACCCGGCAGGTGCCGCTCAGCACCTACTTCGACGGCGTTCGCGGCACGCTGATGGACGTGCCGGTGTTCGTCTTCGACTCGGGGGTGCCGGGCGGCTCGGTGCTCATCCTCGGGGGCGCGCACGCCTACGAGCCGGCGAGCCCGATGACGGCCTACGTGGTGATGGAGAACGTCGCCGTCACGAAGGGGCGCGTGTTCGTCATCGCGCGGGCGAACATGAGCGCCTCGACGCTGGGCATGCTCGGCAACGCGTACCCGCCGTTTTTCCGTGTGAAGACGCCGTGGGGCGAGCCGAGGTACCGGATCGGCGACCGGGAGACGAACCCGCTGGAGCAGTGGCCGGACCCGTTCACGTTCGTCCACTATCCGTCGGGACAGAATCTCGCGTACCAGGACAGCCGGAACATGAACCGGACCTTCCCGGGCCGCCCGGACGGCAACCTCACCGAGCGCACCTCGTTCGCCATCACCGAGCTCATCCGGCGCGAAAGGATCGATCTCACCATCGACGTCCACGAAGCGTCGATGGGCTATCCCGTCGTCAGCACCTACGTCTGCCACGATCGCGCGGAGGAGATGTGCATGATGGCGGCGATGATGCTCTCGGCGGAGCAGTTCCCGATGAAGACCGAGAATTCGCCGAAGTCGCTCCGCGGCCTCACGCACCGCGAGATCGGCGACTTCACGGAGAGTCTCGCGGTGCTGATGGAAACGCCGGAGCCGTTCATCGACAAGTTCGTCGGTCCCATGACCGAGGCGCTGATGCTGACCGGCCGCGACGAGTTCATGCAGACCGCCGCGGACCGCGGCCTGCTGTACGCGGACTACGACATGAAGACCGGCGCCACGCTCGATTACCGGGTCGGCCGCCACCTGGGCGGCGCGGCGGAAATCATCAAGCAGATGGGGGAGTTCTATCCGGAGAAGGCGGTCGGCGTCAGCTGGCCGACCTACGCCGACGTGATGGAGAAGGGCATTGGCGCGTTCCTGCACGATCCGGGAACGGCGCCGCGCGAGAGGGTGTTCAGACATTAGGGGACAAGGAGCGGGGGGCTGGGGACTGGGCATGCCGCCGAGCGGACCCTCGAACCAAGCCGACGAGCGTCAGAAGACAAAACGCTTCGCAGGGGCCGAAATCCTCGTGGGGTGACGAAGTGGGGCCCCGCGTGCCGCCGACAGAACCCCGGAGATGCGTTTTGCCGGATTGCGTGAGCGGGGACGCGCGGAGGCGTGCCCAGCCCCCCGACACAGACGGGCTTGGAGGAGTGGCATGAGAAGGCATTCGCGGTTGATCGCGTGGCTGTTGATGGTCGTGGTGGTGCTTCAGTGGGGGCCGGTGCTGGACGCGTGCACCATTCTGGGGGTCGGGCGAAAGGCGACCATCGACGGGTCGGCCGTCATCACCCACAACGACGACTCGAGCGTGGCCGACTTTCCGCTCCGCATCGTGCCCGCGGCGGACTGGCCCGAAGGCGCGAAGCGCAAGATCGTCGCGAACGCCCACACGCGCGACGGCGGCAACGTCCTCGGCGACATGCCGCAGGTCCGGCACACCTTTCGGTACTTCATGTCCCGCTACTCCTTCATGAACGAGAAGGGCGTGGCGATTGCCGAGTCCACCTTCGGCATCGACACGAGCACGGACCTCGGCAAGAAGGTCAGGGACGTGATGTACACGAAGGGCGACGGGCTCATCGACTGCTGGATGGCCCAGGACGTGGCCCTCGAGCGCGCCGCGACCGCTCGCGAAGCCGTGCAGGTCATGGGCAAGCTCGTCGATGAGTTCGGGTTCCTCACCGAGACCGGCGGCGGCGGCGAGACCATGACGATCACCGACGGGACCGAGACGTGGGTAGCCGAGTTCTACGGCCGCGACATCTGGGCCGCCGTCCGCATTCCCGAGGACCACGTGTTCGTCGCGGCCAACCGCGCGCGGATCGGCGACATCAACCTGTCCGACAAAGCCGGCGTCATGGCTTCCGCGAAGATCGTGTCGTTCGCGGTCGAGCAGGGCTGGTTCGACCCGAAAGCCGGCAAGCCGTTCCTCGTGAACAAGATCTATGCGCCCGACGAGCCGGTCACCTCGTCGCGACGCGAGTGGCGGGTCTACGACCTCATCGCGCCGTCGCTCAAGCTGCCGGCCGACCTGGTGGACTACCCCTTCTCGGTGAAGCCCGACAAGCCGCTCACCCTCGAGGACATTCGGAGGATCCAGGCCGACTACTACGAGGGCACGCCCTACGACATGACGAAGGGCCCCGCCGCCGGCCCCTGGGGCAACCCCATCCGTTACGTCAACCGCGGCGGCAAGGGTTCGTTCGAGCGCAGCATCAACGTTCAGCGCACGTACTACCTGCACATCGGGCAGGTGAACGCGGCCCTGCCGGAGGCGCTGCGCGGCACAAGCTGGTTCGCGTACGGCGCGCCGGCCACGTCTTACCTGACTCCGCTCTGGGCCATCATGGACGAACTTCCCGCGCACCTTTCACGCGGCGATCGCTACGGCGTCTTCGATCGGGAGTCGGGCTTCTGGACGAACATCTACGTGCAGCAGATGGCCGAACTGCACTTCAACGAAGCCATCAAGCACGTCAATGCCGCCCGGGAGCCGCGGCTGAACATGCTCTACGCGGTCACGCCGAAGGTGCTGGAGCTGGCCGCGCAAACGTACGCCAAGGACCCGAAGGTGGCCGTGAACATGCTCACGCAGTACGGGTCGGCCAACGCCATCGCGTGGCAGCAGGAGTGGCTGAAGCTCGGCGACGTCCTGCTCGGCAAGTACGCCATGGGCATGCTCGACGGTCACACAGTCGGCTACCCGCAGTCGTGGAACGAGGTGATCGGCTACAAGCCGCTCATCAGATGACTTGCCGCGCGCGGCGGCCAGCCGAGGGGCCGAACCCTGCGCCAACTTTGGGAGAGATTGCCATGAAGATCCACGTGCTCGCCGCCGCGGTCGTGCTGGTGGCCAGTGTTGCCAGCGCCCAGACACCGCCAACGGCCTACGCGCCCGCGGCCCCGGCCGCTCCAGCCCAGCAGACACCGCCTCCGGCCCTGCCGTCGTGCCAGGAGCTTGCCGCGGCCGTGCAGGCGGCCGCGCGCAACGACGCGCGGCTCAGCGACTGGCCCAATCTCGCGCGGTACCGGGAGGCGAACCGCACGCTGGCTGCCCCGGTACCGGGCGAGCATCGCGTCGTCTTCATGGGCGACTCGATCACCGACGCGTGGCCGCAGCCGAGATTCGGCGCGTTCTTCCCGGGCAAGCCCTACATCGGTCGCGGGATCAGCGGCCAGACCACGCCGCAGATGTTGCTCCGGTTCAGGCCCGACGTGATCGCGCTGCGCCCCGGGGCGGTCGTGATCCTGGCCGGCACCAACGACATCGCCGGCAACACCGGGCCGATGACCGACGAGCAGATCCAGGGCAACCTGGCCTCGATGGCCGAGCTGGCCCGCGCCAGCGGCATCCGCGTGATCCTGTCGAGTATCCTGCCGGTCAGCGAGTCCCACGTGCGGCCGGGCGATACCGGGCCTCCCCAGACCACGCGCCGCCCCATGGCGCGGATCGCGGCACTCAACGCGTGGATGAAGGAATACGCGGCCGCGAACGGCCACGTGTACCTGGATTACGAGTCGGCCATGTCGGACGCGAAGGGATTGCTGCGCGCCGAGCTCAGCGAGGATGATCTCCATCCGAACGCGGCAGGCTACGCCATCATGGCGCCGCTGGCAGAGGCGGCGATTCAGGCGGCGTTGAAGAAGTAGCCCGTTTCCCGGGAGGCGGTCAGCCGCCGCCGTTCCGTCGGGACGGGACTCGTACGCCGTACTGCTTGATGCGGCGCCACAGGGTGACCGCGCTGATATTCAGAGCCTCGGCCGCGCGCCGGCGGTTGCCGCCGAATTCGGCGAGCGCCTTTTCGATGAGCGCGCGCTCCTGCTCCGCGAGATCGAAGCCCGGGGCGGCAGCGGCGCCGTCCTCCTGCTGCCGCAGTTCCGGCGGCAGGTCGCCGGCGGCGATGCGCGGCCCGGAGGCCAGGATCGCCGCCCGCTCGACGGCGTGCTGCAGCTCGCGGACGTTGCCGGGCCAGTCGTAGTCGACAAGCACGCGCATCGCGTCGGGGCTGATGCCCTGCAGGTCCTTCCCGAAGCGGACCGCGGCCCGCCGGAGGAACTCCTGCGCGAGCGCCGGCACCGCCTGGCGCCGCTCCCGCAGCGGTGGCACCGCGATGACAAACGCGGCCAGCCTGTAGAACAGGTCCTCCCGGAACGCGCCGGCGTGCACCTTGGCCCGGAGATCGCAGTTGGTGGCCGCGACGATACGCGGGCTGGCCTTGATGCTGGTCTCGCTGCCCACCCGCCGGATCTCTCGCTCCTGGAGCGCGCGCAGCAGCTTCGCCTGGAGGGCGGGTGAGGTCTCGCCCACCTCGTCGAGAAACAGCGTGCCAGCGCTTGCCACCTCGAACAGCCCCGCCTTGTCCCGAATCGCGTCGGTGAACGCCCCGCGGACGTGGCCGAAGAGCTCCGACTCGAGCAGCGTCTCGGTGAGCGCGGCGCAGTTGACCGACACGAACGGCTGGCCAGCCCTGGCGCTCTGCTCGTGGATCATGCGGACCACGAACTCCTTTCCGGTTCCGCTCTCGCCGCAGATCAGCACGCCCGTGTCGAGCGGGGCGACGCGGGCGGCGAGTTCGAGGGATTCGCGCATGCCGAGGCTGACCAGGATCATCTGCGAGCGCCGCGCGTACTGATCCACGCGTGCCCTGAGCGCTTCCAGTTCGTGCTCGCAACTGGTGCAGCGACGGTCCCGGCGGCCTGGCCTCGCGCCTCCGGCAGGCGCCATCCGGCGCCGCGGCGCCAGCTCGGCGAGCAGCGCCTCGGCCCCGTACTCGTCACGCAGCCATTCCCGCTGGTCTCCCCAGCCCTCGGCGTCTCTGCCGACCACGACGCAGTGGGTCCCCGACACTGCGGCGCACTGCGTCTCCCGAAAATAGACCTCCCGGCCGAGGCATGCGCTGGCGTATCCGCTGGCGTATCCGCACAGGGTCCAGCACGCTGGTTCGCCGGCCGTCCCGCAATGCAGAAGGTGCTGCTCGGCCTCGTAGGAGCGTCGCCACAGCACCTCGGCTTCGAAGCCGGGCGGATCCGGCTGGTCGGTCAATCGCACGATGTCGGCGTGCACGATGCCTTCGGCGCCGTGCAGCATGACGCCCAGTCGCAGGCCTTCCAGGGGATCGCTCCACGGGACCTCCGCCTGCAGACTGACGGCATCGCCATAGCCGTTGGTGAAACCGAACCGGAAAAGCAGCCGGCGGGCCGCCTCGAGACCGGCCGCGGCGATGAGCTCCCGCCGCAGTACACCGAGCGCCTCGGCACTGATCAGGAGGACGCGCTGCGTGTGGAGCCGGATGACGCCTTCGTCGGGCCGGAAATCGACCAGGTCCGGGAGCCTGAGCTCTGAGTGGGTTGGCATCGCAGCTCCAGGCGGGGGCGTCCGCGCGCGCGCCGGGGGCCGTTTCGCTGACGCGATCATACAGCCGGCGCTCTCGAACTCGTCCATTCTGAAAGCGAGCGTTGCACTCGGAAATTATGCGTACCGCCGGTATACACGGGAGCTGTTCTCCAAGCCGCTCAAACACAGCGAGTTACAGGCGTGCGGGAAGGTCTCCGGCCTGGCTCGATTCGTGCCTCCCATAGCAGGGGAGGTCTACCCGACGTGAGTTCATCCGCATGGCTCGCTGCGCTTGGTGCGAAGCGGCACGCGCCCGATCCGATCAGGGCGATGCTCGCGTCGAACGGCGCCGTCGAGCCCCTGGCGGAACCGCAGGCACGGGACTGGCTGGCGATTCACGAAGAGCATGGGCAGAGTTTCGACGAGTTCGTCCGTACAGCCGCACGGGTGCCGGCTGGGGAGCGCACCATCTACCTCCAGCCGGTGAATGCCGTACCCGCCCTGTCGGAAAAGTGCTTCGCGACGCTGGCGGCATTTGTCTCCGCATTCTTTCAGTTGGAGGTGCGCGTGCGTCCGCCGCTCGTGCTGGACCCGGAGTCGCTCGTGACGAGGCCCGCGCCGGACACCGGTACTCCACAGGTGTACGCCGGCGACATCCTGGCCCGGCTGTTCGCCGACAAACCCGCCGATGCGTTCTGCGTGCTTGGGATTACCGCCCACGACCTGTTCCCCCATCCCATCGTGAGCTTCGCGTTTGGCGAGGCATCGGCGGCCTGCCGGGTGGGGGTGGTGAGCGTCGCACGTTACGGGCCGCCCTTCTGCGAGGATACGCCGGGCCGCACGTCGGGAGCGATGCGGACGCGCTGCTGTCGCGTCATCGCGCACGAGATCGGCCACATGGCGGGCATCGCACACTGTATCTACTACAGCTGCCTCATGAACGGCTCGTCGTCGCTGGCCGAAAGCGATCGGCGGCCGCTGCACCTGTGCCCGGTCGATCTGCGCAAGCTCCAATGGCTTCTCGGCTTCGATTTCGCGGAACGCTACCGTCGCCTCGGGCATTGCTGGCGTGAGGCGGGCGAAGCAGCCGAGGCCGCGTGGGTCACCGGCCGCCTGGAGGATGCGGGCGCACGCATGTCGCCCGCGCCGGCCGGCGTCAGGCGTCTTCTCCAACCACTCACTTCGCGACGATGACGATGCGCTCGATGAGGTCGCATTCGAGAATGCGATCGAGCACGTCGGCGCCAGCGGAGACGCGTCCGAACACCGTGTAATCGTGATCCAGCCGCGGATTGTCGATCAGGTTGAACCAGATCTGCGCGTCGCCGGTGTCGCGGCCCCGAGTCGAGATGCTCGCGGCGCCTCGAACGTGCGGTTCCAGTCCGATTTCATCCCGCATGAACGCAGCGTCGCCGCTGAACTCGTTCGCGCCGGGACTCCCGCCCTGCACGATGAACGCGGGCACGACGCGGTGGAAAGTCAGCCCGTTGTAGTAGCCGGCCCGTGCGAGCGCGACGAAACGGGCGACGGTGGCCGGAGCGTCGTCGGGAAGCAGCACGACCTCGAACGTCCCTCGGCCGGCGACGCGGACCGAGGCGCGCGCCCCGCGGAGACGATCGATATCAGCGAGCGCCGGAACGGCCACCGCCCGCGGGCGAGGCGCCGACATGGGAGCCGGGAGGCCGGTCAGCGTGCCGATAGCAGCCGCGGCCGCGTCGGCGACCTGCGGATCGCCGTCGATCAGGTACGGAGCGAGTGACAGCGCGTCGATCGCCCGTCCCAGTTCGCCGATCCGGCCGAGCACGGCAAGGCGGGCGTCGCGCGACGTGTCGCGCTGCTCTGCGGTGATGCGCGCGAGCGCCGCGAAGAGGGCCGCCGCCGCGTCCACTCTCCGCGGCGTGCCGATGAGCGCGTTCGCCGCGGTCATGACGAGCTGGTAGTCGCTCCGGCCGAGCGCTTCGAGATAGAGATCGTCGGCGTCGTGGCCGGCGACGGTCTTCAACCCGGCGATGGCGGCCTCGCGCACGTTGTCCCGTTCGTCCTTGGCGAGGCGCGTCAGGGATTCGGCGTTGCGCAGCCACGTCGCGGCACGCGCGGCGTACATGCGCACGGGCCAGTGAGCGCTCGCTTCGAAGCGGGGCAGGAGCGCCGATGCCGCTGCAGGTGCGACCCGCGCCAGGGACACCAGCGCATGAGCCGCCCGATGCCAGTCCATCAGTGCCGGCGCCTCCGCCGGCAGCGCCGCGGCTTCCCGCTGAAGGATGCCGATGGCCCGCGGCTGCGGGCCCCAGAGCAGATCGATGGCGAACAGGGCGACGTGCGGCGACGAGTCCTCCAGCGACGCGAACACCGGGTCCCAATCCGCGAACGCGCCGACGAGCATGCGGCTGTGAATGCGCAGGGCCTCGTAGCGCACAAGAGCGTCGGCATCGGCCAGTCCGGAAGCCATCAGCCGGGCGCGAACCGCCTCTGGTACGGTCCCTGGCGCAGTTGCGGCCATCGCCATCAGTGCGAGCCGCCTCACCTGTCCGTCCGGGTCGGCGGCGGCCGCGGCAATAGTCTGCGGGTCAGCCTGCCTCGAAGAGGAAAGGGCCGCCATCGCAAGCCGCCGGACACGAACCGCATCCTCCGCTTCGTCGCCGCGGCGCGGCTTGCGGCGCGCGAGCGCCATCTGCGTCAGTCGCCTGACCGTTTCCGGTGACGGCGTGAACAGCCTCGCGTTGCGCCGCAGCAGCGACTCGAATCCGCGGGCCACGCTCAGTTGCAGCGTCAAACTCCCGCCCGACGGCGCGTCGAACGGCAAGGCGGCTGTGAGCAGCGCCACCTCGGTTGATCTGGCCGCCTGAGGCGTCGCGTAGGGCATCCGTCCGAGCGTCCGGCAGACCGCGCCTGTCACTCCCTGGTCCCGCTCCGCGCGCAGGTGCTTCAGCAGGATGGCCTGGACCGCGTCGGCCACGTCGGGGGCTGCTCCCGAAGCCGCCTGTCCGAGCGCTTCTGCCGCGGCCGTGCGTACCGAGGCAAACGGCGACGAGAGCATCGGCTGGATGTCGCCGACAAGCGCAGGGCGCTCGAGCCGGCCAAGCGCGCGGACGGCCTGTCGCTGCACCGCCTCGTCTGGGTGGCGCGTTCCGTCGCGGAGTACCCGGACGTCCGCCTCGGCTGGTGCGCGGCGCTCCTCCGATTCGAAGATGGCCTGGCGCAGGGCCTGGATGGACGCCGCGGCCGCAGGGGGCTGGCCGACGGCGCGACTGGACACGAAAAGCAGCGCGCACGCTGCCGCCGCGCCTGTGACGCCGGCGCTGCTCCTGTGCGTACGGTGGAACTGCGGCACGCTGGAGGATACCTCAGCCTGAGGGGTCGGGACTATTTAGGTACGGGACCCGCTGAGAACGACGGAATCGTCATCGTCCAGGAGTTGGAGGGGGCCAGACCGCTCAAGTGTCGAAGGCTGAAAGCACGACCGAACTCTCCCCGCCCGAGCAATGACGAATCCGTCATCGTCGGCGGTTGCTGTACGTAAATAGACCCGACCCCTGGGGAGGGTTCTGGGGTACAACTCCACGAGATGTCCAAGCGGCTTGGGGAGCTCTTTCTAGACGGCGACGCGTCAGCCGACGCGTCAGCCGACGCGCTGCTCGAGCGCTTTCTGGATTACACCGCGGGCAAGGGGCTGACACTGTACCCGGCTCAGGAGGAGGCGATCCTCGAGCTGCTGGACGAGAAGAACGTCATCCTCAACACGCCGACCGGCTCGGGCAAGTCGCTCGTGGCGTCGGCGATGCTCTTCTCGTCGCTCGCCCGGGGCCAGCGCGCGATCTACACGTGCCCCATCAAGGCGCTCGTGAACGAGAAGTGGATGGCGCTGTGCCGCGAGTTCGGGCCCGACCAGGTGGGGCTCGCCACGGGTGACGCGACCGTCAACCGCGATGCGCCAATCCTGTGCTGCACGGCGGAGATCCTCGGCAACATGGCGCTCCGGGAGGGCGCGAACTCCTGGATCGACAACGTCGTGATGGACGAGTTCCACTGGTACGCCGATCGCGACCGGGGCGTCGCCTGGCAGGTGCCGCTGCTGACGCTTCCGCACACGCGGTTCCTGCTGATGTCGGCCACGCTGGGCGACACGACGTTCTTCGAGCAGGCACTGACCGCCCTCAACGGCCGGCCGACGGTCAGCATCAAGTCGAGCGACCGACCGGTGCCCCTCGACTTCGCCTATGCCGAGATTCCGCTGGCCCACACCCTCGAGAAGCTCGCCGATGAGGGGAAGACCCCTGCCTATGTCGTCCACTTCACGCAGGCCGACGCGGCCAGCAGCGCACAGGACTTCACGAGCCTGAAGATCTGCACCCGCGATGAGAAGGCCGCCATCGCGTACGCGATCGGAGACTTCGGCTTCACGAGCCCGTACGGCTCCGAGATCCGCAAGTGGCTGCGTCATGGCATCGGCCTGCACCACGCGGGGCTCCTCCCGAAGTACCGGGTGCTGGTCGAGCAGCTCGCGCAGCAGGGCCTGCTCAAGGTCATCTGCGGCACCGACACGCTCGGCGTGGGCATCAACGTGCCGATTCGCACCGTGCTCTTCACGCGGCTCTGCAAGTTCGACGGCCGCAAGACCGCCATCCTGAGCGCGCGCGACTTTCACCAGATCGCGGGCCGCGCCGGCCGCAAGGGATTCGACGACCGGGGCTACGTCGTGGTGCAGGCGCCCGAGCACGTCATCGAGAACATCAAGCTCAGCGAGAAAGCCGCCCGCGACGGCAAGAAGGTGACGAAGCGCAGGCCGCCCGAGCACAACTTCGTCAACTGGGACCTGAACACCTTCAAGCGCCTGATGGCCGCGCAGCCCGAGCAGCTCGCGTCGCGCTTCCAGGTGTCGCACGGCATGCTGCTCAACGTCCTGGGCCGGCGCGGGGACGGCTGCCGCGCGATGCAGCGTCTCATCCGCGACAGCCACGAGCCCGACGGCGCGAAGGCGGCGCACCGGAAGCGCGCGTGGCAGCTGTTCCGGGCCCTCGTGAACCGGCGGGTCGTCGAGTTCATCCCGAGGACGGAAGAAGGCGCCACGCTGCAGGTGAACGTCGAGCTGCAGGACGACTTCTCGATGGACCAGGCGCTGTCGCTCTACCTGCTCGAGACCATCCCCCTGCTCGATGCCGAATCGCCGGAGTACGCCCTCGACCTGGTGACGCTGGTGGAGTCGATCCTGGAAAACCCGGAGATCATCCTGCGGAGGCAGCTCGACAGGATCAAGGATCGCGCCGTCGCCCAGATGAAAGCCGACGGCGTCGAGTACGAGCAGCGGATGGAGGAACTCGAGAAGCTCGAGTACCCCAAGCCGCTCCGCGAGTTCGTGTACACGACCTTCAATGCCTTCGCCGAGAAGCACCCGTGGGTCGGCGAGGAAAACATCAAACCGAAGTCGATCGCGCGTGAGATGTTCGAGCAGTTCCGCTCCTTCGCCGAGTACATCTACGACTACGAGCTTCAGCGCTCCGAAGGCCTCCTGCTCCGACACCTCAATAGCGTGTACAAGGCGCTGAGCCAGACCGTGCCCGACGGGGTGAAGAACGACGAAGCGATCGAGATGGAGTTCTACCTCCGGACGCTTCTGAGCCAGGTGGATTCGAGCCTCGCCGACGAATGGGAGCGCATGCGCGACCCGGACTATCAACCGAGGGGCGCCGCCGCGGCACGCGGGCAGGCCCTGCGGCCGCCCGGGGCGGAGGCCGCCGCCGCCGACGTGACACGCGACAGGAAGCGCTTCACCGCGGCCATCCGCGCCCGGGTCTTCCTGTTCCTGCGCGCCTGGTCGCTTGGCGACCAGGCCGGGGCCATTGCCGCCCTCGACCCGCCGCGAGACGAATCAGACGACCGCACCTGGGTGGCGGAGGACCTGAAATCGGCGCTGGAGGCCTATCGCGTCGAGCACGGCCCGCTCCGGTTCGATCCCGAGGCCCGCAACCTCCGTCACACCCACGTGGCAGAGTCTGCTGACGCCACCGCGTGGCGGGTCGAGCAGATGCTGGTCGACCCTGACATGCACAACGACTGGGTCGCCGAGTTCCAGGTTGATCTCGCCGCGTCGCGTGACGCCGGCCAGCCTGTCCTGCGCCTGATCCGTCTCGGCGCGCTGGCCTGAGCTACTCGCTGCTGCAGGCACTCCGCGTGCGGGAGCGAACCGCCGCCGGCGGGGCTGGTAGAATACGCGGATGTTCACGGCACCGCTGCGCATCTTCCTGGCCTCGTTCCTCGTGCTGTTTCTCGAGGTCGCCCTCATCCGGTGGCTGCCTTCGCAGATCCGCCTGCTCTCGTACTTTTCGAACTTCATCCTGCTGGCGGCCTTCCTGGGCATCGGGATAGGCGCCCTGCTCGGCCGGATGAAACGATCGCTCTTCGTGTGGTACCCGGCGCTGCTGCTGGGCGTCGTCGCCGCGGTCTACGTCCTTCGCCTCGAAGTGCGCATCCACGCGCCGGGCAGCATCTACTTCACCAGCGGCACGAGCGACCCGGTGACGGCGGTCGAGACCACGCTGCTGCTGCCGGTGCTCTTTGTCGGCGTGGCGGCGCTGTTTGCCGCCCTCGCGCAGCGGATGGCGGCCGAAATGACGGCGCTCCCGCCGCTGCGGGCCTACACGATCAACCTGGCGGGCAGCCTCGCGGGCGTCGGCGCCTTCGCCCTGGCGTCGTGGCTCGAGGCCCCGCCGAGCGTCTGGTTCCTGGTCGCCTTCGCGGCGGCCGTCCCGCTCCTGCGAAACCGCCGCTGGACCGCCGGGGCGCTCGCCGCCGTCCTGTGCCTCGCGATTTCCGGCGTCCTCGTCTTCGACATGCAGCGCGGAACGATCTGGTCGCCTTACTACAAGATCACGGTGAAGGCGCTCGGCCAGGAGACCGTCGTCGAGGTGAACAACATCTGGCACCAGTCGATGGCGCCGGTCGACTCGAAGGAGTACTTCTACCAGTGGCCGTACATGGTGTTCGGCGACACCTTCAAG
>Ga0209254_10004332_pt1 | contig 13013 bp, 13 predicted proteins | sample FrelakmetDIP11DI_FD_187148 | JGI IMG/M metagenome (GOLD analysis project Ga0209254, IMG submission 187148) | Freshwater lake sediment microbial communities from the University of Notre Dame, USA, for methane emissions studies - DIP11 DI (SPAdes)... | ecosystem: Environmental > Aquatic >...
CTGGCCGGCATGGGTCCCCACTGCCAGATCGGAGATGGTCGTGTCCTCTGTCTCGCCCGAACGATGGGAGATGATCGTTCGATAACCGGCCTTTTTGGCCATTCCGATCACCTCAAGGGTTTCAGTCAGGGTCCCGATCTGATTGGGTTTGATCAGAATGGCGTTGGCCACTCCCCCTTTAATCCCTTTTAAGAGCCGTGTTGGATGGGTGACAAAGAGATCGTCTCCGACCAGTTGGACTTTCTTCCCCAGACGGAGGGTCATCGCCCTCCATCCCTTCCAGTCATCCTCAGAAAGGCCGTCCTCAATCGTGAGGATGGGAAATCTTTTGATCAGGTCTTCATAATAGGCGATCATCTCGGTTGAAGTCCTTTTCGGACTTTTTTCCGCCTTGAGAAAGTAGAATCCGTTACGGTAGAATTCGGTTGCTGCCGCATCGATCCCGAGACCGACATCCTTTCCGGGGCGATAGCCTGCCTTTTGAATGGCCTCCACAATCAGGGTGAAGGCTTCTTCATTGGATTGGAGATCCGGAGCAAATCCTCCCTCATCGCCCACAGAGGTTTTGTAGCCTTTTCCCTTCAGGATCGACTTGAGGTGGTGAAAGACTTCCGCCCCCATTCGCAGCGCTTCCTTAAAACTCTTCGCCCCGGCCGGAAGGATCATAAATTCCTGAATGTCCAGATTATTATCAGCATGGGCTCCGCCGTTGAGGATGTTCATCAGGGGCAGGGGAAGCCGGTTGGCCGCAGGGCCTCCGAGATGACGGTATAAGGAAACCCCCAGATGGTTAGCGACGCCTCTTGCACAGGCCAGAGAGACCCCCAAGATGGCATTGGCTCCCAATCGGGCCTTATTAGGGGTTCCGTCCAGACGGATCAGAGTTGAATCGATCCTTTTCTGGTCGAGAGCATCCATCCCGAGAAGTTTTGGGGCAATCAGACGATGGATATGATTGACCGCTTTCCGGACGCCTTTCCCCAGATATCGCTTCGGATCTTTATCCCTTAGTTCCAGAGCCTCGTGGCTCCCGGTCGAAGCGCCCGAAGGAACGGCAGCCCTTCCCATAAAACCGCTATCAAGAAATACCTCCACTTCGACCGTTGGGTTTCCTCTCGAATCAATGATCTCCCTTCCGATGACTTTGGCGATGGTTGGCATATCTCATTCTCCCTTAAATTATCGATGATGATTTCTTTGGTTCAAGATGCGTGTGCCAACATAGAGGTAATGGATTCCGGAGAGAACGGTTAGAAAGGTCGTTCCGTAGATGGCAATGGGGGTCAGTTGCTTAAAGAAAGAATCATATCCCGCCAATAAGGCGAGAAGGACGGTCGATATCTGAAAGGTGGTGGTCATCTTGCTGATGAAACTCGGATGGATTGCGGGAGGGTGGCTGATGAGCATGATCACAAGAAGGCCCAATAGAATGATGACATCGCGGGTGATGACGATGACCGAGAGCCAGCCCGGAAGAACCTCTACGATGGCAAGGGCGAGGTAAGCGGAGATGATAAGGAGCTTATCGGCAATGGGATCGAGATAGGCCCCTAACTCGGTCTTCTGGTGAGTGAGGCGCGCCAATAAGCCATCGAGTCCATCCGTAATTCCGGCGATGGCAAAAATGATCAAGGCCCACCAGAAGGAATGATCCATGATGAGGATGACAAAGGCGGGAATCAAAAGGACCCTGATAATGGTTAAGGTATTGGGCAGGTTCATGCCTTGCAACAATAGTTCGGAGTTTTGAGTTCGGAGTTCGGAGCCTAAGAATCAATTTTGTTTTACTCCGAACTACGAACTCCGAACTCACTACTTTCAATTCAGATCATTCGTAGAAGTTTCCAGCGTCCCCCTTGTAGAGGTCTTTAAAAGTGGTAAATCTGTCGATAAAGGCCAGATCGACCTTGCCGATCGGCCCGTTTCGCTGCTTTCCGATGATGAGCTCTGCTTTGCCCTGGTTCTCCTCCTGGCGATTGTAAACCTCCTCACGGAAAAGGAAGAGGATGACATCAGCATCCTGCTCGATTGCCCCAGATTCCCGGAGGTCTGAGAGCTGGGGCCTGTTCCCGGTCCTCTCCTCGGTTTTCCGGCTGAGCTGGGAGACAGCGATGACCGGGATATTGAGCTCCTTGGCCAGGGCCTTGAGGGAGCGGGAGATTTCGGAGATCTCCTGTTGACGGCTCTCCACTCTCGATCTCCCCTTCATCAGTTGAAGATAGTCGATGACGAGCATACCCAGACCATGATCGGCTTTGAGACGCCGCGCCTTTGCCCTCAATTCAAGGACCGAGAGCGCGGCCGAATCGTCGATGAAGATGGGCGCCTCGTAAAGCGTTCCTGCGGCGAGCGTCAGCTTGGTCCAGTCACTCTCATGGAGGAAACCTGTCCGGAGTCGATTTCCTTCCACCTGCGACTGGGAGCAGAGCATCCGTAGGACGAGTTGTTCCTTCGACATCTCAAGGGAGAAGATGGCGATAGGTGTCTTTCGCTCTATGGCTGCATACTGGGCAACGTTGAGGCAAAAGGCGGTTTTGCCCATGCTGGGCCTTCCCGCAACGATGATCAAATCCGAGGGTTGAAACCCTGCCGTCATCTTATCGAGTTCTTTAAACCCCGAAGGGATGCCGGTGATGAGTTCCTTCTTTTCATAAAGCTTTGAAATGGTGTCCAGACTGTCTTTGACAACTTCACGGATGGAGTAGAAGGCGGGTCTCACCCTTCTCTCGGAGATTTCGAAAATGGCCTTTTCCGCCTCGTCAAGGAAGTTCTCCACATCGCCCCGATCCTGATAGCTCTGCGTGATGATCTCCGTGGAGGTTTCGATCAACTTCCGTAGGACCGCTTTCTCCCTGACGATCCTGGCATAGTATTCGATGTTGGCCGCGGTGGGAACCGAGTCGATCAGAGAGGCCAAGTAGGAAGCCCCTCCGATGGCATCGAGATGGTCCTTTTTGCGCAACTCGTTGGTCGTGGTGATCAGGTCAGCAGGTTCATCCCGTTCGGAGAGGTCAATCAGCGCAGCGTAAATCTTTCGATGTCCATCCCGGTAGAAATCGTCAGGGGTAAGAATCTCCATCACCTTATTGATCGCCTGATTTTCAATAAGGATGCCGCCCAGAACGGACTGCTCCGCCTCGAGGTTTTGGGGCGGGATTTTATGGGAAGAGAGTTCCGTCCCTTCCATGTTCACCCCGTTAGATGGCTCCGCAACTTGCGGCGGAGAAGAAAATAATTTTTGCTTTTTTGAGCGAGCATCCGATTCATGCCCTGTGTTCAACGTTCCGTTAGAAAAACTTTCTAACGGGGTTCACTCCTGAACGACCCAGACCTTGAGATGGGCGGTAACTTCCGGTTGGAGTTTTATCGCAACGGTATACATTCCCAGATTCTTGATTGGCTCTTCGAGAATAATTTTCTTCCGATCCACATCCATCCCGTTTTCCTTCAGAAAGGCTTCAATCTCCATGGAGGTCACGGAGCCAAACAGCTTTCCGCTCTCCCCTACATTCTTGGCAAAGGTGCAGGAGAGTTTTTCGATTTCCTGAACCATCTTCACCGCATCCTTTTTGATCTTCCCCAGACGCTGCTGAACCAGCGACTTCTCATGTTGCAGGGCTTTGAGGTTCTTTTCCGTGGCAAAGACAGCCTTCTTCTTTGGGATGAGGTAGTTTCTTCCATATCCATCCGAAACCTTCACCATATCCCCGATCTTTCCCAAAGAGGGGATATCTTCTAATAGAATGACTTGCATAAATGACCTCCTATCAATCTTGTGAGAAGGTTAGGGTTAGGAGGCCCGTATCGTTTAGCGTCAAAGGGTAAGGTTAAGAATTTAAGACCTGCCTTCGCCGTAGCGGCTTCGCGCAGGCAGGCGATACACGTAACCCCTTAACGAAACGGGCATCGTAACCTTGACCGAATTATGAACCCTTCATTTGCTAACATAACACTTTCTGTTTAACTGGCTGCCGTTGTAAATGGCAGAATGGCTATGTTTCGGGCCCTTTTGACGGCGACGGTGACCTGTCTCTGGTGCTTGGCGCAGTTTCCGGAGATCCTCCGGGGAACGATTTTTCCCCGTTCCGTCACAAAATATCGAAGAACCCTCGGATTTCTGTAATCAATATCGAGCTTCTTATCGGTGCAAAACCGACAGACCTTTCGTCTCATGAAAGGTTTCTTCTTTCTGTCCGGAGCTGATCTTTCAGCCGGTTTTCTAATCATCTTCTCCTCCCTTTGCTGATTTGATCTCATTTCTGATTCTGAGGGTTCGCTTCGTTCTCCTCATCGGAATGGAGTTCTGATGCGATCACCTCCGTGCGAGACCTGTATCTTCCCTCGGGCGTTTCCCAATGCCTATGATGGAGGCGGCCTTTCACTAAAAGATGCTGACCACTCCGGATCTCGGACCTGGATTGGGCCAGTTGGCCAAGGGCCACAATATGAATCAGGCTCGGATGCGAACCTGCCCGTTTGGATGTCTGCCCCTGGGGACCATGGCCTGTTGTTTTTACGGAAATATTTCCTGAATCGTCTAACTCCAGAGAAAATTGAAGCACAGGGGTCCCATCAGGTTGATGATGGAATTGCGGGGGTTTTACCACCTTCCCTGTGAGGATGACCTGATTCACGGAGGTCATGCGCTTTCCTCTGATTCCTCCTCCGGTTGATCATCCAGAGCAACTGCTACTGAAGCGGAAGCACCTCTTTCGTCCAGGCGAACGGATTGAAACTTGATGACGGCATCCATGACTCGAAAATTTCTCTCCAGTTCGGAGAGGAGGGCGGGTATTCCTGAAAAGTGGATCAGGATGTACTGGCCTTTGGACTTCTTTTTTACTTCATATGCAAGTTTTCGTTTTCCCCAGTCTTCGACTTTCAGGATCTCTCCGTTGCCCTGAGTGATGATCCCTTTGATCTTCTCAATGGCCGATTGCGCAATCCCTTCTTCGAGATCGGGGTCCAGAATAAAGATGGTTTCATACTTCCTCATGGTTTACCTCCTCGTGGATTATAGCCCTAAAGCATAGTTTAGAGCAAGGGGTTTAAAAGATGAGTTAAGAGTTTTGAGTTATGAGTTTAGAGTTAATTACCAATTCTCAATTCATAATTCATAATTCATAATTCTAAACTCATCATTAGTTGGTTTACATCCCATCCGGTTTGATGACTCCTGCGATATGGCCACGGCTGACTTTGACTCTCACCTTGTCGGAGATTTCGACCGTGATCTTATCGTCCTTGATACCGGTGATCCTGCCGTAGATCCCTCCGCTCGTCAACACTTGATCGCCCTCCTTTAAATTCGAGAGCAGATTGCGGTGCTCCTTGCCCCGTTTCTGCTGGGGACGGATGAGCAGAAAGTAAAAGATGACAAAGATTAGGATGATGGGGAGAAAGCTTAAAAGCTGGTTTTGCCCCCCGCTTCCCCCTGGTGCTCCCATTGCGTATGCCAAATCGATTCCCATAAATCCTCCTTTTTGATTTTGTTTTAAAGAAAAGCTATCTGGTGCTGATCAGAACTTTCTTCTTGTAACCCATTCACTTGAAAAATGTAAGTTCGACAAAGTTGAGACAGGCGTCCCTCCTGAATCGCCTTGCGAATCTCCTTCATCAGTTCCATATAATAATAGATATTGTGGATCGTATTCAACCTCGATGAGAGAATTTCATTGGCCAGGTAGAGGTGCCGGAGGTAAGCCCTTGAATAGTGGCGGCACGAGTAGCAAAGGCACGATTCATCAATAGGCCCCGGGTCCTCCGCATACCGGGCCTGTTTGATCGATATCTTTCCTTTCTTGGTAAAGAGCGTTCCGTTTCGCGCATTTCGCGTGGGAAGGACACAATCGAAGAGATCGATCCCCTGCAGGGTTGCATGGAGAATATCTTCCGGGGTTCCCACGCCCATTAAATACCGGGGATTCTTTTCAGGTAAAAGAGGTGTAGTCCACTCTAGAACGTCCTGCATGATTGATTTGGGTTCCCCGACACTGAGCCCTCCAATGGCATATCCCTGGAAATCCAGCCGGGTCAGGTCTCTGGCGCTCTCCTCCCGGAGATCCCGATACATCCCGCCCTGAACAATGCCGAAAAGAGCCGGATCGTCGCTTCTTCTTGCTTTCAGGCATCTCTCGGCCCATCGGGTCGTCAGCCTCGTTGAGGCCTTGACATATTGATGGGGAGAAGGGTAGGGCACGCATTCGTCAAGGACCATGGCGATATCAGAGCCGAGAGTCCTCTGAATCTCCATTACCTTCTCGGGTGTAAGAAAATGTTCGGAGCCATCGATATGGGACTGAAAAGTGACTCCATCCTCCGAGATCTTCCGCAGTTTCGCCAGGCTGAAGATCTGATAACCGCCGCTATCCGTCAGAATAGGCCTCTCCCAGTGGATGAAACGATGGAGCCCTCCCAGCCGGCCTATGGTCTCATGGCCGGGTTTGAGGTAGAGGTGATAGGTGTTTCCTAAGATACCCTCGACGCCAACCTCCACCAGTTCTTCAGGCGTGAGCGACTTGACCGTTCCCTGCGTCCCCACAGGAAGAAAGGCCGGGGTCGTGATAGCGCCGTGATGGGTCACGATCCTCCCTATTCTCGCCTTTGAGGAACCCTCTTTTTTAAGAATCTCAAACTGAAAAGCCATCGCAACACACCGCCGGAATAATGGAATAGCGGAATATTGGAATGTTGGGTCCTTCTCAACTTTAAATCTTGTAATCCAATATTTTGGCCCTATTTTATACCCATTATTCCATCATTCCCTGTCTGCCGACCCCGGTCCCGACCGAGGGCGGGGCAGGCAGGCAGTATTCCAACCTTCCATATCTTTTCTTAGAGGATCAGCATGGCGTCGCCATAGCTGTAAAAACAGTATCTTCTCTTAACGGCTTCCTGATAGGCATTCAGGATAAACTCTCTGCCTGCGAAAGCCGAAACCAGCATGATCAGCGTCGATTTGGGAAGATGGAAATTGGTCACCAATCCATCGATCACCCTGAAAGGGTAGGGTGGACGGATGAAAAGAGAAGCGTGTCCTCTTCCTGGTTTAATCCGGCCTTCCTTTTCAGAGAAAGATTCAAGGGCGCGGGTCGTTGTCGTTCCAACGGCGATTACTCTTCCTCCCCGTTCTTTAGCCTGATTAATCTCTCCTGCGACTTCTTCCGTTATCTCCATCCACTCTTTTTCCATCGGGTGTTCTTCAACTTCTTCTGTTTTTACCGGAGTGAAAGTGCCTGGTCCGATGTGAAGGGTGATAAATACGACCCCCACCCCGTTCTCCTTTAAAGTTTGGATCATCGACTCCGTGAAATGAAGGCCTGCAGTGGGAGCCGCAATCGATCCATCTTTTTCAGCGATGACCGTCTGGTAGCGATCCCTATCGAGCGGTTCATCTTCTCTCTTGATATAAGGGGGCAAAGGGATATGGCCGAAATTTCGGAGGAGATCTTCAATCGGTCTTCCTTCGGGAAAAGTAATTTTTCCCCTTCCGGCCTTCACCTCTTTCAGCTCTCCATAGGCCTCCTGACCGAATTGGATTCGGGTCCCACTCTTCACCTTTCCGGAATTTCTGATCAGAACCTCGCATTTCCCTTTTGCCCCGTTAGAAATAATGCCCCCCTGCTCTTCAGCGAGGTTAGATTTTAGAATAATTCCGGCGGGGTTTAATGCACCGCTGGAATTTCTAACGGGGTTTGCTCCATTCCATGAGGGGACGAGAAGGATTTCAACTTTTCCCCCGGTCTCTTTTTTCCCGATCAACCGGGCAGGAAGAACACGGGTATTATTCATTACCAGAAGATCACCGGAGCGCAGGTAATCCGGGAGTTCTCCAAAGTTCCGATGCTCAATAGCGCTCTGGGTTCGACTGAGGACCATTAAGCGGGACTCTCCCCGCTGGGGGGATGGGTACTGAGCAATTAACGATTTGGGAAGGTTGTAATCAAACTCCTCAATTCTCATGTCTCAGGCATCAAAAGAGAGCTCTAAAAAACTACCTTTCGCTCTCTGATTACACACCTGCCTACCGCAGGCAGGGATTTCAAAAAAATGATTCCACGGATTTTCAGAGATTTCTGGACTTTTTCAGAAATCTCTGAAAAGGATTTTAAACGCAGTTAAGTTAACAGGTTAAATCTAAATCCGCAAGGTCAATATTTGACTTTTATGAGGTCTTCGATTAATTTAGAATTAGTTTTTCAATATAACTCGAGGAAATGATGAAAACATTTTCTTACAAAGATTCGGGCGTCGATGTTGAGAAAGGAGACTCGTTCGTCCAGGCGATCAAATCGATGGTTGAGGCGACCTTTCGGCCTGAGGTGATGACAAAGATCGGCGGTTTTGCGGGTTGCGTTTCTCTCAACCTCGAAAGGTATAAGAAACCCATTCTGGTCTCCTCAACGGATGGTGTGGGAACGAAATTGAAGATCGCATTCCTGATGGACCGCCATGACACCGTGGGAATTGATCTGGTGGCCATGTGCGTCAATGACATTGTGGTCAGCGGAGCCAGACCGCTCTTCCTGCTGGACTATTTCGCCACCTCGAGGCTGGATCAGGAGAAAGCGATCCAGGTGGTGAGTGGTATTGCCAAAGGATGCGTGGAAGCGGAATGTTCCCTCATTGGTGGCGAGACTGCCGAGATGCCCGGATTTTATGCGGAGGGCGAATATGATCTTGCCGGTTTTGCCGTGGGCATTGTGGAGGATGCCCAACTGATCGACGGCTCCAGTGTCACCGTCGGAGACAGGTTGGTTGGTATCGCATCGAGCGGACTCCACAGCAATGGGTACTCTCTGGTGAGAAAGGTCATCCTCGAACACCACCGGATGGACCTCGGCAAAAGGGTGGAAGAGATCGGAGAGGTTCTGGGAGAAGCGCTCCTTCGTCCCACACGAATCTTTGTCAAGACGGTTCTCAACCTTGTCAGGGATTTCAAAATCGGTGGAATCGCCCATATCACAGGCGGAGGGATCACCGGAAATCTTCCGAGGGTCATTCCAAGTGGCTGTAAGGCGATCGTCCATAAAGGGACATGGGAAGTCCCTCCCATCTTTCCATTCTTAAAAGAGAAAGGAAATATTCCGGAAGATGAGATGTTTAAAACCTTCAATAACGGGATCGGTATGATTCTCATTGTTAAGAACAGGGAGTCAGAGGAGATTTTGGAAAGGCTTCACTCGATGGGCGAGAAGGCCTCTCTTATCGGAGAGATCGGGAAGGCTGAAAAGGGGCAGGATCCCATCGAGTATGTCTGAGAAGGAAGTCGTCCTTCCGCCCCCTTGATCTCATCCGGTCTCTATACACATTTCAAGGAAATCCTTCATGATGGTACGCTGGCCCCTGTTTATACAGGATAGGCTCAAGCAATGATTTTTTTTAGGTTAAGGCTATGGTTAGGAAGCCAGTTTGGGCGAAGTGAAAAGGTAAGGTGAAATCCTTAAGGCCAATGACCTAACCCCTGCCTACCGCAGGCAGGCGTTGACAAAACTGGCCTCTTAGCCTTAGCCCTCAAACCAACGGCTTTTATTTTCTATATCATCAGGCCGAAGACCCATATACTCATTGACCCGATAGATGAAACACGAACATAAAGCCTTTGATGTGGCTATATTGGGCGCCGGGCTGAGTGGCTTGATCGCCGCCGCCCGGCTGGCAAAAGAGAACCGTAGCGTTCTGCTTCTTAAAGAAGAAGGATATCGTTCTTCTTATACAAGAGACGGGTACCGCTTTGTCCCTTATTCAAACTTTTCAGAACAACAGATTCAAACAAGGCTTTTGAAAAAAATATCCCCCCCAACGGATCACCGGGAAAATCAAAAGAAGGGAGATAAACCGGAGCAGAAAGTCTCTTTTCAGGTGATCCTTCCCAAAGCGAGGATCGACCTTTATCGTGAGCGTTCCCTTCTCCAGAGGGAATGGAGAAGGGAATTCCCGGAGGAATTGAATCAAATAGAAAACTTTTATGCTGAACTGGAACGAATCAAACAGGTTTTAAAAAAGGTAAAAAGCAAATCCCTCCCTGGATCCAATTTTCCCATCTGGAACAGGTCTTTCCTCAAGAGATGGCTGTCATTTGATGGCCTTCCTAAAGGGGGAACGGATAAATGGCTCTCTTCATTCTCGCCTGAATTTAAAAAATTTATTGAGCTACAGATGGTCTCTTGCGGGAATCTCCGCTCAGACTCTTTTCCCATCCCCCTGGTTTCGCACCTTTTATTTAATGACGAAGGGGACGCATGGGAGGGGAGTGTTGATCTGGAAAAAGTGACGCAGGGCATGATTGAGAAATTCACCCAAACAGGAGGAATCGTTGAAGACATTGAGGGAGTCGAAAAAGTGCAGATGAAGGGAAGGGGAGAATTTTCCCTCTCGATAAAGAGAGATGAAAGGATTTTTCGATCCCGATCTCTTATTTTGAATTCTCCTCTCCATTGCCTTTCGAACCTCTTCGGGAAAAAAGGAAAGACCCTTTTGAGGTGGGGGAAAAAGATTCGACCCCGCTATGTAATGGTTCCATTTTTTTTAGGAATTCGCGAGAGGGTGATTCCAGTCGGCATGAGAAACTCCCTTGTCTCCATTCTGAATCTACAAAACCCTTATGAAGGGGGAAACCTCCTCTTTCTCAGTCTGAGCAGAAAAGGGGATGAGAATCAGGCCCCGGAAGGGAAAAGAGCGCTTGCGGTCCAGAGCTTCATGTCTTTCGGGGGATTGCAAAAGGATTCTATCTCTGATCTGCAGGATAGGGTGATGAATCATTTAAAGCATCTATTCCCATTTCTTGAAAATCACATTGAATTCATCGACCGGAAATGGGCGGATGATCAGATGGATTGCTGGTCCTATCCGTACTTTCTTTATGAGGTGCATTCCAATTTTCGATGGAGAAGGGGGATTGTTCCAATCCGGATTTCAAAAAATCTTTACTTTTCAGGGAGAGAAAATTTCCCTTATCTGGGTTTGGAAGGAGAGATGATTAGCGGATGGTTGGTAGGGGAAGAAATTTCGAGGAAATAACGTCAATAGGTTCTTAAACATTCACCGTCCGCGATTTAGAATCTGACAATTCTTCGTCGTCAAAATCGTCACAGTACATATCATAAAGTCTGCCGTGAGACTTCGGTTTTTCATCCTCACAAAGAAAAATATCTTTGGACCTTAGTTCCGACCATTTTTCATAGTTGATGTGATTTTCCTGATCCCTTATCATCTTCTTATTCCCATAATGGTTGGCTTCGTTATTAAATTATAAGCAAATTCTTTGCCAACTCTTAAAAAAACCCACATTAGAACCTAACTAATTGATAATAAATAAGAATAATTAAATTCGCCCGAAAAAATTTACAAAAAGTAAGTAAAACCCTAACATAAATTGTCACCCGTCTTAACAGTATTTGTCTTCCTATATATGGGAGGCTGAGATGGTTATAAAGTTTTCTAAGTAACTATCCCGTGTTCTTTTTGTTTTTTGCTTGACATAACACTTCGCTGTTTGTATAGTTAGCGGTACCTAAAGTGAAGCAAACATTAAACCAGAAAGGAGAAAATGAGATGAAAGTATTCAAGTGTTTTACGGTGGTTTTGATGCTCCTGGCGGCGGGCAGCATGGCTGTGGCAGGGACCCTCGACGAAGTCCGTGCAAAAGGGGTTCTGACGGTGGGCGTGAATGGCGGAGTGGCTGGGTTCAGCATGCCGGACGAAAAGGGCGTTTGGAAAGGTCTTGATGTGGATACGGCTAAAGCGATTGCAGCCGCGGTGTTTGGCGATGCAGACAAGGTGAAATATATCGCCGTCACAGCCGTCCAGCGCCTCCCTGCTCTTCAATCAAAGGAGATAGATGTCTTGTGTCGAAACACCACTGTCACCTTGACCCGTGAAACCGTGAACGGACTCAATTTTGTTCATGTGAATTATTATGATGGTCAGGGGTTTCTGATCTCCAAGAAAAAGAAAATAAACACTGCCAAAAAATTAAAAGGTGCCACCGTTTGTACCCTTCCCGGAACGACGACCGAGATGAACGCGGCGGATTTCTTCCGGAAAAATGGGATGCCATGGAAGCCCGTCGTCATTGAGAGCAACGCCGAGCTGAACAAGGCCTTTTTTGCTGGCCGCTGCGATGTGCTGACTTCGGACGCATCACAGTTGGCTGCAATACGTTCCGTGGCGCCAAATCCCGATGATTACATCATCTTACCTGAGATCATTTCCAAGGAGCCCCTTGCCCCTGTGGTACGTCATGGAGACGATCAGTGGTACGACATCGTCAACTGGACAGTCAATGCCCTGATCGAGGCCGAGGAACTGGGCATTACCTCGAAGAATGTGGACGAGATGCTAAAGAGCACGGATCCCCAGATCCAGCGTTTCTTAGGGGTCTCCCCGGGCTATGGTAAGGCTCTCGGTCTGGATGAAAAGTGGGCCTATAACATCATCAAGCAGGTGGGCAACTACGGCGAGGTGTTTGAGCGGAACGTGGGTCCCAAGACCCCGCTCAAACTTGAACGAGGTCTCAATGACCTGTGGTCAAGGGGTGGACTCATGTATCCCTACCCATTCAGATGATCGTCTAAGTGGGGTGCCCCGCAAATGGGGCACCCTTTTTTTGAATCACGGTTAATTGAAAGACGACCAACCAGGGCGGAAAGAGTTTGTCCTTTCAGGAACTGCCAGAACAGACTCCTTTAGGAAGTAACCGACCTTTTGAAAGAAGATGAGAAGCTTTAAGGACAGCGCGGAACCACAAAAGGTACCCTTTTGGCTTAACCCAAAGGTAAGGGCCATCCTGTTTCAATTCATGACCTTCGTTATAGTAGGGTTGCTGGCCTACTATCTCGTCTCCAACACTCTGATAAACCTCAAAAAACAAAATATTGCCACGGGGTTTAGCTTTTTCCACAAAGAATCCTCTTTTGAGATCGGCGAATCCCTGATCCCCTATTCAGCAGCCAACACATACGCCCGTGCCCTTCTGGTGGGTGCTCTCAATACCATCAAGGTCGCTTTCATTG
>Ga0209254_10004333_pt1 | contig 13011 bp, 10 predicted proteins | sample FrelakmetDIP11DI_FD_187148 | JGI IMG/M metagenome (GOLD analysis project Ga0209254, IMG submission 187148) | Freshwater lake sediment microbial communities from the University of Notre Dame, USA, for methane emissions studies - DIP11 DI (SPAdes)... | ecosystem: Environmental > Aquatic >...
CTCGTCGCGCGAGCGGCGGTAGACGATGTGCACCTCTTCGGCGACGAGCCGCAGCGAACAGCGCGAGGCGTCCATGGCCACGTTGCCGGCGCCGACCACCGCCACCCGCCGGCCGATCTTGACCGGCGTGTCCCAGTCGGGAAACAGGTAGGCCTTCATCAGGTTGACCCGGGTCAGGAACTCGTTGGCCGAATAGACGCCGTTATAGTTCTCGCCGGGGATGTGCATGAACATCGGCAGGCCGGCGCCGGTCCCCAAAAAGATGGCGTCGTAGCCCTGCTCGTTCAGCAGCTCGTTCAGGGTATAGGTCTTGCCGATGACCGTGTCCATCCGGATCTCGACGCCCAGGCTGCGCACATAGTTGACCTCGGCGTGGACGATCTGCTTGGGCAGGCGGAACTCGGGAATGCCATAGATCAGCACGCCGCCGGGGGCATGGAGCGATTCAAAGATGGTCACCTGATGGCCGTAGCGGGCCAGGTCGCCGGCGCAGGTCAGCCCGGCCGGGCCGCTGCCGATGATCGCCACCCGACCCCGTCGAGCAGACGGCGTCACAGCAGGTGGGGGTGAGGGGTGGTCCAGGTCCCAATCGGCCACGTACCTCTCCAGCCGGCCGATGGCCACCGGTTCGTGCTTTTTGCCTACCACGCACAGGACCTCGCACTGCGTTTCCTGAGGGCAAACCCGGCCGCAGATAGCGGGCAGGTTGTTGTCGCCCTTTAGAGAGCGCGCTGCGCCTGGCAGGTCACCCTCACGCAAATAGCCGATAAAAGCCGGGATGTTGACGTTCACCGGGCAGCCTTCGATACACTTGGGCCGCTTGCACTGCAAGCAGCGGCCAGCCTCGAGCATGGCGATTTCCTCTGGGTAGCCCAGCGCCACCTCGCTAAAATTCCTGGCGCGGGCCTGGGCATCCTGGGTCGGCATCCCCTGGCGGGCGATTTGCATCCGCTCGTGTTTTGGCAGGGGTTGGGTTGGTTCCGACATCATCGTCTCCTTGCTAGCCGCACGGCTGGTGCTGGCTCTTCCACCTTTCGATGGCCAGCTTTTCCTGCTCGGGGTAGATGCGCTGGCGGGCCAGCAGTTGGTCCCAGTCCACCTGGTGGCCGTCAAACTCGGGGCCGTCGACGCACACAAAGCGGGTCTGGCCGCCGACCTCGACCCGGCAGGCGCCGCACATGCCGGTGCCGTCGACCATGATCGAGTTCAGGCTGACGATGGTCGGCACGCCGAACGGTCGGGTGGTCAGGGCGCAGAACTTCATCATGATCGCCGGGCCGATGGCCCAGATCTGGTCGATCGACCGCCCAGATTCGAGCAGCTCTTTCATCGGAATGGTGACCAGCGCCTTGCGCGCATAAGAGCCGTCGTCGGTACAGACGATCAGCTCGTCGCTAACGGTGCGCATCTTGTCTTCCCAGAAGAGCAGCTCTTGAGTCCGGGCGCCGATGATCGAAATGACCGTGTTGCCGGCGGCCCGCAGGTCACGGGCAATGGGGTAGATAGGGGCGATGCCCACGCCGCCGCCCACACACAGCACCGTGCCATACTTTTCGATCTCGGTGGGCCGGCCGAGGGGACCGGTCACGCTGGCAAAACAGTCGCCGGGCTGCATCGTGCCCATGTGCATCGTCGTCTTGCCCACTTCCTGAAAAACGAGGGTGATCGTTCCACGCTCACGGTCGTAATCGGCGATCGTCAAGGGAACGCGCTCGCCCTCAGGGTGGATGCGGACGATGACAAATTGGCCGGCCCGCCCCTTGCCGGCCACCACGGGGGCCTGGACCTCGAGCAGCTTGGTCACCGGGGCCAAGTCCTCCCTCAGCAGGATTTCATACACGCTGACGCCTCCTTGCATCCAGGTACATAGCGCTTGGACAGCGCGCCGCTGTCTTGAGAGGAAACCGGGGGTCTACACCCGCTCGCCCATCTCGGCAACGCCGCGCAGAACAGCCATGATGCTCAGGCCCAGCTTGGCCAGCTCACCCGGCGGTACCGAGCGCAATGACAACCTCTGGGCGCCCTCTTCAGGGCGAGGCATGTCCAGCCCTCGGCTAAAGAGGTAGCCGCCTGCAGCGCCAACGACGGCGCCGAGAAGTGCTCCGATAAGCATGCTTTTCTGTTGTGTGTTCATGGTTGTTTTCTCCTTGTCACGGTTGTTCTAGCCATTCCCCCGATCCGCGCGCCCGCAACATGGACAGCGATGAACGGCCGGACGACCTGTTGACTGACCCGTTCAGTCCCGTCGGCCACCTGCCTGGCTTTGTCCTGGACGATAGGCAGGACCTGTTTGGTCATTCGCCTCAGCCAGAGCATGCCCTTGATGCAAAAGAAAAATATGACGCCGATGGGCAGCACAGCAATCAGGGTCAGAAAGATCAGCCACAGCAGTGAAATATCGCGCCATACGGCCAGGAACTCCATGGTCTTCTCCTGTCAGTAATCTGCACCAGTATATCACGTCTGGACCAAAAACGCCAAATGCTCTGCTGCTCAGACAAGCGCGACCTTTTCCTTCGTCAGGCTCTCACCCTCCGCCTGGGCCGCCGCGTACAGGTCTATCGGAAACCGGCCATGCAGCGGGCTCAGCCGCCCGCCCCAGCGCGAGGTGTGATAGATGGCCCAGGCGACCGGCTTGCCCAGGCTGCTCATGCCTGCCGCACGGCGCAGCTCGGCCAGGCCGTCGTCGTCCCAGCCGCCGAACAGCCCGTCGAGGAAACAAAAGACGGCCAGGCTGGGCAGCAGGGCGATAAAGAAGAGCAGCACGCTGCTCACCTGGTCACCTGCACCGCCCCACATCAGATTGCCCAACAGCCGCAGTAGAAAATAGTTGACGCCGGCGGCCAGCAGCGGCGCCGCCGCAGACTGCCACCAGTAGATGCGATAGTGGAACAGGACGGCCCGGTTGACCAGCCAGGCAGCCACGCCCTTCACCGGCAGGGCCACGCAGTAGGCGATGATCAACCCCATGAGCTGGAAGCGCGGCACCAGCAGGAACATCAGTACGATGCGCAGCGCCTGCTCGCCGATCAACAGCCACATCTCCAGGTCGGGCCGGCCGGCGCCCTCCTGTACCCGGTCGGCGAACCAGGCCGGGAACTGGATCGCACCCCACAGGCCCATGATCAGCATCAGCTCGGCGGCGCGCTGGTAACCTGGGCCCAGTGCGCCCAGGATGAAACGGTCGCCCACGCCCAACAGCGCCGAAGCGACGAACAGGCTCATGAATCCGCCGTACTTGAAACCCTGGGCGACATAATAACGGGTGAGCTGCAGCCGGCCGTGGCTGAACGCCTCAGATATGGCCGGCATCATGCTGTAATAGAGGCCAGCCACGGCGCTGTAGGCCAGCAGCAGACCGTTGGGGCTGACCACGTCCCAGTTGCCCTGGACCTCGGTCCAGTTGCGGACGCTGCCCGCGACAAGAGCCGACTGGATGGTGTAGCCGATCCCGCCCGCCACGCCGGCGATCGTCACCGGCGCGCCGAACTTGAGCGCGCTGACCACTGTGTCGCGGTCAAAGTGGGCCAGGAACAGGACAATGCTCCGCATTCCGATCCGCCTTAGCAGCCAGTAGCCAACGACGAAGGCAAGCAGTTGGGCGGCATAGGCGCCGATCCCCAGACCCAGCACACCGCCCATCGACCGGCCAAAGGCCGGGTTGGCTGCGCCCCACTGGCTCAGCAGCAGCACGGCACCCGATTGCAGAGCCACCGGGGCCAGGTAGAGCACCAGGTTGAGCACCTGGTCATAGTCCTGTCGCTGCATGCCGCGAAAGGCGTACTGGAACACGGCCAGAAAACCGGGAAACTGGATCAAGGCATGGACAACCAGGTAATAGCTCATAAAGGCGCTGGCCGTGCCCGGCAGCAGAAAGGCGGCAACCAGGGCCACCACGCCCAACTGCAGCGTGCCGGTGATCGCCTGCCACCAGACAAAGAACTGGCCATACTTGATCCCCCGCGCCGGGTCGCTCACCCGGTACTGGGCGAAATACTTGACAAAGGCGGTGCTGGTCCCCCAGTCGAACAGAACCCAGAAGGTGTTGAAAAAAGTGACGATCAGCGACCACACCCCGCGCGCCTGGGCAGAGGGCAGCAGGATGCCGTACAGCACCACCTGTTGGTAGATCATCAGCACAATAAACAGCACCAGTCCAATCGCCAGCAGGAACAGAAAACCGGCCAGCGGCCGGTGAAAGCCGACGTCCTCCCAGCCGGCCTCTTCCGAGCGGCGGAAGCGGCTGGCATCGGCCACCAGGTGATCCAGGATCTCGGGGTGGCGCAAGCTGTAGCGCCGGACCAGGACAAAGGAGGCGGTGGTTCCGGCCAACAGCACGGCCAGGAGCACCACCACACCGGCCTTTTCCCCACTGTGGGGCACCGGCGCAGCGGGATAGTCGGCGTAAGGCATGGGCGTGCGTCCGGCGGCCGTCGCGGCCAGGTGGTAGACCAGGTAGTTGAAATAGGGCCACTCCTGGAGGTCGGTGTTATAGTCGCCGGTCAGCCAGGCGGTGATGACGGTGACCGGGCCTTGCCGCCCGATGACCATCTGGCCGTCCTCGGTCACGATCAACGGCCCCGACTCGGCGCCGGGCAGCATCGATCGCTCACGCACCTGCGGCGCCGAGTTCCAGTTGACGTCGCTCAGCAGCGGGTCGTCGACGCCGGGAGCGCCGACCAGGGTCGCCGGCTCGGTGACAAGTTCTGGCGCTGGGGCGCCGGGTTGGTCCAGGAGCAGGTTGGTTGCAGCGCCGGGCAGATCTGGTCCCAGGAAGAGGATCACCGGCTTGCCGCTGTCAACCACCGCCTGGGCCCGGGCCTCGGTCAGTGGGGCGTTGTGGACCACGATCACGTCGGCGGCGGCCGGGTCGGCGGCAAACTCTACCCCAGGGATCAGCGTCAGCGCCTGGTGCACGGCGTCGGCCGGCCCCACGTCGTAGACCAGCAGCGCGGCCGGTTCGGATTGTGCCCAAGCCGGCGCCCCCATCGCCAAGCACAAGGCGATGGTGACCATCAGCATAACCAGGCGTGATTTCATTCCGTCCCCCTTGACAGAAACTAGTGCGATTACTGCTGTTCTACGATCCGGCGCACGGCGCTCACTAACTAGGGAAAAGTAGCCGCCAGGCCGCACCGGAACCCAAAATCAGACTCACGAGAAGATGAGTAGCCTAGACGTCGCCACCTAAGGCATCGTCCTCCACTTCTGGTCTGTGGATGGATCAGAAAGCTCGCAGTCCCAAAGCTGAAGCGGAGCTTCATCCTTGATTCCAGGCTTTCCCCATACATCAATACACTTGCCAGACAGCAGGTTTCTGATAAACCCACCGCTCGTGATTTCCCATCTCTGATCTGTGGTATTGGGGTCTGAGAATTGGCAATCCCAGAGTTGAAGCGGGTCTTGGTTTTTTACTCCTGGTGTACCCTTTACTTCCAGGCACTTGCCAGAGAGTGCATTTTGTAGGAATCCGCCGCTGAACTCCCATTTTTGGTCTGTGTTTGGATCATCGAATTCGCATCCCGCGAGTTGCAGGGGAGTCCCGTTTGCTGTTCCTGGCTTGCCTTTTGCGTCGATGCATTTGTCTGAAAGCATGTTGATAATGAAAAATCCTTCCGCGGTAGCAGTCCGGACACCCAGCGGCGGTGCAGTGGTGGATACGGCTGCCGCTTGTCCAGGTCCGTCCTTGGGTAGGATGACAATCAAAAAACACATCAGTGCCACCACGAGCGCCCCCACCACCCCGATTAGGAGCCAGAACCGCCGTACCACCAGTGGTCGGGGAGAGGCCTGCAGTGCCTTCGTAGCGGGGACAGGCGCGGCCTGGGGCTGGACAGGCGGCGCAGTTGGGGCCGGCGACGCCTTCCGTTGCGGCAGCACCAGGCGCAGCTCGGGCTCAAAGCGGGCATACTGGCGGGGATTCTCTTCTGCTACCGCAGCCAGCAGATCTTCGAACGCCAGGTGGGTCCGGCAGTACTCGATCACCTCGTTGGCCATGTCGTCCAGTCCCTGCTCAGGGCTGGTCCGGGTGACGATGGGGCCCAGATCGGGGTGATCCCTGCACAGGCGGTACAGGTCTTTGGCGATGAACGCTTCCAGCAGCAGACGGTGGATAGCAGCGATGTTGTAAGGCGGCTCACTATCGCTCATGTTACCCCTCTCCTCCGTCGATCTATTCTATTAAAGCCCGAAATTGACTAGAAAACAAGTCCTAGAGTGGCGGCTCCGCCAGCTTTACTATCTTGGGCTCGGTCTCGTGCCAACTGATCTGCGACAGGCCCAGCTTCTTGCGCAGGCGGTCGGGGTCCATCCGCGCCCGGTAGTCGCGCACGGCGCAGGTCCAGCGCAGCATCTCGAACGACAGCCCCTCGGCCAAGCCGGCCAGCTTGGCCACGTCGGCCAGGACATACTCCAGGTTGCGCGGCGTGCATGGAAAGAGGTACTCCTCGGGCTTGTAGAGCTCCCGGTAGAGGGCCAGCGCCCGAAGCCAGTCGGGGGGCAGCCGCAGGCGGCGCTCCTTGTACTGCATCCGCGGCCGGTCGTAGCGCACCGACAGGGCCGGCCCGTCCCGGTCCGCCAGGTCGAGGTGCGACAGCTTGATGGCCATGCACTCCTGCTTTTTGATGCCGGTGTGCAGCACCAGGCTGACCAGCAGGTAGGGCCGGGGGTCAGGCTTGTCGCCGGCCATCATCTGGCGGGCGACGGCCAAAACCTGCTCGACCTGGTCGTCGTGCAGGATGAGCGGCATGGGGGTTTTGACCGGCCGGTGGACGATCGGCGCCGCCGGGTCGGCGGGCAGCACGCCCGCTTCGGCCAGCCAAGCGAAAAAGACCTTCAGCGTGGTCAGCCGCCGGGCGTACGACTTGGGGCTGCACGGCGTGCCGCGCTCGCTCCGCAGCCAGTGCATAAAGCGCTCCAGGTCCGGCGTGCCGAGCTGGCCGATGGGCGGATCGCCCTTCAGGTAGCGCCGCAGCAGCTTCAGGTCGCCCAAGAACGATTTGACCGTGTTTTCGGCGAATTCTTGCTCGGCCATGTGGCGGTGAAAGCGCTCCATCGCCGCGCTGAGGGGCGACCGGGCGGTCAGGCCGACATGAGGGGTCGCAGTCGGGCCGGGCACGCTCTGGGGCCGGTCCCCAGGGAACAGGGGCAGTTGCTCAGCAGACATTGGCACACTCCTGGATGCGGACAGATTCTTCGGTCGCTTCGCTCCCTCAGAATGACGTTTGTTGGACCTCAGTATTACGGTTGTGGGGCCTCAGAACGACGCTTCTGGGGCCCGCAGGCGCGCCCGCGCGCGGGGCACGCCGATCAGCAGCGTCAGGGCCACGACGGCAGCCATCAGCCCGGCGGTGATCGCCACCGGCGGCGTATCAGAGTGCTTGACGGCGATCCCGACTAGGGCCCAGACGATGACCAGCACATAGCCGATGTCGCCTCGGGTAATGCTGACCGCTGACGCAATGGCAGCGGCGACGATGATCGTGATGACCGCCCAGGCCTGCAGGTCGAGCCCCCAGCCATCCCATTGCAGGGCAGACAACAGGGCGGTGACATTGGCCACGGTCGCCACTGTTATCCAGCCCAGGTAGATGCTGAACGGGGTCTGGACAAACCACTTGTCTACATTGGACACGCGCCGGCGGCCGATGCCCACACGGAGGTAGATGGTGATCAGCGACAGCAGCAGCACGGCCATCACCACCAGGGTCCAGGCGAACTCTTCGTAATGCCACAGGAAAATCCAGGCGCTGTTGGCCAGGCAGCTCAGCGCATAGAGGTAGCCGATCCGTTTGAGAAGCGGGTTGTCCCGCTGGGCGGGCAGCGCCTGGTAGACCGTAAAAGCGATCAGCGCCAGGTAGATCAGGCCCCAGATGGAAAAGACGTACCCGGCCGGCACAAAGTAGCCGTCGAGCCGATCCGAGATCTCGCCGGTCGTCTGCCCATTCAGGGGGAGGGCATTGGCCAGGCCGTTGACGACGATGGTCAAGAGGGTGGCCAGCACGTTGACAACCTGTCGCACGGTATTCTTGTTCAAGATTACCTCCCTATTATCAGACCGGAAAAGCAGCCTGCCGTCCTATCGTCTAGCCCTGGACCAGTTCCAGCAGCTTCTCGACCTGATAGCCGGACGCCTCCTCCGCCTGCTGCGCCTGCTGGACGATGTCGTAGCAGCCGACAATCTCTTCGGCGACCTCGTCCGCACCGCATAACGGGTTGGCGGCGGTCTCGATCACGGCCACGGTCAGCGTCCAGCCCAGCATCTGGTCGAACGCCTCTCTGTTGAACCACAGCACGTCGCGGTAGCGGTTCACCTGGAGGAATTGCTGCACATCGCCGTCCTGGAACCACGCCTCAAGGAGACGATAGGCCCGCTTGGGTTGGGGGAGAGACCCTTCAGCCCGCAGCCGCGAGCGGCCCTGCATGTCAGGGTGACCTTCGGCCTGATCGGGGTGACCTTCGGCGGTGCATGTCTCGTAGCAGCGTTGGTGACTGACCAGTACCTTGATTGCTGCAATACCCCAGCCGACCGCGCCCTCGTCCAGGCCCATGTCTTGCAGTGCTCCGGCCACGATCCGGCCCAAAAGCCACTCGTCCAGCCAGCTCCGGCTCTGCTGCTCGTACCCCTCTTCGCCGACAACCTTGCCCAGCGCGTGGGTGAATAGCCAGCCGAGCAGGATGCCCCACGCCTGCGGGTCGCCGTCGAGCCGAGCCTGCACGTATTGGGCCGCCCGTTGATGCCGTGACTTGCCCGCCACCAGTGGGTGGCCGTCGATCACCGGCCAGCGCAGGATCACCTCCAGCTTGAGCCGGATCTCATGGGCAATCGCCGTCTCGTCGCCTGTGCCCCGGGCCAGAAGCTTGACCTGCCGCAGCAGTCCGAGCATCTTTTGCTCGACCTCGTCAGGCAGCCCATCCACTTCGGCGGCGCCCACCGGCACAACGCCGCGGGCAGACATAATGCGGCGGAACATCCCGGCGTTCACCAGCTCTTTGAACGGTTGGTGGACCGGCTGCAAAAAGATCTCCCACAGCGCCTCGTCGACGCCCGGCACACCCCGCCCGCCCAGATAGGCGGCCAGCTCGGCGTACTGATGCCACTCGTTGTCCTGCACCTGGCGCACGTCGGTAAAGACGTGGCATTTGTAGGCATCCAGCTCGATATACAGCCCTTTTTCGCACATCTCCCGGTTGTTGCGGATATACTCCAGGCCGGTGATCTGGTCGCGAAAGATGCAGAAATAGTTGGAATCGGGGCGCAGTATCAGGCCTTCCCCCAGGTTCTTTTGCATCAGGATCCGCTCGCCATCCTCGCCCTTGACCGAAAAGGCTGCCGAAGTGCGGACCCAGCCGCGGGCCGTGGCGAACTTGTTGTGATAGACAACCAACGCCATCTCGTTTCCGTCACGATTCGAGTAGGCGAACACATCCTCGTTCACGCCGCCATCCGGGGTAAAGAAATCGTACAGCAGGAAATTGTCCACGCCGGCAAACAGGCGGCGGCGATGCAGCAGCGGGAACACCTCCCGCTCGTGGCGGGCCATCAGGTGCTCGTCCGGCTGCTCGTCCCAGTAGGCCCGCCGGTATTCCATGCCATACTTTTCTGTGAAACCTTCAACCTGGCCATGGCCGAACATCGGCAGGCCGGGCATAGTAGCCAGCATGACACACACGCCGATATACTTGTCGTCTTTGCCGAACTGATCCACCGCCGTCCGCTCGTCGGGGTTGTTCATAAAGTTCACGTACCGCTTCAGGATCTCGGGGTCGAACTCGATCGTATTCTTGATGACCGAGCGGTACTTGGCATTGTCCTCGTCGCGCAGCATGTGCATAAAGGCGCTGTTGTAGACCCGGTGCATGCCCAGCGTGCGGACGAAATAGCCCTCCAGCAGCCAAAAAGCCTCGGCCAGGAGCAGGGTGTCGGGCGCTTCGGCCGCCACCCGGTCCACCACCTCACGCCAGAACTCGTTGGGCATGGCCGCGTCGAACTGCTCTTTGGTCAGGCCATGTTCTGCCCGGGTAGGGATCGCTCCACCGCTGCCCGGCTCGGGATACCACAGCCGCTGAAAATGCTTTTTGGTCAGAGTCATCGCCGCATCAAAGCGGATGATCGGGAACTGGCGGGCGACGTGCAGGATCGTCTGGATCACCGCCTCCCGCACTTTGGGGTTGAGATAGTTCAACTGGGCCGTGTCGTTCCAGGGCATGCTGGTGCCGTCGTTGCCGTGGTAGATATACTTGGCGCTGCCGGTCCAGCGGTCCACCCGCTTGAAAACGACCGCGGCGTCGGTGTGATCGTAGTAACGGTCTTCGACGTGAATGCCGACCCGGTCGTCCAGCGACAGGTCCGGCCCGTTAAAACTGTAGGCAGGGAACGGGCTGTAATCGAGCGAGACGAACCAGTCGGGATGTTCGACCACCCACCGCGAGTAGGTGCCGACGTGGTTGGGCACCATGTCGCTGGCCAGCCGGATGCCCCGCCGCCAGGCCCGCTCTTTCAAGTTTTGATAAGAAGCTGGGCCGCCCAGGTCGGCGGCGATCTGATAGTCGAATAGCGAATAGGCCGACGCCACCGCATCGGGGTTGCCGCACAACTGCTTGATCCGCTGCGAGGCCGGGCTGCGCTCCCACAGCCCGATCAGCCACAGGCCGCTGATGCCCCAGCGGGCCAGCCGGTCCAGCTCTTCGTCGGGGATGTGATCCAGGTGGGTGATAAGGCGTTTGTACTTCCTGGACAGTTGGTCGAGCCAGACATAGCTGTTTTTGGCAATCAGGACCAGGTTGGGCATCCAGTCACGGTCTTGGCTGAACTGCTCCGGCTCGAACGCCAGCCCTGCGGCGGCAAAGTCGACCACCTGCGCCGGGCCCGGCCCGGCGAAAATCGCCTTTTCCTCCTCGCTGATCAGGTCCAGGCCGCCGAGCAAGCGGTAGAGGTATCTGCCCAACACATAGGTCCATCGCCCGCGGATATACTCCAGTTGCCCCTGCAGTGAGTGAGGGGAGGCGAGAGCCGGGCTGCGCAGCATGTCGACCAGGTTCTGGTTGTCGGGGCCAAAGCGGGGCTGGGTCTCAAAGAAGGCGTGCAAACCGGCCATGATCTGGACGTAGGCCGTCTCCTTTTCCAATGCCGTGTCGTCGAACAGCTCAAAGAAGGGCGAGCAGGCCGGATTGACATTGGCCAGCCACAGCATCAGCATCTCTTCCAGGGCAACCTGGCGGTTGGGCATGCCGTCGGTCTCGCCGGCCAGATAGGCATCGGCGGTCAATTGCCGGCGATAAACGGCCACCGGCGGAAACTCTTCGGTGAAACGCCGCAGCGCAGTATCCACCGCGTCGTGGCCCAGCCGGTCGTGCAGCCAGTCGATCGCCTGGCCCATGGCCTCTGGGTTCTTTTGCCGGCGATACGCACCGACGACGAGGTGCAGGATCTCGTCGATCAGCCCTAGCGCGTTGATCTGCCCAGCCTTGACCGCCTGCTCGGGAAAGCGCAGCAGGTCGCGGCGCTGGTTCATCTTTTGGGCAAAGGTCCGTGCGGCGTGAAAATTGGCCAGGATGACGTTGCCGCTCAGCGAAAAGATGCTTTCGTCAAACTGATAACGGTCCCGCGCCGAGCGTGAGATGTGAAACTCCATGAGATCCTCCCTATCCTTCCTTGCGCCCCCACAGGCAGGCGTAGCGCATCTTGCCCCGTATCGGCTCGCGAGCCAGCGATTGCTCCAGACGCTCCAGTCCGGCCCGCCAGGCTTCCTCTGAGATCAGGTGGAGCGACGAGAACGCCTTGTCGCGGTACGGCTGGGCGCTCGAGATTTCGAACGGTTCCTCGACCAGGATGGTGTCCAGACCCGCCAGACCGGCCTCGGCCATCCACTTCTCCAGATCGGTGAGGCGCGGGTAGCGGGCCAGCTCAACCTCCACCGTCTCGGGAAAATAGCCAGACAGCACCTCGCGCCGGCGGATGATCTCCTCCGAGTCGGTGACGGCACAGACATATCCACCAGGCTGCAGGATGCGGGCCGCCTCCCGATAAAACGCGGCCTTGTCTGACACATGGTGGATCACATCCACCGAAAAGACCAGGTTCAGGCCGTCAGCTGCGAACCCCATCTGCTCCGCCCGCCCGAGCTGCCAGCCAACACGCTCGGGCCGGGCACCGGCATGGGCCAGCATTTCCGCAAATGGGTCGAGACCCCAGGCCCGGCAGCCGGTGTAACCAACCAGGGCGCTGACATAGTTGCCGGTGCCACAGCCAACTTCGAGAACCTTCGATTTTGACCGTACCCGGCCCCGCTCGCACAGCTCTCGAAACACGCCAGGATGAACCCGGCGGTGCGCGGCATAACTCCCGGCAGCCTGATTGTAGTCTATTGCAGGTAGTTGAGCCATCTATCCCCAGGTCTCTCGCCCACAAATATACCACAGCGCGGCGCCCGGCGCAAGTTTGCTCTGAAGCTGACAAATGTCATGGACAAAGGGTCTGTCTTGGGCTATACTGGGCAGCAAAAAGAGGTTCTTCCCATGCAGAAAGCAGTTCGAACAATCGTCAAGATCGATGAAAGCCTGTGCAACGGCTGTGGTTTGTGTGTTACCCCCTGCGCCGAGGGGGCCATCGAGCTGGTGAACGGCAAAGCCCACGTCATCAGCGAAGAACTGTGCGACGGGGCGGGCTTTTGCCTGGCCGTCTGTCCCACCGGCGCGCTGACGGTCGAGACCCGCGAGGCGCAGCCGTTCAACGAGGCCGCCGCCCATGCCCGCGAGCAGGAGCGGGGACCGCTCTATATCGCCCAGACCTGCCTCAACTGCGGGACAAGCGAAGAGCGAGCTGTTTTGATCCCGGTGCGGACCAAGGGGCACAGCCTGTGGGTGTGCACCCGCTGCCTGCCGGCGCTCATCCACGGCTAACAACCCATCAACTCTAGGAAGGTCAAACGCCATCGCGCCATCTCTTGGTCAACAGCGACGGATACAGACCAAGAGGGTAGTGGACAGAACCTCCCGTTGGGTGTATAATCA
>Ga0209254_10004334_pt1 | contig 13011 bp, 9 predicted proteins | sample FrelakmetDIP11DI_FD_187148 | JGI IMG/M metagenome (GOLD analysis project Ga0209254, IMG submission 187148) | Freshwater lake sediment microbial communities from the University of Notre Dame, USA, for methane emissions studies - DIP11 DI (SPAdes)... | ecosystem: Environmental > Aquatic >...
TTGTCGAGCGTCAGGATGAAACGGCTGCGCTCGCCCGAAGCAATGCCGGCCGGCAAGAGTCGCCGGCCCCCGAGCGACCCGCCCGCTCTCCGGACCACGTTCTCAAGTAGCGTGGCGTTCGGTATGCTTCCCCCCACCTGCATCCTAGAAGGAAGAGGCACGATGAAGAACGTCCTGTTCGTCTGCGACGGCAACTCCGCGCGAAGCATCATGGCCGAAGCGATTCTGAATCGGGAGGGTCGCGGTCGCTTCCAGGCCTACAGCGGGGGCAGTCAGCCCGTCGGCACCGTGAACCCTTTGGTGCTCGAGTACCTGCGGAGCCAAGGACTGTCGCCCGAGGGGGCCCGATCGAAGGACTGGCACGAATTCGCAGGCGAGGACGCGCCGCCACTCGATTTCGTGTTTCTGTTGTGTGACGAAGCGGCGCGCGAGAAGCTTCCCGCTTTCGCCGGGAAGCCGATGACGGCCCATTGGGGAGTCGAGGATCCCGCACCCTACTGGGATCAGCCGGAGAAGGCGAGACACTTGGTGCGCGAGGCGTTCCACGCGTTGCATCGACGCATCTCGCTTTTCACCAACCTGCCGCTCGAGAAGCTCGACAAGCTTGCCCTGCAGCAAAGGTTGGAGGCGATCGGGGAAACGGCTTAGGCGAGCCCGATACTGCGGCTGGGCGGGCCAGGGATTGAGGATGACGAGCGCGGCGACGTGCGGCGCGACGTTGACCGTGGCGATCAGCGTCGCGCGATTCAACTGCCACACGGCCTCGGCTGGCGGAAGTCCTTGCGGGCCATCTGGCCGGCGTCGAGAACCGCGGCGAGACCGGCTTGCATCCGCTCCTCGTGGCTCACTGCGTGCGTCCTCGTCGCTGGCGCCACGCCCTCGTCCTATTGAGCTTTCCGTAAGTGCGTGACAGCACAGCCCTCACCGGGAAAGGGGAGCGTCGTGACGAAAGCGGCTGTCAGCCGGTTTCGTAATCTTCAATAATCAACGGCCGAGCGGCAGCGTGAAGATCGGCGCTGTGCCCTTCTCTTGCAGACTCAGACGTGAGAGCTCCAGCAGCAGCGAGAAGGTGGACTTGGTATCGAAGTCCGCCTCATCAATATAGAACCAGTAGTCATGGTAGAGGACTGCGACATGCGCGTTGGGTGGCGGGCTATGGCCGTGGCTCCAGTAGACCTTGAAGAGGCCCTCGGTCACGCGGCTCCAGTCGAACGGATTGCCGTCGGCGTCCGCGGTCACTCGCGTCATGCGCCGTCCCAGGTGCTCCGGAGGGACGTCCACCCCGTGAGAGACGAAATACATCGCCTGCAGCAGCGAGCGCGTTTCCAGGTCGACCACCTCGAGTCCGTCGGTGAACCCGCCGCGGGCAGCGAAAGGTGCGACGGCGTCCACGGTAACGTCGTACTTCGACAGGCCCGGCTTCAACCGAAAGATGCGCACGAACTCGCGGACCTCCGCCGAATCGAGCGCGCGAGGATCGAGGAACAGGACCGGTTGCTGCTTCTTGCGCACGAGCGTCCAGCCTCCGCTCCCATCCAGCCGTCGCCACTCGTACCCGTTCTTGGCCGCCTCGACCACGGTCGTCGCCGACATCTGCGCAGTCGGGAGTGGGTCGCTGAGGACCTCGACGCGCTCCTCCGTGTGGATGACCATGCGCCCTTGTTGCTGGAGGTCCTGCAGAGCGAACACGCCGCGCAGGAAATCTCCGTACGGCGGCGGGTTTCGCGGGGTGGGACCGCTCGCAAACTCGGCGTTCGGCACCCAGTTCATGTTCTCCAGGTAGAGCCTGAACACCGTTCCGATCGGCCAGGTCGTCCTGACGAGGTAGATCACGCCGTCGAGCGTGAGCGGTGTGAAGAGCTTGCGCGTGAACTCCTGGTCGTCGATCGGCACCATGCTGATGGTGGGCCGGTCCGCAGCCTGAATGCCGAACTGGGGCAGGATCGCCGTGAAGCTCCGATTGGGTTCCGCGCCAGAGGCGATGAAGAACGGTGTGATCTGCAGGCTCTTCAAGAGCTCGAACTGCGCGGCGATGTTCTCCACCGAGAGGCTGCTCGGCGTGTCCGCGTAGCGCAGGCGCACGATGTTCAGCAGCAGCTGCTGCTCGGTCGTCGCCTTGACCACCTCGTTGTACTTGAGCCGCGCATCCTGCAGCGCACGCGGACCGATCGTGCATCCGGGCAGTGAAACGGAACAAGCGAGGACCATGACGGCCAGCAGCGCCAGCGCGCGCAGTCCCCTCCCCTCCGCGGTGTGCCCGAGCTTACCTTGCGAGAACGTCGGAAGCATGACCATGCTTTCTTGCTGGAATCGGGGCGCTCATGCGGTTGGCGATCAAGAGCATGCTGCTCAGCTACGGCGCCCTGACCTCCGTGCAAAGCGCGATGGCGGAAGCGAGCGAGTGGGTACAGGGCATCCTGGCCGAGGTCAAGGCGGAGAACGAGGCGCGCCATGGCCAGCACGGCATCGTCGACCGCGATCACCGTTCGCCTGCAGCCCGTGTCGCGCGACAATACTGGCACACTCGCACGCGCGGATGTTGCCATGCCGTTCCCGGACGGCACGCCTCAAGGTCCTCGAAGAGCCGGCGACGAAGCCTTCCTGCATCGCGTCGCAGAGGCGATCGAAAGGATCGACGCGGGCCATATGTCGAGGTGCGGCCCGCGTCGGCATCACTCGCCGTGCATTTGGACGAGAACGTGTGGCCCGAGCCGAAACTGCACCGATCGCTGCACGACACGCTGGCGAGCTTGGTTCGTCTGGAGTCTCGAAGCGGCTAAGCCCACGGGCCTAAGCGCCGCAAGAGTTGTCGATCATGGGCAGGGACTGATCAACTGTTCGAGTCGCTGGACCCGTGCGTCAAGCGGAGACGCAGGGCGAGTCGACCTGCGGTTCCTGTTGCAACTTACCGCCGGCGTCATCGGTCCTAGGCGGTGCTCTTGATCACCTTGATGTGGTTATCGACGCCCTCCTGGGTCCGAGGACCCGCACCGGCTCGGCGACCTGCGCCAGAAACCGTCACATGAGCTTCAAGCAGCGCCCCTACAGTTGACCCCGCCCTGCCTCCAACCAACGATTGCAGCCCAGCGAAAGGCCCACGTGAAACCGGACGACCCCTTCCTCGAGCAGGCCTGGATCGATCGCGATCTCTCCTGGCTCGAGTTCAACCGGCGGGTCCTGCACGAGGCGCAGGACGAGCGAACAGCCCTGCTCGAGCGACTCAAGTTCCTCGCGATCTTCACCTCCAACCTCGACGAGTTCTACATGAAGCGCGTCGGGCTGCTGCGCGGCAAGGTGAAGGCGCACGTCGAGGACGACCCTCGCGCGTCAGGGGGGGACGCGACGCGGCGGCTCGCGCAGATCCGCCGTACCGTGCTCGAGATGCTCGCGCAGCAGGCGGAGACCTACCATTCGCTGCTGCCGGACCTTGCCCGCCACGGGATCGTGCTCGCGCACTGGGACCGGCTTTCCGGCCCGCAGCGCGAGGAGCTTTCGGCGCATTTCGATGCGAACGTGTCGCCAGTGCTCACGCCCCTCGGCTTCGACACGACACACCCATTCCCGTTCATCTCCAATCTCTCGACCAACTGGACGTTCATCCTGCGCCAGCCGGGCGCGGACGAGCGAGTGCCAGTCAGGGTCAAGAGCCCGACGGGCCTGCCACAGTACCTGGAAGTCCACGCGGCCGTGCCGCCGGGCGAGCGCTGGTTCGCGAGCCTCGAGGAGGTCATCCGCCACAACGCCCACAAGCTGTTCCCCGGGATGGAGATCCTGAGCGCAACGCTGTTCCGCATCCTGCGCAACGCCGAGGTCGAGCTCGACGAGGAGGACAACGACACGCTGCGCGAGGCGGTGATCGAGGCGCTACGGGAGCGGCGCTTCCAGCCGGTCGTGCGCGTGGACTTCGCGCCCGGCGCGGCACCGGGTGTGCGGCGCGCCCTCACGGAACGCTTTGAGCTGCTCGAGGAGGACGTCTACGAGGTGCCCGGACTGCTCGACTACACCGATCTCTTCCAGATCGCCTCGCTCGAGATCCCCGGTCTGCGGGATCCCCATTTCGTTCCGATGCCGCCGCCGAACCTCGGCGACGAGGATGTCGACGTCTTCGCCGCCATCGCGGCCGGCGACATCCTCGTGCACCATCCCTACGACAGCTTCGACGCGAGTGTCGAGCGCTTCATCGAGCAGGCCGCCGATGACGCGCAGACGATGGCAATCAAGATGACAGTGTATCGAGTCGGTGACGACACGCCGTTCGTGCGTGCGCTCATCCGGGCGGCCGAAGCGACGAAACAGGTCGCCTGCGTGGTCGAGGTGAAGGCGCGCTTCGACGAGTCGCGCAACCTACTATGGGCGCAGGCGCTCGAGGAGGCCGGTGCGCACGTGGTGTACGGTGTGCTCGGCCTCAAGACGCATACAAAGCTCGCGCTCGTCGTGCGCAAGGAGGGCTCGGGGCTGCGCTGCTATGCGCACGTCGGCACCGGCAACTACCACGTCAAGACCGCGAAGCTCTACACCGACGTGGGGCTCCTCACCGCCGACCCAGTGTTGACCGCCGACGTGGTGAATCTCTTCCATTACTTCACCGGCCGGTCGATCTCGCCTCAGTTCAGCAAGCTCCTCGTCGCGCCCATGAACATGCGCGAGCGCTTCCTGCGGCTGATCGAACGCGAGGCCGAGCACAGGCGCGCCGGCCGACCGGCGCGCATCGTCGCGAAGATGAACCAGCTCGAGGATCTCGAGATCTGCCGGGCGTTGTCCACGGCCTCGCAGGCCGGCGTGCCGATCGACCTCATCATCCGCGGCTTCTGCTGTCTGCGACCCGGCGTCCCGGGTTACACGGAGAACATCCGGGTGCGCTCGATCATCGGCCGCTTCCTCGAGCACCCGCGCATCTTCCATTTCGCCAACGGCAGCGACGATCCTCTTGACGGGGACTTCTTCATCGGGTCCGCCGACTGGATGTACCGCAACCTCTCGCGACGGGTGGAAGCGGCGACGCCGGTCGAGGACCGGAAGCATCGTGAACGGTTGTGGGAGATCCTGGACGTCGGTCTTCGCGACGAGCGGCAAGCGTGGACGCTCGCGAGCGACGGCAAGTACACCCAACTGCGTCCGGCGCCGGACGCGTCCGGCGCGGCCGTGATCGGCTCGCAGGCGTGGCTTATCGATGTGGCGCGTCGACGCGGCTAGAGCCGCGCCTTGCCTGGCCGCGGGCTCGGTCCTCCCTCCCTCCTCGCGCCCGAGACGTTCAAGCGTCTCACGATCGGCCGCTACCGCTGCTGCCGTCGAACGCCGGATCGGGCGTCATCGTGTAGTAGAGGAGGCGCCCGGTCACGGTGCTGAAGAACGCGTTCAGCTCCCGGTGTGGATTGATCTCCCCGATGTCGAAATAGCGCCAGTTCCACACATCTTGTTCAAGCCGTGCATACCGGGTTTCCATGGCAGGACGGCCGAGGGCTGCCCGCACCTCGTCCTTGGTCATGCCCGGCTTGAGCGTGACGACCAGGTGAGCGGTGGTGAGTGCCTGGGTCACGCGGCGGAGGTGACCGTCGGCGTCGAAATCCACCATGTAAGCCGTGACGCCGAACGGCGAGCTCGGATACTGCCAGCGCTCGCCGCCGTCGGGCAGCTTCACCCGCGCATCGGGCGCTCCGATCCGCGTCTCGACTTCCGCGGCCGTGACCCCGGGGCGCAAGCTGCCCGGCGACTGGCAGGCCCCCAGCCCAAGCACGCATGCGAGTCCAAGGGCGATCAAAGGCCCCTTCATGCCAAACCGGCGAGCACCTGAAGGCATGCTCATGCGGTCGTTCGACCGGCGGGAATCAACGGTGCCTGCCATTTGCGCTCCCCGTCGGGTTTCCACACCCATTCGATCATGAGATTACAGGACGGATGCGACCAGCCGATGAGCAGCAGGCCGTCCGGCGACGAGCAAACGCAAATCCCGAATGACGCGAGGTCGGCCAATTCGAGACACGTGATCGGTCACCGCCGAAAGTGGGAGCGTCGCCCCTACTCTGACGAGCACGGTGGCGCTCAGGCGACCGACGCTTTCGTTTCGTGTCTGTGTCATGACTCAGCCATTCACGCTCCGCTCACTACCGTGCCCACCCCATCCCGGTACACTGTCGTCCAGGTCTTCGCTGCGTGAGAACGTCAGCGGATTGCTCAGCATCACTTCACTTTTAGACTAGAGGCTTTGCATACGGGCATGCATCGGCCGCGGGCGTCACGGATGTCGCGATCAGGGAGTCCCGTCACGCCACTATCGATGGCGGGACTCGGCGTACGCACATCGGAGCTCCGGCCGGTCCGGCACAGAAGGAGACTCCGATGCCATACAAGCGAATCCTGGTGCCCATCGACGGTAGCGAACCGGCCAAGGCCGCGCTGGCCGAGGCGATTCGGATCGCGCGCGCAACCGGGGGTGAGCTCAGGTTGCTGCACATCATCGAGGAGCGGATCGTCTACTCGGTGCCCGAGGCCACCATACTCAGCGACCAGCTGCTCGCCGCCCTCCGCGAGGCGGGCGATGATCTCCTCCGCGACGCGGTCAAGCAGGGCGCGGATGCAGGCGTCGCCGCCGATTGGGTGAAGCTGGAAGGGCGGGCCCGGCGTGTGAGCGACCTCATCGTGGAGCAGGCGGGCGACTGGAGTGCCGACTTGATCGTGATGGGCACGCACGGCCGCCGCGGACTCGATCACCTCCTGCTCGGCAGCGACGCCGAGCTCGTCGCCCGCGGCGCCCCAGTGCCCTTGCTGCTGATTCGCGTGCCCAAGACAACGACGAGCTAACCCGCCGACGACAGCAAGGCCGCGCTCACCAACGACAAGATCTGCCCTTGACAGCACGGATCACGTCGGCGATCGACGTGCACACCGCCGAGGCGCGCGAAGCGAGGCGATCACGTCGAACTGTCATGCGGCGCTGCGACAATCCCACCGCTGCGCCTTTTGATCCTCCTCCTCCTTTGGGGCGCGGCTATTCCTGGCCCTCGCCGAATGGCGAGGGCCGCTTTTTCTCTCGCGTCTGCGAACCGACTTCGACCGGCTGTGCCTTCCAGATCCGCTCGCAGGATTCGCGGATCGCCCGGTCCGAGGAGAACCGGCCAATGCGCGCGACGTTGAGAATCGACTTGCGCGTCCAGTCCGAAGTTCGCAGGCAGCAGCGAGCCATCCGCTCCGATGTCGGGGCGCCCGCGACCGCGGGCGGGTTGTCCTCGAACGCTGGCACGAGCGCCTCGACCGAGAGGGCCGTGCGCGCGGGACGACACGCGGGCCAGCGGTCGCCGAGCCGATCGCGCGGCGCGGATGCCGGGCCTTAGCCGGGCCAAGTCCAGTCCGCCACGTCCGGCTTGTCCACGCCGTGCTCGTGCGCGTAGTTGCGGCAGTCGATCTGCATGTCGCGCAGCTTCTCCTTCGCGTGCGCACCGGCGACCTGGAGCCGCGGCACGCGGTTGATCACGTCGATGGCGAGGCTGAAGCGGTCGATCTCGTTGTTGATCGCGAGCTCGAGCGGCGTGTTGATGTTGCCCTTCTCCTTGTAGCCGCGCACGTGCAGGTTGCGATGGTTGGTGCGCCGGTACGCCAGCCGGTGGATCAGCCACGGGTAGCCGTGGAAGTTGAAGATGATCGGCTTGTCGACGGTGAAGAGGCTGTCGAAGTCGCGGTCGGAGAGGCCGTGCGGGTGCTCCGATGCCGGCGTCATGCGGAAGAGGTCCACAACGTTGATGAAGCGGATGCGCAGGTCGGGGAAGTGCTGCCGCAGCAACGCGGTCGCGGCAAGCGCCTCCTTGGTCGGGATGTCGCCGCAGCCCACCATCACCACGTCCGGCTCGGTGCCCTGGTCGTTGCTCGCCCAGCCCCAGATGCCCAGCCCCTTGGTGCAGTGGCGGATGGCCGCGTCCATGTCGAGGTACTGCACGTGGCTCTGCTTGTCGCAGACGATCACGTTGATGTCGTTGTGGCTGCGCAGGCAGTGGTCGGCGGTCGCGAGCAGGCAGTTCACGTCGGGCGGCAGGTAGATCCGCGTGACGTGCGGATTCTTGTTGACGACGACGTCGAGGAAGCCCGGATCTTGATGGGTGAAGCCGTTGTGGTCCTGACGCCACACCGTCGAGGTGATGAGCAGGTTGAGAGACGAGATCGGCGCGCGCCACGCAATGTCGTCGGCGATCGCCAGCCACTTCGCGTGCTGGTTGTACATCGAGTCGATGACGTGCACGAACGCCTCGTAGGTGGCGAAGAACCCGTGCCGACCGGTGAGCACGTAGCCCTCGTACCAGCCCTCGAGCGTGTGCTCGGAAAGCATCTCCATCACGCGCCCGTCGCGCGCGAGCTCGCCGCCGTCGGCGTCCTCCGGCTTGTAATCGGCGAGCCAGAGCTTCTTGCTCACCTCGTAGATCGCGTCGAGCTTGTTCGAGGTGTTCTCGTCGGGCCCGAAGACGCGGAAGTTGTCGCCGTTGTCGCGCATCACGTCGCGCAGCATCGCGCCGAGCGGCTTGGTGTTGAACGCGCTCACCAGCCCCGGCTTCGGCACCTCCGCCGCATACTGGCGGAAGTCGGGCATGCGCAGGTCGCGGCGCAGGAGCCCGCCGTTCGCGTGCGGATTGGCGCTCATGCGCATCGTGCCCTGCGGCGCCAGCGCCTTGAGCTCGGGAACGAGACGCCCCTGCGCGTCGAACAGCTCCTCGGGACGGTAGCTGCGCAGCCACGTCTCGAGCTGCCTCAAGTGCTCGGGATGTTCGCGCACGCCGGCGAGCGGCACTTGGTGCGCGCGCCAGAAGCCCTCGACCTTGTGGCCGTCGACCTCCTTCGGTCCGGTCCAGCCCTTCGGCGTGCGCAGCACGATCATCGGCCAGTGCGGACGCGTCGCCTTGCCCGCGCCGCGCGCCTCCTGCTGGATGGCGCGGATGTCGCCCACGCACTGGTCGAGCGTCGCCGCCATCAGCCGGTGCATCGTCATCGGGTCGTCCCCCTCCACGAAGTGCGGCGTCCATCCGTAGCCGCGGAAGAGGCTCCCGAGCTCCTCGTTCGGGATGCGCGAGAGGATCGTCGGGTTGTTGATCTTGTAGCCATTGAGATGCAGGATCGGTAGCACCGCGCCGTCGCGCACCGGGCTCAGGAACTTGGTCGAGTGCCAGGCGGTGGCGAGCGGGCCCGTCTCCGCCTCGCCGTCGCCCACCGCGACCGCGACGAGCAGGTTCGGGTTGTCGAAGGCGGCGCCGAACGCGTGCGAGATCGAGTAGCCGAGCTCGCCGCCCTCGTGGATCGAGCCCGGGGTCTCCGGCGTGCAGTGGCTGCCGATGCCGCCGGGGAAGGAGAACTGCTTGAAGAAGCGGCGCATGCCCTCCTCGTCCTCGCTCTTGTCCGGATAGATCTCGGAGTACGTCCCTTCGAGGTAGACGGGGCCGAGCACGCCGGGCGCGCCGTGACCGGGGCCCGCGAGGAAGATCGCCTCCTGTTCATAGGCGTTGATGATCCGGTTCAGGTGCACGTACATGAACGCGAGCCCGGGGCTGGAGCCCCAGTGCCCCAGCAGCCGCGCCTTGATGTCCGTGACCTTCAGCGGCTCGCGCAGGAGCGGGTTGTCCTGCAGGTAGATCATCCCCGCGGCGAGGTAGTTGCAGGCCCGCCAGTAGGCGTCCATCTTCGCGAGCAGGTCGCTGCTCGGGGACGACTGGGCAGGCGCGACGGCGGCGATGTCGTTCATGGGGGCGCTCGCTTTGCGGGAACGAAGGGAAACAGGACCTTACGCTTGCGGCTTTTCGCGCGGATGACGTCGGTCGTCGATGTGGGCAAAGGGGTGCACAAATCGGCACCGCCAGCCTCGGCGCCGGAAGATGCCGGCGAGGAGCCGACGAGCACGGCGGGTACGGCCCATTCCCCTCCGTGCTTTCTTCTGCGCTCCGCGTCCGTCGGCATCCTGCTCGCTATCGCCCGAGTCGAAAACGGGCCGGTGCGAGTGCGCTTCCCCCGCCCGCCCGGTGGGCTTAGCGACTCGAACGCAAACGGGCCGCCTGAAAGACGTTGCGCACCCGCCGCGGGAGAAACCTGTCGCGAGCGATGCGCCGCGCTTCATCAGGTCCGCGGCACACGCCCGCGCAAGGGATAGCGCGGGTCGTTGTAACCAGGCGTGCTTGGATGCCCGCCGGCGACGAGGGAGTCGAGGAGCGCCTCGTCCGCCGCGGTGAAGGGCTCACGCAGCGCCTCGAGATAGCCCTGCCACTGCGCGAGCGTGCGCGGCCCGGCGAGCACCGACGTGACGAGCGCGTTGTTGAGCACCCAGTTGAGCGCGAAGCCGGCGAGCGTGCGCCCAGTCGCCTCCGCGTGCGCCTTGAGCCGCTGCGCGAGCGCCAGCGACTCGGCGCGGAACTCCGTCTCCATCATGCGCACGTCATTGCGGCCGGCGCGCGTGTCCGGAGCGGGCGGCGCGTCGGGCCGATACTTGCCCGTCAGCACGCCGCGCGCGAGCGGACTGTAGGGCACGACACCGATGCCGTAGTGCGCGCACGCGGGGAGGATCTCCACCTCGGGCATGCGGTTGAACGCGTTGTAGTAGGGCTGGCACACCACCGGCCGGGGCACGCCGAGACGGTCGCACAGGCGCACGATCTCGGCGATCTTCCACGCGCGGAAGTTGGAGACGCCGAAGTAGCGGACGCGTCCGCTGCGGATGATGTCGCCAAGTGCGCCGACGGTCTCCTCGAGCGGCGTCGTCTCGTCGTCGCGATGCAGGTACCAGAGGTCGACGTGGTCGAGGCCGAGCCGCGCGAGGCTCGCGTCGATGGCGCGAAAGAGCCAGATGCGCGAGAGGCCGCCGGCGTTGGCGTCCGGGCCGATGACGTTGCCGACCTTCGTCGCCACGATCCAGTGGTCGCGCTGTGGGCGCACCAGCTCTCCTACGATGCGCTCCGACTCGCCCTTGGCGTACACGTCGGCGGTGTCGATGAAGTTCACGCCGGCCTCGCGCGCCGAGTCGACGATGCCCCGTGCCTCTGCGAGGTCTGTGCGATCGCCGAACATCATCGTGCCGAGACAGAGCGGCGATACCCGGAGCCCTGATTGGCCGAGGTTGCGATAGTCCATCAAGGCGCCATCCACGGCGAGGAACGCAGCAGCGCCGCGGTCCTGCAAACGACAAGGACGCAGGCCCCTTGCGAAGCCTGCGTCCCGAGCGGTGCGGGCGGCTGCCGCCGCCCGCCGTATTGTCAGCCGAAGCCGATCAGAGACGCTCGAAGATCGCCGCGATCCCCTGGCCGCCGCCGATGCACATCGTCACCAGCGCGTACTTGCCCTTGATGCGCTCGAGCTCGTACAGCGCCTTGGTGGCGATGATCGCGCCCGACGCGCCGATCGGATGGCCGAGCGCGATCGCGCCGCCGTTCGGGTTGGTCTTCTGCGGGTCGAGCTCCAGCTCCTTCGCCACCGACAGCGCCTGCGCCGCGAACGCCTCGTTCGACTCGATGACGTCCATGTCGGAGGGCTTGAGCCCCGACTTCTCGAACACGCGGCGAGACGCCGGTACCGGGCCGATGCCCATGATCTCCGGCGCCACGCCGGCGTGCGCATAGGCCACCAGCCGCGCCATCGGCTTCAGGCCCGCCTTCGATGCAGCGCCCGCTTCCATGAGCACGAGCGCGGACGCCGCGTCATTGATGCCGGAGGCGTTGCCCGCCGTCACCGTACCGTCCTTCTTGAACGCGGGTTTGAGCTTCGACATGTCCTCCGGCTTGACCTCCAGGCGGACGTGCTCGTCCTGCTCGAACGCAACAGGGCCCTTCTTGCTCTTCACCTCGACCGGGACGATCTGGCTCTTGAAGTAGCCGCTCTTGATCGCGTTCGCCGCGCGCTTGTGGCTCTCCACGGCAAAAGCGTCCTGCGCTTCGCGGGTGAGCCCGTACTTCGCGGCGAGGTTCTCGGCGGTGATGCCCATGTGGCCATTGCCGAACGGGTCGTTGAGCGCGCCGACCATTGCATCGATCACCGTCGCGTCGCCCATCCGCGCTCCCCAGCGCTCGCTGGGCAGGAAGTAGGCGGCGCGGCTCATGCTCTCGGCACCGCCGCCGATCCCGCAGTCGATGTCGCCGAGCAGGATGTGCTGCGCGACGGAGACGACGGCCTGCAGGCCGCTGCCGCAGAGCCGGTTGACCGTGAGGCAGGGCGTGCCGACCGGCAGCCCTGCCTCCACCGCTGCCACCCGCGAGACGTACATGTCGCGCGGCTCGCCGTGGATCACGCTGCCCATGACCACGTGGCCGACGGTCGCCGGGTCGATCTTCGCGCGCGCGACCGCCTCCTTGATGGCGGTGGCGCCGAGCTTGGTGTTCGCCACGTCCTTGAGCGCGCCGCCGTAGTCGCCGATCGCGGTGCGGACAGCGGAGAGGACGACGATTTCACGAGCCATGGGTTGCCTCCTTGCAGGGGTGGGACCGAGGGGAGCGGCGTCGGGCGCGGCCGCGGCAATCGTTCAATGCTGGGCGAGCCTCACCGCCCGGGGCTGATCTAAGTCAAACGGCCGCGCCGGCGCTGCGGGCCTTGAACGGGACCGGGCGCGCATGCAGGTCGTGCTCTCCCGCGCGCGCGATGCGCACGTCGAGGAAGTCCCCGGCCGTCAAGCCCGCGGCGCCGGTCACGTGCACGACGCCGTCGACCTCGGGCGCATCGCCCGCGGACCGCGCGATGGCGCGGTCGCCGTCGACAGCGTCCACCAGGACGCGCTGAATCGTGCCGACCTTGCGCGCGAGCCGGCGAGCGCTGACGCGCGCCTGGACCGCCATGAAACGGGCTCGGCGGTCCTCCTTGACCTCCTCCGGCACCGGGTCGGACAGCGCGTTCGCGGCGGCGCCTGCGACCGGCGAGTACGCGAAGCAGCCGACGCGATCGAGCTCCGCCTCCTCGAGAAACGCGAGCAGCTCCTCGAACTCGGCCTCGGTTTCGCCGGGGAACCCGACGATGAAGGTCGAGCGCACGGTGAGCTCCGGGCACACGGCACGCCACGCGCGCACG
>Ga0209254_10004335_pt1 | contig 13005 bp, 10 predicted proteins | sample FrelakmetDIP11DI_FD_187148 | JGI IMG/M metagenome (GOLD analysis project Ga0209254, IMG submission 187148) | Freshwater lake sediment microbial communities from the University of Notre Dame, USA, for methane emissions studies - DIP11 DI (SPAdes)... | ecosystem: Environmental > Aquatic >...
GCCGGTGCCGGTGCCGGGACCGCGCTACGCATGGCCGTTGGCGCGGTCTGTTCGGAAGATGTGCGGGTGCGCGTGGCCGCTGGTACAACCTGTTCTGACGAAATTCGTGTCCGTGTGGTCGTCGGTCCGGTTGTCGCCGATCTGCTTGGCGCGGGCGTCAGTGTCCGACGAGCAGTGGCTGTCGGCGTAGCTGGTGGAACCTGCGTGGGGGCGACAGTGGGCGTGAAGGTACTGATGCCCACTGTTAGCACTTGACCGACGCTGATGACGTTGATATCCGAAATGACGTTAAGCGCCTGAAGCTGCTGGGGTGTCAGATCAAAGCGCTGCGCGATGGCAGTGAACGTGTCACCGCGACGCACGGTATAAGTGAGTGGAATCCCAGTGCTCGGTGTTGAGATGGCTTGCCGTGTGGGCGTCACCGTAGCTGACGCTGACTGGACCTGCTCGGTGAAGCCAAGCGACATCAATAGCGTGCCGGCCAATGCAATCCCACCAACGCAGATTAACCTGAACAGAGATTGAGAACGCATAACCCACCTGTCAGTTTTTCTCGGCGCGCAACGCTACGGCCACGGCCGCCGCGCGCGTGCTGACCTGCAGCTTCTGCAAGATGTGATCGACGTGCTTCTTGACCGTGTTGGCCGTGATGCCCAGTTGTTCCGCAATCTGGCGATTGGTGTGGCCCTTCGCCAGCAACTCCAGCACGTCCCGCTCCCGATCGGTCAACCCGCGCAGCGCCGAATCGATCGGCGCTTTCTGATCCGGACCGCTTCCGGCGGCTAGCTCGGTCAGCCGATGCGAGTGAATCGCGTCGGCGATCATCGTGCGAAACTCGCGCCGATCGAAACCTTCTTTTTCCACAAACGCGAACACGTTGAATTCCTCGTAAGCCCGATCGATGTCATCCGGCGCACCCAGGGCGCTGACGACGATCGTCGGGATGCGGCGCTGTTGCGCGGCGCGCAGCAGCCAGAAGCCGTCTCGGTTGTCGTCGGGCTTGGCGGAGCTGATGAGATGCAGATCGACGATGGCGAGCGCGATCTCTTCGCGCTGCAACCAGCCGCGCGCTTCGCCGTAGCTGATGGCGCTGTGCAGCACGTAACCTTCGTCTGACAGCACATCTTCGTAGATGTCGCGCCAGCGTTGATCGTCTTCCACGATCAAGATGTGCGGCGCCGTGGCGATGGCGGGCGCGCCGATCTGGCGCACGAGATTGATGAAGACATCGCGCCGGAACGCCGTCTTGGGCAGGAAGCCCAGCACGCGCGGCAGCTGCTTGATCTGCGCGGCGAGCTCGTCGTCTTCCAGCCCGGAGAGCACCACACACGGCGTGCCCTGCGCGGCGACCTGCCGGGTCAATTCCAGCCCGTCGCGATTGCGCGCCACGATCGGATCGAGCGCGATGTCGAGCACGGCCAGCTGGTAGCCGCGCACGTCGTCGGGCGGCGCGGCCAGCGCGGTGATGCTCCAGCCGAGTTCGCTCAGCACTTCGGCGACGATGGCGCGCCAGCGCGGATCGTCGTCGACGATGATGGCGCGCAGCGATTGCGCGGCGGGTTCAAGGGTGGTGGGTGTCATAGGATCTTTCTTGCGTTGCACACGGAATGACTGATGTCACGTCATGCCCGAAGTTGTAATCGGGCATTTAGGTTACGACCAGCGAGTCAGGCCAATCGCGGCGCTGGATTCCCGCCAAAATCACGCGGGAATGACGCCATCACGGTATTCCTTCCAACGACGGCAGATGCATGATAAACGTGCAGCCGCGATCGGGATTGTTGTCCACGCGGATGCTGCCGCCGAAGCGCTGAATCAGCGATCGGGTCCACCACAGGCCGAAGCCCATTTTCTTCACGGAACCTTTCGTCGAAAACGCCGGATCAAAGACGCGATCGAGCAGCGCCGCATCGATGCCCGGGCCGTCGTCGTGCACGGAGATCTCGATCACATGGCGGGTTTCGTCCAGCGTATCTTCCACCACGCGTCCGCGGACTTCAATGTGACCGGGCTGCTCGCCCAGCGCATCGACGGCGTTGTCGATGAGATTGGCGAAGACCAGCCGCAACTGTTCTTCACCGGCCATGACCGGCGGCAGCGCCGCCAACTCACACGCCGTCACCGTAATGTGCGCGGGAATGTTGAGGCGTTTCAGCGCGGCGTGATAGCACCTCTCGATCGAAGTTGGCTGCTCACGCACGGGGCGCAGATAGGCCATCGTTTCGCGCGCAGCTTCCATAGCGGCGCGGGCGCTGTCTTCGATCTCGCGCAACGCATTGGTGACGTAGACATCGTCGTGCAACGCCGGGCGTTTGTCGACGATGCCCTGCACGCGCACGGGAATGATGCCGATGAGGTTGTTCACGCGATGCAGGAGGTTCGCGGAGATGTCGCCGAACACCGCGAAAGTCTCGGCCAAGACGTGTTGCGTGCGCGCGGCTTTGAGCTGCTCCACGGCCTGCGCCTGTTGAATGGCGACGGCGGCATGATTGGCGAGGCAGGCTAGCAAGCGCATGTCCCAGTCCGAGAAATCGCGCGGTGTGCTGCTGTAGACGCCGAAGGCGCCGCGCGCTTTGCCTTCTCGATCGATCAGCGGCGCGATCAGGGCCGACATGAGGCCCAACCGCTGCACCAGCATAGGGCGCTGCACCCGCGGATCGGCAATGAGATCGAGCGACTTGGCCGGCTCGCGCAGCTGCATGGCGGAGCCGAGCAGGCTGCCGTGCACGGGGACCGGGTAGGGCTGCGGAATCGATCGGGTGGCCGAGCGCAGGGCCAGCATCTTGGTATCGCGCGGATCGATTTCCCAGATCGCGGCGTGCTGCACGTTGAGCAGATCACACACGCGTTCGATCAACAGCGCGAAAACTTCGTCGGGCGAATGACCCACCAGCTGCGCGGTGACTTCCTCGATGGTGTTGAGCAGCTTGGCTTCTTGAATGGCAATGACCGCTTGCGTGGCTAACGCGTCGAGCATCTGCTGATCGTCGATGGTGAAGGCGGCCACGCGCGGGCTTTCGACGTTGAGCACGCCTTCCAGTCCGCCGCCGGGACCCAGCAGCGGCACCGCGAGTTCCGAGCGCATTTCGCGATCGGCGTGAAAGGGGCGGTAGATCTCGGACCACGGCGGCTCACGCAGATCGTCGATGCGGATGGGCTGGCGATGCAGGGCGGCCCAGCCCATGACGCCGCTGTCCTCGCCGATTGGCAGACCCCCTGCGTCAGCGTCATCCGTGCCGCCGATGGTGGCGTGTTTGTGCAATTGATTGGTGGATTTGTTCAACAAGCCGAACGATCCGTGATCGGCTTGAATGAGTTCGAGTGCCACATTGAGAATCTCGCGCAGCGTATCGTCCAGATGCAGGCGCGAACTGATCAGGCGGCTGGCGTCTTGCAAGCGCTCCAGTTCGTCGATCTTGCGCTGCAGCGCGCGGTTGATGCCCTGATACTGGCGCGTGTTGTAAATGGCGACGGCGGCCAACTGCACGAACGTGTCGAAGATCAAGAGTTCATGAAGCGTGAAATGCCGATCGGAATACAGGCCAAAGTACAACGCCCCGATCGGCTGGCCCGACACCAGCAGCGGATAACACGCGGCGGTGCGAATGCCCGCCTGGAATTTGAGCGGATGAAAGGCGATGTGCGGTTCTTCGTAAGACAGCACGCGGGTGCGGCGCGCCAGCGCCGTGGCGCCGACGCCAGCGGGACGCGGCGTATCGTCGATGAGCGGGCGATCGCCTTCGCCGGCCGAGACGCGCGATCGGGTTTCAAACGCGCCCGTGATTGGATCGCACGTGTAGATGACGGTGTTGGCGTTATCGGCGGGCTGCGTATCGATCAAGTGCAAGGCGGTCGAGGCGATGAGCTGCAGCGCTTCGGTCAACGTTGTCTGCGGGCCAAGGCGGCTGATCTCGGCGCCGGCATCGCGCAGGATGAGCAGGGCGCGCTGGAGATAAGTGTTGGCGTGGTCTTGAGATTGGGTCATGGGATCGCGAATGGTAGGGGCGACTCTCGCGGTCACACTGGGTCGGCGCGACCGCCCCTTGCCAGTTTACGAATTTGCCGAGAGTGTACCCGCGTGATGGATGATTGTCAATGGAACGCGGCATGAATCAGACTTCCGAAGTCGCGGAGACTTCGGAAGTCTTCGCGATGCGATTCTGGGAGCGCGGCAGGTTTGTGTAGATTCACTAAATGGCTTTTGCGAAAGCTATGCAGATTGACGGTTGACGTTGTGCAGTGCGAATGATAAAGTTGCACCTGTCGAGGAAATCTCACACATGTCTACGATGATAGTGTTCGCGCCCCGTTCTAAGCGTTCCAAGTCTAACCGTCCATCCCCTGGGGAAGGTCGGATGCTGAACGTTTAGCATGCGCCGATACGTGAGTCAACGCGCCCGCAACACTGAAGCCCGCCGAAACCCGGCGGGCTTTTTATTTTTGAAAGGAGCGTCATGCCTAAGCCTAAGATTAACAAAGTGGTGTTAGCGTATTCCGGAGGATTGGATACGTCTGTGATCGTGCCGTGGCTGCGCGAGAATTATGGCTGCGAAGTGATTTGTTTCTGCGCGGACATCGGCCAGAAGGAGGAACTGTCGGGGCTGGACGAGAAGGCCAAAGCCAGCGGCGCCAGCAAGTTGATCATCAAAGACCTGCGTGACGAGTTTGCCAGCGATTATCTCTTTCCTCTGTTGCAGTCCAGCGCGGTCTATGAGCGTAAGTACTTGCTGGGCACGTCCGTCGCCCGACCGCTCATCGCCAAGTACCAGGTGATGATCGCGCAGGAAGAAGGCGCGGATGCGGTGGCGCACGGCTGCACGGGCAAGGGCAACGATCAGGTGCGCTTCGAATTGACGTACGCGGCGCTTGATCCGCGCTTGAAGGCCATCGTGCCGTGGCGCGAGTGGAATATCCGCTCGCGGCAGGATGCGCTGGATTACGCGCGCGCCCACAACGTGCCGGTGACGGCGACGGAGAAATCGATCTACAGCCGCGATCGAAACTTGTGGCACCTATCGCACGAAGGCGGCCTGCTGGAAGATCCGTGGATGGAGCCGGAAGAAAGCATGTATCAGCTGAGCGTTTCGCCGGAGACAGCGCCTGATGAGCCGCAGCTGATCACGATCGATTTTGTGCGCGGTGTGCCGGTCGCCATCGACGGGCAAGAATACGGGCCGGCGGCGATTATCGAGACGTTGAACGAGATCGGCGGCAAGCACGGCATCGGCCGGGTCGATCTGGTGGAGAACCGGCTCGTCGGGATGAAATCACACGGCGTGTACGAGACGCCCGGCGGCACGATTCTGTATGCGGCGCACCGCGAACTCGAATCGATCACGCTCGATCGCGACACGCTGCACTACAAAGACACGATCGCTCAGCGCTTTGCCGAATTGGTCTACTTTGGTCAATGGTTTACGCCGCTGCGCGAGGCGCTGCAGGTCTTCTTCGACAAGACGCAGCAGAAAGTCACCGGCTCGGTCCGGCTGAAATTGTACAAGGGCAATGCGATTCCGGTAGGGCGCAAGAGTCCATACAGTCTGTATCGCGAGGACTTCGCCACGTTCGGACAAGAGGATGTGTACGATCAGAAGGATGCGGCGGGCTTCATCAAGTTGTTCAGCTTGCCGGTGAAAGTGCGCGCGATGATGGACGTAGCGGGCAGCGGGCAGTCTCGCTACGCGGAGCCGGATTATTCGGTGTTCAAGAGGGACTGAACCTCACCCCCAACCCCTCTCCTGATTCTATCCGCTTCGCTGCGGGACGCTACGCGCAACACAAATCAGGAGAGGGGAGTGGGACGTAGAGCGAGCAATCAACAATGACACTTTGGAGCGGGCGGTTTAGCGAGAATCAAAATCAACTGGCGGCGGAGTTCAACAACTCGCTGCCGTTCGATTGGCGCCTGGCGGCAGTGGACGTGCGCGGCTCGATCGCGTGGGCGCTTGCGCTGGCGCGCGCGAATGTGATCACGGCGCTGGAAGCGGAGAAACTTGTCGCGGGACTAACCACGATCCAGGATGAGATCGAAGCCGGCCGTCTTGACTTCAACACGGGCGAGGAAGATATCCACACATTGATCGAGCGGCGGCTGGGCGAGATCGTTGGCTCGGTGGCGGGCAAGCTGCACACCGGGCGCAGCCGCAACGATCAGGTGGCAACAGATTTCCGGTTGTGGATGCTGGACACGATTGCGCAGATCGACGCAGCCGCACAGAACTTGCAGGCGGTGCTGATCAAGCGGGCCGAGCTGGATCTGGAATGGAACGTGTTGCTGCCCGGTTATACGCACTTCCAACGCGCGCAGCCGATCTTGTTGAGCCACTGGTGGCTGTCGCACTTCTGGCCGCTGCAGCGCGATCGGGAACGGTTGAGACAGTTACGCGATCGGACGGCGGTGAGTCCGTTAGGCGCGGGCGCTTTGGCGGGCACGGCCTTCCCGATCGATCGATCAGCCCTGGCGGCTGATCTCGGTTTCGATCGCGCCGCGCCTAACAGTCTTGACGCGGTGTCTGATCGCGACTTTGCCGCCGAGTTTCTGTTCGTGGCCGCCTTGCTGGGTGTGCACCTATCGAAGTTGGCCGAAGCGCTGATCTTGTACTCGACGATGGAGTTTGGTTTTATCGAACTGGCCGATGCCTTCTCCACCGGATCGAGTTTGATGCCGCAGAAGAAAAATCCTGATCCGCTCGAATTGACGCGCGGCAAGGCTGGAACGTTGATCGGATACTTGACCGGTTTGCTGGCGACCCTCAAAGCCTTACCCTCAGCTTACGACAAAGATCTGCAGGAAGATAAACCGGCCGTGTTTGCCACAGCCGATACGCTGATGGTGATGTTGCCGGTGGTCGCAGGCGCGATCGATACCTTGACCGTGCGCGCTGATCGCATGCACGCTGCGCTCGATGCCAACATGTTGGCAACTGATCTGGCCGATTATCTAGTGAAGCGCGGCGTGCCGTTCCGCGAAGCACACGGGCTGGCCGGTCGGGCGGTAAAGAAAGCGATCGAGTTGGGGGTGAGTCTCGATCGACTGCCGGCTTCCGAATGGAAAGCGATTAGCCCGTTGATCGAAGAAGATGTGGCGAGCGTGTTTGATTTCACGGCGTCCGTGAATCGCCGCAGTGTGATCGGCGGGACAGGCAGCGCGGCGGTGAAAGAGCAGTTGGAGCATGCAAAACGAGTAATGAGTAACGAGTAAAACGTGAAACGTAAAGCGTCATGTTACGGACACCTGCACTGCACCAAACGCAGTGCGGTGCAAGTGTTACGTTTTACGCATTACGCTGCCTAAGCGAAATTGTAGCAAGCGGATAAGTAAACCAAAACGTCAATCATTCCAAAGGAGAAACCCATGTCTGGCAATGTGACTTGCCCCGAATGCGAGGCGACGTTGAACTTAAAGGAAGTGGTGCAGGGCGAGATCGTGCAGTGCCCGGACTGCGGCGTTGATCTGGAAGTGGTGTCGGTGGAACCGTTGACGTTGGAACTGGCACCGATGGAAGAAGAGGATTGGGGGGAGTGACCCCCTCCCCAACCCTCCCCCGTTCTGCGAACAGGGGAGGGGGAAAGAGATGGAATATGAAACTAGGTGTGTTGTTTTCACGCGTGCGTGTGGAAGAGAAATGGTTGTTCGAGGCGCTGGAGAAGCGCCACGTCGATTACGATCGCATCGACGACCGCGAGGCGATCTTCGACATCGCGCAGCAGGAGAAGTGGCTGCAATACGACGCCGTGCTGGAGCGCAGTATTTCGTTTGCGCGCGGGCTGTATGCGACGCAGATTCTCAATGCGTGGGGCGTGCCGACGGTGAACATGTCGCACGTGGCGGCCATCTGCGGCGACAAGCTGACCACAACGCTGGCCCTGCAAAAAGCCGGCGTGCCGCAGCCGCGCGTGAAAGTCGCCTTTACGCCCGAAGCCGCGATCGTCGCGATCGAGGAGATGGGCTATCCGGTGGTGCTGAAGCCGGTGGTGGGATCGTGGGGCCGCCTGCTGTCGAAGATCAACGATCGAGAAGCGGCGGAAGCGATCCTGGAGCATAAGGATACGCTGGGATCGTATCAGCATTCGATCTTCTACATCCAGGAATACATCACCAAGCCGGGGCGCGACATCCGCGCGTTTGTGGTGGGCAACGAGACGGTGTGCGCGATCTATCGCAGTTCGCCGCACTGGATCACGAACACGGCGCGCGGCGGCAAAGGGTCGCAATGCCCGGTGACGCCGGCGTTGAACGCGATCTGCGTCGAGGCGGCGAAGGCGGTGGGCGGCGGCGTGCTGGCGATCGATATTCTGGAAGATCAAGATCGCGGCTACCTGGTGAACGAGGTCAATCACACGATGGAATTTCACACGACCGTGCCGACGACGGGCGTGGACATTCCGGGCATGATCGTTGATTACACCATCGGCGTGGGGAAGCGGCACATCCTGCCGCACGCGACGATGCCGGTGCTGCTGGATTTTGCGAACAGCGAGCATTCGCTGCTCGCGCCCGCTGCCCTGTAAAACGAGCCACTAGAGGAAATGCCAGGCATGAAAGTATCGATTGTCGGTGCGTCCGGGTATACGGGTGGAGAACTGCTGCGCTTGTTGTTGTTTCATCCGCACGTCGAGGTGGGGCAGGTCACATCGGAAAGCCACGCGGGCGAGTACGTCTACCATCAGCATCCGAACTTGCGCAAGCGCACGCAGTTACAGTTCACGTCGCGCGATCAGTTGGAGTCGTGCGATGTGCTGTTCCTGGCGCTGCCGCATGGCGAAGCGCAGAAACACATCGAGAAGTATATGGGCCTCGCGCCGAAGATTGTGGACTTATCGGCGGACTTTCGCTTGAAAGATGCTGCGTTGTATAAGAAGTGGTACAGCGAAGATCACAAAGCGCCGCAGTATCTGGGCCAGTTCGTGTATGGTTTACCGGAATTGCAGCGTGAGGCGATGAAGACGGCGAGCTATATCAGTGGCGTGGGCTGCAACGCCACGGTATCGAACCTGGCACTGCTGCCGCTGGTGAAAGCCAACCTGATCGATCTCGACAAGCCGATCGTGGTGGACATCAAGACGGGATCGTCCGAGGGCGGCGCGAGCGTGAATGCCGGCTCGCATCATCCCGAGAAGAGCCATTCGGTGCGCGCCTACGCCCCGACCGGCCATCGCCACACCGCCGAGGTGATTCAAGAGTTGGGCTTGCGCAACGTGCATCTCAGCATGACGGCAGTCGATCTGGTGCGCGGCGTGTTGGGCGCGGCGCACGTGTTCGTCAAGTCCGGGACGGCCGAGAAGGATTTGTGGAAGGCCTATCGGTCGGTGTACAACACCGAGCCGTTCGTGCGGATCGTGAAAGACAAGACGGGAATTCATCGCGTGCCTGATCCCAAGATCCTGGCGGGATCGAATTACGCCGACGTGGGCTTCGAACTCGATCTCGACAGCGGGCGCGTGGTGGCGCTGGCCGCGATCGATAACTTGATGAAGGGCGCTGCGGGCAGCGCGGTGCAAGCGATGAACAGCATGTGCGGATTTGAGGAAACGGCAGGGCTGGAGTTTCCGGGTCTTCATCCGGTTTGATCCACGAATTCATTGTAGTGTCATTCTGAGGGCGCGAAGCGCCCGAAGAATCTCTTGCAGTGATTGGCTATCGTGTTGGGTGGCAGAGAGATTCTTCGCCGCTGCGCGGCTCAGAATGACAATCGCGGAGAGATTTAACGAATGATTGTCATTAAAATTGGCGGGACGAACGGGGTCAACGTCGACGCGGTAATCGCGGATGTGGCCGTGCAGGTGCAGGTAGGGCAGAAGTTGATTGTAGTGCACGGCGGCTCGGGTGAGACGAATGCGATCTCGGAGCAGCTGGGGCATCCGCCGCGTTTTGTGACGGCGGTGTCGGGCTTTTCCAGCCGTTACACTGATCGCGAAACGCTGGAGATTTTCGCGATGGTGACATCCGGCAAAATCAATACGATTCTGGTCGAAAAGTTGCAGAAGGCCGATGTGAATGCGTTTGGCCTGTCGGGCGTGGATGGTCGCCTGATGGTGGCGAAGCGCAAGGAGGCGATCCGCATTGTGGAGAACGGCAAGCAGCGGATGTTGCGCGACGATTACACTGGTAAGATCGAGGCGGTGAATGCGGCTTTGTTGAATATGCTGCTCGAAGCCGGTTACACACCGGTCGTGGCGCCGCTGGCGATCTCGCACGAAAGCGATGCCGTCAACGTCGATGCCGATCGCGCGGCGGCGATGGTGGCAGGCGCGGTGCAGGCCGAGCAGTTGATCATCCTCTCGAACGTGCCGGGGTTGATGCGCAACTTCCCCGATGAAGCGACGGTCATTCCGCACATCGACAAAGCCACGGTCGAGCAGTCGCTTGACTTTGCGGAAGGCCGCATGAAGAAGAAAGTGCTCGGCGCGAGCGAGGCGCTGCAATTGGGTGTGGGCAAGGTGGTGTTTGCCGACGGGCGAATCGATGCGCCAATTCAAGCGGCGCTGGCGGGCAAGGGAACGGTAATCTCTTGAATTTTGATCCACGAATTGACACGAATCTGCACTAATCTCAAACTATTCGTGAGAATTCGTGTGATTCGTGAATCGCATTTTGCGAAGGATGGCCGATGACCATTCAAGAACTTGAATCTCAATTTACTTCCGGCGTGTACACCAAACGCCCAATCGCCTTGGTGCGCGGCAAAGGCGCGCGGGTGTGGGACAGCGACGAGAACGAGTACGTCGATTGCGTGGGTGGACAAGGCTCGGTCAACGTGGGCCATGCGAACCCGGTGGTGGCTGAAGCCATCGCCAAACAGGCGCAGACGCTGATCACGTGCCCGGAGATGTTCTACAACGATCGGCGGGCAGAGTTGGAACAGAAACTCACTTCGATCACCGGGATGCCGCGCGTGTTCTTGTGCAACTCGGGCACGGAAGCAGTGGAGGCGGCGATCAAGTTCGCGCGGCTGGCGACGAAGCGCACCGGCATCGTCGCGGCGATGCGCGGCTTCCATGGGCGCACGTATGGCGCGTTATCGGCGACATGGGAAAAGAAATACCGGGAACCGTTCGAGCCGCTGGTACCGGATTTCAGCCACATTTCGTATAACGATGTTGCTTCGTTGGATGAAGCGATCGATCACAAAATAGCCGCTGTGCTTTTAGAGGTTGTGCAAGGTGAAGGTGGCGTGCGGCCGGGCACGGTGGAGTTCCTGCTGAAAACGCAGGCGATCTGCCGCGATCGTGGCGTGCTGTTAATCCTCGACGAAGTGCAGACCGGCTTTGGGCGCACGGGCAAGATGTTTGCGTTTCAGCATTATGGCTTGCAGCCCGATCTGCTGTGCGTGGCGAAATCGATGGCGGGTGGTTTCCCGATGGGTGCCACATTGATCGGATCGCGCATCGGGCAACTGCCGTCGCAAGTACACGGCTCGACGTTTGGTGGGAATCCGCTGGGGTGCGCGGCGTCCCTTGCGGCGATCGATTTCATCGAAGAGCAGCAGCTAGCTTATCGGGCAGCGGAGTTGGGCGCTTGGTTCATCGATCAATTGAAGCAGATCGAATCCCCGTTGATCCGCGAGGTCCGCGGCCTCGGCTTGATGGTCGGCATCGAATTGAAGCAGAAGGTCACGCCCTATCTGCAAGAATTGATGAAGCACGGCGTGCTGGCGCTGCCCGCCGGGCTGACGACGCTGCGCTTCCTGCCGCCGCTGGTGGTGGAGCAGGCCGATCTTGCCAGGGTTGTTGAAGCCGTAGCAAGCGTGTTGAGCAAAGAAATCAATTGATGAATGCTGAATGCTGATTGTGGATTGAAGACAATCGGCAATCAACAATCAGAAACTCCTATGGACGAACCATTTCGTTTTCGCCAGTATCAGCCGCGCGCTTTGGAGATCATCGACACGACGCTGCGCGACGGGCAGCAGACGTCGCTGCTGCACGATCACCACAAGTATTTTTTCACGCGCGCGGACAAGGAAGAGATCACCCGCGCGCTGATCATCTATGGCGTCAAGTTCATCGAGTTGTTTGCGCCGCTGGTCAGCCCGCAGGAACGCGACGACTGGAAGGCGCTGCAGGCCGTGCGCGACGGCCTGATCACGCAGAAGGGCTACACGTTCTTCCTCGCGCACGTGCGCTGCCATCCGCGCGATGTGGAGAGCGCCATCGCTGCCGGGGCCGACGGGCTGAACTTCTACATCGGTACGTCTAACGAATCGCGCGCCTTCAATCACGGCAATGACCTCGACGCGATCATCAAGAAAGCAGCGACGCTGTTTGAAGAAGTGCGCCGCAATTATCCACATCTGGTTTTGCGCTTCAGCGGCGAGGATGCCTTCCGCACGCGCGAAGACGAACTGTGCCAGGTGTATGATGCGGTGGCGCCGTATGTCGATCGGTTGGGCACGCCCGATACGGTGGGTGTGGCAACGCCGCAGAGCGTGGCCCGCCGAGTGCGATCGCTGCGCGAACGTTACCCGCAGATCGATCTGGAGGGACACTTTCACGACGATCGCGGCTTCTCGCTGATCAATGCGCTGGAAGCGGTGAAGCACGGCATGCGCTATCTCAACACGACGTTGTTGGGCATCGCGGAACGATCGGGGATTACGAGCATGACGGCGCTGTTGTTCAATCTCTACAGCGATCGCGAGTTCGACAAACTGGAAGGCTACCATCTGCGCGGCTCGTATCCGATCAACGTGCTGGCAGCCGACAAGTTGAGGATGCTGGTGCCCGCCAAAGAGCCGGTGAGCCTGACCAATCGCACGCACACGGCGGGTGTGCATCAGAATGCGGTGCTGACTGATGCGTCAACATATGAAGCGCATCCGCTCGATCTGTTCGGCGTGAGTGAAACCGAGATCTTGTTGGGGCCGTTATCGGGCTGGAATACCATCCACTACTTTCTCAAGGAGATTCGGTATTTTGAAATCGACGAGGCGACCGCGAAGGACATGGCGGCAGTCTTCAAAGATCGCGTGTACCAACTTGCGCCGGATATTTCGCCCGAGCAGG
>Ga0209254_10004336_pt1 | contig 13004 bp, 10 predicted proteins | sample FrelakmetDIP11DI_FD_187148 | JGI IMG/M metagenome (GOLD analysis project Ga0209254, IMG submission 187148) | Freshwater lake sediment microbial communities from the University of Notre Dame, USA, for methane emissions studies - DIP11 DI (SPAdes)... | ecosystem: Environmental > Aquatic >...
GGAAGGAATGTAATCCTGGACCTTGAGCTCGCAGAGCTGGTCGTCCGATATCAGGTCCTTGCCATCCCAGTCCTTGACGTAGCCGAGCTCCTTGGCCCTCTCCGCGGTCAGCCCTATCTCCTTGGGCCGGAAGTGCGTGACCGGCACGTCGGTCATGTCGAAGCGGATGGTCCCGTCCTTGAACACGAAGATCTCGTGCTTCGCCCTCAGGATCCCCTTCTCCATCGCCTCGGGCGTCTTGTTCCTGGATATCATGCCCTGGACGCCCTTTATCGCGGGTATGTTCGTCTCGCCCAGGTTGCGCATGGCGTTCTGGATGATCTCGTTGATGTCGATTACCTGCTTGTTGGGCGAGTCCGAGGGGAGGGTGTGGGAGCCGCATTCGCACTTGCACATGAAGGTGGTCTTGCCGCACACCGGGCAGGAGCGCACCCCGACGTCCGCCTCCACCTCCTTTCCGTTCATGGCCTCGCTCACCAGGCGTTGCGTTCCCCCACTCAGTCCGAGAGGGAAGAGGACGTGGGGCGGCGGCTTCATCCTCCTCTCCTTGGCCTTCTCCGGTCTCGCCATTCGCGCTCCGATGCGCGTGACCGACCTGGGCCTGACCTTGATGCCCATGGCCGACGAGACCGCCTCGAGGGAATCCTTCCCATCGAAGGGGCGCTCCTCGCCAATGACCGGGCCAGCCTTGAGCCCGAGCCCGGAAAGCAGGGACGAGGCGTGGAACGAGACGACGAGGTCCGCGCCCTTGACCGAGTGCAGGACGCCCAAGCTCTCCAAAATAGGCTTCGAGGCCTGGAAATCGGCCATGAACAGGGCGCCGTCCTCCACCCTTCCCTGGGAAGCGAGGGCCGACCTCAGCTGCTTGAGCTCCTCCAGCGGGACGTCGGACCAGAACAGGTTGAACTTGGGATGGAGAGGGACGTTGTACTGCTTGGAGAGAGCGACCGCCGCCTCCAGGTCGGGCGGGTCGTTCCAGCCCTCTGGAAGCGCTCCCGCGGCCCGGCGCAACTCCACCTTGTACCATTCGATGCTATATGATGCTGGCACGAGGACGTGGTTGTTCTCCACGAACTCCCCGAAGGGGATGAGCACCTCGCCCAGGTCCACTATCTCCTTGACCCGCGGCTTGACCTCGAGGAACCTCTCCACGGTGTTCACCTGCACCAGGTCCCCGTTGTTGAGTAGCAGGATCGGCCCTTCCACCTCGTCGCAGGGAGTTACCGCACCGGCTTTCCCAGGCCTCTCGATCTTGATCTGCGTGCCGACGGCCAGGAACTCGTCCACGGCGTACATGGTGGCCGGGTTCAAGGCGAGGGCCGCCAGGCCGGTCGTCCTTCCCCTTCCGTAGCGGAGGCGCAGCCCTCCCACCTTCGAGGGATGCCCGAGCACCGGCCTCCCGGCGATCAGGTCCTTGAGGTACTTGAAGTCCGGCTTCACCTTGTCCTTCTCCTCGGACAGGTCCTTCTTCTTGAGCGCCAGGTAGTCGGAGATGAACTGCCATCCGTCCATGTTCAGCTTCTTGACGTGCTTCTCCAGCTTCGGGGCCTTCTGGCACAGGCCTTCGGCGATGACCAGGCAGGCGCCGCCCCGCACCTTGTTGGTCTCGATGCGCGGCAGGTCGCGATAGCCGGATATCTCGGCGTCCTCCGTCCCTTCGCCATCGATGCATACCGGGCAGTTCTTGGCGATGAGCTCGATCTCTTGGTTGGTGGGGATGTACTGGAGATGCTGCGCTTGCTTGTATAGAGGGATCTCCTCCTTGAAGCGCTCCACCTCGCCATGCGTCGGGATGTACCTCCCTATGCCCAGCTCCCGACGGACCACGTCCCCGATGAGCACCGCCATGGCCTGGCCGGTCCCGCCGGCGGAGCGTATCGGCCCGGCGAAGGAGATGGCCAGGTAGCTGGTGCCATCCCCGTTCCTGCCCAGCTTGATGCCGGCTATGCCCTCCAGTGGGGCCACCAGGATGCCTTCCGTCAGCACGGCCAGGCCCACCCTCACCGCGCGGTCTATCGCCTCCTCCTTGGACTTGGCCGGCCTGGTGGCGACCTCCTTCGCCACCAATAGTGAGACCTCCTCGCGGTTGTACTCCCGGCTCAGCTCGCGGATTCGCGCTGCCACGCCCTCGACGTTCCACGATGACAGCAGCTTCTCGACGCGGGAGGCAAGGTCCTCCGCCTGGGGGATCTCCACGAAGGTCTCGGGGTCCATGCCCCGAGCCCGGGCCCTCCTGGCCACGGCATAGCAGCGGTCGGCCTCCTTGACCAAGGCCTCGAAATATTGCCTCATCCTCTCGCTGCAAGCCACTTGGGCCATCCCTTCCCTCCTCTCCCTTGTTGGTTATGGCTTCGGGGATAATTGAGCTTCGTCCGACCATTTGGGGCTCTTGGAGAGCTCCTCGATCACCAGGCGCATCAGCTCCTCCATGCCCTCGTTGTTCAGGGCGGAGACCTTGAGGCGCTTGGACCTCGTCCTCTTCAGGTCGGACTTGTTCTCAACCTCAATGATCGTGATTCCAGGGAACGCTTTCCTGGTCGACTCGAGCAGGTTCATCTGCTCCTCCATGCGATAGCCGGAGGTCTCCGAGGGATCGATGATGAATACGATGACGTCGGCCAGGTACTTAAGGGCCAGCACCGCCTGCTTCTCGATGGTGTTGCGCTCCTCGAACTCCCGGTCCAAAAGGCCGGGGGTGTCGATGACCTGGAGGCGACGGTAACCGGATTGGAAGTGGCCCACGCTGATGCCTTGGGTCGTGAAGGGATAAGGAGCAATCTTCGGTCTGGCTGTGGAAATGCGCTCCACCAGCTGGCTCTTGCCCACGTTCGGGCATCCGGCCACCACCATGGTGGGGAGGTGCATCTCCAGCGCGGGGATCTTCTTGAACGCCTCGCGCGCCTGGGCCACGAAGTCTATGTCCCCCCGAATCTGCTCGATGATGGACGAGGTCCGGCCGAAGTACTCCTTCCTGACCCGCTCCAGCTGCTCCGCGCCCTGGGAGGCCTTGGCGCGTCGGGCGTACTCCCGGCTAAGGTAGGCGCATCGGGCCGAGGCCCAGGAGAGCGCGGACAGGGATTTCTTGAGCTTGTCCAGGCCCACGACGGTGTCCAAGAGCTCCATGAGGAACTCCTCGCGCTTCTCCATGCTGGGGAAGGCTTTGACGTACTTGATCAAGGTGCCATGGAGGATGTCGCCCGAGGCGGCGATGCGCGCCACGGCCGTTTTCCTCTTTCCATCCAAGCGGTCGTCGCCCTGCTTGGAGATCTTGGCCGACCTACCGAACGCCTTGTCCAGGAGCTCGTCGGCGTCCAGGATGGTCGGTATGGTCTTCTTTCTGCTCGCCACGACGCTTGTACAACCCCAGCAAGTATAAAGCTTCACGCCTGGATGATGGAAAAAGGTAGTGCCATGGATTATGAGATAGGGTTCGAACTGGTGCTGAGGGCTCGCGGGCGGCGGGTGATGGACCGCTCCAAGGCCATGGTCCTGAGGGCCTTGCGAGAGGCAGGCGACCTGAAGGCAGCGGCAAGAATGCTTCGGACCGATGAACCTAGGCTAAGGAAAAGGGTGAACCGCTTAAAGGACGAGCAGGGTCGACCCTTAGTGGCGATGAGCCGAAGCCGAGCCTCGCTCACGAATGAAGGAGAGAGGCTCTTGGAGGTCTACGACAATAGGACCAGGTTCATCTTGGAGCAGGTGGAGCGCCGCTATCGCAATCCCCTGCTGACCGTCGATGGCATCATCATCATGGAGGGAGGGATGGTGGCCGTCAGGAGGGGCAGGGAGCCTTTCCGGGGCAAGTTGGCCTTGCCAGGTGGGATAGTGGAGTACGGGGAGACGGTTGAGGAGGCGGCGGTCCGCGAGGTTAGAGAGGAGACGGGCCTGGAGACGTTGCCCGTAAGGTTGGTCTCCCTCCGCTCTCAACCTGGCCGGGACCCGAGGGGCCACTTCGTCAGCGCGGTCTTCCTGATGCGGGTGATCGGCGGCAGGTTGGAATCGGGTGATGATGCCAGTGATGTAACCCTCGTCCCCCTTGACCCCTTGCCTGACCTCGCCTTCGACCATGTAGACATCGTGCGTGACTACCTCGCCGAGGATGAAGCTCGAGAACGCACATCTCGCCCGAATCGTTGATATCGGACCAAGCGAATACATGATCGACATGCAAGACCTGGATGCGGATATCCTCCGACTGCTGCAGAAGGACGGCAAGCTCACCTACGAGCAGATCGGGCTGGCACTGGGCAGGTCGCCCTCTACCATCCGCGACCGGATCAAGAGGATGGAGGAGGACCGCACCATCCTAGGTTACTCGGCGATCGTGGACGAAGGCAGGATCGGATTGGGGGTCATGGCCTTCATCTCGGCCGACATCTCGCCCGAGCGGTCCTCCGAGGCCACGTCAGCGCTATATTCGCTCGAGAACGTGAGCGAGGTCATGCACCTTACCGGTGAAAGAAGGATCCTGATCAGGGTTCACGCGGCCGACAACCCCGAGCTGATGGACTTCGTGGACAGGAAGATCAGGCCACTGGGCTTCGAGGACCTGGAGATCACGGTGGTCCTGGAGCCGATCGTGCGCTTCCCCGGCCTTTGAGCCGAGGGTATGTCATCCGACGGTTGCTACACCCCTCGCCGGGATATGAACCAGCAGTTCCTCTCCAGCTGGCGGTCCCTCAGCAATTTGTCATGGACGCTTACCACGCGTCGCAGATGGTCTGGCGGCATGATGCGCCGGTCGTATTGGCATATGAAAGCCACATCTATCGGAAGGTCGAGGAAGTTGACCGCTGTCTCATAGCGGACGTATTCAGGGTTGCTCTCCTTCGTGTCGACGATACGGGAAGCATCCCCCACCGCCACGAGGGACTTGAAGCCCTCGCTCTCCGCTCTCTCCGCGGCATCGGTCAGCTTACCCAATGTCGCCTGGCTGTCGAAGCTACCATCGGGGATGTAAAGGTCATCGGAGCGCAAGGACACGAGCCGTCCCCCCCTGACCGCCGACCTCGAATCCCGCATCAACCCGTTGCCGTTGCTGAGATGGCTTGGCAGATTGCCTTGAGGCGAGAATACGAGCATCTTCGCCCCTTGTGGCAGCCAAGCGAAGGTGTCGGCGACCGCACGCTCGCGCTCCTGGTCATCGCGGTAGAGATGAAGGACGTGATCCCCCATGCGCAGGTCCTGGGTCCATCGGTGCGTGGTCGGTCTCCTTTTTCAGCATTACCGAGCATGACGTATTTACAGATTTTGCAAAGGCGGACCTCTTTCGAAAAAGCGGAGCCAATCGATTTATTCCCTTGACCCCATGCCCCGGGAGATGTCCACGGAGATGGTGTTGGCACTAGTGATCTTCGTCATGACCTATGTGCTCATCTCCATACGCCGCTTCCGCTGGTTCAACATAGAGAGGCCGATGGTCGCCCTGCTAGGCGCAGGCCTCATGATACTCCTGGGAGTGGTCGGGCCGGATGAGGCCTTAGAGGCAATCGACATCAACACCTTGGCCCTGCTCCTGGGCATGATGATCCTGGTCGGATGCCTGGAGGTGTGCGGCTTCTTCACCTGGGTGTCCCTTCGCATCATCTCCCATTCCAAGAACCGTCTTCACCTCTTGGTCCTGATAATGGTGGTGACCGCGGTCCTGTCGGCGCTGATCCTGAACGACACGGTGGTCCTGCTCTTCACCCCCATAATAATCAGGACCTGCATGTTGATCAAGGCCGACCCCGTCCCTTACATGGTCGCTATCGCCATCTCGGCCAATATCGGTAGCGTGGCCACGGCCGTGGGCAATCCCCAGAACGCCTACATCGCCACCCAGTCCGGCATTTCCTTCATCGACTTCTCCGCCGCCATGTTGCCTATCGCGGTGGTGAGCATGGTCGTGGCCATCCCCATGGTATGGCTGGCGTTCCGAAAGGACCTGAAGGACGGTGGGTCTTGGAATGGCCGCACCATCGACGCCAAGGCCATTTCCCGGGAGGTAAGCTTCCAAGGCATGGACCGATCCGTCTGGCTCGTGGGAGGGATCATTCTGGCCGTCTTCATCGGGTTCATCGTGACGCCGTTCCTGGGCGTGCCATTGGCCATGGTGGCGTTCGTGGGAGGCTCGTTCGCCCTGTTCTTCCTCCCTCTGGCTAACAGAAGAACGAACGCCAAGGCCATCCTGAAGGGAGTGGACTGGACCCTGTTATTGTTCTTCATCGGACTGTTCATCGTCCTCAAGGGGGTGGCGACCTCCGGGCTGCTGCAGGAGATGGAGGATGCGTTCCAGTCCATCAGCGATGGAGGGCTCTCCACCATACCTGGGCTCAGCATCTTCACCGCCATACTCTCCAACCTGATCAGCAACGTCCCCGCCGTAATGCTCCTCGCCCCCTTCGTCGAGAGCATAGGGATTACGTCACTATGGCTGGCACTGGCGGCATCCAGCACCTTGGCCGGGAACGCCACCATCCTAGGCGCGGCAGCGAACGTCATCGTGGCGGAGAACGGCGAGAAGCTCGGGGTGCAGATGCCCTTCTGGAGATTCCTCAAGGCGGGGCTCCCGATAACCATCGTCACCTTGGTGATCTCGATCGTCATCCTCGAGCTGTTGGCGTAGCCTTCCATTGAGCAAGCCGTTGGTATTTCAGATTAGATTTAAAAAGAGGGGGCGCATTGCATCCGCAGGTCCGTCTCATGAACAAGAAGGTCCTCATAGTCGTGCTGGTGGTCGGCCTATTGCTGGTCACCGGCCTGTTGGTCGCGCTCTCCTACAATGGAGCCGTGAGCAAGGAACAAGCAGTCAGCGAGAACCTGTCCCAGATCAAGAACCGCTACAAGACCAAGCTGGACATCCTCCCTGCCCTCCTGGTGCAGGTGGATAGCTACAAGGTCTATGAATCAGGCTTGCTGACGAACATAACCGAGCTGCGCACCCAATGGATGACCCAATACAATTCTGGCGCGGGCACCGAGGCACTGGCCAACACCAGCGCGCACCTGGACCAGAACCTGACCCAGATCGTGCTCACCTGGGAGAATTACCCCGTCCTCACGGCTGACGCCATCGTCAGCCAGTACATGGGCGAGGTCGTGGACCAGAACGAGCAGCTCTCCTATGCCAGGGCTCAGTACAACGCGGCCGTCCGGGACTACAACTCCTTCATCAAATCGTTCCCCAACAACGTGTTCGCTGGGTCCTTCGGATTCAGCGAGAAGCCATACTGGGGCACGGAGCTACCAGATGGGGATGCGTTGAACAATTGAAGGTGGGCGATGGACAGGGGCAAGCGCGCCGCCATCGCCTTGGCGCTGGTCATCCTCGTCATCGTGGCCGGGGTCGGCGCCTACCTCGTCCTCAGCGCGGGCGCCCCCGAGGAGGACCTGTCCTGGGTCCCGACCATAAGCCCCTATGTGGATGACCGGGCCGGCGTCATGACCTATAGCGACTACGTCGACCTGGACGATTTCTGCTACGCGGTGGAGCTGAACAACTCCTGCCAGGTCGCCGTGCTAATCGTGAACACCACCCAACCCATCGGCATCAACGATTACGCGCTGAGGGCCTTCGAGAAGAACGGGATAGGCCAGCAGGGCAAGGACAACGGGGTCCTGTTCGTATTCTCCTATTCGGAGGAGGCTTGGAGGGTGGTCACGGGCGCGGGCGTCTCGGACATCCTCAACGGCGCTCGGTTGACCGAGCTGCGCCAGCTGTACTTGGACCCCTACTTGGAGAGCGGCGATTACTCCACAGGAATCAAGCTCTTCGTATATTCGATCGGTTTGGAACTGATCGATAACTACTCCTCGACGGGCACGCCTTCCTCCGGCTATTCGTTCCTCGGGATAACCTTGGCCTGGTGGCAGTGGGCAATCATCATTCTCGTCGTTGTGGTCCTGGTGGTGGGGACCAAGGGAAGGATCTTGATCTGGATCCCCTACCTTCTGTTCTCTTTAATTGGAAAGGGGGGAGGTGGATGGGGCGGCGGACGGACGGGCGGAGGCGGAGCTCGAGGAAGATTTTGATATCACTGGGTCATTTCTTCTCCATTTTCTACAATCGTACAAACTTTTCCCAAGGCGGGGAATAAACCCAAATAGCAAGAATTCGATTATAGCGGCCGATGGTAACCGAAGCCGAAGTCGCGATCGCATTGGTATTGGCAGGCGTGGTGCTCCTCGTGATAGAGGCCATCTCGCCCGGCGCGTTCCTCTTGGTCCCAGCCACCATTTTGATTATCATTGGGATATTGGGGTTGGTATTTCCAGGATTGCTGTTCTCCTATTGGTCCCCAATAATTGCTGTCGTCCTGTTCGTTCCCATGACCTACGTGACCATCAAGCTGTATCAGCGGCTGGCGCCCCCAGCTCCGCCTCAAACTACCGTGGCCACGTCCCTCGTGGGGCAGAAGGGGGTTGTAACCAAGACGGTCCAGCCCAACACCCTCACGGGTAAAGTAAGAATTGATCATGATACCTGGAGTGCTACCTCGAGTCATGAGATCGCAGAGGGCAAGAAGGTAATAGTGAAGAGCAGCGAAGGAGTCCATGTATTCGTTGAGGAGGTCCCTGGATCAGGGTCGTGAGCATGGGTTCATAATCGGAGGAGGTCTGAAAAATGGTTGATTTAGTAGTCGTCGGCCTGGTGATGATCGCAATCGTCGTGATACTGATCATCCTATCCAGCGGTATCAGGATCATCAGGCCTTATGAGCAAGGCATATACATGAGGTTGGGTAAGTTCATTAGGATCTTGAACTCAGGTTTCAATTATGTGACGCCTTTGATCAGCGAAGTGGTAAAGCTGGACTTGAGGACGCAGGTGCTGGACGTTCCCAGGCAGGAGGTCATCACCAAGGACAACTCGCCCACCAACGTGGACGCCATCATCTACAGCAAGGTCATCGACCCCAAGAAGGCGTTCTTCGAGGTTCAGAACTACCGCTCCGCCACGGTCTACCTGGCCCAGACGACTCTCCGTTCCATCATCGGCGACATGGAACTGGACGAGATCCTATCCAACCGGGAGCGCATCAACGTCCACCTCAGGGACGTGCTCGACGAAGCCACCGACAAGTGGGGCGTGAAGGTCGAGAACGTGGAGATCAGGGAAGTGGATCCAGCCCCCAAGGTCAAGAACGCCATGGAGGAGCAGACCTCGTCGGAACGTTTGAGGCGCGCTGCCATCCTCAGGGCGGACGGAGAGAAGAAGTCTGCGATCCTGACCGCGGAAGGCTCGAAGCGCGCCCGCGTCCTACAGGCCGAGGGGCTGAGGCAGTCCAAGATCCTGGAGGCGGAGGGCGAGAGGATGGCCATCATCTTGCAAGCCCAAGGGGAAGCGCAGAAGCTGCGCATCCTGTCGGTCGGTGCGAGCTCCCTCGACTCCAAGGCCTTGACGGTGCTATCCCTGGATGCCTTCAAGGCGCTGGGCATGACCCCGTCCACGAAGTTCATCCTGCCGTTCGAGCTCACCAAGCTGGTGGAGGGCGTTTCCGAGTACCTCGGTGCCGGAAGGACGGTCCCGGAGAGGGAGATCTCCAACATCGAGGACGTGGAGAAGGTCGTGGGCAAAGCGGAGGACATCCTGGGACCGATCCCCAAGCCCGAGGACCTGCGCAGGGACCTGAGCACGCTCGAAGAGGAGATGAAGAAAGAGGCCAAAGAGGTCGAGATCATCACGGATGCTAGCCGTAAGGAGAAGAAACCGGTCTAACCAGGTTCCGAGCGAGCCAAGTCCGAAGCAAACCCCTTCCACCTTTTATCTTCCTTTTCTTCTCCAATCCAGTAGCATTTTGCCATGGTTCGGAAGCCGAGCCTGGACTTCCTCTCACCCTTATATAGCACCTCTTCATTCTGCCACAGTACCAGGCTCGAAGCATCGAACCTAGAAGCCGATAGAGACTCATCAGGAAGGCGCCCGCATGGCCAATATCATCAAGACTGAGAACGTTTGCAAGACCTACGTCACTGGGGACATCAGGGTCGAGGCCTTGAAAGATGTGAACCTATCCATCGACAAGGGCGAGATGGTCGCGGTCATGGGTCCCTCTGGCTGTGGCAAGACCACCCTCCTCAACTGCTTATCAGGCATCGACGAGGTGACCTCGGGGAAGGTGCTGGTCGAGGGCAAAGAGATCACGGCCATGAACGATGATGCCAAGACCATCTTCCGGGCCAAGAGGATGGGGTTCGTTTTCCAATTCTTCAACCTCTTACCGGTGCTGACAGCGGAGGAGAACGTCGAGCTCCCCCTGCTTCTGACGGATTATAATACAAGGGACGCCAGGAAGAAATCGCAAGAGCTGCTTACCGCGGTCGGCCTCAAGGACCGCATGATCATGCGCCCCGCCTCGTTGTCGGGGGGCGAGAGACAGAGGGTGACCGTCGCCCGTGCCCTGGTGAATGACCCTGCGATCATCTGGGCCGACGAGCCCACTGGCAACCTGGACAAGAAGACCGCCGACGAGGTGATCTGCCTCATGCGCAAATTGAACAAGGAGCATGGGGAGACGTTCGTCATCGTGACGCACGACCCCGAGGTTGGAGCGGTTTGCGACCGCATCGTGCACATGAGGGACGGTCTCATCGTCGAAGCCAACGGCAGCATCCAGAAGGTCACGCAAGAGATACGCAGATTGGGGTGACCTGGTGTCGAGGATCGCCAGTGCGGCTACGCTATTGGTCGGCGCGATCGCTATAGTTTTGTGCTTCCTGCTGCTGCCAGGCTTCGTTGCTCTGCTTGCAGCCATCGTGATTGCCATTGCATTGGTGATGCTGGATGCGCGCAAGCACCGCGTCCTGCTCACCATGGCCATGAGGAACCTCGCCCGCCGTAAAGGCACCACGGCGCTGGTGATCGGGGGGCTGATGGTCGGTACCGCGATCATCTCCACCTCCTTCGTGGTGGGGGACACCATGGACAACATGATCGTCAAGCAGGCCACGACCTCCTTGGGGGAGGTCGACTTCAGCGTCGGCTCCCCGTATGCCGGGTACAGATACTTCAACGACAGCTTCATCGACCCGCTCTCGGACCAGTTCGCGGCCATTCCCAACGTGGAGGCGTCGAACACCCTCCTCATGGACAATGTGGCGATTCTCAACAACGCCAATCAGCTCTTCACCTCCACCTTAAGCTTGATGGGGCTGAACGACACGGTCGTTCGCAACTTCGGATACTTCTACGATATGAATGGCGCGCGGGTATCCTCAGCGCCTGTCCTTATGACGGTCTACCTGAACGAGAGGGCCGCGAAGGACATAGATGCCCATCAGGGCGATAGCGTCACCGTCTTCATCAATCAATACCAATTCGTCATCGCCACCGTCTCGCTCATCGTCCAGGACAGTGGGTTGGGGGCCTACGGCTCCAGCAGCACAGTGTACATGGACCTAGCTTCTGCGCAGGCACTGACTGGCCACCTCGGGCAGTCGAATTTCATATTCATCTCCTTGCTAGGCGCTGGTGACAGCGGGCTCTCGCATGCTGACCAGGTGAGGACGGACATCAACGCCATCCTGGCCGAGCCGCAGTTTGCCTCCCAAGGGCTCGTGATCATCGATGACAAGGCCTTGGCCATCTCCGATGCGAGGACGATGGCAAACATGTTCACCAGCCTCTTCTTCGTCTTCGGTGCCTTTTCCATCATTGCTGGCATCGCCTTGGTCGTGAACATATTCACCATGCTGAGCGAGGAGCGGAAGGGAGAGATGGGGGTGGCCCGGGCCATCGGCATGAAGAGGGCGCAGCTCAGACGACTATTCATATACGAAGGCACCCTGTACGCCGCCCTGGCTGCCGGGGTGGGATCCGTCCTAGGCCTGCTGCTGGCATACGTCATAGTATGGGCTATGAGCGACATGTTCCAGTTCGGCGACTTCTCCTTCAATCTGGTCGACTACTTCACATTCACCCCCATGTCTTTGATCCTCGCATATGTGGCAGGATTCGCCCTTACCATCATCACGGTCTATATCGCCACCCGGAGGATATCCAATCTCAACATCGTACGCGCCATCCGCAGCATCCCAGAGCCACCGGTCCCCAAGAAGGACAAGCGGGCCTTCCGGCTCGGCCTCCTAATGCTCGTTGGCGGAGCGCTGCTCCTGGCCTTTGGAGTATCGCAGGAGAAGCTGGCCTACTCCAATTCAGGCCTCTCCCTCATCACCATCTCATTGGGATTCATTCTGCGCCGGGTGATCAGCGAGCGAGTGGCTTGGACCCTGGCCGGTGTCCTCACCCTCATCATATGGTTCCCACTTCCCTTCGACCTCAAGATCTTCCCCTATGAGGCGGACATCGAGGGATACGTGGTCGCTGGCCTTTTCCTGGTGACCGGGGCATTGCTCATCATCATGTTCAATTCCGACTCCATCATCCATGTCCTAACCAAGCTGTTCCGGGTGAGGAAGGAGTACCGCGCGGTGCTCAAGACCGCCATCTCATATCCTCTCAAGGCCAAGTTCAGGACCGCCCTCAGCATCTTCATTTTCGGATTGGTCATCTTCACGATGACCACCCTGTCGGTGATGTCGGGTATGATGTCGGTGAACATAGACCGGATGGTGGGCGAGACCTCGGGCGGGTTCGACGTCATCTCCTTCACCTCCACCTCACCGATCATGGATGACCCATGGCAGCGGCTCGACCAGCCCGGCTCGCCCCTGCAGGCGGGGAACGTCAGCGCCCTCGTCTCCCTGCCAGTTTCATTGGCCACCATCAATTACACCAGCTTCGACCCCAATACCCAGCGTACCAGCTACAATGAGGTGCAGTATCAGGTCATGGGTTTCAATTCCTCGTTCTACACCCTAGGCAACTATCCCTTGGCCGACTACAATCACACGCTCTATTCCAGCGATACCGAGGTATGGCAAGCGGTGCAGGCCAACAGCTCTTTGGTCATCTTCGATGGGAGCGTGATGCCACAGACCGGCTTGGGTGGCGGTGGTGGGGGCTTCGGTCCACCTGACGCTGGCTTGGGCATTGAGCTGGCGGTGGGGCAGGTAGTGGCCTT